>Ga0247808_10000673_pt1 | contig 16317 bp, 13 predicted proteins | sample UWRJL089202R1_FD_179914 | JGI IMG/M metagenome (GOLD analysis project Ga0247808, IMG submission 179914) | Plant litter microbial communities from Arlington Agricultural Research Station in Wisconsin, United States - UWRJ-L089-202R-1 | ecosystem: Environmental > Terrestrial > Plant litter >... | reverse complement strand
TTGCAATTTTAGAACTCAAAAACTCGCCTAATTCAAAAGTTATTACTGATGTTTGTGCAAGAATTAATAAAGGAGAGAGCCAGGCCGATCATCTTTGTAATACCGCAATCGCCAGATTATTCCAGCTAGAAACTGATGCAATAGAGTTAATCAAAACTAAAGAGATCTTGCAGACATTGGAAATGGCAGCAGATAAATGTGAAGATGTGGCAAACGTACTGGAGTCGATCCTGATCAAAAACGCATAAACACACAGATGTCTTTATCAAATACATATAAAAGAACAAAACCAATATTCAAATTAAATCAGCCAGACGATACCTATAAGTTTCAGCCCCTTCCGGCACCATGCGGAAAATATCCTTACCGTTTGAAACCAGATTTTGAAGGTATCAGTACTAAAATGGTATTTCACGTGGTTGGAGATACAGGGGGGATTAAATCTCCTGCTTTTCAGAAACTAATTGCTGAAGAGATGGCTAAACAGTGCATGGTGGAAGGGGCCGACCGACCATCTTTTCTCTACCATGCCGGCGATATCGTATATCATTTTGGAGAGGCCGACCAGTATGAGCGGCAATTCTTCACCCCTTATAAAAACTATCCCCTGCCCATCTACGCCATTGCGGGTAACCACGATAGTGATGTGAATACCGCCGCAGCCACTCCATATGAGAGTTTGACACCATTTACCAGCGTTTTTTGCGGCGAAACACCAAGACCTGTAACATTTGGCGACAATAAAGAACGTAAAAGCGGCGTGCAGCCGCATGTGTACTGGACGCTGCAAACACCTTTGGCAAATATTATCGGTCTCCATAGTAATGTACCTAAATTCGGAGTAGTTACTGAAGAACAGAAGTTATGGTTTATAGATGAACTGACACAGGCTGCGACAGAAAAAGAAGATAAAGCGATTATTGTTTTTATCCATCATGCACCCTATTCGGCAGATATCAATCACGGATCAAGTTTGCCAATGATCAATTTCATGGAAGAATGTTTTACCGCAGCTGGTGTACGACCCGATCTTGTGGTGAGTGGCCATGTCCATAATTACCAGCGTTATCTTAAGCTTTATGATGATGGTGTAAGTGTGCCCTTTATTGTTTGCGGCGGCGGCGGATTCGACGAACTGCACTCTCTGGCAGAACAGGATGATCCCAGGTTTACTGACGACAATCCGCTCTTCGACAATGTGGAGCTAAAAGGTTATTGCGTTATGCAGCATGGATTTTTAAAGCTGGAAGTAGAGAAAAAGCCGGACGGTCTCTATATCGGTGGTAACTATTATGCAATACCGCATGAAGGATTGCCTGAAGGGACAGATGCACCTTTATTTGAGCATTTTGAGTTCAAACTGAACAGGTAAATATCAAATTACAGCAGCAGCCGTTATTGGTATTTTAGCGGTGTCCAGTGTACCAGGTTGCCGCTGAACTCTTCATTGAAATAATAGAAAAACTCTGCTATAGTCGCAAAACCATCGTTGACAACCAATTTGGCAAGGGTCTGCTGATCGACCAGTTCATAATCGATAAACACTGCCGGACCATCATTAATCAGGTTCGAATAATCGATCTGGATCCGCTGAACGCCAAGACACTTGATCGTAGGTGCAAACTGAAATTCATCAGGCTCTCCCTGGCGGATGATCAGCTGGATATCCGTTCCTTCTTGCCATTTATTTTCCGGATCCCTGCGGATCGTATGAATCTTAGGTTCCAGGAATTCACCAAAGCTATCCCCGTCCCAGAATTCACCGAATTTGGCGAGGTAACGCCCCTGGTAATTAGTATAACTCTCTTCAAGATTTGCGGGCCCGTTCAATAACCCCTTCCAGATCTTCTCAATAAAATAGTTAGGTTGGTTATTGACCTTTGTGCCAAATGATAACTTCATCTCTTATCTGTGCTCCTGATATCCTTTAAATGGTAATGTTTGTTGCAGCTGTGTCAATTCTGCTGTTGTTAATTCAGGTAGATCTACAGTTTGCAGACTATCTTCTAACTGAGCTAAAGTGCTTACACCGATGATCGCACTTTTCACGACAGCATGATGCAAGGCATAACGTAAAGCCGTTTGTGCAGCAGTAGCAGAATCGCCTGAGACTGCTTTAACTGTCCCTGCAGCTTTCTCCACTTCTTCCGCTGACCAGTTCAGGTAGGCTTTAGCGGATTTGTCGACCAGTAATCCCTGCGCCACACTTCCCCTGCCCAATACAGCGATATGGTGCTTTTCCAGTAAGTCAAAACACGCTTCTTCCGGTCGCCTGTCCAGCAAACTATATTGCATCATAACACTAATTATAGCAGACCGTTTTACATATTCCCTGATCACATTGGGGCGGATAGAAGAAATCCCGTAATTCCTGATTTTCCCCTGCTCCTTTAATATTTCAAATGCGGCAATGGTATCATCTATCGGGTCATCCATCGTGCCGCCATGTAACTGGTACAGATCAATATAATCCGTCTGCAAACGTTTCAGACTTCTTTCTACTGCAGCAATGATATAGTCTTTGTTTGGATTCCAGTCCCAGCCCTTTCCATCCGCACGCATCTGATTTCCTACCTTTGTAGCCAGAATGATACGTTTACGATCTGCCTGAAGCAGCCGTCCTACCTTCATCTCGTTCTCTCCATTTTCATAAAGGTCTGCCGTATCAAAAAAATTAACACCCATTTCCAGCGCCCTGGCTATAATCTGCTTATTTTCAACTTCATCATCCTTTAAAGACATGCAGCCTAAACCGATCTCGCTGACAGACAAATCAGATTTACCTAATATTGAATACTTCATATGCTATAGGAATTTGAACGAATCTATATAAAATAATCTGTTTTTAATGCGTTTTATAGCTCTAAACCCGCATCGTCTGGTCGGCTGTACAAACAATTAGCTCATTTTTGACGTTCTTTAATCATGGATACTTTTACAATCATTACCGTCCTGGTTACCATCAGCGCACTCATTTCATTTATCAACCATCGTTTTTTGAAGCTTCCGGGCACAATCGGCGTAATGGTTATTGCCATTATTCTTTCGGTCATCATCATGATTACGGGTAAAACATTTCCTGTAGCCTACAGTTTCATTGAGGACCTGACTACAGAAATAGATTTCACTAAAACACTGCTGGACGTCATGCTGGCCTTCCTCCTGTTTGCCAGTGCACTGCATTTTGACCTGGACAAGTTAAAGGCACAAAAAATTCCGGTACTGATCTTAAGTACCGTGGGTGTGATTGGTTGTACTACGATCTTCGGGTTCCTTTTTTACTGGACAGCCGGACTGCTAGACATCAATATCCCACTGATCTATTGTTTTCTGTTTGGCGCACTGATCTCACCTACTGATCCTGTGGCCGTACTCTCTATCTTGAAGAAATCTAAAATCCCGCCTGCTATGGAAACCATTATTGGTGGTGAATCCCTCTTTAATGATGGTGTAGGTATCCTGTTATTTGTCACTTTAAGGGAGCTGACGGAAGACACCAGTACGGCATTTTCCTTCTCCCACTCTGCGATATTGTTTATCCAGGAAGTGTTCGGGGGAATTCTATTTGGTGTGGTATCCGGATATATCTGTATAAAACTGGCCAGGAAACTGACCGAATTACAGCCCGTTTTACTGATTACATTGGCTATGGTGATGGGTATCTCTGTTCTCGGTAGCCTGATGCATGTTTCCATTCCGCTGGCAGCGGTATCTGCCGGACTGATGTTGAGCAATATGCAGCTCCGTAATGGCGAAGCCGGACAGCAGATCAAAGACCTGCTGGATAAAATCTGGGGTCTGATAGACGACCTGCTGAATACCATATTATTTGTGCTGATCGGATTGCAGATTGTGGTCATTCCATTCTTCAGTAATTACTGGGTGATCAGTTTACTTTCTATTGTCTTTGTTTTGATTGCAAGAGGTTTGAGTATAGCCGCGCCAACAATCCTGCTAAGAAGAACGCTGAACGTAGACTTCAATAAGCTGGGCATACTGATCTGGGCAGGATTAAGAGGTGGTATTTCTGTAGCATTGGCACTTTCATTACCAGAATCACCATATAAATCACTCATCGTATCAGCAAGTTACCTGATTGTTATATTTTCTATCATTGTACAGGGATTGACCCTAAATAAGGTGGTGAATAAACTGGTTAAATAATTATCCGCATCTTAGCATTAAATCATATTATGCACACGAATTTTTTTGATCATCTTTCCAGACAATTCGACCTCCCGTTTACTAACCCGGTCCTGATTTTTTCGCTGATCCTGTTTATCATTTTAATTGCCCCCATTCTACTGGGAAAAATCAAAATTCCGGGCATTGTAGGTTTTATTATTGCCGGAATTCTTATTGGCCCGAACGGCTTTAATATCCTGAAGAAAAACTCTGCCATAGAGCTCTTTTCTACTATTGGATTACTGTATATCATGTTTATCGCAGGTATAGAGCTGGATCTGGCTGAGTTTAAAAAGAAAAAACATAAGAGCTTTGTATTTGGGTTCCTGACCTTCATTGTACCGATAGCCATTGGTTTCCCGGTGTGTTATTACCTGCTTGACTATTCGTTACTGACCTCGATCCTAACTGCCAGTATGTTTGCAACGCATACCCTGGTGGCTTATCCTATTGTCAACAAATTTGGTATCTCAAAAAATGAAGCAGTGGCAGTTACAGTCGGCGGCACCATCCTGACAGACACGGCAGTACTGATCATATTGGCAGTAATTATGGGTTCGGTAGATGGACAGTTGAATAGCGCCTTCTGGATCCAGCTGGCCATTTCACTCAGCATTTTCACCGCAACTGTCTTTATTATTATTCCGAAGATCGCTAAATGGTTTTTTACTAAACTGGAAAGTGAGAAGACCTCGCATTATATCTTTGTACTTTCAGTAGTATTTTTCTCCGCATTTATGGCGCAGCTGGCAGGAATAGAACCCATTATCGGCGCATTTGTCGCCGGCCTCGCGCTAAACAAGCTGATCCCCCATTCTTCCATTCTGATGAACAGGATCGAATTTGTCGGCAATGCCTTATTTATTCCTTTTTTCCTGATCAGCGTGGGTATGCTGGTAGACCTGCGCGTTTTATTCAAAGGACCGGACGCATTGATTATTGCAGGATCCCTTACTATCGTCGCGATTCTTGGAAAATATCTGTCTGCAACTTTTACCCAGTGGATCTTTAAATACACCAGGAATCAGCGCCTGCTTATTTTTGGGTTGAGTAGTGCACATGCTGCTGCTACACTCGCGATTATATTAGTGGGTTATAAAGCTAAGATTATCGACGACAATATCCTGAACGGTACAATTATCCTGATCCTGATCACCTGTGTTGCCGCTTCATTCGCTACCGAAAAGGCGAGTCGCAGAATTGTTGCCGCCGAAGAAACGGATTCCGTGAAAGCGGAATCAGACATGGAGAATATCCTGATCCCTATTGCCGATTTCAATAATATGGCCGCGATGCTGGATTTGGCCGTATTATTTAAAGATAAAAATTCTGATCATCCTATCCACCTCCTTTCGGTAGTACCCGATTCTGATAATGCGCAGGCAAATCTGCTCATTGCACGTAAAAAACTGAACGAAACAGTAATGTATGCTTCCGGTAATGGTACCAATCTGGAAGTAATTGCAACATTGGATTATAATGTGCCCAGTGGAGTAATGCGTATTGCGAAAGAAAAACTGGCAAATATCATTATTACCGGCTGGCCAAGAAAAGTTACCGTATTTGATAAGTTTATGGGCGATAAGTCGACAATACTTATAGAAAAATCACCTGCCAACTTATTTATCCTCCAATTAAATAAACCAATCACTACGCATCAATGCATTAAGCTGGTTTGTACGCCATCATTCTCTACTGAGAAAACCATGCAGGTATGGCTGACAAAAGTTTGCAAATTAGGCGGAGAGCTGAGTCTGGGTATCGATTGTTATTGCGATGAAACCACAAAATCACTGATTGAACATTACCTGGAACAACACCGGTCAAGTGTGATCTTCAAGTTTCATCAAGAGGAAGTATGGAAAGACTGGAAGTTACTTAAAGACGTCATCAATCCCGATGATTTTATGATTTTTGTGGTAGACCGCGATATGGAACCCTCTTTTATGCCTGCGCTGACCAATATTCACCGCAAGCTGGAACAGGTATTTGAATCCCAGACCAAATTGCTGATATACCCGCAAATACAGAGTTTTACGCCAGCGCCTAAAGAAAAGACAGAAGAACACCGCTTATAATTCAGCATCGGTATCCTGTTGGTTTTGCCCCGCTTCATGGCTTGAACAGGTTAATGCCTGATTGGCTAATGGTATTACCAATTCATCCGTTTACGCAGCGACATAATCTGCTCCACATGATGCCTGCCATGCCAGCTATAGATATTGGCCATTTGCCAGAGCGGTACATAATTCTGATCTGCAGGATGATAATATTCTTTCATCCAGTCTGCTTCACTCAGCTGACTTAACAAAGAAACCCAGCGTCTGTGCAGCGCATGGATCATGGTAATTGATACATTGACCGGTACATCTGTTACATCTGGCAGTTCAGCCCATAATTTTTCGTCATAAGGTTTAATCGCCGGACGGTCTTCCGTCAAGGCCAGTTTTGTTCTCATATAAGCATTCATGTGACTGTCTGCTATATGATGAATGACCTGATTCACTGTCCATCCGCCATCACGGTAAGGCGTATTCAATTGCGCCTCATCCAAATTCTCTATACAATAATCCAGCAGCGTAGTCACAGAAGCGATCGCTCCTATCGATTTGGAAACCAATTTCGGTGTGTAGCTTGCCTCTAATTTGCATTTCCCGATCGGGTAGGCATATGATTCCTGAAGACTATCCATTTACAATAATTTAGATCCGAAGATAATAAAAGAAAAGCGTCCTGTGAAGAAACACAGGACGCTTAAATTAGGTTGATGATCATACCCGTACTAATCATCTTATACATTGATGATCATTTTACAGCTCTTCCTTATATCAATTTATCAGGTGTAATCGGTAAGTGCCTTACACGGATACCTGTTGCGTTATAGACAGCATTGGCTACCGCCGGGGCAACGCCAATAATAACAACTTCACCTAATCCTTTAGAACCCATCGGGTTCAAATGCTCATCGCGCTCGTTCACAAATAACATCTCCATCTGCGGAATATCTGCATTCACCGGCACATGGTAATCACCAAAACTCGCGTTTACCGTGCGTCCTGTTCGATCATCTATCACTGCTTCTTCCATCAGGGCCATACCAATACCGCCAACGATACCGCCCATGAGCTGACTCCTGGCTGTTTTCGGACTCACCACTGTTCCGCAATCCACTACAGATACTGCATTTTTAATGCGTACCACGCCTGTTAATTCATGAACATGTGCTTCAATAAAGTGGACAGAATATGAATAAAACGAATACTTGTTCTTTTCATCACCCTGTGCGGCACTGCCGCTAATGACCATTTCTGATTGTCCGGACTGACTAAATAAAGAGGCTATGGTCACCTTCGCACTTGTCTCATCGCTGTTCACCAGGTCAGCACCGCTGATCTTTACATGGTCAGGTATAGCGTTATTCCATCCTGATTTTTGCTGAGCAGCCAATTTTGCCAGCTCCACTTTCAGGTTGGTACATACTGCCACTGTAGCAGATCCTACCGTCGCCAGTGAATTTGAACCGCCCTGCATCGGTGCTTTAGGAAAAGTTGAATTACCCAGCTGAAAAACGATATTTTCCGGAGCGATACCCAAATTCTCCGCAGCAATAGCCGTCATCGCTGTAGCTGTCCCCGGACCAATATCTGCAATGGCCGACTGCAATAAGAGTGAGCCATCTGCCTTATAAGTAGCTTTAACTGTCGCAGCACTTCTGAAAGCACCAAATGTACCCGTTGCTACGCCATATCCTATTTTCCATTCTCCGTCCTGTACCGTTCCTGCTTCCGCTTTACGCTTGTTCCATCCGATTTTTTCAGCACCCAGTCTATAACATTCTTTAAGGTAGTTACTCGACCAGGCCATTTTTTTATCAGGATCTTCCGCAGCATAATTAATCAGTCGTAGTTCCACCGGATCAATATTCAGCTTATAAGAAAGCTCATCCATCGCACATTCCAGCGCAAATGAACCTGTTGCTTCTCCCGGCCCGCGCATGGGTGCAGGCGTACTTACATTCAATGGGACAATTCTGTATTTAGTATCGATATTGGGTACATCATACATCATCCTGGTCATTTGAAGTACGTTTTCCGTAAACTCTTCATACATAGATGTTTTTCCGTAAGACTCATGCGAGATCCCCAGCAGTTTTCCATCCTTCGACGCACCCAGTGACACCTTCTGTAAGGTATGCGGACGATAACCTACCATATACGACATCTGATTTCTGCTCAGCACCAGTTTCACCGGTTTCTGCACTTTTTTGGCAGCCAGAATAGCCACAATCTCATGCGGCCATACCCTTAAAGCGGAACCAAAAGCCCCACCCACATAAGTAGCCAGTACTTTTACATTTTCTACAGGCAATTGAAAAGACTTCGATATACTCGCCGCCGTTTGCTGAGATCCCTGCGTTTTATCTACCAGTGTCAGTTTATCCGCTGCTTCCCAGTTCGCAATGATGGAGTGCAGTTCCATCGGATGGTGCACTTCAGATGGCTGAATATATTCTTCTTCTACCTGTACTGCTGCGTCTTTATAGGCACCCGCTTTACCACGGATAAAATCGGAAGTAAAACCTTTCGGATCTGCTTTAGCCTTTTTAGGCACCGCAGCTCTTGACAAATTGGACTCCAGGTTAGTCAGGTGGTTTTCCTTTTTGTAAGTCGCCTTTACCAGTGAAGCACCATATTGCGCTCTTTCCAGTGTATCTGCGATGACAACCGCTATCGGCTGACCATTAAAATAGATATTGGCGTCATTAAAAACCCGCAGTTGTTTCTGGATCACGTCCTGGTTTTCCAGTTTATATTCCGGAACACCGGGTGTATTTAAATGGGAGATCACCGCGATTACGCCCGGTGCCCATTCTGCTTTTTTAGTATCCAGGCTGGTAATCGTGCCCTGTCCTATGCTACTTTCTACCAGTACAGCATAAGTCAGATCCGGCAATTGTACTTCCGCAGAATATTTGGCTGCCCCCATCACTTTTGCTCTTCCGTCTACCCTGCTGATTGCTTTGGCCATATCAGCATTGTCTAAATATTTCTTTGCCATAATTTATGCTTTTACGCCTGAAGCTGTTTTTAATGCCTGGATAATTGAGTTTGGCGCCAGTTTCAGCTTAAAGTCGTTATGACCATAAGATTTAGCCCCTTTCATCGCTACTTCTGCAGCTAGTTTGAAATTTGCAACAGAAGCCGTTTTACCTTTCAAAAAGTTCTCTGCCTCTGTTAGTCGCCATGGTTTATGTGCCACACCTCCCATTGCCAATCGCAAATCCTTAATCGTTGAGCCGTCCATTTCCAATGCCGCAGCTACAGAGATCAGTGCAAAAGCATAAGAAGCACGGTCCCGCACTTTCAAATAAGTTGTATGCTTCGCAAATGCATTATCAGGAATCACGATTCCTGTGATGATTTCTTTTTTATCCAATGTACTATCTAGTTCCGGGTGAGTCCCGGGTAGGCGGTGGAAATCTGCCATCATGATACTTCTGTTTCCCTTTGGACCTGACACCTGTATTACCGCATCAAGCGCCACCAGGGCTACATTCATATCACTCGGATTCACAGCGATACAAGAGTTACTTGCACCGAATATCGCATGCATGCGGTTGTAACCTTGTAGTGCACTGCATCCCGTCCCGGGCGCTCTTTTGTTACAACCCGACGTAATATCATAAAAATACGGACATCTGGTACGCTGTAATAAATTGCCCCCCATGGAGGCCTTATTCCTTAACTGTGCCGAAGCCCCGGCCAACATAGCCTGTGATAACAATGGCTGGTACTGCAATACTGTCGCATCCGCAGCGGCCACACTATTTCTGACCATTGAACCTATATGTAATGTACCTTGTCCTCTTTTAATATCGCTGAATTCGAGACGGTTAATATCTATTAGTTTGTCTGGCGACATGACCCCATACTTCATTAAGTCGATCAGGTTTGTTCCGCCTGCCAGCAATTTCGCTGCAGGGTTCTTTGACAGCTCTGTAATAGCCGTTGCAGGACTCTTTACTCTTGTATACTGGAAATTGTTCATATTTTTCCTCCTGCTTTAACTTCCTGAATGGCATTGACAATATTTGCATAAGCACCGCATCGGCAGATATTGCCACTCATAAATTCCCTGATTTCAGTTTCCGAATTGGCATGTCCTTCATGGATACAGGCTACGGCAGACATAATTTGTCCCGGTGTGCAGTAACCGCATTGAAAACCATCATGTTTAATAAAAGCTTCCTGCATCGGATGCAGCTGATTTCCATTCGACAATCCTTCGATAGTTGTGATTTTGGCACCGTCATGCATAATCGCAAGCGTAAGGCAGGAGTTTGTCCGTACCCCGTCGATATGTACCGTACAGGCACCACACTGCCCCTGATCGCAACCTTTTTTGGTCCCTGTCAGTTTTAAGCGTTCCCTTAATAAGTCAAGTAATGTAAGCCTGGGCTCGACTTTCAGCTCATGCTGCTGGCCATTAATTTCAATGCTCAGCGACTGCTGCTCTAATGCATCCGAGAATCTCTCGTCTAACTTAAGGTCAGATGCCTTTACAGCTGCTGCAGGCGTAAGTGCTATAGCTGTAATTACAGAAGATTTCTTTAAGAAATCGCGACGCGAATTCCCCTTGATCTCCTGCTCTTCCTGTGACTTATTTTCTATCATAAATTCTTGAGTATCGCTTTTCCAACACCTAATTTCGGGGTTTTGTTTGAAATTAAGCGCCTTCAAAGGTTCAAAAACCTAGTATAGAATCAGTCCAGTTTAAGAGATGTGATATTCTTCCAGTTTACGGTATAAAGTTGTCAGTCCTATTCCTAGTAACCTGGATGTCTCTGTTTTATTGTTACCAGTATACTTTAGTACTTTTATGATATGCATTCGTTCTACCGTTTCCATCTTCATATTGTCGCCCGCCCTTATATCCTGATGAAATTCATAAGGAAGCAAAGCGGCAGTCAATACGTTTCCATCTGCCAGTATCACTACCCTTTCGATCACATTTTTGAGTTCCCTGATATTCCCCTTCCAGCTGTGCTGCTGTAAAAGCGAGATAAAATCTTCATCCATCGTCATGGCCGGCTTATTCACCTTATTCGCAAATTGCTTTAAATAGTGTTTCGCAATTAACAAGACATCCGCCTTGCGCTCATTTAAAGAAGGAAGTTCAATAGAAAAAACAGATAAGCGGTAAAACAGGTCCAGCCTGAAACGTCCCTCTTCGGCTTCCTTTTGCAGGTCGCGGTTCGTTGCAGCCACAATCCGCACGTTTACTTTAGTCGTCTGTGTATCCCCCACCTTAATGAAAGTCTGATTCTCCAGCACCCTAAGTAATTTGGCTTGCAGGTCCAGGTTCATTTCCCCGATTTCATCCAGAAAAAGAGTTCCTTCATTTGCTTCCTGCATCAGTCCTTTTTTATCTTTCTGCGCGCCCGTAAATGCCCCCTGTTTATAACCAAATAACTCACTTTCCAACAGATCCGGATTAAAGCCGCTGCAATTCAGCGCCACGAAGGGTTTCGACTTACGAAGACTTTCATAATGGATGGCCTGAGCAAATACTTCTTTACCCGTCCCTGTTTCCCCCAATAAAAGCACCGTGGTATCTGTCGGCGCCACCTTACGGGCCAGGTCTACCGATTGCAATATCGCCCTGGATTCTCCAAGGATTGCCGTAAAATCATACTGCTTTTGAATTTTACTTTCCAGCTCATATACGCGGTATTGTAAAGCAGCCTTGTCCATTGCCTTATACACCAACGGAATAATTTTATCATTGTCATCACCCTTAGTGATATAATCGAACGCGCCATTCCTCATCGCTTTGACACCATCCTGAATCGTCCCAAAAGCCGTCAGGTTGATCACCTCTACGTAAGGTTTGAGCTGTTTGATCTCTTTTACCAGCTCTACCCCGTTTATATCCGGCAGTTTCACATCACTGATCACGACAAAAATATCCTGTGCAGCAAGGGTCTTCAGGCCTTCCCTGCCCGTATTCGCCTGAAAAACAGTGAATCCTTCCAGTTCAATTATTCTTGCCAGAAGGCTGCATAACTTTTTCTCATCATCTATAATCAGGACACTTTGCTGCATGGTTAAATTTTGGCTAAAATTAAAAATAAAGACAGAGATACATTTAAAATTATTAAACAATATTGCTGGCTAAATGCGAATTAAACAAATCCCTCCCGATTCTTTACGATATTACGTACTTTTACCATTATTGATGGCCTGCTGCTGATTTTTGAGCCGGTCCATCTTTGAACTATCCTTGAATAATATCAATCTTCATTATTTTGGCTAAAATCAATAAGAACTCTCATAAAATACTTTACAGGAAGTATTCATCAAATATCAAATATATTATGATGCTCCTTACCGTATTTATCATTACCCTGTTTTTACCTAAGCAGCCCCGCTTCAGATATGAATTTCAGAAAGGGAAAGTATGGTTGAGTAAAGATCTCGTTTCACCTTTCAGTTTTGCCATCTTAAAAACCAATCCACAGGTTACCACCGATAAAGCAGAAGCCCTGGAGAACGTATTGCCGATCTACCGTTATGATGCGGAGTTATACAATAATATTGAAGAGGCTTACCTGAATGAATTTGACGTCAAATGGAGAGGTAACAATTTCCCTGAAGAGGAGAAACTGCAGACGAAAAACAGCTCGCTGAGATTGCTGAAGCTGATTTATGAAAAAGGCATTATCGCATTGGACCCAAAACATCAGAAAGATAAAAAGTTCTACGACATCTCCTTATTAAACAATAACATTTCCAAAACAATCAGTACACAGGATGTATATACCGTACAATCTGCGCTGGATTTCTTCAATACCACCTTTACCTCCACCAACCTGAAAGTAAAAGAAGTGGTGATGAACCTGGTGGAAGATCATTTACAGCCTAACATTGTTTTTGATGAGAAAATGACTGCCATAGTGCAGAATAATACCATTAACAGTCTTTCTACCACACGCGGAATGGTACAGAAAGGTGAGCTGATCATTGCCCGCAATAATATGATTGACGATGAAGTTTATCAAAAACTGCAATCGTTCAAGGAGACCTATGAGGCGCAAACAAAAACTATCGGCGACAGTAAACTGGTTTATTTAGGTCAGATTTTACTAGTAGGCTTTATCCTGAGTCTGCTGATGGTTTTCCTTTATATGTTCAGAAAGGATATTTTTGCCGATAACCGCCAGTTATCCTTATTGCTGATTGTCATTACCATGATGCTGCTCACTTTAACCTGGGCTATTAAACTGAACCTGCCAAGCCTTTATTATATTCCCTTTTGTATTGTCCCTATTATCATCAGGATATTATTTGATACCAGGCTGGCCTTATACCTGCATTTATTGGTGATTTTGATTGCCGGATTTTTTGTGCCCAATAGCTTTGAATTTGTGTTCTATCAGACATCCGCAGGGATGGTAGCCATCTACAGTATCAGGAACCTGGTTAAAAGAGAGCAATTGCTGCTTTCTGCCTTGTTTATATTGACGGCCTATTTTATCTGTTTCTTGGGTATAGGTTTATTACGTGAAGGTTCATTCAAAGAAATTGAGTGGATGAATTTTGTACCATTCACCATTAGTGTATTGCTGTCATTACTCGCCTACCCGCTGATCTATGCATTTGAAAGGGTATTTGGAATTACTTCAGATGTGGCGCTGATCGAATTAACCAATACCAATAATAAACTACTCAGAGAGCTTGCATTTAAGGCACCCGGCACCTTCCAGCATTCGCTGCAGGTAGCGAATCTTGCCGAGGCCGCGATCTTTAAGATAGGTGGTAATTCATTACTCGTAAGAGCAGGTGCACTTTACCATGATATTGGCAAGATCGAGAACCCACAATATTTTATAGAAAATCAGAATACCTCGCTGAGTCCGCATGATAAACTGCCTTACGAGCAAAGTGCACAGATCATCATCAAACACGTCCATAAGGGCATTGAAATTACCAGGAGACACCAGTTACCCGAAAGTGTGATCGACTTCATCAGAACGCACCATGGGAATACCCGTGTAGATTTTTTCTATCAGTCTTTCTTAAAAAACTCACCAGAGAAATTTGTAGACGAAAATATCTTCCGTTACCCTGGTCCTATTCCATTTTCTAAGGAAACAGGTGTATTAATGCTGGCCGATTCAGTAGAAGCGGCCTCTAGAAGTATCAAAAATCCGGACGCACAAAACATAAATGACCTTGTTGAACGCATCATTAACTATAAATTGGAACAAAATCAGTTAGATAATTGCGATTTAACGTTAAAAGATTTAGAAACTATCAAACTGATTTTCAAGACAATGCTTATGAGTATCTATCATGTGCGCATAGATTACTTACAAAGTGTGTAAATTTTATTTTGCAAATAAGATTGAATTACTATATTTGCAATCCCGAAAAACGGGTAACAATTTGAAATAACGGAGGGATGCCTGAGTGGCCGAAAGGAACAGTTTGCTAAACTGTCGTACTGGCAACGGTACCGAGGGTTCGAATCCCTCTTCCTCCGCTGAATTGACAAAAAGCCTGCAATCATACGATTAGCAGGCTTTTTTGTTTATCTTGTAATTTACAAAGGGAACAATGGCTGAAATAGATTTACAAATAGTACCCCAGGATCTGCTTGAGCAATATAAAATGGTTGTTTTCGACGAGTCCTTATCAATTGCATTTAACCAATTAGAAGATGCTGAACTTTCTACCACCGAATTCAGCTTCTACACTTCAGTAGCCTCGGTGTATTCCAGTAAAATTGAAGGCGAAACCATAGAATTGGATTCTTATATCAAGCACAAGCGTTTTCATATTGAATTTCAACCTGATTATACCCGTAAAATTGATGATCTGTACCTGGCGTATCAATTTGCTTCAGAAAACAGACCAGGAAAAGAAAGCTTTGCAGAGATGCATACCCTTTTAGCAAAACATATTGTATCTAACAATTGGCTGGGCCAGTTTCGGAATCAGAATATGTTTGTTACCACTAAAGATGGACGGATTGAATATGTAGCAGCAACACCTTTTGACGTACCATTCTTAATGGATAAACTATACGCCGATCTGGAAATATTGCTGGATACTGAATTGACTATTTCAGAAACTTTCTTCTTTGCCAGTTTACTCCATCTTGTATTTGTAAAGATTCATCCCTGGAATGATGGAAATGGAAGAAGTGCCCGTTTGTTCGAAAAATGGTTTCTGGCACAGAAACTAGGGTATAAAGCCTGGTTTATCCAATCCGAGAAATACTACTATATGCAACATGAGACCTACTACAATAATATCAGGGTTTTAGGTTTAGAATATCCTGATTTGGATTATTCAAGAGCTTTACCATTTTTATTGATGTTACCAAATTCTATAAAACAGGAAGAATAAGGTCTGGAATTATTCATTTTTGAATTGAAATTATAATATATGGCTCAATCAGTTAATGGACTTTATAAAATAGTCTATGTTGCGTTCAAAATGGAGGTTTCCGCAATCTTGGAAATTATTAAATTATGAAGCCTTCCGCCTCGGACGGTCCATAAGTATGACCCGAGAAGATCTAACCTACGAGCGGAGCGCGCGAAATTTTAACGCTTTGATCAATTGTTTTTCCCACAACTGAATAAGAACAAGTTTCAATAGCTAAAAAAGCGGCAAAAATAAGTTGAAAGTTTTATTTTTGAAGATTCTACTTAAGAACCTTAAAAATGCATAACTATCAAGCACTGTTCGATTACGTTCAAAAGCTTTCCGGCAAAACGCTTTCAGCAGATGATCAGCAAGTATTTATTACGTATTTCAAACCCAAAAAAATCCGGAGGCGACAATACTTTTTGCAGGAAGGGGATGTATGTAAATATACTGGATTCATAGTGAAAGGGGCTGCAAAGACGTTTACGGTAGATGAAAAAGGACATGACCATATATTAAAATTAAGTGTTGAAAACTGGTGGCTGGCCGATTTTGAAAGTTTTTACAAATTGACACCAAGCCAGTTTAACATAGAAGCGCTGGAGGATATGGAGATATTACAGATAACCCATAGCCTGGTAGAGGAATACATAAAGCCCATTCCTGCCTTTTCAGCGATGCAAAACGTGCTTAG
>Ga0247808_10000672_pt1 | contig 16322 bp, 12 predicted proteins | sample UWRJL089202R1_FD_179914 | JGI IMG/M metagenome (GOLD analysis project Ga0247808, IMG submission 179914) | Plant litter microbial communities from Arlington Agricultural Research Station in Wisconsin, United States - UWRJ-L089-202R-1 | ecosystem: Environmental > Terrestrial > Plant litter >... | reverse complement strand
AAAAAAGAATCGAAAAAGATATCTGGTATATTCAGAACTGGTCCTTCTTTCTGGATCTGAAAATTGTCTTTCTTACATTTTATAATATTATAAAAGGAGATGAACAAGCTTACTAATGGTCTTGTTTAAAGATAATATAAATATGGAGAGCCAAATTATGGTTCTTTTTTTTATCACTAAATTTGCAACCTCAAATTTTTATTAATGCGTACAAAATCAACAGGTAAGAAAAAAATAAATATTGTAACCCTCGGATGTTCCAAAAACGTCTATGACTCAGAAGTTCTGATGGGTCAGCTGGAAGCAAACGGCAAAAAAGTAGTGCACGAGGAAAAAGGAGACATTGTCGTGATCAATACCTGCGGATTTATAGATAATGCAAAGGAAGAAAGCATCAATACGATTCTGGAGTATGTAGATCTCAAAAACCAGGGTCTTGTAGAAAAAGTATTCGTTACCGGTTGTTTGTCAGAAAGATACAAACCGGATTTGATTCGTGAGATCCCGGATGTAGATCAGTATTTCGGGACCAGAGATCTTCCTATTTTATTAAAGCATCTAGGTGCCGATTACAAACATGAATTGGTAGGCGAGAGATTGACAACCACACCAAAACATTACGCTTACCTAAAGATTTCTGAAGGTTGCGATCGTCCTTGTTCCTTCTGCGCAATCCCGCTGATGAGAGGAAATCACATTTCTACACCTATCGAAAAATTAGTCATCGAAACTCAAAAATTAGCCAAGAAAGGGGTGAAAGAATTAATCTTGATCGCTCAGGATTTGACTTTCTACGGACTTGATATTTATAAAAAGAGAGCTTTAGGAGAATTACTTCAGGAACTTATAAAAGTAGAAGGCATCGAGTGGATCAGGCTTCATTACGCTTTTCCTACAGGTTTTCCGGAAGATGTTCTTGATATTATAAGAAACGAGCCCAAAATTTGTAACTATATTGATATTCCGCTTCAACACATCAACACCGAATTGTTGAAAGCGATGAAACGTGGAACGACTTTCGAAAAAACAAACGCACTTCTTGACAAATTCCGTGAGAAAGTTCCGGATATGGCAATCAGAACAACATTGATCGTTGGTTTCCCGGGCGAAACAGAAGATAAATTCGAAGAACTTAAACAATGGGTGAGAGATCAGAGGTTTGACCGATTGGGTTGTTTTACCTATTCCCACGAGGAAAATACAACTGCCTATGTCTTGGACGACATTATTCCAGACGAAGTAAAGCAGAATAGAGTAGAGCAGATTATGGAAATCCAACAGCAGATTTCCTGGGAGAAAAATCAGGAAAAAATTGGGAAAACCTTCAAGTGTATTTTTGACAGAAAAGAAGGCGATTATTTTGTCGGCAGAACAGAGTACGATTCTCCTGACGTAGATAATACAGTTTTGGTTCCTGCTAAAGATGTTTATATCTCTATTGGAGAATTCGCAAACGTAAAAATTACTTCAGCAGAAGATTACGATTTAATCGGAGAATTAGTATAACCACAATTTTATATCATAAACAAGCCTTCATATATGGAGACTTTTTTCATTTTTATGTTAATATTTTAGATCATTTTTAATAATGGATTGATTGTCAATATTTTATGTGAAATTAAAGTTCTTGTATCGCAATTTTTATTATAATTTTATCAATTTCATATTGATATTGTGTTAATATAATTTTAATATACAAATTTGGCATTCATTATTACAATATTTTTGCTAAAAATAACTTAATAATGATTAATATGAAATTTATTAAAAATTATAAATATTTAAATTTTATTGATTATCAATTGGTTAGGTTTAAATTCAGAAAATTATTCTACCTCTTTAATTAACAAAAATGCATAAAAATTAACTTTTTTTAACAAATCCCGCGATCTCCTTACTGGAAGTGGATGCGGAGAGTAGAAATTTCGTTTTTAGTCGATAAACAGCCTGAACAGGCAGAAAGTGAGGTTCGGAAAGTGATTACAGGTATCTTTGCGGAGTCAAAACCAATAAAAATTCAACATGATAAAAAGAATTCTTCTTGTAGTCATAATGATGATTTCCACACTTGGTATTTATTCTTTCAAGAGTTATGCCACAGATGCTAAAACAAGTTTTGCATCGTTCTACCACGATAAGTTTAACGGTAGGAAAACAGCAAGCGGAGAAATTTTCAGTAACAAAGAACTTACCGCTGCTAATAAAACACTTCCTTTTGGGACAGAAGTAAAAATTACTAATTTGATCTCCGGGAAAAGCGTTGTAGTTAGAGTTAACGACAGAGGACCATACCACTCATCCAGAGCCTTTGATCTCTCGAAAGCTGCATTTGATTCGATAGGCGACACCAGAAAAGGTACAATCGCAATCGAATATGAAATTATCGACTAAAATTCAACTTATTTTAAAGTTTAAAAGCCATCCGATCTGGATGGCTTTTTTTATGGCTTAAATAATTTAATGAAAAATCTTAGCTGAATATTTTCTTGATGATATTTCCTATCTCTACAAAGTCATCGTGATTCCTCACAGATCGGATTTCAGCATCGTTTTCGTCTGTTTTGGAATATGGATAGATGAGAAGATAATTCTTGTTTTGCAAATGGGTATTGAGGAAATCCGGAATGTAGCGCATCTTTGGAAAGTAGGAGATCATTCCGCGTTTAGCTAAGATCAAAATCAAACCTTCATTATCTTTAATATTTTCAGCTTGCTTCTCTGCATCTGCCCAAGAACTGGTAATAATAAAATCCGCTTCGATATTGACTTTCCTGATGATTTTCTTTAAAACATTAATAATATTTTCAGGCGCATAAAAACTCAGTACAGCACCAGAATTTTTCCCAATATTCCAGACTCTCGCTAACGAATGGAAGAATCCGGATTCCAAATGTGCATTCTCCGGAATCATAACCAAGTACCTCTTTACTGTTGAAAGCGGTTGTGCAGCGTGGTAAACCAAGATATTAATATCATCATTCTGCAGATAACCATTGTAAAGATTATCGGCAAAAGAAGCGGAGAATCCTTTTTCATCTTCCAGACCGATAATCAAATCTGTGATTTTCTGTTCTTTAACGACATTATTAATTCCATTAATTACGTCATTATCATACCGGGTCAAAGGTTTTAATACAACGTCAGCTGCCGAGGCGGTGTTGACAGCGTAATTCAGGATTTTCTCGGCATTTTTGGTTGACGAATCATTTTTATCTTCATTGATGACATTCAGACCGAACATGTTTTCCGTGTTGGAATGATTTTTCACCAACAAACCAAGGTTTACAGTCTTATCAACCATTCCTTCATAATTAAGCGCCAGAAGAATATTTTCCTGCTCGTGATTATCTCCTTTTAGTGTATCTTCATTTTCAGCTTCCGCGATCTTCTCTGCACTCGACATTGATATGAATGAGGAAATCGTACAGGAAATTAGAATTAATAAAATACTTCCGTTCAAAACATGTTCGTTTAGTAATCTGACAGGTTCACCCGATTCGCTTTCAGAAAGGATAATGTTATAACCCACCATTACTGAAGCTAATGTGGCTGCAGCAGAAGCGGAACTCAATCCGAAAATTAATTTCCCTTCGTGTTTGGTCAGTTTAAATGTTTTCTGAGTAAGAACTGCCGCAACATATTTTCCCAGGATTGAAGCGACCAACATCACGGCTGCAACCTGAATGGTTTCCCAACTTTTAAAAAACACTTTGAAATCGATCAACATCCCGACGCTTATCAAAAAGAAGGGAATGAAAATCGCGTTGCCGACAAACTCAACCCGATTCATCAAAGAAGAAGTGTGCGGAATCAATCGGTTCAAAGCTAATCCTGCCAGGAAGGCTCCAATAATAGCTTCAACACCGGCTAATTCTGCTAAAAGTGCAGCCAGGTAAATCATTACCAAAACAAAAATGTACTGCGAAATCTTGTCATCAACTTTTTTGAAAAACCATCGGCCAATAATGGGAAATATTAATAAAACGACTAATCCAAAAGCCAGAACGGAAGCGGAAAGTTTAATCCAAAACTCGCTGCCAACATCGCCTTGCGACATGCCGACAACCACAGCCAAAACCAATAATGCCAAAATATCGGTAATCATAGTTCCGCCAACTGTAATGTTTACGGCGAGATTCTTCGCAACGCCTAATTTACTTACTAAAGGATATGCAATTAATGTATGAGAAGAAAATAAACTGGCAAATAAAACGGAAGTCAGTAATGAAAATCTTAAAAGGTAATATGATCCCACAAAGCCTAAAACAAAGGGAACAATAAAAGTGTAAATTCCAAACGTCAGACTTTTCCATTTGTTCTTTTTGAAATCGCCCATATCAATTTCCAGTCCTGCAAGAAACATTATATAGAGTAAGCCGGTTGTTCCAGTCACCACAATACTGCTGTCCCGCGAGAGAACATTAAAACCATTTGGTCCAATGACAGCTCCGGCGATGATGAGTCCCAAAAGATGAGGAACTTTGATTTTGTTGAGTAATAATGGTGCACTGAGAATGATGATGAGAACCACCAAAAATTTCAGAACGGGATCTTCCAGTGGAAGACTGAGGTTGTGAATACTTAAAAGCATTTGTGTGTTTTTATTTTGATGAACGGATCAATTCTACAGAAAATGAAGCAGAGCAGTTATTGTTTACAGAAATCGTTCTTTTTCCGCGGATCTTGCCTGGCGAAATTTCATTGAGAAGAATATTCATATCAACAAGTTTAGCTGCCGTAGAATCGGTTTTGAAATTGAGTTTGATCTCGTTGTTTTCCAATTTTCCAACGTAAGTTCTTACCAGATTATTATTACTGTACACATTGACCGAGGTTTGCAGAGAATCATTGACAAATTCCCAGACATCCGTTCTTTGGTCACCGATTACGTAATCTGAGCAGGTGGATTCTGTACAGATCACTTTTCCGTTCCATTTTCCAAGAATTTCGGCTGGCCAAGTTGGAGCAATGACAGAATCTTTTGTTTTTACAAACAAACTGTCTCGCATTTTCAGCAAAGCTTGGAATTCGGATTCTTTTTGAGCGAAGATGTTTTCTTTTTCTGACAGGATTTTTTCGCGGGCATCCAATTGCTTTTCCCTTTCGTTCTCTTTGCACGAAAATATTAAAACTGGCACACTCAATAAAAATAATAACTTCGTAAATCTCTGCATATACTGATATTTTAGGAATCTCAAGATAGCGAAAAAATAATAAAACTGTTGATTTGGTCAGTCTAACAAGCTGTGGGTTTAGAAAAATTGCTTTTCTGATACTTTTTTTAAATTTTTAAAATCAATCTTGTGCTTGATGGATTTTAGTTTTCCCTGGATTATTTCTGTTTGAAACTTATTTAAAATAATCTTTTGACTTGGTTCCCAAAGAAGAAGAAAGGCTGATGTGATTTTGCAAATTTCCGGAATCAAGAATATTCAGAGAGAAAAATTCAAAAAAACCGCTCAGAATAATTGAGCGGTCAAAGATTTTAAAATGAAGAAACCTCAGCGTGTTTTTTGTTTTTTTCCAAACTCGACATTTGATCCAGAAGCTTTTTCTTCAAAAGAAAATAATTCCTCCCAATGTAATACTGATAACTGTTGATGGCGAAAAATAACTGTTGCAGATTTTTGTCAAAATACTCGTTGTTGCTAAAATATATCATCGTATAATTAGCGTAATAATCCAAATCTTTTCTGCTTTCCTCATTGATTTCGTTTTCCAGAAGTGGATTTTTCAGAATGCTTTTCAAAGCCTCTTTCAGTTTTGCTTCCAGAGGAATATTGTTTTTGAAATTCTTCGCAATCTGGTCAAAAGGTGTAGTCACACTTACGAAGGCAAATGCATCACTGAGATCAATGTACAATTGGAATTGGTTTTCGTAGCTTGCCTGGCACTCTGTAAAGTCGGAATAATGTTTTGTGAAATCGGATTCCAGATTTTGGGCTTTCGCAAGATTCAGAAAGTAGTGGTAAATATTAATATCATTCTCCGTGACTTCCTTTTCCAGAGCTTTGATTTCTTTTTCCAAAGTTGGGATTATTTTTTTTGCATCGATAGCTTTATATTTGGTTCCATCGTAATCGAAAGTTTTGATGTCCAATTCATTTTTAGAAATCGCTTCTATGGTGGTTTTATCATTTTGAAGCGCAATCAGATTGTAGGCAATTTCGATTTTTTCTTTTCCGAAAAGTTGGTCAAAAGTTAAATGCTCATTGGTGGGCAAAGTCGTTTCAATATCAAATTTATCCGGATTTTTATTATCATAATAATTATTGAAAATCTTATCAAAAGTGTCTTTGTTGTAATTGGATTCAAATTCTTCTTTGAAATGATCAAATTCCAAATTGGATTTTTCACTCTCATATTGAACGTTCGAAAATAATTTTGTGGTCAGTTTTTCTTCTGTTTCCTCAAAGTTTTTGAAAAGAAATTTTGCCGGCTGATTGTCTGCATTCTTCCGAATATTCAATTGTCTCAGACGGATAACTCTCTCTTCTGTTGAAGGATGCGATGCCCACTGATTCTCAATGACCAATTTTGATTTGTTAAAAAGTCCCGCTTCTTCCAGTTTTACAACAGGCAGATCGTATTTGTTTTCCAGATCACTTTCTTTTGCCAAAAATCCCATTACAAAACTCTGTTCTTTGTAAATGTTTTTGCTGGCTTTGTTTTCCTTGATTTTATTTTCATAGAAATTAAGGACATTATTATAAGAATCATCAGCCAGGTCCAGCCTCAAAAGCGATTCTTCCAAAGCCAGTGATCCGGCGATATTGGCTGAAACTTCATCTGCGTGGAACTCCATTTCGCGGGAAAGTGCAAGATGTCTGATGTTGACGAAAGAATACATCTTGGCAAGAATCCATTGAATACCTTGCGTAAACTTCATCGCCAAACCTGCGAAAATTGCGAAATAACCACTTGCGTTGGACAAACTTTGAATTGTATTTCTGTAAGGTTCATCGTCATTCACGAGATTAAAAATAATCTGATTCACGTTATAAACATAACTTCCAACTTTCATTGATCTCTGTGAAAAATGTCCGAACTCGTGTGCGAGAATCGCCTTCAGTTCCTGTTTTGTACAAACGTTGACAAGTCCAATTCCGATCGTTAGATTTTTCTTGATGGGCAAAAACATACTCCAAAATGTAGAATCATAAAAAACGCTCGCATTCACATCGTAAGACAAATACACTTTTTTAGGAAAATCTGTTCCGGTGTCTTTTACAAGTTCACTGATCATTGCGAAAAGTTCCGGTTCGTCTTTATGTGTGATTTCGGTAAGATAACTTCTGTCGTTAATATGTTTTTTGAAAAGGAATTTAATTAAAAAATAGAAAATCATAATTCCAAAAATCGCCATTCCAAGACCTATCATCAAGGTAAAAAACATTGGTTTTGCAGCGATTAAGAAAATTCCGCCTGCAATACAAGCTGCCGTTAAGGCAATCGCAGCAATGAAAAGCAAAATATAAACGATGATGAATAGAATGATAGAAAAAATAGCGGCTTTGCTCTTCTTCTTAAAATCTGCTGAGGTTTGGATTAGCATAAATCTGGTTGGTTACTAATTTTGAATTAAAAATATAAAAACCATTTAAAAATCCCGGAGAATTAATATTAATTTTAATAAAAAGTAAAATCCACAAAAAAACCGTTCAGATTTTTCTGAACGGTTTTATTCTATTTGCTATCAGCTAAAAGCTAGTTGCAATTCTACATCATTCCTGGCATCCCGCCGCCCATTGGCATTGCAGGTTCTGCACTTTTCACTTCTGTGATCACACATTCAGTTGTCAATAGCATTCCTGAAACAGAGGCTGCGTTTTCTAGAGCAACTCTTGTTACTTTAGTTGGATCGATGATTCCAGCTTCCAGCATATTCACGTACTCGTCGGTTTTTGCGTTGTAACCGAAATCTCCAGTTCCTTCCGCCACTTTCGCAACGATCACAGAACCTTCGCCTCCGGCATTGGTCACGATTTGTCTCAATGGCTCTTCGATCGCTCTTTTGATGATCTTGATACCAGTCGTTTCGTCAGGATTAGCACCTTCGAAGTTAAGCGCAGCAACCGCTCTTACCAATGCAACACCACCACCAGCAACGATTCCTTCTTCAACTGCTGCTCTTGTTGCGTGCAATGCATCGTCAACTCTATCTTTTTTCTCTTTCATTTCTACTTCAGAAGCAGCACCTACGTAAAGTACGGCAACACCACCAGCCAATTTAGCCAATCTCTCCTGAAGTTTTTCTCTGTCATAATCAGAAGTCGTTGTTTCCATCTGAGCTTTGATCTGGGAAACTCTTCCTTTGATCTGAGCTTCTTCGCCACCACCATTTACAAGCGTTGTATTGTCTTTGTCGATCACTACTTTTTCTGCAGTTCCCAACATATCGATAGTGATATTTTCCATTGTGAAACCTCTTTCTTCAGAGATTACAGTTCCACCAGTCAAGATGGCGATGTCTTCCAACATTGCTTTTCTTCTGTCACCAAATCCTGGCGCTTTCACAGCCGCAATTTTAAGAGAACCTCTCAACTTGTTCACCACCAAAGTTGCCAAAGCTTCACCTTCAACTTCTTCAGAGATGATCAAAAGAGATTTTCCGCCTTGTGCAACTGGCTCAAGAACTGGCAATAATTCTTTCATAGAAGAGATTTTTTTCTCAACTAATAAGATATAAGGATTTTCCAATTCAACTACCATTTTCTCCGGGTTTGTCACGAAATATGGAGACTGGAAACCTCTGTCAAACTGCATTCCTTCTACAACATCTACAGTTGTATCCGTTCCTTTTGCTTCTTCCACAGTGATCACACCTTCTTTTCCCACTTTTCCAAAAGCTTCAGCGATTAATGATCCGATTGTATCGTCATTGTTAGCAGAAATAGAAGCTACTTGTTTGATTTTCTCCGAGTTGTTTCCAACTTCCTGAGACTGAGATTTAAGGTTTTCAACAACTGCCAAAACAGCTTTGTCGATTCCTCTTTTCAAGTCCATTGGGTTTGCACCGGCAGCTACGTTTTTAAGACCTTCTCTTACGATAGCCTGAGCAAGAACTGTAGCGGTAGTAGTACCATCTCCAGCGATGTCATTGGTTTTAGAAGCTACTTCTTTCACCATTTGAGCACCCATATTTTCTACTCTGTCTTCTAGTTCGATTTCTTTTGCAACGGTTACACCATCTTTGGTAACGTGTGGTGCACCGAAAGATTTTTCGATGACAACATTTCTACCTTTCGGTCCTAAAGTTACTTTAACTGCATTAGCTAATGCGTCAACACCTCTTTTCAAAGCGTCTCTTGATTCAATATCGAATTTAATTTCTTTTGCCATTTTTTTGTCGTATTAATGTACTTTGTACAATGTATTAATGAATTTTATATCCACGAAAATCAATTCATTTTATGTGAATACCTTTTACTTTTTACAAATTTGTTACCCAATAATTCCTAAAAGATCGCCTTCTTTCACGATAAGATAATCTTTCCCTTCAAACTTAAGTTCTGTTCCTGAATATTTTCCATAAAGCACTTTGTCACCAACTTTTACAGTAGTTGGCTCATCTACTTTACCTGGACCAACTGCTACAACTGTTCCTTCCTGAGGTTTTTCTTTTGCAGTGTCGGGGATGATGATTCCTGATGCTGTTTTAGTTTCTGCAGGTGTTGGTTCTACCAAAACTCTGTCCGCTAATGGTTTGAAATTTACTGACATAATTATATTTGATTTTTTAATATTTATTCTCATTCCTACATCTCCAAGAATGTGCCAACTAAGATAGTCAATCGAACTTAACTGATAGAAGTTAGATTTGGCAGATTTTTATTTCGAGACTGAAATTTTGGCAGAAAAAAAGTTTACCGATTTGGTAAACTTTATCTGGAAGTATTCTATTTATTCCATTATCATTTTCCTTCCGCTAGCATTTATTTCCTGCTTAATGACTTTTCTTGTAATCGAATCAATATAATAAATGCTCTCCGTTTTTCTGTCCTGGATGTCATTAGTAGTTTTTACAATCCAGACTATTCTACCATTGTATTCGCCTTTTTCAACCTTTTCTACATAAGCTTTGATAACACCTTTTTTTGCTGTCGGATTATAATCGAAAATCGAAATTTCAGCTGTGTAATTTTCTTTCAAAGGCAAAAACCGAATTAATACCGGATAACTGTTACTGTCAAAATACGCTGAAGTTGTAGCTTCATCAATCATATCTTTTTTCTGAGTTTTCTTATCCAGATAATAGCCTGTTACTTTACTTTTATTAAATGTAAGCGACATATTTCTCATAGAATTAAATGACGAATGATAAACCGGCTGGAAATTCGAGATTTTAATAATTGTAGAATCAACCCAAGCTTCAGGTACTTGTTTCATTTTGACGGTCGTTTTAATCAGAAGGTCTTTCTTATTTAATTTCTTAAATTCAGTTGTTACTTTACCGATTTCAATTTTTGAACCTGCGTTTTCCATTGTCCAGCTTACTTCTGATAATTCTTCCTGAATGTATTTTGAATCAAGCTTAATATTGGAAGGTGAAAGTAGATTTTGAGCAGAAAAAAAATTAGCACTACCAATTACTAAAAGGATAAGAAATGTTCTCATAATTTTTAATAATAAGTAGTGCCGAATATGATATAGTTACAGCGAACTGGTTACTTTTTACAGGCAGAATGAAATTAAAATTATATTCTAATTTTCTTCTTTCAAAGCATTTTCAAATAATTCATCTACATCCAGACAATCACACCTCTCTTTGATGAATGGATCGTCTTTTTTGATGCCTTTATTAAATTTAATTATCTCTTTGCAGTAATCTTCTTTCTTCAATAAACTTCCAAGATATATCAACGGAATATTCATTAATATAAAAAGTAAAATTCCCGGAAACATATAGATAAATGCTTTCATAGATACAGCGCTGATGCTGATCACTTTACCGCTAGTTGCACTTTTAAAATATTTTTTCCAGATCTTTTTTGCCCACCAAATCAATATAAATGCACCGCCTCCAAGTCCGAAAACCAGAGCAACGTAAAATAATATTTGAATCGTATTATGACTCATCTTATTAATTTTTCTTTCCTGCAGCCTGCATTGGATTTACTTTTCCGCTTGCGCCGCCTCTTGCAGTTTCTTTTTGTCCCTGTTTGAAAACCTGGAATTTTGTAGGAGTTTCTGTTGATGAAGTTGCAGCCCAGAAATTGTTTGAAGTATCAATATCCGCCGTTTCTTTCATTGGATCAAGTTGGATGGATTTCAGTTTTTTATCAAGATAATAAGTTTTCGAAACCTTTTGCTCATTAGATCTCCAGATCTGAACATTGATTTTGTCCTTCAATTTAGTTCCATCTTCAAAAGTCAATTCCAGAATAATTGGCATTACCAATCCGCCCTTATTTGTAAAATCGATTTGATAGGCAGTAATATTTTTATTAAGACCTTGCGTCTTTTCCTGAGCTGATAATTTTTCAGAACCTAAAGATTTTAAAACATATTCTTTAGAAGTGTCCACTTTTTCCTGTCCTCTGTCATATTTGTAATAGAAATCCTGAACGTCTTTATCGCCGTCAACATAGAATTTGATTTTTTCATCTCTGTTTCTGATTTTAGAAATATCTTCAAACTCATTCAGAAGTGGCGCGTCAGCTTTATATTTTGTTTCAGTTGCTTCTTTTGGAATAGCATCGAAATCAGGAACGGCAACAGTTACTTTGTCAATCGCAATATCTACAGGATCTGTGCTGTAGAACCAACCTCTCCAAAACCAATCCAAATCTTCGCCGCTTGCATCTTCCATTGTTCTGAAAAGATCCGCAGGCTCAGGATGACGAAACGCCCATCTTTGCGCATATGTTTTGAAAGCTTTATCAAAAAGTTCTCTGCCCATAATGGTTTCACGCAAAATATTCAGTCCGGTTGCCGGTTTTGAGTAAGCATTCGGTCCAAATCTCGCTATGTTTTCTGAATTGGTCATAATTGGCTCCAATTCGTCTTTCGGAAGTTTCATATAATCTACGATTGTCCACGCCGGTCCACGTTTGGAAGGAAATTTATTATCCCATTTTTCTTCTGTCAGGTATTCTACAAATGTATTTAATCCTTCATCCATCCACGACCATTGTCTCTCGTCCGAGTTGATGATCATTGGGAAAAAGTTGTGTCCAACTTCGTGGATAATTACGCCCAACATTCCGTTTTTGATGGCTTCAGAATAAGTTCCGTCTTTCTCGGTTCTTCCATAATTAAAACAGATCATCGGATATTCCATTCCGTTGGAAGCTTCAACAGATTGCGCCACCGGATATGGATAAGGAATTGTGAATTCAGAATAAGTTTTGATGGTGTGAGCAACTGCTTTTGTAGAGAATTTTCTGTAAAGTCCGTAAGCTTCTTTTCCGTAGAAACTCATTGCCATCACTTTGTTATTGTTTTCAGGAATCGTAACGCGCATCCCATCCCAAACGAATTTTCTTGATGAACCCCAAGCGAAATCACGAACATTTTCTGCTTCGAATTTCCACGTTTTTCTTTCTTTAGATTTATTTTTCTCTGCTTTTTTAGCTTCGTCAAGCGTTACGATCTCAATCGGCTCATTAGAATTTTCAGCTTGTCTGTATCTTGCTAATTGAGCCGAAGTCAAAACTTGGTCATAATTTTTGCAAACACCAGTTCCGCCAATGATGTGATCCGCTGGAACATTCATAGAAACTTTAAAGTTTCCAAAAACCAAAGCAAATTCTCCACGTCCTGTAAACTGATGATTCTGCCAACCGTGAAAATCACTGTAAACACACATTCTCGGATACCATTGCGTCATTGTATAAAGATCATTGCCGTCTTCCGGAAAATTTTCATAACCGCCACGACCGCCTCGTTCCATACGGTTTGGGATGTTATAATTCCAATCTACTTTGAAAGTGAATTTTTCTCCGGCTTTCAAAGGTTTGGCCAAATCAATTCTCATCATTGTTTTGTTCACGACGTATTTGATAGGAGATCCTTTTGCGTCCGTTACTTTTTCAAGATTTACGCCGTAGCCATTATCTTTTAAGGGAACTTCGGAAGGTCTTAATTTATCAATACTCGAAGTTTTTCCAAGTGTAGAAGAAGCTGGATAATCTGCATTTTTTAGAGAAGACTGCTGGTTCTCATCTAGTTGAAGCCAGAGATATTCCAATTCGTCCGGTGAATTATTGTAGTAAGTAATTGTTTCGGAACCTTTTAAGTTTCTTTTGTCTTCATCCAGATATGCAGAAATATCATAATCTGCACGTTGCTGCCAGTATTGATTTCCAGGTGCGCCGGAAGCGGTTCTGTAAGTATTTGGCGTTGGAAGGATTGTTCCCAGCTGTTCAAATTTGTTCCCGTGATTGCTCCCGGGATTATTCTGGATATTTTGAGCATTAATAAAAACACTGGCGAAGAGAAGACCTAAAACTTTTAATTTCATTTCCGAAAAATTAATGACTAATAAATAGATGTGTCATCAAATTTAGGAAATAATTACTTTAGTATTAATATAATTTGGTGATATGTGGAATTACCAAATTATCTCATTCCAGAATTACGACATTCTCTCATTACTTCACTATTATTTTTGTGGCAGTTTTCATTTCGCTATTATTTATCTTGATGTAATAGATACCCTTTACAAGATCTTTTACCGAAACTTGCATTTGTGTGTTTAGTTTCACGGTTTTTACCAATTTGCCCGTAGCATCATAAAAAGACACCTTATCATTTTCTTTTGTATTTTTTAGGAAGATGACGTCTGTAGCAGGATTAGGATAAACCATTGGCTTGCTTGGTTCTGCCAATTCATTGGTTGCCATTAGACAATTAGCATCATAATTATCCCCAGAAATTAACCAGCCTTTACCTATAAGAGTGTTTCTTGCGGCTACAGCCTGTGCTGAAGAGTAAATTAAATTTTGAGAACCCAAAGAGATATTACTGGCAGTATTAGAATTATTGGCCCAACCTATGAGTGTTTTACTGTAATTATTACAAGACAAGCCAGAAGAAGCTAACATCTTGGCTCCAAAAGCAAGACTTTGTAAATTCCAACTTGCCAAATTTTGGTTAAAGGCAGTTGCTTGCGAAAACATTGAATCCATAAATACAACCTTAGAAGTATCCCAACTTCCCAAATTTTGGTTGAAGGCAGACGCACCAGTAAACATCGATCCCATATGATTGACTTTAGAAGTATCCCAATTCCCAATGTTTTGGTTGAAAGCAGTGGCATACCAAAACATCGCTCCCATATTAGTGACTTTAGAAGTATCCCAATTCCCAATGTTTTGGTTAAAAGCTTTAGCATTCCCGAACATATAACCCATATCTGTTACATTAGAAGTATCCCAACTCCCAATGTTTTGATTGAATACTTGGGTTGCATCAAACATCGATCTCATAATAGTGACTTTCGAAGTATCCCAACTTCCAATATTTTGGTTGAAGGTAAAGGCATCCCAAAACATCCCATACATATTAGTTACATTAGAGGTATTCCAACTTCCAATATTTTGGTTGAAGATAATGGCCTCATAAAACATCATGCTCATATTGGTTACATTAGAAGTATTCCAATTCCCAATATTTTGGTTGAAGGCAATGGCATAACTAAACATCCCACTCATATTGTTTACATTAGAAGTGTTCCAATTCCCAATATTTTGATTGAAAGTGGTCCCCCAAAACATCATGCTCATATCATTTACCTTAGAAGTGTCCCAATTTTCTATATTTTGGTTGAAGACATTGGCTTTATAAAACATCAAGCTCATATCATTTACCTTAGAGGTATCCCAACTTCCAATATTTTGGTTGAAGGCAGTGTTATTGGCAAACATATTGCTCATATCCGTTACCTTAGAGGTATTCCAATTTCCAATGTTTTGATTGAAAGAAGATGTTCTAGAAAACATAAAACTCATATTTGTTACCTTAGAGGTATCCCAACTTCCAATATTTTGGTTGAATACTGTGGCTGCTTCAAACATAAAACTCATATTTGTTACCATACTGGTATTCCAGTTTCCAATGTTTTGGTTGAAGGTAGTAGCACCAGCAAACATATGACTCATATCTGTAACTTTAGAAGTATCCCAACTTTCTATATTTTGCTTGAAAGCATTGGCATTATAAAACATAAAGCTCATATCATTTACCTTAGAGGTATCCCAACTTCCAATATTTTGGTTGAAGGCTGTGTTATTGGCAAACATACTGCTCATATTGGTTACATTAGAGGTATTCCAATTTCCAAAAGAAGAATTACCTACAAGAATAGAACAACCTGAAAACATTCGTGAAAAATCTGTCACATTAGTAAGATTAGGAGTATCTGTAGCAGTAACATCCATATTTTTACAGGCACTAAATGCATAGCTCATACTCGTCCATTGTATATTACCCCACTGAGAAACAGAAAGAATTTTTTCAGCATCACCATTATAACCACTATTATTAAAAACAATTTGTGTAAAACTCCCACTGCCGTTAGATACTTTTACAGTATATTTTGGAGTAGTGGCAGTTGAACTTCCAAAATCAATCAGCAAAGGATACCCAATTGTAGAGGTAACATTAGTAAGGGTAGCATGGTGAGCGGTATTGCCTACTTCTTCCCAATAGATGCTGTAATTAGTACCCACGCCTGGGAAATAGATTTGGTTGCTGGTACTTGCAGTGTAACCCGTTATTGTACTAGGAGGATTGTTAGGTTGCCATATGGTGATAAATTCATTTTGTGCTTTTGCAAATATAAAAGCCATTAATAGCATTAAAAAAGTAAATTTAATTTTCATATGTAGATTTTATTTAAGGTCACGTGCAATCACCATCTTCATTAGTGTTGGTTTACAACCAATTTTTTCTAATGGCGATTTCATATTATGAATATTCTATGCAAAAATAGATATTTTTAACAAAAAATGTTAAATAATAAGGAAAAGATGAGATTTTTTAAACTATCATTTTGTTATTTTATATTTTTTATGGTTTCAATGAATCTAGTATCTAGATTTTGTCGGGATTGTGCATGAAAAGTAAAATGATGATTTGATTTTTACGTATTAGCTGTATTAGATGAAGCAAGAATAGCTTTTATTTGAATTATAAATAACTGATTTATAAGTTAATATATCGCTTTTTGCGTTTTATGCACGAAGATTTTAGAAAAAAATTGCTTAAGTTGTCAAATTATTTGGTTGCAGATGCTTGTTTTAGCAAAATTTTGTTTTAATGGGAAAGACTAAAAACGATTAATTAAAATTTATCTGCAAAACTTAATTTGAAAACCA
>Ga0247808_10000671_pt1 | contig 16344 bp, 14 predicted proteins | sample UWRJL089202R1_FD_179914 | JGI IMG/M metagenome (GOLD analysis project Ga0247808, IMG submission 179914) | Plant litter microbial communities from Arlington Agricultural Research Station in Wisconsin, United States - UWRJ-L089-202R-1 | ecosystem: Environmental > Terrestrial > Plant litter >... | reverse complement strand
ATTCCGAACGCATCCGGAACGCTACGCCCAACACCCCAAGCCCCCGGCCCTACCGGGCCGGGTATGCATCAACGACCCCCGCCAAAAACCCAAACCCAACCTGTCTCAAACAGGTTGACAAATACCGCGCACCGGACGCATTTGCCCGCACGGGGAACGGTTGTGCCGGGAGTGCGGCTAGGCGGGGGTGGGGCGGGCGGCCTTGACCTGCTCGTAGGCGGCGAGGGCAGCGCGGCGGGTCTCGCCGAGGTCCACGATCGGCGCCGGGTAGGCATCCGTGCCCCACTCGGGCACGTTCTGCCGCACGTACTCGTTGTTCGGGTCGAACTTGGCCGCCTGCAACTCGGGGTTGAACACCCGGAAGTACGGCGCGGCATCCGCCCCGGAGCCGGCGACCCACTGCCAGCCGAACGGGTTGCTGGCCGGGTCGGCGTCGACCAGGGTGTCCCAGAACCACTGCTCGCCCTCGCGCCAGTCGATGAGCAGGTTCTTGATCAGGAAGGACGCCGTGACCATGCGCACCCGGTTGTGCATACTGCCGGTGCGCCAGAGCTCGCGCATGCCGGCGTCTACCAGGCGGAAGCCCGTGCGGCCCTGCTGCCAGGCCTGCAGGGCCCGCTCGTCCAGCGGCGGCCAGGGGAAGGCGTCGTAGCCCTGGCGCAGGTTCGCCGTGGCCAGGTCGGGCGCGTGGAACAGCACGTGATACGCGAACTCACGCCAGCCCACCTCGGTGAGGAAGCGCGTGGCGCTCGTGGCGGCAGCGCCGGTGAGGCCGCGGCGGGCCACGTCGGTGGCGTGCCAGATCTGGTGCGGGCTGATCTCGCCCCAGCGCAGGTGCGGCGAGAGCCTGGAGGTGGCCTGCTGGGCCGGCTGGTCGCGTTCGGTGCCGTACTTGGGCAGCGCCTCGTCGAGGAACGTGGCGAGGGCTTGCTGCGCCGCGCTCTCGCCGACGGCCCAGGCCGAGCGGAGGCCGGCAGCCCAGTCCGGATGCCGCGGCTCCAGCTCCCAGGAATCCAGAGCGTCGGAGGAAAGGCCGGCGGCGGCATCGTCGAGGGCGCCGGGCGCCGGGTAGGGCGCCCGGGGCGGCGGACCGTTGGTGCACGCCCGCCAGAACGGGGTGAACACGGTGTACGGGGTGCCGCCGCCGGTGCGGATGGTCCACGGTTCGAAGAGCAGCGAACCCGCGAAGCTGTGCGCCACGATGCCGGCATCGGTGAGCCGGGTCTTCACCGCGGTATCGACATCCCGCTCGGCGGCGCCGTAGCGCCGGTTCCAGAACACCGCACCGGCGCCGAGCTCGTCGACCAGGGCGTCGATCACCTCGCCGGCCAGGCCGCGGCGAAGCAGGAGCCGGCCGCCGATTGCGGCGGTGTCGGCCGCGAGCGAGGTGAGGCTCTGGTGCAGCCACCAGCGTGCGGCGCCGCCGAGCGGGCGGATGCCCGGGGACACCTCGTCGAGCACGTAGACGAGGAGCACGGGACGGCCGCGTTCCACCGCGGCGGTGAGGGCCGGGTTGTCGCCGAGGCGGAGGTCGTCGCGCAGCCAGACCAGCGAGGGCCCGTCGGGCCGGGCCGGGCCGGGCGCGGAAGCGGCGCCAGTGCCGGTCATGCGGCGCTCTCGTCGACGTCGGACACCCGCAGCACGATCTTGCCCCGGGTGTGCCCACCCTCGAGGGCCCGGTGCGCGGCGGCGCCGTCGGCCAGGTCGAAGACCTGGTCGATGTTCACCCGCACCGTGCCGTTGTCGATCAGGGTGGTGATGGTTTCGAGCACCCGGGCGTCGGCGGCGACCTTGTAGCCGGTGGCGCGCACGCCCGCCGCTGCGGCTTCGGCCTGCATGGTCGGCCAGCTGCCGGTGGGCGCGTTCACGAGCAGCCCGTCCGGCCGGAGCACCTTCAGCGATCGCGTCCCGGTCTGATCGTGCACGTTGCCGATCAGGTCGATCACGCTGTCGATGTCCTGCAGCTCGTCGTCGAACCGGGTGGTGCTGTAGTCGATCACGGCGTGGGCGCCCAGGCGGTGCAGGAACTCGACCGACGCCGTGGACCCCGTCGCGGTGACGTGGGCGCCCAGGTGCCTGGCGAACTGCACCGCGAAGTGGCCGACGCCGCCGCTGCCGGCGTGCACGAGCATCCGCTGGCCGGGTGCCGCACCGGCGAGGGTCACCATGCCCCACGCGGTGAGGGCGGCGAGGGGGATGCCCGCGGCCTCCACATGGCTCACGGCGACGGGCTTGCGGGCCACCGACATGCTCGACACGGCCACGTACTCGGCGTAGCTGCCCGCGATGCGCGGCGGCCGGGCCATGCCGTAGACCGCGTCACCCGGCTGGAGCGGGAAGGTGTCATAGGGGGAGCGCACGACGATGCCGCTGAAGTCGTTGCCGAGCACCACGGGGAAGCCAGGGATCGCGGCGGCGGCGCCCGACCCGGCCCGGGTCTTGGCGTCGATGGGGTTGATGCCGGCGGCGAGCACACGGATGAGCAGCTCATCGCTGACCGCCACGGGCACGGGCAGCTCGGTGAGATGCAGTTCCTCCGCACCGCCGGTGCGGTCGATCACGAGGGCGCGCATGTGCGGGGGCAGGGCCGGAGAATGAGGCATATTCCTATTCTGCGTCACGGACGGACCGGGTGCGCAGGTGCCGACACCCGGGCGGGGCGGCCGTATGGAGCGATGTGACCAGCACCATCGGCCGGTCCGCACCATCGGTTAGCGGTTGTGCCTCAGTTTGGGGGTGGGAAACCGGCCATTGTGCCCACTGCTGGGGGAACGGGACACGCGCCGAGTGCGCCGGGCGAATCTAGTGTGGAATCAGGAAGAGAAGCCGGGTGTCACCGTGGCCTCGACCTCTACCCGCCGCAACTCATCGTCAGTTGCCCCGTTCGGTCTTTCAGGCATCCCGAGCTCACCGACCCCGCGCCCGCGTGCGTCGCGGCCAGTCGGTTCGGTGTGCCCGCGTGCCGGACGGTGCTGCGCGCCCGCCGAATGGCAGGCGGAACCCGACGCCTGGACGGCCGTCGTGAAAGGGAAATCATGAACAAGCTCCTGAAAGGCACGATCGCCGGTGTCGCCGGTGTGGTGCTCCTGCTCGGCGGTGCGGGCTCCTTCGCCCTCTGGAATTCCGCAGCGACCATCGGCGGCGGGACCATCGTCGCCGGCACCCTGGACGTGGTCTCCTCGACCACCGCCGGATCCTGGACCGTCAACGCAGGCGCGCCCCGGGCCAGCATGACGGGGTTCAAGATCGTCCCCGGGGATGTGCTCGTGTACACGAAGGGCCTGAGCATCACGGCCACGGGTGACAACCTCGTGGCGACGCTGGGAGTGGACCTGGCCTCCATCGCCCCCTCCTCGCCGTCCGCGCCCGCGGATATCGCACTGGCCGCCTACCTCGGCAAGACCGCCACGCTGACAGCCACCGGAACCGGGATTTCGACGGGAGCGGCGCCGTACACGGTGACCGCCGGAACCGCCGGGGTGTCGCAGGATGTCACGGTCAACGTCACCATCACCTACCCGAAGAGCAGCACGGCAGGCTTCGAGAACTCCTCGAAGCTGGGCTCGGTCAACCTCGCCGCCCTGGCGGTCACACTCACCCAGAAATAGCGCCGACCGTCGCGGCCGACATTGATATCCCCCGGAGAAACGAAGGGCGGTTCGAATGCCTCCGACAGCAGGCGCGAGCGGTCCGTCGGTGCGGACGCGCCGACCCCACCCCGGCCACCGGATGGCGCGGCCTGCCTGGCCGCGCCGCTCTCCCCGCGCGCATCGGCCGGCCCGGGCGCCCGTCCTCGTGCTCACCGTCGGTGTCCTGGCCGCGACCGTGCTGGGTGTGTCGGCGGCCGGAGATTCATCTGCGTTCCTCACGGCGCGGGCGTCGACCGCCGCCGTCCCGACCGTGATCACCTCGGGCACGGCGGCGTTGAGCGTGTCCGCATTGTCGATGCCCACCACGGCGCTCTACCCGGGCCTCACCCTGTATGCGGCCGTCACCGCGACCAACACGGGGGACGTGCCGCTCCTGCTCGGCGTGGCCGGCCTCACACCGCCGAGCGCCGCCACCGCTTCGAATGCCCTGTCCCAGGCTCTCATCGTCGGCCTCGGAGCGGCCGACTCCAGCGCGGCGTGCGCAGCCGGTACCGCGACACCGGCGTGGCGGGGATCGTTTGCCCAGGCCCCGGCCGGCCTGCTCGGAGTGACCCTGGCCGTGGACGCCTCGCGCACCCTGTGCGTCTCGGTGACCTTGCCGGCCACCGCCCCGACGGCGAGCCAGGGGCAGTCGTCGACCGGCTTCGCCCTGCGCATCACCGGAACGCAGGCCTGACCCATGACCAGCAGGGCAGCGCCGAACAGCGAGCGTCGGATCCTCCGCCCTCGGCGGCGCTCTACCCGCACACGGCAGACCGGCGGGCATCGCGGCGTGCGCGGCCTTCGCCGCACGGTCCGACCGGTCCCGGTCGCGCTGACCGTCATTCTCGTGTCGGCCTTCCTCGGCAGCGGGCTCGGTGCCGGTGCCGGCGCGGCACGGGCCGGCTGGACGGCCCCGGAGCGCCCGGCGACGGCATCCGTCACTGCGGGCACTCTCGGCGTCACTCTGTCGGGGTTCGCCGCCCTACGGACGGTCTACTCGTCGGCGGCGCTCGCGGCGACAGCGCCGGTGACAGTGCGGAACACCGGCAGCGTGCCGGTGCCCTACACGCTCACCCTCGCGTCCCCGGCCGTGACGGCTCTCGCGACCGCGGTGTCGGTGCGGGCCTGGCCCGTGGCGACGGCAGCGGCCTGCACGCCGGCCGCTGCCGCGGCCGGCACACCCGGTCTCACCTGGGTCACGGTCGGGCCCCTGACAGGAGTGCTGGCGCCGGGGGCGAGCACCGTCTACTGCATGCGCAGCTCCGTGACCCAGGCCCAACGATTCGTTCTTCTGCGCGGCACCGTCACGGTGACGGCGACACTCATCGCCGGCCAGGGCACCTGGACCAGCACCGCGACCGCGAGCGCCGCACAATCCGTGGCCGACACCCTCACGCCCGGGGCGCCGACCGCGACCGGGGCTACCGACTCGAGCGTCACTCTGGGCTGGGCGGCTCCGGCCGATACGGCGGCGGTGACCGGGTATCGCATAGTGCGCGATGGGGTCGTCATCGGGACGGTGCCGGCGGCGACCCGCACCTTCACCGACCTGGGCCTCACCGTGGCCACCGGGCACAGCTACACCGTGCAGGCCGTCGACGCGGCCTTCCCGGTCGACGTCTCGCCCGCGTCGGCGGCCAGCATCCTCAGCACGACGGGCCCGACCGCGACGGGCTGGTACTCGATCCGGAACACCACCAGTCAGCTCTGCGTGGACGGGGAGGCGGCCGCCGGCGTGGAGGGCACCGCCCTGATCAGCTTCCCCTGCAAGACCGTGGGCGCAAGCAACCAGAACTGGCAGTTCGTCGCCACCGGGGTCTACGTGCGGGTTGCGGCCCGGTACGCCCCCACCCTGTTCTGGGACAGCGCGAACACCAATGCGTCCATCCTGCGCGGCACGGCCAAGACCAGTTCGCAGCAGTGGACTGTCGTGGAGATCGCGCCGGGCAGCGGCACCTTCCTGTTCCGCAACCGCAACAACATGTGCCTGGATGTGACGGGCGGTACGACGGCGACGGGAAACACCCAGCTGCGGGTGGCGAGCTGCGACGCCTCGGCCCATCAGACGTTCACCCTGACGAACGGAGGCTGACATGACGGTGCACAGCGCGCAGCGCCCGGCTCGGGTGCACGCGCAGGCCCGTCGCAGTGCCGACCCGGCCGAGCTCAGCGCCTGGCACTACCTGGGCCGCGGCTTGAGCGCGGGTCTGCTGCTGTTGGTGATCGCGCTGGCCGCGCTCGTGATCGTGGTGCCCCAGCTCACGGGTGCGATCCCCCTCACCGTGCTCACCAGCTCGATGGAGCCCGGCCTGCCGCCCGGCACCCTCATCGTGGTGCGTCCCGTGCCCAGCGACAGCCTTGCCATCGGGGACGTGGTCACGTATCAGATCCGCTCGGGTGAACCGGCCGTCGTCACCCACCGCATCGTGGGCATCAGCCTGGCCGCCGACGGCGACCGCACCTTCACCCTGCGCGGGGACAACAACAGCGCCCCCGACGCCGATCCTGTGGTGGCCGCCCAGATGCGCGGCAGGCTCTGGTACTCGGTGCCCTTGCTCGGCCTGGTCAACACCGTGCTGACCGGCCCGGTGAAGGCCTGGGTAGTGCCGCTCGCGGCGGTCGGACTGTTCGGCTACGCCGGGGTGATGGTCGTCGGCGGGATCGTCGAGGCGCGAGCCCAACGAAGAGGCCGGCCGGCCGGCTCCGACCGGGCGGTTCAGCGACCGTAGTCGTAGGGCGGCGGGGCGTCGGCGCGCTCACGCTCGCGCTGGTGGTTGAGCAGGTCGATCAGCTGGTCGGCGAACCGCACCAGGATGCTGATCTGGTCGTCGTCCCGGTCGATCCACCGGCACTCGGGCACGGCGGAACGCGGCACGAAGTTGTCGTGTTCCTCCCAGACCAGCAGGGTGCGGTCGGCGCCCAGCACGTACTGCTGCCACCAGATCTGCCGCAGGTACGAGCGCGGGATGCTGCGCCACGGCTTGCTCGTGGTCTTGATCTCGGCGAGCTCGAAGACGCCGTTCCCGCCCAGGCCCAGGCCGTCGGGCGTGGCCAGGTGGCGCGGCTGCCCCGCCGCGTGGAAGAGGTTGGTGCTCGGCTCGATGCCGTAGTTCGCCAGGACCCAGGCGGCGATCTCGGGCTCTCTGGCCCGGCCGTGGTCGGTGTACGGGTTGCCGCCGAAACCGCTGCCGTTGATCTTTTCCCTGGCCGCGGCATGCACCGATTTCTCGGTGGCGAGCTTGGCGACATCCGTTGCCGTGATGCCCTGGCTGCGCGCCCGGAGCCACGCGACCCGGTCGGTGGAGTCGGCGACGATACGGGTGAGATGGGTGAGGCCCGGGGTGGTGGCGGCCGGTGCCGGGGCCGCGACGGCCGGGACGCCCCCGCGGTGCAGGGAGATCGGGATCTGCTCGTCCAGCTCGAAGAGGGACAGCAGGGAATCAGACACGTCCTCCATTCTGCTCCGTGCCGGCGGCGCCGGCGGACACCCCGCCGCGCTTCCGCGGCACAACGCAACAAACCCGCCGGATCCACGGGGATCCGGCGGGTTCGCGCGTCATTCGACCGGGATGTGCCCGGTCGGGTCAGCCGATCTCCTTGACAACGCCCTGCTTGATCAGCAGGCGGCGCTGCGCCCGCTTGGCCACGGCGGTGTCATGCGTGACCACGATCAGGGTGAGGCCGCGGTCTCGCCACAGCCCCTCGAGCAGATCCATGATCTCGTCGCGGGTCTGCTCGTCGAGGTTGCCGGTGGGCTCGTCGGCCAGCAGCACGGCCGGCTCCTTCACCAGGGCGCGCGCGATGGCGACGCGCTGCTGCTGCCCGCCGGAGAGCTCGGCCGGCAGGTGGCTGCCGCGCTCGCCCAGCCCCACCGAGGCCAGTGCCGCGCTGGCCCGGGACGTGCGCTCGGCCGCGGGGATGCCCAACGGGGCGAGGGCGGTCTCCACGTTCTCCTGCGCCGTGAGGGTGGGGATCAGGTTGAAGCCCTGGAACACGAAACCGATCTCCTGCGCCCGGATCTGGCCGAGCGGGCCGTCACCGAGCTTGGAGAGGTTCGAGGTGCCGAGCTCCACGGTTCCGTCGGTGGGCCGGTCGAGCGCCCCGAGCATCTGCAGCAGCGTGGACTTGCCGCCGCCGGTGGGACCCTGGATGGCGACCATCTGGCCATCGGGAATGGACAGGGTGACATTGTTGAGGGCCGTCACGGAGCGTTTGCCCTGGTCGTACTTCTTGGTGACGTTGGTCAGTTGATACATGGCTACGAGGTTCCTTCTCTGGACTTGAGAAAACGTGGTCAGGCGGATCAGGCGATGCTGCGGAGGGCTTCGGCCGGGCGCAGCCGCGAGGCGCGCCAACCGCCGATGGCGCCGGCCAACAGGCCGCCGAGCACGGCCAGTCCCACGGCGATGAGGATCACCGAGAGGGTCACGGGAACCTGCAGGACGATGTCGCTGGTCGCGGCTTCCGCGGCCTGCTGGCCGAAGCCGCCCCCGCCCGGCATCCCCATGGGGCCGGCCTCGGTGGCCGCCGCTCCGGCGGTGAGCGTCGGCGCGACCAGATTGATCACGAAGATGCCGATCAGGCCGATGGCGATGCCGCCGATGCCGCCGATCAGGCCCTGCACGAGCGACTCGCCGGCCACCTGCCGCACAATGCGCCCGTTCGACCAGCCGATGGCCTTGAGGGTGCCGAACTCACGGGTGCGCCGGGTCACGCCGGAGATGGTGAAGAGGATGGCGATCAGGAACGCGGCGGCCAGCACAATGAGCGACAGCCACAGGCCGAGGTTCTTCACCAGGTCGGAGGCGCTGGAGAGCGAACCGGACACGCTCGATGCGAGGTCGGACTGGGTCTGCACGGTGGCGTCCGGCAGGGCGGTCTCGATGTCGGTCTGGATCTGGTCGATGTCGGTCGACGATGCGGCCTGCACGTAGACGTCGGTCACCTGGCCGTCGAGGCCGGAAAGCGACTGGGCCACGTCGAGTGGAATGTAGACGTTGGAGGCGGTGGCCGCATCCGCGCTGGATGCGCTGACCAGGCCGACGACGGTGAAGTCGGTGCCGGCGATGGCGACGGTGTCGCCCACCACGAGCTCTGCGGTGGTGGCGTAGCTGGCGTCGAGCACGGCGACATTCGTCCCCGCATCGGCGCTTTCGAGGCTGCGGCCGTCGGTGAGGCTCACGGCGGACAACGGGCCGACGGCCTCGTCGGCCGGGTCGAGGCCGAGCACGGTGAACGAGTCGACGCTGAACGAGCTGCCGCCGGCGCCGTCCGGGCCGCCGCTGGGCGGGGTGCCGCCGGCCGCGGCGTCGCCGCCGGTCGGCATGCCGCCGCTTTCGGAGAAGTCGGGCAGGGCGCCGTCGAAGGTCGTGTTGCTCAGCGACAGAGTGGCCGCGGCGGCGGTGACGTTGTCGATGCCGCTCACGGTGTCGAGGGCGGTGGAGTCGAAGGAGGTGGTGCCGCGGTCGACCGAGAGCCGGGCCTGGCTCACGGTGGTGGTGCCGTCGGTGGTGGCGCCGTCATCCGCGCCGAAGTCGAAGTTCTGCGGTCCGCCCGCGCCGGCCTCACCCTCGGTGGGCGCCGTGGGGGTCTGGCTCACCGTGATGTCGGTGCCCACCCCGTAGACCGAGGCGAGCACGGTGGACTGGGCCAGTTGCACGCCGCTCGAGACGGCGTTGACGATAATGACCAGGGCGATGGCGAGCGCCATGCCGATGGCGACGATGGCGGTCTGCTTGCGGCGACCCGCCAGTTCTCGTCGCAAATAGGTGACAAACATCGATTCTCCAGTCCGGGGCAGGGAGGATCCCGCCTTCATGAGTTCGAAGCTAGGCAGCGCCGTTATGGCCGGACTATGGCGCGCCTATGAATTTGCCCAGGGAATCGGCGGCATCCGCCCCGCCGAACAATCGGCGCGGGGGTTCACAGAGTCGCCGTGGAGAACACATAGCCGGCTCATAGGAAGGGCATGGATACTACTTCTCATGACACCACGAGCGAACGAGCAGTCGGCCCACGGACCCCGCCTTCACAAGGCCGACGGTTCCCCTATCCGGGTGCTCGTCGTCGACGACGAACCCACGCTCACCGATCTGCTCTCGATGGCTCTGCGCTACGAGGGCTGGGAGGTGCGCACCGCCGGTGAGGGCCGTGCAGCACTCACCCTGGCGCGCGAGTTCCGGCCCGACGCCATCGTGCTCGACATCATGCTGCCCGACATCGACGGCCTGCAGGTGCTGCAGCGGGTACGGGCGGATGGCTATGAGACGCCGGTGCTCTTCCTCACCGCCAAGGACTCTCTCGACGACCGCATCGCCGGCCTCACCGCCGGTGGCGACGACTACGTGACCAAGCCGTTCAGCCTGGAGGAGGTCGTGGCCCGGCTGCGCGGCCTCATCCGCCGGTCCACCCTCGCGGTGTCCGACTCCACCGACCCCCGGATTACCGTGGGCGACCTCACCCTCGACGAGGACAGCTACGAGGTGTTCCGCGCCGGCGATCAGATCGAACTGACCGCCACCGAGTTCGAGCTGCTCCGGTTCCTGATGCGCAACCCCCGCCGGGTGCTCAGCAAGGCGCAGATCCTCGACCGGGTCTGGAGCTACGACTTCGGTGGCAAGTCGTCGGTGGTCGAGATCTACATCTCCTACCTGCGCAAGAAGGTGGATGCCGGCCGCGAGCCGATGATCCACACCGTTCGCGGCGCCGGATACATGCTGAAGATCGCCTGATGAACGCTCGTTCCACCCGGCCGCCGGCCCCGATCATCGCCACGCCGAGCGGCCGGGCGCCCTGGACCCTGCGCCGCCGCCTGGTGGTGGCGGTCGTGGGGCTGCTCGCCCTGGTCAGCCTCGTGATCGGCGTCGTGAGCGTCGCCATCCTGAGCGCCAACCTGATGGACGGGCTCGACAGCCAACTCAAGAACACCGCCGACCGGTCGATCAACCTGTTCGACCGTCCCCCGAGCGGGGTGTCACCCTCCGCCAGCGACGTGCTGAACGGGCCGTCGCAGCAGTCCGGCACACTCGCGCTGGTCTACGACGGCAGCAGCGTCACGGCCGGGTACACCGACCAGAGCGGCACGGTCGTGGCGCTCACCAACGACCAGGTCACCCAGCTGGTGACCGAGCTGGACACGGCCGTGCGGAACGGGCAGACCTCGGAGCCGTTCAGCGTCGACCTCGGCGGCGACGTGGGGGAGTACCGGGTGATGGCCGAAACCGCCCGCTCCGGAACACTCTTCCTCGTGGGCCTGCCGGTCTCGTCGGTCACGGGGACCGCCACCCAACTGGCCGTTATCATCGCGCTGGTCTCCCTGGCCGGCATCGTGCTGGTGGCCTTCCTGGCCACCGCCATCGTGCGGCTGGCCCTGCGCCCGCTGCAGCGGGTGACCGAGACCGCTACACGGGTCTCCGAACTGCCGCTGGACCGCGGCGAGGTGCTCCTGGTCGAGCGGGTGCCGGCAGCCGACACCGACCCACGCACCGAGGTGGGTCGGGTGGGCTCGGCGCTCAACCGCATGCTCGACCATGTCGACGTCGCCCTGGAGACCCGGCAGGCCAGCGAGAACAAGGTGCGCCAGTTCGTCGCGGATGCCAGCCACGAGCTGCGCACCCCGCTCGCGTCGATCCGCGGCTACTCGGAACTCACCCGGCGCAGCGGCCAGGACCTGCCGCCGGACACCAAGCACGCCATCGGCCGCATCGAGAGCGAATCCATCCGGATGACCGGCCTCGTCGAGGACCTGCTGTTGCTCGCCCGGCTGGACGAGGGTCGCGAACTGGAGCGCGAACCCGTCGACCTTACGAGCCTGCTCGTCGACGTGGTCAGCGATGCCCACGCGGCCGGCCGCGACCACGTCTGGGACCTGGACCTGCCCGAGGAGCCCGTACTGGCGGCCGGCGACGGCCCGCGCCTGCACCAGGTCTTCGCGAACCTGCTCGCCAACGCCCGCGTGCACACCGACCCGGGCACCCGGGTGGAGGTCGCGCTCGCCACCGAGGGCGACCGGGCCGTGGTGACGGTGACGGATGACGGCCCTGGTATCCCCGAGAACCTGCGGGCCACCCTGTTCGAGCGGTTCGCCCGCGGCGACACCTCCAGGTTCCGCGGCACCGGCGGCAGCACGGGCCTCGGCCTGGCGATCGTGCAGGCCGTGGTGCAGGCGCACCACGGCGAGGTCACGGTGGACAGCCGGCCGGGCCGCACGAGCTTCCGGGTGGAGCTGCCGCTGGCCTGACGCCCGTCAGCCGGCCGGTGGGGTCGACGACCGGGTGTCTCCCGGCGGCGAGTCGCGTGCAACCCGGGCAGCGGGGCGGTGGGCGTGTGGTTCTCGTCGAGCAGAACGTTGCATACGCCGCACCGCCGGACCGGGCCCGTCGACCGGGCTGACGACCGCCTCGTCATCCCGAAACCGGGCGCCCGGCAGAGCGCCATCCGCTCCGGGGGGCTGCGACACGTCGGCACCCGGCCTCGCTCGCCACTAGGTTTATGAGAGTTATCCCTGATGTGCAGGCAAATGCAAAGCAATCCCGCCGTGTCCTGTGGCAAGTCCGGAGCGTGCGGCAGGGCCCAGATCCACCTGAGAAGAGACCAGATGCTCAACACGTTGCGGTACCGGGCTGCCGGAAGTGCCCTGCTCGTCGCTGCTGCCGCGCTCACATTGGGCGCCTGCGCGTCCTCGGCGGGCGACGTGGCGAGCGACAAGCCGGTGCACACGTCTGCGGCGACCGTCGATCCGACGGCATCCGCCGCACTTAGACCGCTCGGCGAACCGTGCGCTCATGGCACCACCGATGAGAGCGACGTCGTTGCCCTGGAGCAGGTCGCGGACACCGTAGGCACATACTGCCACGTCACGTGGGACACGACCTCGCCGGACCTCATGTGGGATCCGTCCGCCGTCGACAAGTCCGTGACGGAGAACGGCTTCACTATCAAGGACGCGAAATCGGCCCGCGACGCTGCGCTGACCTTTCTCATCGAAGATGTGATCGACTCGCCGTTCTACGACAACCCCGACGCGGACCGTAGCGCTTGGCTCACCGAACGCGGGCCGTTGATGAACGCCGGGTTGCGGGATGCCTACGCCAAGATCATCGGTGACGCACAGATCGTTGCCGACAACAACATCAGCTTCTACGGACCTCCGCGGGCCATCCCCGACGGGTTGCCGCGAGCGGACGACATCCAGCTCTCCACGCCCACATTCTCGGGGTTTCCCGCCGAAGCTGCGAAGGGCGACGTACCAGCACACGGAGCATGGTTGAACGTGTTCACCACGTTCACGGTCTCGTTCCATGGCGGGTCCGACGCTGACCTTGTCGCCGCGATTCTGCGCAACCACCCGGAACAAACCGAGGAAGATCTCCGCGTTGCAGACCCCGGCCTCTTCGACGGGCAAGACAGCGGGTACTTGCTGACCGGCCAGCATAGGTCGACGTTCGAGGAGGGGTCGCTCTTCCAGATCGCCGGTCACGACCCCGATTACCGGATGTACACGCTGTCGGAGAATCCGACCGACATCATCACGATCGACTAGTCCGGGGTCTCCAATACCCGCACTGCTCGGAATGGCGGCCGGGCTGCCGGCCGCCCGTCACCGGCCGGCGGGGTCGATCCGCTAGGAGCCGGCCGGCAGGTCGCCGTTGGGGGAGTTCAGCCGTTCCAGGAGCCGGGCGAACTGGTGCAGATCGGCCTCCGGCCAGCTGGAGAGCCGGGAGTACAGCAGGCTCCTGTCGCTCCCGGGCACCTCGGCCAGCTTGGCGATCGCCAGCGGCGTCGCCGCGAGGAACCGAGCTCGCCCGTCGGCAGGATCCGTCTTGAGCTCGAGCAGGCCGAGGTCTTGCAATAGCCGGGCCTGGCGACTGATCACGCTGCGGTCCACGTCGAGCGACTCGGCCAGCGCACTGGCGTGCGTGGGGCCGCAGCGCCGCAGCGACCGCAGGATCTTGAGGCCGAAGGGCTGCAGCGCCGGGTCGATCCGGGTGGCCGCCTCGCGGATGGCGCCGCGCACGTACGCCGCCAGCACCATCATCTGCTCCTCCACCTGGGCCAGCGCCTCGGCGACGTCGGCCGAGGGGGCCGCGTCGCCGGGGGCGCCGGCGACCGGGGGGAGTTCGCCGTGGTCGGTCATGACCATCACACTAGCGACCCGTGCTGTGCTGTCCGAGCGTCTCGTCTGCGCCCGGCTGCACGCGAATCGAACCCGTCGGGTGGGCCAGGCCCACCGGGGTCAGGCCGGCGGATGCCGCACCCACCTCGATGAGGATGTCTTCGGCGTCTTCACGCTCGCGCAGGTCGGCGTCTTCGAGGCTCTCGGCCGCGATGTGGCCCGTTCCGGTGCGGGTCGGCGCGGACGAGTCGATCTCGGCCTTGGCCTTGGCCAGCGAGATCGCATTCTGGGTGCCGAGCGAAGCGTTGGGCATCAGCGCCACCATGATGAGCGTGATCAGGGCCAACGGCACACCGAGCAGGAACACGGTGCCGACGCCCGAGCCGTACGCGGACTCGACCACGACGCGGATCGCGCCGGGCAGATCGCTGATGTGCGGGATGGCGCCGGAGCCCAGCGTCTGCACCGCGACGGCCTGGTCGGCCGGGGCGAGGTCTGCGATGCCGTCTTTGATGTGCTGGGCCACGACGGTGCCGAGTACCGAACCGAGCACCGAGACGCCCACGGTGCCGCCGAGGCTGCGGAAGAACGTGACAGCACTGGTGGCGACGCCGAGGTTCTGCACCTCGATCGAGTTCTGCACCACGAGCACGAGGTTCTGCATGAGCATGCCGAGGCCCGCGCCGAGGACGGCCATGAAGATGCCGACCAGGACCAGGTTGGTGTCGTACTGCAGGGTGCCGAGCAGTAGCAGGCCGGCGACCACAAGGACCGCGCCGGAGACCATGATGGCCTTCCACTTGCCCGTGCGGCTGATCAGGGTGCCGAACAGGGTCGACGAGATGAGCAGACCGCCCATCATCGGAATGGTCAGCAGGCCGGACTGGGTGGGCGTGGCGCCCCGCGCCAGCTGCATGTACTGGCTGAGGAACACCGAGGTGCCGAACATCGAGACACCCACCGAGATGCTGGCGATCGTGGCCAGGGTGAAGGTGCGGTTCTTGAACAGCGTGAGCGGGATGATGGGCTCGGGGACCTTGAACTCCACGATCACAGCGGAGATGAGCAGCACGGCGGCCGCGGCGACCATGATGAACGAGGTGACGGATGCCCACTCGAAGTCGTTGCCGGCCAGGGTGACCCAGATCATCAGCAGTGACACGCCACCGGCGATGAGTGCGGCGCCCAGGTAGTCGATCTTGACCACGCGCTTGACGCGGGCGGGGAGGTGCAGGGTGCGCTGCAGGAGCACGATGGCCACGATGGCGATGGGCAGGGCGATGAAGAAGTTCCAGCGCCAGCCGAACGCATCCGTCACCACGCCGCCGAGCAGCGGTCCGCCGACGGTGCCGAGCGCCATGACGCCGCCGAAGAGGCCGGCGTACTTGCCACGGTCACGCGGGCTGATGATGTCGGCCATGATGATCTGGCTGAGCGCGGCGAGGCCGCCGGCGCCGAGGCCCTGCAGCACGCGGAAGCCGATGAGGGTTCCGGTGTCCTGGGAGAAGCCGGCCAGGGCCGAGCCGATCACGAACGTGGCCAGGGCCAGCTGGATGAGAAGCTTGCGGTTGAAGAGGTCGGCGAACTTGCCCCAGATGGGCGTGGAGACCGTGGTGGCCAGCAGCGTCGCGGTGATGACCCAGGTGTACGCGGACTGGTCACCCTTCAGGTCGGAGATGATGATCGGCAGCGACGTGCTGACGACGGTTCCGGCGAGGATCGAGACGAACATGCCCAGCAGCAGGCCGGACAGGGCCTCGAGCACTTGGCGCTTGGACATGGAACCGTCGGCCGAGATGGCACGTTTCGGTGTGGTGGTGGTGCGAGAGCGGCGAGGCATGAATCTCCATAGATCTGATTGACAGATGTCAACTATAAATACTTAGTGGACTTCTGTCAACTACTTTTCCGGGATTGCGGGCGCGGTCGTCGATTTGCGCCGGGCCCCTCTCCTCCCGTAGGGTGGGGGACAGCCAAAGACCGCCGGTTGTCGCTGCCCAGAAATGGAAAAGCGATCGAAGGTTCATTCACGTGAACGGCCCGCGCAGGTGTTCGAAGTTAGCCAGTCCAACTGGCCTCAGCTCCGGCGCTTGCGCTGGGGCTTTTTTCATGTCTGCGCCCCGGGCTACCGGCACATGAATATTTAGAGGAGCGCCATGGCGAACAAGGAAGCAACGGTCGCCGAGCTGCAGGACAAGTTCCAGAGCTCGACCGCCGTTCTGCTCACCGAGTACCGCGGTCTCACTGTTGCGAAGCTCAAGGAGCTGCGCACGTCCATCAGTGAGGACGCCACGTACGCCGTGGTAAAGAACACGCTGACCAAGATTGCGGCCAACAACGCCGGCATCACGTCTTTTGACGAGGAGCTCGTTGGCCCGTCCGCAATTGCTTTCGTGCACGGTGACCCTGTCGCCGTCGCAAAGAAGCTGCGTGCCTTTACCAAGGCAAACCCTCTCCTGGTTGTCAAGGGCGGTTACTTCGACGGTAACCCCCTGACCGCCGCAGAGGTAGGCAAGCTCGCCGACCTCGAGTCCCGTGAAGTTCTGCTCGGCAAGCTTGCCGGCGCCTTCAAGGCCTCGCTGTTCGGAGCCGCATATC
>Ga0247808_10000670_pt1 | contig 16365 bp, 13 predicted proteins | sample UWRJL089202R1_FD_179914 | JGI IMG/M metagenome (GOLD analysis project Ga0247808, IMG submission 179914) | Plant litter microbial communities from Arlington Agricultural Research Station in Wisconsin, United States - UWRJ-L089-202R-1 | ecosystem: Environmental > Terrestrial > Plant litter >... | reverse complement strand
CGATACGATGGTAAAACAGAAGACCATCATCACATCATCATCGAAGAGACAAATGAAATCATAGACTTCGATGATCAACAAATCAAGGATTTACTAAAAGCACATCTTGCTCAAAAGAACATTGAGAACCTGGAGATCACGAACATTTCTATACAAATCCGTGGTCGAAAAATAGATGACTCTAAAACAATAACAATCAACAAATTTTAAACCTCTAAAAACAATTCACTATGGCTCTTGTAGGAAAAAAAGCCCCTTCGTTCAGCGCACCAGCTGTTGTAAACGGAAACCAAATCGTTGAGAATTTCTCTCTTGATCAATTCTTAGGAAAAAAATATGTCGTATTTTTCTTCTACCCAAAAGATTTTACATTCGTTTGTCCAACTGAACTCGTAGCGTTTCAAGAAAGACTAAAAGCTTTTGAAGGGTTGAATACTGCTGTCATCGGTTGTTCTACTGATACAGAAAACTCTCACCTGGCATGGTTAAGTCTTCCTGCCAACAAAGGTGGAATCGAAGGCGTTACTTACCCTATCGTTGCGGACGTTGCAAAAACAATCGCTGCAAACTTTGGCGTATTAGGTGGTGAGTACGATGTAGACGATAACGGTAACCTGATTTTCAAAGGCAACCCTATCGCATTCCGTGGCACATTTCTGATTGACAAAGCAGGTGTTGTGCGTCACGAAGTGATCAATGATCTTCCATTAGGCCGTAACATTGATGAAGCGGTAAGAATGGTAGAAGCATTGCAACACGTAGAAGAACACGGTGAAGTTTGTCCTGCAGACTGGAACCAAAAGAAAAAAGCCATGAAAGCTACATTGGAAGGTGTAAGTGAATACATGTCTAAATAATGATATTTAGCTTAAAAAAAAAGCCTCGTTCATGACGAGGCTTTTTTTTATCCATATGAAATCAGAGATCTCAAATCAAAAGTAAAATCTGATCTCTGATTTCAGATTCAGATCTCTATTCTGCTTCTTCAATATAATCCAGGTCCTTACCAAATGTCTCTTCCAGGCGGGAGAGAGAATAGAAGGAAATAAGAATCAATCCTGCGCTTACGATATAGCTTGCCCAAAACATATCTGAGCGAACGGCTATATAATCAAATAACATCGCAATCAATACTAAAGAACCTCTGATAAAATTAGGTACAGTAGTCGCCACAGTAGCTCGCATGTTGGTGCCGAATTGCTCTGAACCTACCGTCACAAACATCGCCCAGAAGCCTACGGAGAAACCTAACAATGTTACAGCCGAATAAAAAACAGTAGCGGATAAGGAAATCAAATTCAGGTTTAGATAAACTAAAATGGAAGCGGCGCACAGCATATAAAAAATTGTGAACGCTTTTTTACGACTCTGTAACCATTGACTCAATCCTCCGCTTGCCAGATCGCCAAAAATCAAACCGGTATAACATAACATTACACAGGTACCTTGTTTAATCGGTTCGATGACACCCAATGTTTTCGCAATTTCCGGAGCTCTACCTACCAATACACCAATCACAAACCAGATGGGTAAACCGATCAGTATGCAATGCAGGTATTTGAAGAATAATCGCTTATTCGAAAACAGGTAAAAGAAATTCCCTTTACTTACACTCTTTTGATGAGTCCTTTGAAAAATGCCGGACTCAAATACGCCAATGCGTAATAACAATAAAGAAAGTCCTAATCCGCCACCTACAAGGTAGGATGTCTTCCATCCGATGTTACCTACTAAGCCTGCCACCACAGCACCTGTCACACCAATTGATGCGACCACCATCGTTCCATATCCTCTGTATTTCTTATCCATGGATTCTGAAACCAATGTAATCCCAGCCCCCAATTCACCGGCTAATCCAACACCTGCTATAAAACGGCAGGCCACATACCAATTCATATCCGTCACAAAAGCATTGGCGATATTCGCAATTGAATAGACGAAAATAGAGCCGAACAAAACAGAAAGGCGTCCTTTCTTATCACCTAAAACGCCCCAAAAGATTCCGCCGACTAACATGCCTATCATTTGCACATTGAGGAGATACTGAAATTTTTGAAGTACAAGAGCATCGGTTAATCCTTCTGGAAAAATTGCTTTAATGCTGTCTTTCCCAATCACTAAAAAAAGTACCAGGTCATAGACATCCACAAAATAACCCAGTGCAGCAACGATGACCGTTACATTGAATACATTCTTAAAAACTTTTTGTTCCATATTTAATTATTAAACCAGTATTAAAATTAATAAAACTTGGTAATTTATTAACTTAGTCCGTTGGAATTAATTAGCAGCTACAACATATGTCTTTACTTTACCATTTAGGAATCTATCTATACTACGCACTGCTTTTTGTATTGGCACGATTTGGCCATAAAAAGGCAGGCTTATGGGTGAATGGTAGAAAAAACTGGCAAACGCGATTACAGGAAAAATTCAAGAATGTATCTTCTTGTGTTTGGTTTCACTGCGCTTCTCTGGGAGAATATGAACTTTCAGTCCCCTTAATAGAAGCGCTGAAAGAAAAACACCCTGATAAAAAAATATTAGTTACCTTCTTCTCTCCTTCCGGATATGAAGTGAAGAAAAATGATACCATCGCTTTTCACATGGATTACTTACCCATCGATAGTGCAAACAATGCGAGATTGTTTATTGACCTAGTAAAACCAGAAACCGTATTATTTGCCAAGTATGATTTCTGGTATCATTACCTGAATATCCTTAACAGAAAAAAAATCCCTACTTATGTATTTTCTGCAACCTTCCGAGCATCGCAGGTATTTTTCAAATCGTATGGTGGCTGGTATAAAAAAATGTTGCTTTGCTTCACTCATCTCTTTGTCGCGAACGAAGAATCAAAACAGCTGCTTCAAAAAGCAGGAATACCGCATGTCCTGGTGACCGGTGATAACCGTTACGACAGAGTTTTTTCCACCGCTAAGCAAAACAAAACATTTCCACTGATAGAGAAATTCAAAGGTAACGATCAATTGCTGATCGCTGGAAGTACCTGGCCTGAAGATGAAAATATATTGGCTGATCTCATTCATACCAACATCTCCTTTTTAAAATATGTGATAGCCCCGCATGAAATAGGCTCTGATCATTTGCAACAGCTCGAACAAAAGCTGCCTGTAAAAAGTATTCGCTATTCGCTCATCAACGAACAAACTGTATTAGATGACATTGCGGTTATTATTATAGACAACATAGGGATGCTGTCTTCTTTGTATAAATACGGGAATATAGCCTACGTTGGAGGGGCATTCAAACAAGGGCTACACAATATTCTGGAACCCATTTCATTCGGGTTACCCGTTGTTTTCGGACCTGAATACAAAAAATTTCCGGAAGCATTTGAATTCATCACATGCGGAGGTGCATTTCCTATTGCGGATTCCACTATGCTTTCGAATAAAGTACATGAACTCCTGTCTTTGGATATACAAAAGAACATTCAAGTAATCAATGCGACAGAAGTCGCGAAGCATGTGGGAGCGACACAAAAAATAATGCATTTTATTTCATGGAAGAATTAGAGAAAGGCGTAGTCGTCAAATCAACCGGCTCCTGGTATATTGTTCGCAAAAGCGATCATACAGTGGTGCAGGCCAGGCTGCGTGGTAAATTTAAAAACCATGGTTTAAAAGTGACGAATCCTATTGCCGTGGGTGATGCAGTGGCCATGAAACGCGAAGCAGGCAATGAAACCTATATCATTGAAGACATTACCCTTCGTAAAAACTATATCGTCCGGAGGTCTACACGTAAATCAGCATTTGGTCACTTATTGGGATCGAACATTGATCAGGCCATCCTTATTTTTACTTTGGCACAACCGAGAACTTCATTAGGATTTGTCGATCGTTTCCTGATCTCTTGTGAAAGCTTCCGCATTGCTGCTTTGCTCGTCATCAACAAAACAGATTTATTCACCGAAGAAGATTGGGAAAGCGCTAAAGGGTTTAAAGAAATATACAATCATGCCGGCTACCAGGTGATCTTTGCATCGACTCTAACAGGGGATGGATTAGAAGACATCAAACAAGAGTTAGGCAACAAAACCTCTTTGATTGCAGGTCACTCCGGTGTAGGGAAATCAAGTCTCCTCAATGTATTATGTCCCGATGCAGGTTTAAAAACAGCCGACATCTCTACCTTTTCCAATAAAGGTGTTCACACCACTACCTTCGCAGAGATGCACAGCATCAATGAAACGACACACCTCATCGATACTCCGGGAGTGAAGGAATGGGGATTGTATGAAATACGAAAAGAAGACATTTCTCATTACTATCCTGAAATGAGAGTATTGATTGGTGAATGTAAATTTCACAACTGCAAGCATTATAACGAGCCGGGTTGTGCGGTAGTTGAAAAAGTAAAACAAGGAATTATTCCCTTAGCCAGGTATCAGAATTACCTGAATATTTTAATGGAGGAAGAAGACCACAAGTAAAATAGTTGTTAGTTGTCACACTATTAAAACTTAATTGTGATCGTGTGTTCGGCTTCGTGATTTTTATAAGAAACGGTAAATCCTGACACTTCACAAATTTTCTTTACGATTGGCAAACCTAAGCCAATCGAATTTTTCTTCTCTCCTAATTTTACAAAGCGATCAAAAATGGTATTTACATCTCCATCCAATGGCTTACCTGAATTAGATACTTCCATCCTATCCATGCTGATATCAATAGAGATATAGCCTTCGTCAATATTGTGACGAATGGCATTTGAAATAATATTCGTCATCAGGATATCGATTAAATGACGGTTACATTTGATCCAAACTTCACCACTGTATTTTTCAATGATGGTTATTTTTCTATCCTCTATGATTCCCGAGAAAAAACTTACTAGTTTTCTGGAGACAGAAACAATGTCAACATCTTTCACTTCCGGGAATTGATTGTTATCAATCTGAGACAGCAGAAGCAATCCTTTACTCAATGAAGATATCCTCTTCACAGCATCCATGACGCCGCTGATATGGTTCATGTCTTCCTCGTGCAAGTTAGGCGACTGGATAATATTTTCCAGGTTATTTTGTATGATGGCTAATGGCGTTTGCAGTTCGTGTGAAAAATTTTCATTGAACTCTTTTTGACTCCTGTAATCTTCATGAATTTTAGAAGTCATCAAATACAAGTTATTTGACAATTGGTCAAACTCTTTTATGTTAACCGGATCGTATTCAACAACGACACCAGTTTTGACATCATAAGATTTCAACCGGTCAATGATGGAATAAAAAGGAGCCCATACACGAACGGAGATCATGTTGTTGATCATTAATACTCCGACCAATAAGATCATAAACATTACCAAGCCCACAGGCACAATGGAATCTACCAATTCATCTTCCCGTTGCAACGACTGTCTGATTTTTAAAATATAGTATTGACCATCGTGCAGGAATACGCTTTCCAATTGCCGGTGTTTACTTTTGATAGTGGTATCCTGGGAAGGTCTGACGGTGCGGTACCTGTCGTATTCTTTGTGCTGTCCTTCGATGGTATGTATATAGAAATCCTTATTGAGCTTTAAGGAGTCGATGGCTCTTTCATAACGTAAATTTTCAATGAGTATAACTTTCTCCTGATGCAAGGCTTCATCAATCCCGTCGTTGATGACTTGTCGTATCGAAAAATAAAAAAACAGTGAGCCCACTGTAAAAACGAATAAGGAATAAACCAGGTAATAACGGGTAGACTTATCTAATAGATTCATTAGGCAGTGAATTTATACCCTATTCCGTAAACCGTCTTGATGTAATCATGTGCTCCTGCGTCTATCAATTTTTTTCTGGTGTTTTTGATGTGTGTATAGATAAAATCCAATGAATCCGCATTGTCCATGTAATCTCCCCATACATGTTCCGCCAAAGAATCCTTCGGTATAACCCTTCCTTTATTGGATATAAAATACAATAAAATCTCGTATTCCTTACCGGTCAAATTGATCGCTTTATCGTTGACCAGTACTTCCCTGGAATCTATGTTGACCGTAATTTCATTGAAGACAACCTGATTAGAGCCGGAAAAATTTCTTCTGCGAACAATAGATTTCACTCTTGCATTCAATTCGGACAAGTGAAAGGGCTTGACCAGGTAATCGTCTGAACCGATTTCTAATCCTACAATACGATCTTCCAACGAGTTCTTTGCAGAAACTATAATCACCCCTCCTTCTATTCCTTTGTTCTTAATCTCTTTGATAATATCCAATCCATTGCCGTCCGGAAGCATGATATCGACAATAAAACAATCGTAATCGTATACTCCGATTTTTTCAATGGCTTCTTTTGTAGATCCTGCGCTTTCACAAAGATATCCTTCCGCACTCAAATAAGTGATGACAGATTTTCTAAGCTCCTTTTCGTCTTCAATAACCAATATTTTCATGGAGGATAATTTACAATTAATTCATAAAAAAAGGCCACCGAAGTGACCTTTTTTTAAACCATTACAACATTACAAAACATACTACTAATCGACATTATCGTGCAGGAACTTGTTGTTCCCTAATATTTCATTGTCTTCGTTTAACTGAAACCTAGAAATGTTTCTTTCTGAAGAGTGCGGATAATCTGACAAAGTAGTATTGTTCCTTTTATAAGCAGGAACTTCCAGCATTTGTTTGAACTCTTCCGGAGTCATGCCAGATGAATTGGCACTCAAAGATTTCAACTTATCTTTTCTCTCGTTTAAACGATCGAATTTCTTTTGCATATCATTCTCAAACTCGTCCACTATTCTGCTTGGATTCTGGGCAGGTACAACTTTTTCTACTTGTTGTACAGCATCTGTATCCAGATCATGGATGATGTATTCTTGTTTTTGTTCACGCTTCGGTTGCTCCGTCTCCTCTAATTTGAAGATGATTTGAGTCCGTTCTTCCTGCTTCGGTTTTTCAGGCTCCTGAGTGAACAAAGAAGGATTAGGATTGAAAGGCTTTTGCTTGTAGATAATAGGCTCTTCTTTTTTGATCACCTTATCAGTTTCCAAATCAATCACTTTTCTTTGTTCGAATTCTTGTTGAATAGAAGTCGTTTCATAACCCGTAGCGATCACCGTTACTACCAATTCATCGTTCAATGTATTGTCTTCGCCGTAACCCCAAATCATGAAGGCATCACTTGCTACTTCTTCCTGAATGTAATCAGTAATTTCAGACAGCTCGTCCATAGTCATGTTGGCTTGTGGGCCGTATGTAACAGAGAACAAAATCTTACCGGCACCTTTTACATTGGTATTATTCAACAAAGGTGAATGCAAAGCCAATTCAGCTGCCTGTCTTGCTCTGTTTTCCCCGCTTGCTCTTCCTGATCCCATTACTGCGGCACCAGAATCTTTCATAACGGTTCTTACATCTTCAAAGTCAATGTTCATCGTAGCATTGATCGTGATGATCTCTGCAATGCTTTTTGCAGCAGTCAACAAGATATCATCCGCTTTACCGAACGCTTCTTTTAAAGACAAGTTACCATAGACCTCCCTTAATTTATCGTTTACAATCACCAACACCGTATCGCAATACTGTCTCATTTCAGCGATACCTTGTTCAGCTTGCATGTTTTTTCTTTTTCCTTCGAAAGAGAATGGAGCCGTAACGATACCTACAGTCAGGATATCCATTTCACGTGCGATTTTAGCAATGACCGGAGCAGCACCTGTTCCAGTACCACCGCCCATACCCGCTGTGATGAATAACATTTTTGTATTGTCGCTCAGGTACTCTCTGATCTCTTCTTTGCTTTCCATGGCAGAATGTTTTCCGATTTCCGGATTGGCACCTGCACCCAGACTTCTGTTTCCTAATTGAAGTCTGTTTGGAATCGGACTGCTTTTCAAAGCCTGAAGATCGGTGTTAGATACGACGAACTCCACGTCCTTAATGCCCATACTGTACATATGATTTACAGCATTGCTTCCGCCTCCGCCAACACCAATAACCTTGATGATGGACTTATGATGGTCCGGTATTTCAAATTGATAATTGTTTGATAACATATTTGTAGTTGTTTGGTTTCTGTAATAATAGTTGTTAGTTGTTAGTTGTTAGTTGTTAGTTGTTAGTTGTTAGTTGTTAGTTTAAAATTATATCTAATAGTATAATTAACATTTAACAAATACTGATCACTGTCAACTGACCACTGATCACTTTTTTATCTAACTTTTAAAATCCGTATCGTTGTAATCATCCAGCATAAAACCTTTGATCCGTTCACTGATTTTCTTCGTGAAGTCAGATACTTTCAAAGAAGGTTGAGACGAACCTTTTTTGCTTTCAGATACTTTACTACCTGTTGATACTTCACTGTATTTATTTTCTCTTTCATCGATCGACCAGAAGCCTGCTAATACAAGACCAATGGCTGTAGAGTACATGGGACTTTTTACTTCTTCCAGCTTTGATTTACCAAGGTGTTCGTTTGGATATCCGATTCTCACATCCAAACCAGTAATCAATTCAAACAATTGTTTGGCATTGGCCAATTGAGAACCACCACCTGTGATGACAATACCCCCGGCAATTTTATTGTAGTAACCGGAGTTTACAATTTCCATGTGAACCATTTCTACAATCTCAGTCATTCTCGCTTCGATTACCTGAGCAAGGTTCTTTCTTGAAATCTCTTTGTTGGGTCTGTCTTTCAACGCTTGAATCGAAATGATTTCATTCGGCTTTGTCATAGAAGACATCGCAGAACCATATTTCACTTTCAATTGCTCCGCTTGCTTTTGCATCACCTTGCAACCTTCGATGATATCGGATGTAATGATGTTACCACCGAAAGGAATTACTGATGTGTGGCGAATGATGTTGTCATAGAAAATAGCAACATCCGTTGTACCGCCTCCAATATCCACCAATACGATACCTGCTTCTTTTTCTTCTCTCGTCAATACAGACAAGCTCGAAGCAATCGGTTCTAAAATCAATTCATCAATTTTCAAATTTGATTTATCGATACACTTCTTAATGTTCTTTATCGCATTGGTCTGAGCAGTGATGACATGGAAGTCGGCTTGCAATCTTACCCCTATCATCCCTACCGGATCATTTATTTTTTCTACACCATCTACCGTGTATACTTGCGGCATCACATGTATAATTTCGTTTCCCAATGGAAAAACCGTTTTATACATGTCCGATGTCAGCTGAGTGACATCGTCCACTGTGATTTCATCATCACCATTATGACGTGTTCTGGAACCGTGGTGCACCGAACTGCGGATATGCTGTCCGGCAATACCTACGTTCACTACTTCTATATTAACTCCTGATTGGTCTTCTGCTTCTTTTACAGCTTTAACAATCGACTGCATGGTGCTGTTGATATTGGTGACCATACCACGGATTACACCTTCTGATACAGCGGTGCCCATTCCTAGTATTTCAAGTTTACCAAACTCATTCTTGCGACCAACGATTGCACATATTTTAGTGGTACCTATATCCAGGCCTACTACTAATTCGTTATTATTTTTTTGCATAGCCATAAATTTTAATCACAAACTATTTGGTCTTTGTATTGTACGTTTACTGCCTGGTAGGCATCCCAACCACGCAATGGTAATATCTCCTTAAAGAAGATGTTTAACTTTTTGAATTTAATATCTAAATCTTCCGGTTTCCCAAACTTGATTTCATAATCACCGATCTGAGGGAATATGATGATTGTGCCGTCTCTTTGTATTTTCAACTCTGAAACCTGAGCATTCCAATGTTTGTCACTGCTGATGCGGTTGAAGAAATCAACATACGATTTCCAATCTGCCGTCTTCACAAAAGCTGTGTCTGCAAACTTGTATGTATAATCCCCTCTTACGATCAACGTTCTGCTGGTGTACTTCGGAGATACTGCGATCAGCTTCCCATTTGGCAACAAATATTTATCGTTAATACCATTGTGATAAATTCTGGCCAAAGGTTTCACCTGGTGTACTTCTACTTTTACTACGCCGGAGTGATTTTTGAAGGCCTGCACATCCTCTACAAAAGGACACTGTCTCACTCTTTTCTCCAATAACTTAAGATCCACGTCACGCAAATACTTTCCAACAATGGGATCATCATCATTGCTCGTCATCAGACGTAAAATTTCTTTTTCGTCAATGAAATAATTCTCGTACTCATTATTAATATCCACCCGGATTCTTTTCACCGTACGGTAATAAGAATTTCCGATTAAAGAAGTAGATAGAATTACAATGAATACTATCGTAGCGATGATGTAGGCTTTGGGCGATATATTTATTTTGGGAAATTTCATTTTCCTGCTTTTGCTTCGCTTATTTTCTTCAATGGTAAAATCAATTGATCGATATCTCCCGCACCCAGTGTCGCCAATACTTCAACATCGTGCGTAATCAAATGATCGACTAAATCTTCTTTACTGAATAACTTTTTATAGGAACAAGTCAATTTATCCAGTAGTACCTTAGAGGTAATTCCTTCTATCGGAAGTTCTCTTGCCGGATAAATATCCAGTAAAAAAACTTCATCGGATAAACTCAATGCTTGCGCAAACCCATCCATGAAATCTTTTGTTCTGGAGAACAAATGCGGCTGAAAAACCACTGCTAATTTCTTAGAGGGATAAATCGATTTTACTCCTTTTATGAAATTACTTACCTCTTCCGGATGATGCGCGTAATCATCGATGTAAGTAATTTTTTCACTTCTTACGTGGTATTCAAATCTTCTTTTCACACCTTTGAAAGAAGCGAGTCCTTTTTTGATTTCATCTTCTGACAATCCAACCGCCTCACAAGCCAGGAAAGCCGCCAGGGCATTGTTTTGATTGTGAAGACCAGGCATATCTAATGTAAAATTCTTTTCTCCTGTTCCTTTCACCACTACATTTATACTTCCTTCAGAATTCACTGCAGACCGTTCCACGTAGTAATCTGCACCGGGAGCGCCAAAAGTGACTTGTGTCTTCAATTTAGTTTGCTGAGCGAAATCAGAACCCAACTTCGAAATCAACGTTCCGCCTTTTCTGATTTTTCCAACAAAGTCTACGAAAGCTTGTTTGAATGCCGCTTCGGTACCGTAAATGTCCAGGTGATCAGGATCTGTCGCATTGACAATGACTACATCCGGACTCAAGTGTAAGAACGAACGGTCAAATTCATCAGCTTCCACTACAAAGACAATATTTCCTTTTTCGAAATCAGGGAAGAGAACATTCGTACCATAATTTTGAGTAATTCCACCCAGAAACGCTGCTACATTCTGTCCTGCATCTTTCAATACATGAGCAACCATGGAAGACGTTGTCGTTTTTCCATGTGTACCTGAAACTGCCACTGTAAAATAATTTTGCGCAATCGCACCCAACAACTCCGCACGTTTGATCATCTTATTTCCTTTGTTCAGGAAATACTGATACTGCAAAGAAATTACAGGTACAGCAGGGGTATAAACAATCAATACATCATCCTGCTTATAGAGTTCAGGGATATAGGAAAGTTCATCTCCATAATTAATCGCTATACCTTCCTTTTGCAATTGCCTGGTAAGTGTGGTCTCTGTTTTATCATAACCAGCTACATCTTTGCCTTCCATGACCAGCCAACGCGCCAAAGCACTCATACCGATACCACCGATACCAAGGAAATAAACTTTCGATATGTTATTTAAATGATCCACTTAGTTGATTTCTTTCATCATGAGTGCGACAATATCCTTTGCAGCATTTGGCTTTGCTAAAACAGCAATGTTATGTGCTATCCGATCTGCTTTACTTTTATCTTTTATTAAATCAGAAAGAACATTCCCCAACTGAGCAATGGCTTCCGCATCTTTCACTAATATAGCCGCGTCTTTCTTCACTAAAGCCATGGCATTCTTTGTTTGATGATCTTCTGTCACGTTTGGTGAAGGGATTAAGATCACCGGTTTGCCAACAATAGCCAATTCAGACACCGCAATAGCACCTGCTCTGGAAACGATATAGTCCGCTGCACCGTATGCTTTGTCCATCTCTTTAATGAACGCTGTTACTTTTATCGCATCACTTGTGAAGTTGGCCAATCGCTCTGCATCACGATTACCCGTTTGCCAGATCACCTGAACATCCAATGCTTTCAATTCAGGAAGGCAAGCTTCTATGCTTTTATTAATTGTTGTAGCTCCCAAACTTCCACCAATTACCAATATTGTTTTCTTTCCTTCTACCAAATTCCAAGCACTCTTTGCAGTAGCATTAGATTGCTGCAAAGACCTTAATACATTTATCCGAATAGGATTTCCGGTATGTACCAATCTGTCTTTTGGAAAGAATTGCTCCATGTCATCGTATGCTACACAAATTTTCTTTGCCCATTTCGACAATACTTTGTTCGCTAGTCCTGCGTAAGAATTTTGTTCTTGAATAATGATTGGTATTCCTTTCACTGCGGCAGAAAATAAAAGCGGTGCACTGGCATAACCTCCAAATCCAGCCACTATATGAGGTTTGAACGATGACAGCAATTGAAAAGATTGTACCAAACTTCGGATGATGTAGAAGGGTAACAACAAATTTTTCAAGGTCACTTTTCTTTGTAAACCTCTGATCGGTAATCCAACGATTTTGAAACCCGCATCAGGAACCTTTTGCATTTCCATTTTACCCTGAGCACCTACAAACAAAATCTCTGATTGAGGGTACTGCGCCTTCCATTCTTCCGCTACTGCTACTGCAGGGAAAATATGTCCGCCGGTTCCTCCACCGCTGATCATCATACGATATGTAGTATTTGTACTACTCATTGCTTGCTGCTACTTCTTCCGTAATGTCTCCTCTGCTTACACTCAATATAATTCCTAATGACAATCCTGTAAACAACAGGGATGTTCCTCCCATACTCAACAAAGGCAAAGGCTGACCTGTAATAGGTCCTACTCCTACAGCTACCCCCATATTGATGAGCGCTTGTATCACCAAGCCAAAGGCAAGACCGGCGGATAGTAATCCGCCGAAAGCTCTATCACTATTGGCAGCTACTTTCATGCCTCGATACAACAGGGCGAGATACAAGAACAAAATAAATAAGCCCCCGATGAAACCATATTCTTCAATGATGATGGAGTAAATAAAATCTGAGTAAGGATGCGGAAGAAAATTCTTTTGTGCACTATTTCCAGGACCTTTACCTAATATACCTCCATTCCAAATAGCAATGTATGACTGCTCAGCCTGATAAGGGAGTTCATCTGATGTCACACGGGCAATCGCTGTTTTAATCCTTTCCCCTACAAACACCGCCATCGTACCTACCATGAGGATACCTAACAAACCCAACATCATTAAGTATTTCATCGGTACTCTGCCGATGAACATGATCAGCATACAGGTGGTAAACAAAATCAATGCAGTAGAGATGTTCGCCAATGAAATCAATCCACAGATAAGACCGCTATAAATCAGCACCGGAATAAATGATTTCTTCCAGTCTTCAATGTTGTTTTGATTTCTTGCCAACAGTGCAGCCATGTAAGCGATCAATGAAAGCTTGGCAAAATCCGAAGGTTGAAACGATTGATTGATCAAGGGAATCATGATCCAACGACCTGCTTCGTTTATCCTGCTGCCAAATGCGAAAGCAAAAACCAACATAGGTATAGAAATCAATACGCCTAATTTGCTCAGTCTTGCATAATATTTATAATTCAGTTTATGCGCCAGCCACATGACCACAAAACTCATGCACATCAACATCGCATGCTTCGTAAGATAATGCTCGGTGTTGCCGTCATGTTTCCTATACGCCAAAGAGCCTGATGCACTATAGACCACCATGATACTGACCAGACTGAGCAGTATGATGATTACCCATATGACAGGGTCACCTTTAAGGTTGTTGCTGAGCCAATTTTTTACGCCTTGTACCATTACTTCAATTCAGAAACTAATGCTTTAAACTGATCTCCACGATCCTCATAATTATTAAATAAATCAAAGCTCGCACAAGCAGGAGAAAGTAAAACGACATCTCCGGATGTTGCTAACGTTGAGGATTGATTAATTGCGTCCTTCATGCTGGATGCATCTACTATTTTTGAAACTTTAGCTCCAAAGAATTCATGCAACTTAGAATTGTCTTTACCCAGGCAAACTAATGCTTTCACCCTGTCCTTCACCAGACCTTCAATAGCAGAATAATCATTGCCTTTATCTACACCACCTGCAATCCAGATGACATTCTTAGGCATAGCATCCAAGGCATAGTAGACCGAATCTACATTCGTTGCTTTGGAATCGTTAATGTATGTCACCTCTTTATAGACACGTACAAACTCTAAACGATGTGCAGCATTTTTAAAGGTAGAAGCACTCTCCACAAACTGACGAGTATCTAATCCCAAAGTAGAAGCAGCAATAAATCCTGCCATCATGTTGGTCAGGTTGTGCTTTCCCTTTAGTGGTAATTGATCTACCGGCAGTTTAGCACCTGAACCATTGTTCAGGTAAATGTATTCACCATCTGAATACGCACTGGCATTGGTGTTCTTCAACGAAATGCCAAGTATGTTTGTATCAAACAAACGTGTCATCATTTCTTTTGCCACAACAGGATCGTCTTCGTGTACAATCAGGAAGGTGGATTCATCTGCATTTTGTGCAATCCTGAATTTAGAGTCTATATAATTTTCAAACTTATAATCGTAACGATCCAAATGATCAGGAGTAATATTCAACAGAATCGATACAAACGGTTTCAATGTATATGTTCCATCCAATTGAAAACTGCTCAGCTCCAACACATAGTAATCATGGTCTTCTTCCCACACTTGCCACGCGAAACTTTTTCCAACGTTGCCAGCTAATCCTACATGCAGACCCATTTCTTTTAGTAAATGATAGGTAAACAATGTTGTGGTTGTTTTACCGTTACTGCCAGTGATAGCAATGAGTTTGGCATGTGTATATTTAGAAGCAAATTCAATTTCAGAAATGACTGAAATTTTCTTCGCGATCAATTTCTTAATCAATGGCGCCTTATCCGGAATACCAGGGCTTTTAATGACAAGGTCAGAAGACAAAATACGATCTTCAGAATGTTGTCCTTCTTCAAAGTCAATTCCATGCTCCGTCAATACCGCCTTGTATTTAGGACTGATGTTTCCCTGATCCGATACAAACACAGAGAAGCCTTTCGACTTAGCCAATAAGGCTGAGCCTGTACCACTCTCTCCTGCACCCAATATGGAAATGTTCTTTGTCATTAATATTATCTTAATTTCAATGTTGCTACAGCCAAGATCGCCAGCAAGATTCCTACGATCCAGAACCGCGTGACGATTTTAGATTCGTGAATAGCCATCTTTTGGTAATGATGATGAAGCGGAGCCATTTTAAATATTCTTCTGCCCTCTCCGTATTTCCTTCTGGTGTATTTGAAATAACCGACCTGAAGCATCACCGATAAATTTTCTACTAAGAAAATACCACAGATCACAGGAAGTAATAATTCTTTTCTCACAGTCAATGCCAATACGGCAATGACGCCACCCAACATCAAACTTCCCGTATCACCCATAAATACTTGTGCCGGGTAAGAGTTGTACCACAAGAAACCGATACAGGCGCCGACAAAGGCGGCGCAGAACACTACGATCTCACCTGAGTTTGGAATAAACATGATATTTAAATAGCTGGAGAAAATCGCGTTGCCTGATACATAAGCGAAAATCAAAAACGTGACTCCAATGATCGCTGATGTTCCTGCGGCTAAGCCATCAATACCATCTGTCATGTTTGCTCCGTTAGATACTGCTGTAATAATAAAGACAGCGACGATCATGTAAATGATCCAGGTATAATCTTCCGGTACAAAAGAGAACAGATTGGTATAATCAAATTCATTATTTTTCAAAAACGGAATGGTTGTAATCAAATCCTTTTGATCTGTAAACACATTAGAACTTTCAATGGTAGACGTTACCTGCATGTCGGGGCTCAGGATGTATTTTCTGATGACCACAGAATCATTGAATACCAATACACCACCTACGATCAATCCCAACGTCACCTGGCCGATTACTTTGAAGGTACCTTTCAATCCTTCTTTGTTCTTTTTAAATACTTTGATGTAATCATCCAGGAATCCAATCAAGCCCATCCACAACGCAGAAACCAAAAGCAATACGATGTATACGTTGTCTAGCTTTGCAAACAACAAAGTAGGGACAATGATGCTGATCAAAATCATGATACCACCCATGGTTGGCGTACCTGTTTTTTCTATTTGGCCCTGAAGACCTAAATCCCTTACGCTTTCACCGATTTGTTTGGAACGGATGAAACGGATAATTTTCCCACCCCAAATCAGAGACAATGCTAATGACAACACCGCAGCCAAAACC
>Ga0247808_10000669_pt1 | contig 16372 bp, 12 predicted proteins | sample UWRJL089202R1_FD_179914 | JGI IMG/M metagenome (GOLD analysis project Ga0247808, IMG submission 179914) | Plant litter microbial communities from Arlington Agricultural Research Station in Wisconsin, United States - UWRJ-L089-202R-1 | ecosystem: Environmental > Terrestrial > Plant litter >... | reverse complement strand
TTCGACGTACAGCAGTGGCAGTCGTGATCGAACGTGGGCGAGCTCCTCATCGGAAAGCCAGCCGGGATTGGGATCAGGGGTTCCTACGGAGCTCATGGTCCATTCTTACCCTTCTCATGTTACAAATTGCCGCACAGTGGCTGGCGGTGGTCATTTTTCGACGCTTGCTCACGTCGACAGTCCCCCGCGGGCGCACTACCGTTGGGAACACTGTGCGCCGCGAGCGCCCAACAAAGGAGAACCTGCGGCATGAAAATCGACCCGGATGTTGTGCTCTGGTCCGCGCCCGAACGCGAGCGCGCCGGCCGCCCGCTCCTGGTGCTGCTGCACGGGTACGGCTCACACGAGGGCGACCTTTTTGGACTGTCCCCTCGGCTTCCACTCGCCCCGGTGATTGCGTCTGTGCGGGCACCCCTGCCGGAGAACGGCGGTAACGCCTGGTTCACTCTGCGCGGCAGCACGCCCGGCGACCCGCCGAAAGCCAACGTTGAGGCCGCAGCCGACGCACTGCTCGAGTGGCTCGACACCCTTGACTACACCAGTGTCGGACTCCTCGGCTTCTCACAGGGCGCAGCCGTCGCACTGCAGTCCCTCCGCCACGCGCCCACACGCTTCGCCGCCGCGGCTGCCCTCTCGGGTTTTGTCGCGAGCGGTGATCACCCGGGTGACGCGCAGCTAGCCGAGCTCAAGCCGCCCGTGTTTTATGGGCGTGGCACGGTTGATTCGATCATCACGGATGACGCGGTCGCACGCACCGAGGCCTGGATCCCCGGTCACACCACCGATACGTCACGGATCTACGAGGACCTCGCGCACTCGATCTCGTCCGACGAGCTGACGGACGTCGCGGCGTTCTTGGGCCAGCACCTGCGCTAAACGCACCGGAGGGCGCGGCGACGCGTCATCCGCGATCCGTCGTCCTCGTCCGTCGTCAGATACCCGGGGCCTGCAGTGCCAGCCGCATGATGGTGAGGTCGAGCCACCCATCAAACTTGGTGCCGACCTCGCCGATCTGCCCGGCGATCTCGAAGCCGAACCGTTGGTGAAGGCGGATGGATGCGGCATTGCCGGACTCGATATCGGCGATGAGAATGTGGAATCCCGCCGCTCGGGCGTGATCGGTGATCATGCCCAGCAGGGTGGAGCCAATGCCGCGGCCCTGCGCACCCTCCACCAGGTAGATGGTGTCGGTGACAGTGTGCCGGAATCCCGCATACGGGCGCCACAACCCGTACGACGCGTAGCCCGCCACAACGCCATCGATCTCGGCGATGAGGATCGGGAACCCGCCCGCCGCTTGGTCACTCATCCAGCGTTCGCGATCCGCCAGGTCAACGGGCTCGTCGCGCCACAGCGCGATGCCGTTGAGGATGGCGTCGTTATAGATCGCGAGGATTGCAGCGCTGTCCGCGGGCACGGCCTCGCGGATGGTGAGGATGGCGTCCGGGTTACCTGAGTTCGCGTTGGTCACGGCTCATATCGTAGGTGGTGAGCCGAACCAGCGCAGGGTGCAAACGTCAGGGACTCTCAATTGTCGCGAGCTGGTCCCCCGCCGAAACGAAGTCGCCGGGTGCACTGCGATGGTGCAGGACGCCCGCGGTTGTGGCGGTGACCGTTGTCTCCATCTTCATCGCTTCCATCACCGCGACCGAGTCACCGACGGCAACCGTGCTGCCGTCGTCAACAATCCACGAGCTGAGCGTTCCGGCCATGGGCGCGAGAATTCCCGGCGAGGAGTCCGCCGCGCCCGAGTTGGCAACGCTGGTCTGCGCCTGGTGTGCACCGGCGGTTGCTGCAAACGGCGTGGATGACGCGGGCGCACGCAGGGTGTGCCGACGGCCATCAATCTCGATCCAACTGGTGGTGACACCGGGCTCGTCTGTTTCGGGGAGAAGGGCGTCGGCGGGCAAACGCTCGGCGAAGGTCGTCTCGATCCACTGGGTGTGCACCTTCAGCGTCATCCCATTAACAAAGTCGTCGTCGTTCAGCACCGCTCGATGGAACGGGAGCACCGTGGCGACGCCCTCAAGCACAATCTCGTCGAGCGCGCGGCGAGCGCGACGGATCGCGATGTCGCGGGTAGGGCCCGTCACGATGAGTTTGGCCAACATGGAGTCGAAGCGACCAGAGACCATCGTGCCCGTCTCGACCCCAGAGTCCACGCGAATGCCCGGGCCGGTCGGCGGCTCGAACCGCGTGATGAGTCCGGGAGTGGGCAAAAACCCGCGAGCGGCGTCTTCGGCGTTGATGCGGAACTCGAAGGAGTGGCCGAGGGGTTCGGGAGTGGCCTGTACCGACAGCGGAAGACCTTCGGCAATGCGCAGCTGTTCGGTGACGATGTCGACGCCGCTGGTTTCTTCGGTGATCGGGTGCTCCACCTGCAGGCGGGTGTTCACCTCGAGGAACGAAATGGTGCCATCGATGCTCAGCAGGTACTCCACGGTGGCGACACCCTGGTAGTTCGCGGCGGCGCAGATGTCCGCAGCAGACCGGTGCAGGCGCTCACGCTGGTCGTCGGTGAGGAACGGTGCGGGAGCCTCCTCGACGAGTTTTTGATTGCGGCGCTGCAGCGAGCAGTCGCGAGTGCCGAGCACCACCACGTTGCCGTGGCTGTCGGCCATCACCTGCACCTCGACGTGGCGGGGCGCGTCGAGGAACTGCTCGATGAAGCACTCACCGCGGCCGAATGCGGCGACGGCCTCCCTCACTGCGGCGTCAAACTGTTCGGCGACTTCGTCCAGGCTGCGGGCCACTCTCATTCCGCGCCCGCCGCCACCAAATGCGGCCTTGATTACGACGGGAAGGCCGTACTGTTCGGCGAAGGCGACCGCGTCGGCGGCCGTGGCAACCGGGTCGGGGGTGCCGGCCACAAGCGGCGCTCCGACGCTGGAGGCGATCTGGCGGGCGGCAATTTTGTCACCGAGCAGATCGATGCTCTCCGGGCTGGGACCGATCCAGGTGAGGCCGGCGTCAATCACCCTACGAGCGAAGTCCGCACTCTCGGAAAGGAAGCCGTAGCCGGGGTGCACGGCATCCGCGCCGCTCCATTGCGCGATGGAGATAAGTTTCTCCGCGTCGAGATAGGTGTCGGCTGGACGGTCGCCATCCAGGCCCCAGGCTTCATCCGCCATCCGCACAAAAATCGCGTCGGCGTCGCTGTCGGCGTACACGGCGACGGTGTCGAGCCCGCGGTCGGCGCAGGCGCGAATGATGCGCACGGCGATCTCGCCGCGGTTGGCAATCAGGACTTTTTTCATGGTGTTACCTCGCGGTATTCGGCGAACGGGCCGATGGGTCGGAAACGAATGCGTGCGCCCGGCGGAAGCTGGCCGGCGCGGGAAAGGTGGTGGGTGGCGACCGATCCGATGATCGGGTAACCCCCGGTGAGGGGATGGTCGGCGAGAAAAAGCACGGGCTGGCCGTTCGGCGGGATCTGGATCGCCCCGGCGACGGCCCCCTCGCTGGGCAATTCGGCGTCGATGACCCGGGTGAGTGACGTGCCTTCGAGGCGGAGACCGACCCGGTTGGACTTCGAGCTGACGAGCCAGCTCTGGCCGGCGAGGGACTCCACGGCGTCTGGAGAGAACCAGTCGGTACGCGGGCCGAGGATCACGTCGAGCACCACCTCGGCGGAGTCCGCCGGGGTGCCCACAGCAGACGGCTCCGCCACGTCGGGTAGCGCGACAGCGGTGATGCCTCGTGCTGGTGTGCCCACGGGGAGAACCGTGCCGGCGGTCACCGGGTCGGGCCCGAGCACAGCGAGAACATCGGTCGACAGGCTGCCGAGCACCGGTTCGAGGTCGAATCCTCCGCGCGCGGCGAGGTAGCTGCGAATACCCGATGGGGGCGCACCGACCACCAGTTCGTCCCCGGCGGCAAGAGCGAAGGGTCGCCCGAAGTCGACGGTTCGACTGTGTGTGCCGCCCGCGTCATCCTCACCATCCGCACGAATGATCGTCAGCGACGCGGGCGCACCGGTCACCGCGAGCACCTGTTCACCGCGCGCACGGAGCCGAAGCCCACCGAAGGTCATCTCGAGGCACGCGGTGCCGGACGTGTTGCCCACCAACCGGTTTGCCTCGCGAAGCGACACCACATCGAGGGCGCCGGACGACGAAACTCCCATGCTGGCGTATCCGGGTCGCCCCAGATCCTGCAGCAGAGTCAGCATGCCGGGGGCAGTGATCTCAAGCCCGTGGTCGATGTTTGCCACGGCGCTGGAGGTCAGTGTGGCTGCGGTTTCTGACGTGACGACATCGGTGCCAGACACGTCGACAAATCGAACCCGGTCGCCGGGCAGCAGGAGGGCGGGGCGGTCACGCGCGAGGTCCCACATCTGGGCCGGGGTGGTGCCGATGAGTTGCCATCCGCCCGGGCTTTCCCGCGGGTACACCCCACTGAAGGTGCCGGCGAGCGCGACGGAGCCGGCGGGGATGCGCGTGCGCGGCGAGCTTCGCCGCGGCACGTCGAGTTGGGGGTGCCCGCCGGTGAGGTAAGCGAAGCCGGGGGCAAAGCCGGTGAAGCCGACCGCGTACTCCTGGCCGGTGTGCATCTGCACCACCTCCGCGGGCGTGACCCCCAGAATCTGCGCGACCTCGGCGAGGTCTTCTCCGTCGTACGTCACCGGGATCTCGATGAGGCTGCCGGTGCCGGCGACACGCCCTCCGAGTTCGCGGGAACGGGCGGACCGCACGATCTCCTCCGGTGACACCGCACTCGGCCGGTAAAACACCAGCAGGGTGCGGGCGCCCGGGATCAGCTCGCCGGTGCCTGCAATGGGGTCGCTCGTGAGGGAGTCGAAGAGCGCCAGCGTGGTGGTGAGGTCGTCGAGTTCGATCAGGAGTGCGTCGTCGCGTACCGGCAGGAACCGCATGGTGGATGCCACCTATGCGGCCCCGGTGCCGACCGACCGCGGGGCGAACGCGGTGATGGAGATGTTCGCGGCGGTGAGGGCACTGCGCACCTGCCGGGCCATTTCCGTGGCGCCGGGACTGTCGCCGTGCACACAGATCGAGTCGGCGGTCACCCGGATGGTGCTGCCGTCGATGGCCGTCAGGGTTCCCTCGGTTGCGAGCTGCACCATACGCTCGGCGATCTCCTCAGCGTTATGCAGCACGGAGCCCGCTTCGCGACGTGACACCAGGGTTCCTTCGGGCGTGTAGGCCCGGTCGGCGAACGCCTCGGTCACCGTGCGCAGGCCCGCGTCATCCGCGATCCGAAGCACTTCCGAACCCGGCAACCCCAGGATGGCTAGCGTCGGATCGATCTCGGTGATCGCGGTCACCACGTCGCGGGCCTGGCGGGCATCGTGAACGATGGTGTTGTACAGCGCGCCGTGCGGCTTGACGTAGGTGACGGTGGTGCCAGCCGCGCGCGCGATGCCCTGGAGCGCACCAATTTGGTACACGACGTCGGAGACCAGCTCGGCGCTGGACACGTCCATGTTGCGACGGCCAAAGCCGGCAAGGTCGCGGTATCCGACGTGCGCACCAATGGCGACCCCGGCATCACGAGCACCAATAACGGTGTTTCGGATGACGAGAGGGTCGCCCGCGTGGAATCCGCAGGCAATGTTCGCGCTCGTTACGATGCCGAGCATTTCTGCGTCGTCACCGAGGGTCCACCGGCCGAAGCCTTCGCCCAAGTCGCTGTTCAGATCGATGATGTTCATGGAACTCCTACCGGGTGGTGCGGCCTGCACCGGTGTTTAGAGGGCGAGCAGCGAGAAGATCGGGCCGACGGCGTTCACAGCCATGTACCAGGTGAGTACTGTCGCGAGGCTGCCTATGATGAGCAGCCACTTGGGGTACTTGTAGCCGTTCATCAGGTCGCCGCGGAACCAGCCGATGTACATAAAGATGGTGAGGCCGATCGGCAGGATCAAGCCGTTGAATCCACCAACAAACACCATCAGTGTTGCGGGAGCGGTGCCGATCAGAAGGTAGACGGCGAGCGATACAACGATGAAGACGATCGTTGCGAAGTCCGCTCGGCGACCAACGATGGTTTTGGAGAACACCGGCAAAAACGACACCGAAGTGTAAGCCGCACCGATGATGCTGGTGATCGCGGCGATCCAGAAGATCGCACCGAAGACGCGGAGACCGAACTCGCCGGCCGCGGCCTGGAACGCCTGGGCTGCAGGGTTCGCGGCGGCACCCGAGGTGTCGATGATCACACCACCGGCAACCACACCGAGTACGGCGAGGAAGAGCACGTAGCGCATGATTCCCGTGACGAGGATGCCGTTGAATGCGGCGCGCGACACCTCTTTGACGTGCTCAACCCCGGCGGTGCCGCTGGCGAGCAGGCGGTGTGCACCGGCGTAGGTGATGTAGCCACCGACGGTACCGCCGACGATGGTGGTGATCGTGGCGAAGTTGATCTCATCCGGAAACACGGTCTGGCGCAGGGCATCCCCGATGGGCGGCTGCGAGATAAACGCGACGATGACGGTGAGCACAATCATGACGAGCCCGGCGATAACCACAACACGGTCGACCACGGCACCGGCACGCTTGGCGAGGAAGATCGCAATGGCAAAGACCGCGCTGAGCAGGCCACCGATCTTGGCGTCCATTCCGGTCAGCACGTTGAGCCCGAGCCCGGCGCCGGCAATGTTGCCGATGTTGAACACCAGGCCGCCCAGGATGACGAGGAAGGCGAGAACGTATCCGCTGCCGGGGATAGCGAGGTTGGCCAGCTCCGGTGCGCGCTTGCCGCTGACCGTGATCATGCGCCAGATGTTCAGCTGCACAGCGAAGTCAATGAGGATCGACGCCAGGATGCCGAACGCGAACGCCGCGCCCATCTGCGCAGTGAAGGTCGCGGTCTGAGTGATAAAGCCGGGCCCGATAGCCGAGGTGGCCATCAGGAACAGCGCACCGAGCAGCGCCGTGCGGCGGCTCTTTGCGATGCTGCGAACCGTCGGCTCGTCGCCGGGTTTGGTGGAGGGTGTGGTGTCTGTCGAGTCGGTCATGGGCTCATCCATTTCATCGAGGGCAGAGTCGTTAGTGGGCTTGCAGCGGATCGATGAGGAGAGCACCCCCCATCAGACCAGCGTAATTGCGTGAACGATGTTTGGGCGATTGTTCAACAATCAATCACGTAAACACTGTGTTACGGCCATGTTTCGGTGAACGAGGGGGTTGCTTCGCCTTTCGGCTCACTCGCGCTCGTTCGCTAGAGTGGCGACGTGGTTGATCATGACGAAACGGGAGAGAGCATCTCACGTGCTGATCGGGCCGCAGAAAGTCTTCGGGGCCTGTTGATCACGGGCGATCTGATCCCGGGGCAACGCCTGTCAGAAACCGCCGTGAGTGAGCGTCTCGGCATCTCGCGCAACACACTGCGTGAGGCGTTCCGCGTTCTGACCCACGAGCGACTTCTGGTGCACAAACCGCACGCGGGCGTTTTTGTCGCCGTTCCGTCGCTCGCGTCGATCATCGACATTTATCGTGTGCGCCGAATGATCGAATGCCAAGCGCTGCGTACCTCGCAGCCTCGTCATCCCGCGAGCCGACGGATGCGTACGGCCGTGGCCACGGCACAGGCCAGCCGTGACGCGGACGACTGGCTTGCCGTCGGTACCGCCAACATGGAGTTCCACTCCGCGATCGTTGCGCTCGCCGACAGCGACCACCTCGATCGGCTCTACGCCAACATCTCTGCCGAGCTACGCCTCGCGTTCGGGTTGCTGGACGACCCCGAGTACCTCCACCGGCCCTACGTGGACCTCAACGCTGAAGTGCTCGAGCTGTATCTCGCCGGCAAATCAGACCTCGCTGCGTCCGTGCTCGATGACTATCTACTGAAGTCGGAGCGCACGATTGTGGCTGCGTACGCGCGCCAGCTTCCCGCCTAAAGCGCGATCGGGCGCACACCCGGCGGAGTGTCAGAGGGTGGGGGCAAGATAGTTGTATGGGCACAGTGCTCGACCGATTTACCCCTGCCACCCGCGATTGGTTCACGGGTGCGTTTCCTGAGCCCACTCCCGCCCAGTTGGGCGCCTGGGAGGCGATCTCGTCGGGGTCTCACGCCCTTGTTGTCGCGCCAACCGGTTCGGGTAAAACGTTGGCCGCGTTTCTCTGGTCGATTGACCGGCTGATCCACAATCACGCCGAGACGCAGGCCACACCGCCCGACCCGAAGCACCGCACCCGCATCCTCTACATCTCGCCGCTCAAGGCGCTGGGTGTTGACGTCGAGCGCAACCTCCGCTCCCCGCTTGTGGGAGTGACCCAGACGGCGAAACGGCTCGGCCTTCCCGCGCCCTCGATCTCGGTGGGTGTGCGCTCGGGTGACACGTCCGCGCAGGACCGCCGGCTGCTCGCCCGCACACCTCCCGACATACTCATCACTACCCCCGAGTCGCTGTACCTCATGCTCACCTCGGCGGCCAAAGAGACCCTCCTCGGGGTCGAAACGATCATCGTCGACGAGGTGCACGCCGTCGCGGCCACCAAACGTGGAGCCCACCTCGCGGTGTCGCTCGAGCGCCTCGATGACCTGCTGCCAAGACCCGCCCAGCGCATTGGACTCTCCGCAACTGTCCGCCCCCGCGAAGAGGTCGCCCGGTTCCTCGGTGGGCTCGCACCGGTCACCATTGTGAATCCGCCGTCGACCAAACGCTTCGACCTCACCGTGGTGGTGCCGGTCGACGACATGACCGAGCTCGGCACCGCACCCGTGATGGAGGGCTCCGCCGCGGGCACTCCCGCGCAGGGCTCGATCTGGCCGCACGTCGAAGAGCGCATTGTCGACCTGATTCTCGAACACCGGTCGACCATTGTGTTTGCGAATTCCCGGCGCCTCGCCGAACGTTTGACCGGTCGTTTGAATGAGATTTATACCGAGCGGATGACGCCTGCCGATGGCGTACTCGGTGATGGCGAGCTGCTCGACGGCGACCTCGGTGAGCTTCTGCCGGGTGAGCTTGCGCCGGCCTCGCTCGAAACGGTGGCACCGTCTGAGACGGGCGCCGCGTCATCCACCAATACAAGCTCCACCTCGACACTGGTGATGCCGGCGCAGATGATGGGGCAGTCCGGGATTACCGCGGGGGCATCGCCGCTCCTGGCCCGCGCGCACCACGGGTCGGTCAGCAAAGACCAGCGGGCGCTCATCGAGGACGACCTCAAGAGCGGACGCCTGCGCTGTGTTGTTGCGACGAGCTCGCTGGAGCTTGGTATCGATATGGGTGAGGTCGACCTGGTGGTTCAGGTCGAGTCGCCGCCGTCGGTTGCCAGCGGGCTGCAGCGTGTGGGTCGTGCCGGTCACCAGGTGGGTGAGGTGTCGCGGGGTGTGCTGTTCCCGAAGCACCGTGCCGACCTCATCCATACGGCCGTCGTCAGCGAGCGGATGGTTGCCGGTGAGATCGAGGCACTGTCGATCCCCGCGAACCCGCTCGACATTCTCGCCCAGCAGACCATCGCGGCCGTTGCGCTCGAACCGCTCGACGTGGAGGAGTGGTACACCACTGTGCGGCGCAGCGCCCCGTTCGCGACCCTGCCCCGCAGTGCGTACACCGCAACGCTCGACCTGCTCAGTGGGCTGTACCCGAGTGACGAGTTCGCCGAACTACGCCCGCGCATTGTGTGGGACCGCGTCAGCGGCACGCTCACGGGTCGGCCCGGAGCGCAACGCCTCGCCGTCACCAGCGGTGGAACGATTCCCGACCGCGGACTCTTCGGCGTCTTTATGGTCGGCGCAACGGGCGACGGCAAAGCGGCCGGCGGTGGCCGCGTGGGCGAGCTCGACGAAGAGATGGTTTACGAGTCCCGTGTGGGCGACGTGTTTGCCCTCGGCGCGACCAGCTGGCGCATCGAAGACATCACCCACGACCGGGTCATCGTCTCCCCCGCGTATGGCCAGCCGGGCCGGGTTCCGTTCTGGAAGGGTGACGGCCTCGGCCGCCCCGCCGAACTGGGCAAGGCCATCGGTGGGTACATCCGCGAGGTGTCGAACGCCTCCGCCGAGGAGGCCGTCACCCGCGTTGCTGCCGGCGGGCTGGACTCGCGCGCGGTCACCAACCTGGTGGCGTTTATCTCCGAGCAGAAGGCGGCGACCGGGCACGTCCCCACCGACACCACTCTGCTGGTCGAGCGGTTCCGCGACGAACTCGGCGACTGGCGTGTAGTTCTTCACTCCCCCTATGGCATGCCCGTGCACTCGCCGTGGGCGTTGGCCGTGACCGCGCGAGTGCGAGAACGCTACGGCTACGACGGCGCCGCGGTTGCCGGCGATGACGGCATCATCGTTCGCCTGCCCGACACCGACGCGGAACCTCCCGGCGCCGAGCTCTTCCTTTTTGACATCAATGAACTCGAGCAGCTCGTCACCGACGAAGTGGGCGGGTCCGCCCTCTTCGCCGCACGATTCCGCGAGTGCGCTGCCCGCGCGCTTCTACTCCCCCGGTACAACCCCGGCAAACGGTCCCCGCTCTGGCAGCAGCGCCAGCGCGCAAGCCAGCTCCTCGAGGTCGCGCGCAAGTACCCGAGCTTTCCCATCGTGCTCGAAGCAGTGCGCGAAGTGCTGCAGGACGTTTACGACTTGCCCGCCCTGATGGAGCTCACCGGGCAAATCGCCAACCGCAGCATCCGCATTGTGGAGGCTGAGACCGAGTCGGCCTCCCCCTTCGCCCGCAGCCTGCTCTTCGGCTACGTCGCCGCCTTTATGTACGAGGGCGACTCGCCCCTCGCTGAACGTCGCGCCGCCGCGCTCTCCCTCGACCCGACGCTTCTCGCCGAACTGCTCGGCCGTGCCGAACTTCGCGAACTTCTCGACGCCGGTGTTATCGCCAAAACCGAGGCCGAGCTCCAGCGCCTCGACCCCGAGCGTCGGGTGCGCGACCTCGAAGGTGTTGTCGACCTCCTCCGGGTTGTGGGACCCCTGTCATTCGACGAGATTGTGGAGCGCAGCTGGCTGCATGCATCAGCCGCGTCATCCACCACCACCGAACCAGCCACCATCGACACCGCCGGCCTCGACGCCTTGCGCGACGGACTCACCTCCCTCGCCCGTGACAACCGCGTGCTGCGCGCATCCATCGCAGGGTCGGAGCGGTGGGCCGTCATCGAAGACGCCAGTCGCCTGCGCGACGCACTCGGTGTGCCGCTGCCCATCGGTGTGCCCTCGGCGTTTGTTGAACCCGTCGCGGATCCCGTCGGCGACCTCGTGTCCCGCTACGCCCGCACCCACGGTCCGTTTGCTGCCTCCGCGATCGCCGAACGCTACGGACTCGGCGTCGCCGTTGTTCTCGACTCTCTCCGCCGCCTCGGATCCGACCGACGTGTGGTCGAGGGCGAATTCCGTCCGGGCGCGACCGGTAGCGAATGGGTCGACGCCGAAATTCTCCGCCGTCTGCGCAGCCGCTCCCTCGCCGCCCTGCGCCACGAGGTCGAACCGGTCTCGCACGACACCCTTGCCCGGTTCCTTCCGGCCTGGCAACACGTCGGAACCAGCACCACGCTCCCCAAACTCACCGGCATCGACGGCCTCGTTCAGGTCATCGACCAGCTCGGTGGCGTCGCCCTGCCCGCCTCCGCGTGGGAATCGCTCATCCTCCCGTCCCGCCTGCGCAACTACACCCCCGCCTGGCTCGACGAACTCACGGTCACCGGTGAAGTGCTGTGGTCCGGTGCCGGGTCCCTCGCGGGTAGCGACGGCTGGGTCAGCCTTCACCTCGCCGACAACTCCGCCATGACCCTCGCGGCTCCGCTCGACACTGAGACGACCGAGCTGCAGCGCGAGATCCTTGTCAGCCTCGCCGGCGGTGGTGCGTACTTCTTCCGCCAGCTTGGCAGTGCGGTCGGATCGACGGATGACGCGGAGCTGACCACAGCGCTGTGGGATCTCGTCTGGGCGGGTCTCGTCACCAACGACACCTTCGCTCCCCTCCGATCATTCCTCGGGGGCAAAGCCGCGCCGAGTCGTGCGCCCCGCACCCGCGCCTACCGCGGTCGGGGACGACCCAGCCTTCCTACGGCGGCCGGAGCGCCGAGTGTCGCCGGGCGTTGGTCACTTCTTCCACTCGCCGAGGGCGACACCACCGTCCGTGCGAAGGCAACCGCCGAAATGCTGCTCGAGCGCCACGGTGTTGTCACGCGCGGTGCCGTGATGAGCGAGGGTATTCGCGGTGGTTTTGCACTGATGTACAAGGTGCTGAGCAGCTTCGAAGAGACCGGTCGCGCCCGGCGCGGCTACTTCGTCGACGGACTCGGCGGAGCACAGTTCGCCACCGGCGCCACCGTCGACCGGTTGCGGCACTTCACCCGCGACCCCGACTCGAACGACGAACCGGTCGCAATCACCCTCGCCGCCACCGACCCCGCGAACCCGTTCGGTGCGGCCCTCGGCTGGCCGACGTCAACCGGACACCGTCCCGGCCGCAAGGCGGGTGCGCTCGTTGTGATCGTCGACGGGTTCCTCACCCTCTACGTCGAGCGTGGCGGCAAAACCGTTCTCACTTTTACGGACGACGAAGCTCGGCTCGCCGCCGCCGCGTCATCCCTCGCCGCCACTGTACGAATGGGACTCGGCAAGATGCGTATCGAACTCGTCGACGGCGACTTCTCAATCGGCACCCCGCTCGGCAAGATGCTTGTCACCGCCGGCTTCGCTGCGACGCCGCAGGGGTTGCGTCTCCGCGCCTAGTCGACCAGCTTTAGCTTCTACTCGTCGTTGTCTCATAACCAATGGTGAGCATGATCGCGCTCAAGCTCACAATGCTCGCTCACCAAGAGCAACGAGACACGAGTTTCTGTGTTGAGTCGCGCAAATTCGTGACCGGCGGCGGGAGCCGGGATCCGACTTCCAGTCCGCGTGTGCGCATACTCCGAACGGTGTCTACCGAGACTGAGTTGCGTGAAGTCCAGCAGCTCTCTTTGAAGCCCGGCGAGCCCGCTTCACCCGACGTCGTGCCTCTGCCCATTTGCGGGTCTCGCGAGTCTTGATCCTGGCGACGACTGCTCTCACCGTTTGGACACCAAGAAACGGAATACCGATGATAAAAGCCACCACACCGGGCAGGGCTAAATTGCGCCCAGAGGCCACCTTGTAATCGAAGAACGAGCGGTTTTCGTCTGTCTTGATCCCGGCCATTTCAGGATCAGCCGGGTCGTACATGATTGGAAGCGCATCTCCCACCCGATAGAAATCGCGGTCGTTGGTGATCTCGTACTCGTCCAGCCGTGTGACGTACGTATCTCCGTCGACGGTCTGCCGCGTGACTGGGATGTAATGAGTAGTAGAGCTCCGCCCCCGGACACCGCCGCCGCTCTGGTATGTCTCGACATCCACAATCTGGCCGATAGCGACGCCACCAGCAGCGCGAAGGTGGTCGTCATAGACAAGAGCGCTCGCGCCTTGAGAGTATTGGACGGCCCCTAGAGCGCCCAGGCAGAATCCGAGAATCACTAGGAAGACTGGGCCCACTTCTTTCGCCCACTCGACTCCGGCCTGGCCGAGAGCTGTTCCGAGACCCTGCTTTGTGTACCTGGCCTCAACACCACTCGACGCTGGTCCCTTAGCCACGGGGGAAGCTTATCTATGGGCGACGATTCAGGGGAATTCTGCCGAGCAGTCACCCCGGTAGCGTGACGTTGCAGCCACTGCATTTGGCCTCGAGGCACATGCGCTCCATGCGGCTAAAACATCAACCGTCGCTGGGGGCCAGGACACACCTCCGTGACCAAGGACGTCACGTGCAACAAAAAGCATCTACCACGCACCCGCGACCAATTGAGACCGGCTAGCGAACGTCAGACCCCGCGTCGTACGATCCGGTGAACTTGTTCGATATGGAGGAGGCCGTCAATGACGCAACACACCCTCGAGCTCCCGGAGGTTGATCTGGTCTACGACGTCCACGGGCCACTGCCGACTGCGGATGAACAGCCGCCGCTGATGATGATCGCCCAGCCAATGGACGCGAGCGGGTTCCAGGCGCAGGTTTCGCTCTTCGCCGACCGTACCGTTGTGACCTACGATCCGCGCGGCCTGGGGCGGAGCACGCGCAAGGACGGCAAGGTAACGAACGAGCCGGAGACGCAGGCCGAGGACGTCCACGCGATCATCGAGGCACTTGGCGCCGGCCCGGTGGATATGCTCGCCAGCAGCGGCGGCGCGGTGACCGCACTCGCGTTGGTGATTGCGCACCCGAATGATGTGTCGACCCTCGTCGCACACGAGCCGCCGATCGACTCAGTGTTGCCGGATGCAGAGGCTGTTCAACGGGCCCGGGCGGCCTACACCCAGGTGTATCGCGACAAGGGGTGGGGCGCCGGGATGGCCGCGTTTATCGCAATGACATCGTGGGAAGGCGAGGTCACGGACGCCCACCTTGCGCAGCCGGCACCAGACCCGGCGGCGTTCGGCATGCCCGCTGACGACGACGGCACACGGGACGACCCACTCCTGTCAGATCACTCGTGGGCGGTGACCCTCTATGAGCCAGATATTGAGGCGCTGAAGGCGGCGCCGACCCGAATCGTGGTTGCGGTCGGGGAAGAGTCCGTGAAGGTCTACACCGGTCGGACCTCGATCGCATTAGCGGAGCAGCTTGGCCAACAAGCGACGGTCTTCCCCAGCCACCACGGCGGCTTTATGGGAGGCGAGTTTGGCTACGCCGGGCAGCCCGAGGCTTTCGCTGCCAAGCTCCGTGAGGTGTTCAATGAATCTTGAGCCCCGTCAAATCGGAGGTACGGTAACCGACTTCGCTAGGACGAAGTCCAACGGTGAGATCGGATTCACAGGAAAATAGTTCGCCTCGAATTTCGCACCGGGTGAAAACACGTCCGCGAGAAATATTCGCCGTTTGACGTGAGATGGAAACCCCGTGTCAGACCCGCTTTCCTCACTCGCGGACGAAAAGGAAAGTCGGGAACGCGCGAGGCGCCTTACCCAATGTCACGGGTTCGATCAAGCACTTGATCTTGGCGCTAATAGTCAGGTGTCGATTGTCATTGGTCTTTCCATTTCGTAGCTTGGGCGCGGGGTAATCACTGCCGAACTCGGCAGGCTTCTACAGACACATCCAGGGGGAACAATGTCTGCCGTATCTTCTTTTAAATTCCAAAAACAGTGGACTTTCCTTTACGCCATCGGGGCGATTTGTTTCGGAACTCTTCTTGTTGGGGCGGGGGCCCACTCCGCTGAAGCCGCCAGTGCGCGCATAACGGTGTCAACCGCGACTGAGCTCACGCAGGTGCTCTCTTCTGCCACGGCAGGCCAGACGATCGCGTTGAAGGATGGCACGTATCGCGGCGAGTTTGTCCTTGCTAATTCCGGCACATCAGGGAGCCCCATCGTTCTTACGGGCTCCCGCTCTGCCATCTTGACAACTGGCTCGCAGGACTCGGGTTATGGTCTGAACGTCACGGGCGATTACGTCACCCTCAAAGGATTCAGCGTGAACGATTCTGGTAAGGGCATCGTTCTGGACGGCTCAAATAAGTCCAAGATTGTTGGCGTAGCCGTGGGAATGATCGGATCCGAGGGAATCCATGTGCGCACCAGCAGTCGAGATGTTGTGGTGTCCGACTCCGTTGTCCACAACACCGGCCTGCAGGAGGCTGGCTCCGGAGAGGGCATCTACATCGGCAGCTCGGTAAACAACTGGCACGCCATTATGGGTTCACCCTCTGAGCCCGACGCTTCGGACAGGGTGCTGGTGCAAAACAACACCTTGCGCGACACCACCGCCGAGGGCATCGACATCAAAGAGGGCACCACTGGCGGGCGCATCCTCAACAATCATTTCGACAATGTGGGTTTTTCCGGTGAAAACAACGCTGATTCGTGGATCGATGTCAAAGGCAACAACTACGTTGTAGCGGGTAACACCGGGAACAACGCCTCGACGGATGCGATCCAGGTTCATGATGTGCTGACGGGCTGGGGCCGCGACAATATCTTCTCCGACACCACCATCACGGGCGACGTCCCCGGCTATGAAATCAACTTCGCCGTCCCTGCTTCGAACAACAATGTCGTCACGTGTAAAAATACCGACGCACGGTCCGGCCTCAGCAACCATTTCTGCGAGTAGCCGCGTGGGACATGCCCGCGCTGACTTGCTTGAGGATTTGCTATCTACGTGAGGGCTGACGAGAGTTATGGCTGCGGCGCGGAGGTACGCGCACGGAGATGGAGGCGGCGCCGCACCGCGCGGATGATACTGAGACCGCCGAGGAGGATGGGCATACCGAGGATGCCCGTCCAGAGCACCAAGAGCGGGTTCCATCTGAAGATCCGGCCAATTTGTGTGGCGAAATCGTCGTTGCGGATAGCTTTACCAGCGATGGCCGTATCGGTCGATGCGCCGGATATCGTGTTGCCCGACACTGTCGCGGCGTCCGCCGAGCCAAGGGCA
>Ga0247808_10000667_pt1 | contig 16389 bp, 14 predicted proteins | sample UWRJL089202R1_FD_179914 | JGI IMG/M metagenome (GOLD analysis project Ga0247808, IMG submission 179914) | Plant litter microbial communities from Arlington Agricultural Research Station in Wisconsin, United States - UWRJ-L089-202R-1 | ecosystem: Environmental > Terrestrial > Plant litter >... | reverse complement strand
CCATTTGGCATAAAGCAGGATTTTAGCGATATTTAACCCATTATAAACACAATTATTACGATTATGTCTGTTGAAAAAGTAAGCTGCCTCATTATTGGATCAGGACCTGCAGGTTATACTGCTGCCATTTATGCCTCTAGAGCTGGACTAAAACCAGTATTGTATCAGGGAAGCCAGCCGGGCGGACAATTGATGATCACCAATGACGTCGAAAATTTCCCGGGTTATCCTGACGGCATCATGGGCCCTCAAATGATGGAAGATCTTCAGAAGCAGGCAGCACGTTTCGGCGCAGACATTCGTTTTGGAATGGCTACAGCAGTTGATTTTAGCGGTCATACGCATAAAGTAACCATAGACGATAAATTGGTCATTGAAGCGACAACGGTTATCATCTCTACCGGAGCTTCTGCTAAATGGTTGGGATTACCTTCTGAATCCAGATTGAACGGTAATGGGGTTTCTGCCTGTGCGGTATGTGACGGTTTCTTTTTCAGAGGTCAGGACGTAGCCATCGTGGGTGCTGGAGATACAGCGTGTGAAGAAGCGAGCTATTTGGCTAAGTTGTGTAAAAAAGTTTACATGATCGTGCGTAAAGAAGAAATGAGAGCAAGTAAGATCATGCAGAAGCGTGTATTGCACACTCCCAATATCGAAGTATTATTCAATACCAGTACAGAAGAAATTCTTGGTGATCAATTAGTAAATGGTGCACGAGTAGTAAACTCTGTGACAGGTGAAAAAAGAACATTAGACGTTACCGGTTTCTTCGTTGCGATCGGTCATCAGCCGAATACTTCTATTTTCAGTGAATGGATAGACATGGACGATCATGGTTATATCAAAACGATTCCTGGTACCACTAAAACAAATGTAGAAGGCGTATTTGCCTGCGGTGATGCTCAGGATAATGTCTACCGTCAAGCGGTAACGGCTGCCGGTACAGGCTGTATGGCTGCCCTGGATGCAGAAAGATACCTTGCTGCCATTGAAGCGGCGGAAGTAGAAAAATAAATGAAAATGAAAGGCGTGTACTAAGGATGAACTCCAATTCGTTCTTAGTACACGCTTTTATTAATATAAAGGAATGCATAAATTAATCACCTGCCTGACAGGAATAATACTAGTAGCAGCGATCAGTTTCCATGCGGAAGCACAAAAGACGGGACGGGACTTTCTTCAGATCAAAGCTCCTACTATAGAATACAGTACACCGGATATAGACGAATCTTTATTCGAGGAAAATTTTTCCGATACATCCACCGTCATTTCTGAAACCGGTGTAAAATTCAATCCTCATAGAAGTCCCAGTTTAGTAAGCGAGGATACTGCTTCCTACGGAGACGAAGATGGTGACGGCGAAGAAGAAGGTGAGGGTGAAACATCTATTGTTGAAGTAGCAGAACAATTGAATGTAGATTCTGTTTGGGTAACCATTGCAGAGTATTATGCCATTTGGGATTCCCGCAATATAGATCCTTATAAGGTCGATCCTTCTGAGTTTAAGGATACTTTAAAAATTCAATTATACGATTCTCTTTCCGGTCAGTTTTGGTCTATGCCGATGGTGCAATGCCGCACCACCAGTGGTTTCGGCTACCGTTGGCACCGTTGGCATTATGGTACGGATATCGGTTTGGCCATTGGAGATCCCATACTGGCTTGTTTTGATGGCATCGTACGTATCGCGCGTTATAACCCTGGAGGTTTTGGTAATTATGTATTGATCCGGCATTACAATGGTTTGGAAACTGTGTATGGTCACATGAGCAGTTACAAAGTTGAAGTGGGACAATTTGTCAAGGCAGGCGAGTTGATTGGACTGGGAGGAAACACCGGACACAGCACAGGTCCGCACTTGCACTTTGAAGTACGCTATGCCGGCAATGCATTTGATGCCACGACAATGTATGATTTTGCAGGAATGAAATTGCGAAGCTCCACGTTTACGTTGACACCGGATCATTATGCCTATTCGAAAGAAGCGCGTAAAGTGTATTACCACAAGGTAAGATCAGGAGATACCTTAGGGCGGATTGCCGCTAAGTATGGTATTTCTGTCAGCCGTATTGCCAAGTTAAACCGCATTTCCACCCGTGCTAATTTGAGGGTTGGACAACGCTTACGAATCAGATAAGAGCAGGCCATGAAACTAGATATCTTAGTATTTGCAGCGCATCCGGATGATGCCGAATTGGGTTGTTCCGGAACGATAGCAGCGCACATTGCCAAAGGATATAAAGTAGGTGTAATAGATCTTACAGCAGGTGAATTGGGAACGAGAGGTACAGCAGAGCTGCGCGCACAGGAAGCCGCCGCATCCTCCTCGATTTTGAAATTATCTGTTCGCGAATGTTTACACTTAGCCGATGGTTTTTTTGAAGACGATCAATCATCGATTCACGCGATCATTAAAGCGATACGTAGGTATCAACCGTCTATTGTGATTGCCAACGCAGTTTACGACAGGCATCCGGATCACGGAAGAGGAAGCGCTATTGTATCCAGAGCCTCTTTCTTATCGGGCTTGATTAAAATTGAAACAGATGGACTGGCCGCCTGGAGACCGCAACAGATTTACCATTACATACAGGACCGTTACATCAAACCGGATTTCGTGGTAGACATTAGCAATTTTTGGGAAGATAAAATCGCTTCCATTCAAGCTTATAAAAGTCAGTTCTATGATCCTTCGAGCAAAGAACCGCAAACTTATATTTCATCCGGTGAATTTTTAAAATTTGTAGAAGCCAGAGCGCTGGAGTTCGGCCATTCATCAGGGTTTACGTATGGAGAAGGATTTACGGTAGAAAAAATACCGGGGGTGAATAATCTTTTTGATTTGAAGTAACAGAAGCCCTGCGTGAGGGATAGAAGTGGAAAGCCCGGAGCGCGGCGACCAAGTTTCTTGAGAGATTTGCTTCTGATCCGCGCGAGGACTTGCAACGGATAGCCCGACCCGTTAGGGGCACGCCAATATAAGAGCGCAGAAACAGAGCGAAGAGCGAAACTTTTCTATATTCAGTCTACGGCGCTAATCTATTGATCGACCACTTGGTAAAATCATCTTCCAAACTATACGTTATCCTGTCGTGCAGCCTGCTTTCGCGGCCTTGCCAGAATTCTATATAATCGGGTATCAATTTATAACCTCCCCAATGTGCTGGTCTGGGAACATCCAGGGTGAATTTCTTTTTCGCCTCTTCCAGATTTTGTTCCAGAGGTTCTCTTCCTGAAATAATACGGCTTTGCGGAGAAGCCCATGCACCCAGGCGGCTGGCGAGGGGTCTGCTTTGAAAATAAGCATCCGATACAGCCGGGGAAACTTTTATTACTTTTCCTTCTACACGCACCTGACGCTCCAGTTCCGGCCAAAAGAAACACAAAGAGGCGTAAGGCTGCTGCTCCAACTGCTGTCCTTTGTCGCTTTGGTAATTGGTATAAAAAACAAAACCCTTTTCTTCTACACCTTTTAACAATACAATGCGGGAAGATGGTCTTCCGGAAGCCTTGACAGTAGAAAGATTCATGGCATTAGGTTCATTTACCTGGGCGTCAATAGCGGCCTTAAACCAGTTTTGAAACTGAGCCAAAGGATCTTGCTGAATGTCTGATTCCTTTAATTGTTGCAACCTGTATTCTTTTCTGATGCCCGCAATATCCATAGGTATGATCGTTCTTGGTCGAATGATTAAAGATAAAGGTTGAATGAAAAAAATACTATGATTATTCTCATTTAATCCGTTCCATATATTTTGCCTTGAAATGAAATATGGTTTATATTGATGGAAATAGTAAAGGGGTAGAGGAATGCTAGAAAAAGGAACCATATTAATTTCAGAACCCTATTTGGAGGATCCGAATTTTGACAGGACCGTGGTGTTGCTTTGTGATTATAACAAGGAAGAAGGCGCCATTGGTTTTATCCTCAATAAGAAAACAGAATTGTTTTTAAATGATTTGGTGGAAGGTCTTCAAATTCAGTACAGATTTTCTGTCTATTTTGGAGGACCGGTTGCTACGGATACTCTTTTCTTTGTTTATCGCCGTAAAAATGCCATCATTACCGGTTCAATAGAAATCAGTAACTCCTTCTATTGGGGAGGGGACTTTGATGAATTTAAGGAACATCTTAATTTCGGAAGCCTGGAACCTCAGGATATTAAGATATTTCTGGGCTATTCCGGATGGTCTGTCGGTCAGCTGGAAGAGGAATTGAAATCAAAAGCCTGGTATACGTATGACATGGACAGCGACCTGGTCATAGAATCCGATCCGGACACGCTTTGGAAAGAGGTATTGAGGAGAAAAGGGGGTAAGTATAAAATGATTAGTAATTATCCGATCGATCCGAAGTTAAATTAACGGCAATTAACAAGCAATTGCGTATTTTGCAGTAAATAAGTTTCAAGAACAAAACACGAAGATCAGATGGAAAATCTGGAGCTAACAGATCAGCTACACCAAGACATTGCTCACAGCTGGAAAGAGGAATTGGAGGAATTGAATAAGACGCAATTGCTTGACAAGATTAACCATTGGAAACTGGAAGACGACTATGCGGTGTCTTCTCAATTTCTAAAAGAGGTTCGTCATAGTTTTGATGTGCAAACCGAACAAGAGAAAGCGATCGCTCTGCAGAAGTTCTTAGAAACAGGTGGAGAGGAAAAGGATTTTGAATGGAAGAAGGATGAGTTGACGCTCGCTTTCGATAAAGCGTTCAATAACCTGCGTGACCGTCTTCAAAGTCATTACAAAGAACAAGATAAAAACCGTCAGAAAAACCAGGAAATCAAACAAGGTTTGTTGGAAAGACTACGCCAATTGGTCGCGTCAGAAGACGGAACAAATACTTTAGAAGAATTTAAAAAGATACAGGCAGAATGGAAAGCGGCGGGTCCGGTACCCGGAGCGATGGCGCATGAATTGAATGCCAACTTTCATGGACTGTTAGAAATTTTCTACAACAACAGAGCGATTTACTTTGAGTTGAAAGATCTTGACCGCAAGAAAAACTCTCAGTTGAAAGTAGAAGTAGTTGCCCGCATAGAAGCGCTATTAAATCATAAAGACGCGTTTGAAGCCTTGCGTGACTTGCGCAAGTTGCAGGAAGAATACCGAGAAATAGGAGCAGCAGTAAAGGAAGAATCGGAAGCCATCCATGCGCGTTACCGTGAAGCCATTGATCAATTGCTGAAGAAGAAAGACCTATTCATTGAAGAGTTAAAGAAGAAAAGAGAACAAAGTTTGACAGTGAAGAAAGCACTGTTGGATCAATTGGAAGATTTCAAAACATACAGTTCCGGTAAGATCGACGAATGGAAGGAAAAGACACAAGCCATTTTGAAGATCCAGGAAGAATGGAAGAAAACCGGTCCTGTGGCTCAGGAAATCAGCAAGGAAGTCAACAATAAGTTTTGGGATGCGAGCAAAGTATTTTTCCAAAACAAAAATACATTCTTCAAGACATTAGACGATAAACGCAAAGAAAACTTAAACCAGAAAATCAGTCTGTGTGAGCAGGCAGAAGCTTTGAAGGATAGCGACGATGCGCAAAAAGCATCCGCTACGCTGATCCGTTTGCAAAAGGAATGGACAAAGATTGGTCAGGTGCCTATCAAACACAAAGACAGCATTTACAAGCGTTTTAAAGAGGCCTGCGATTACTTCTTCAACCGCCAGCGCGACAAGCAGGCAGAGTCAGAGAAAGAGCTGGATGTGAACGCACAGAAGAAGCTGGACCTGGTAGCTTCCATTAAGCAATCGGCAGATGTCACAGCAGAGAATTTGGAAAGCAAATTCAACGAGTGGATCAAAGAATGGAACGAGATCGGACAAGTACCCAGAAATAAGTTTGCCGAAGTTCAGGATGCATTTTCCAAGTCCTTGAAAGGAGCGATCGATAACCTGAAAACCTTGAGCGAAGAACTGAAGGAAGAATGGCAATTGAAACTGGATGTTTTGCAGGCAAAAGGTGGTGGAGATTCTAAAGTGAAGGTTGAAAAAGTAGAAAAAGACCTGCAAAGAAAAATCAATTCCTTGAAATCAGAGATAGAAACCTATAAAACCAACATGGATTTCTGGGGAAGAAGTAAAAATGCCGATAAAATAAAAGAAGAGATCAAAGGTAAAATACTTGAAGCTGAGGCAGAAGTAAGCAAGCTGTTAAAAAAAGTAAAAATATTAAGAGATTGAGGCCTTAATTATTTTGCATTTTGAGGAATAGCGCCTACATTTGCAAACCAATTAATTATTGCCTCCTTAGCTCAGCTGGTAGAGCAACTGACTTGTAATCAGTAGGTCGTTGGTTCGATTCCGACAGGGGGCTCAATAGCAGTACAGAGGACAGAGTATAGAGCAAAAATAAATTGCCTCTCATCATTCACTCTCCAACTCACATGATAAGGAGTATAAAGCGTTAAAACTTTATACTCCTTTTTTTATTCTGTATCAGGAGAGTTGACCAGGTTATTTCTTACTAAAGCATTTATTATTTTCTCCACTGAATTCCACGCAGAAGCGACAAAGAAGTGTGCCAACAGTGGAATATTTTTCATACATGTTATCCTGAAAATTAAAACTCTTCCAGAGACCACTGAGCTTAAACAAGATGATTTCAGTCCATATATTTTGGAATGAAAATTGGCTGAGTTCTACCTAAACGTAATGAGTGATGGAAGCTAACTTCGAAAAGATAAGAAAAACATTCAGCGAGAAACTACTCGCCAAACTCAATAAAATTTATCCCGCTTCCTCCCGTATAGATGATAGTTTCAAGGGCAATGAGTTGACAATGATCACCAATGCACAGGGACAAGTCATGCGTGTATACATCGGGAAAAGAATGCCTAATGGAAACATAGCAGGTGACTATTACATCCGCCAGGTCAAGGCAATGGAGGGCGATACCATTAAGAACAGTCACTGGGATAAAAAAGGCAAGGTAACGGGAAAGTAATTTGCAGTGTATGATCTGCCTTCGCTAAGGAATTTTTAAATCGCGGAAAGTGATGGAATAGCGCTGCTGCTTTACCGGTGCGATGCTGTGCTGCCACTCTTCGCGCGCCTGATCGTGCATGATGTACAGCGAACGGCGCTTCACCGGGAAAGTTAGTAAAGTTGCGCGGCTTTGTTTCTCTTTGTCATGAGGACGTAAACGGAAGGTGCAATCGGAAAGAAGAGACAGCCCTATAATGGTTTTGAAAGGTGGTGCATCCCGGTGCCAATTGATGACGGATCCCGCAGGATATTCAGTCACTAAGAGTTCTGCAATCTCTGCGGAAGCAATTTCAGCCTGACGCGCTACTTTCTCAACAATAGAAAGAAATGCCTCGGGTATGGCTTTGCCTGCTGTCAATGCACGCTTGTCGAAATGGTAATCGTACCCAAAACTTGCCACGAGCCTATTGGCTTCGAATCCTTGAAATTTCATTTTATGCAGCGTGATCCCGCGAATGATGGCAAGCAAATGCTCCTCTTCCTGTTCTGTGATGAAATCCGGAATGTATTCAAATCCGGGAGGAAATTTTAGCGCGATAGGAAATAGGGTATCCATAGAATTAAGATGACTAGTGGACGCTTTTAAATAAGATAATTGATTTTGCTTCTGCCTTTATGAGTGCATCAGGAAGATATTGTTCTTCTTCTTTGTTTATACTTCCTGTATCCGTATCCAAAACTTTAAGCCATCCGCCTGCATAGTTAACGGAAGGTAACTTAAATTCCATTTGCACCAGATGCGAATTGAAGAGCATGTAAAAACTGTTGTCTGTTATTTGTTGCCCTTGCTCATCGGCTAACTGCAAGCTTTTTCCATTGAGGTATACCGCAAAAGCATGCGTGCAATGTTGTTCCCAAAGATCGCTTTCGATTTCGGTGCCCTCCGATAAGAACCAGGCGATGTCTTTTAAGCCCGTTCCTTCCATCGCTTTCTCTTGCAACCATTGATGACGCGCAAAACAAGGATGTGATTTCTTTAGGACGATCAACTGCTGCGTAAAATTCAGTAATTGCATATCTGCTTTTTTCCAATGGATCCATGACAAGTCATTATCCTGACAGAAGGCATTGTTGTTACCATGCTGCGTTCTGCCGGTTTCATCTCCGGCTGTTAGCATCGGTACGCCTTGCGAGAGAAAGAGGGTAGTAAGTAAATTCCTTTTTTGTCGCTGTCTCAGTGCAAGTATTTCCGGATCGTTTGTATCGCCTTCTTTACCGCAGTTCCACGAGAAGTTATCCTCCAGGCCATCGCTGTTGTTATTGCCATTGAGCTCATTATGCTTTTCATTATAGCTGACCAGATCGGTCAATGTAAAACCATCATGAGCCGTAATGAAATTAATGCTCGCACCGGGTATCCGGGCATCTTTCTGGTAAAGATCAGGACTTCCTGTAAAACGTAAGGCAAATTCACCGGGCATACATTTTTCACGGTTCCAGAATTTTCGAATATCATCTCTGAATGTTCCATTCCATTCCGACCAATCCGAAGGGAAATTCCCCACCTCGTAGCCGTCATCGCGTATATCCCAGGGTTCCGCAATCAGCTTGACCTGTGAGATCACCGGATCCTGGTAAATGATATTAAAGAAGCTGCTGAGTGTATCCATTTCTTCTTTCCCCTTATTCAACGCTGCAGCCAGGTCAAAGCGGAAACCGTCTATGTGCATGTCCAGGATCCAGTAGCGCAAGCTGTCCATCATTAGTCGCAGCACATTGGGCAAATAAGCATTCAATGTATTGCCGGTACCCGTATCGTCTTGAGAATGTCGCTTATTGTCGTTGCACAATTTGTAATAAGAATAGTTGTCAATTCCTCTGAAGCAGAGCGTCGGCCCTGTTTCATCGCCTTCACCGGTATGGTTGTACACGACATCCAATATGACCTCTATACCTGCTTTATGAAATTCTTTTACCATGTGTTTGAATTCATTGACTTGTTCACCTCGTGTGCCGGTACTGGAATACCGGGCTTCCGGAGCAAAAAAGCCAATGGTATTGTAACCCCAGTAGTTATGAAGGTTTCGTTCGATCAGGTAAGGCTCGTCCACAAACTGGTGAACCGGCATTAATTCAATCGTGGTAATCCCCAGGTCCTTCATGTATTGAATAGAGGCGGGGTGTGCCATACCAGAATAAGTACCACGAAGGTTTTCCGGTATATCAGGATGAAGTTTGGTGAATCCTTTCACGTGTGCTTCATAAATGACCGATTGATGATAAGGCAAATGAAGCAGTTGATCCTCTTCCCAATCAAAAGAAGGATCTATGACTACAGATTTGGGAACAAAAGCCGCGCTATCCAGTTCACTGAAACTTGTGTCTTTGTTTTTTTTCTTATCGTCCCGTTTATATCCGAACAGGGCATCGTTCCATTTCACGCTACCTGCAATGGCCTTGGCATATGGATCAATTAATAACTTGTTGGGATTGAAACGATGACCATTATCGGGTTCATAAGGGCCGTGTACTCTGTAGCCATAGAGTTGACCTGGTTTCAGGCCGGGTAAGTAGACATGCCATACATTGCGCGAACAATGGGTAACGTTTATTTTTATAGATTCGGTTTGATCTTCTTCTGTGTCATACAGGCAGAGCTCAACAGCTGTAGCGTATTTTGAAAATAGTGCAAAGTTGACTCCTTTACCGTCCCAATTGGCCCCCAGAGGAAAATCTTTTCCAGGGCTTAGCTTAATTTCCATATCCTTGTCTGATTCTTAATACGTATCATCATCGTTAACACGCAAACTGTAATTGAATCAATTTTATGTATGAAAGTTTAGTGCCAAAATGATAGGTAACATAAATCAAGAGTAGATGAGAAACTGACTACTGTGATTGGCAGATGAAACATTTAAATGATTATTCGTTGTGATCCATCTGGTACAGAAGCAATGAAAAAGATAAATACCGATCCGATATCAGGCAGGAAATAAGCTAAATTAAAAAGGCAATAACGGTGCTTCTGCAAAGCAACAATAATGTCCAGACGATCTTGATTAAAAACAGAGGAGCCTGCTGTAACGGTCACTTCTAATCAAAACATATTCGTAACGGATGATTAGTTTTTATAAAGATGTAATATTGCATTATGATCGTTTTATACTGTATCGACCCTGCCTGATTTTATGGCCATCAATAATATAAGAAAGCGCATTTTTTAATTCATCAAACTTTTCGGGCTTCGTCAGAAAAAAGGAGGCACCAAGATGTCTCGTTTCTTGCACATCCTCTTCAATACTTGATGTAGTGTAGATTATGACAGGTATTTCATGCAATACCTTGTCTTTTTTTATTTCAATTAAACATTGTTTTCCATTCATCCCCGGCATATTCAAATCCAGAAAAATGTAATCAGGCAATTGATTTTTTTTGAAATTTTCTAACATCAATAAGGCATCTTTTCCATTCGCTGCGCTGTGACACCTGATAGAGGGATGGATTTCAAATAATGCTTCGATGAATAATTCAAGATCATCCGGATCGTCATCTACTATTAATATACTTATCGTATTGTTCATGATTGTTTCTCGTTCAGCAATTTAATTTTTTTTTAGGTGAATCAATTATTTATTATAAAAATAAGGGCGGAACAAAGAAGTACAAATAAAAAATCTTGTGCATTTTCTTCTACAATATTACGTTGTAACATTTTTGTGATTTATGTAAAATTATACTACACCCACGAATACCTTATGTACAATGATGCATCGAATTTTGATAGTCCAGTTAAATATTGAGTATTTATTTATATGAGTTGCGGAAAAAAATAGCCATGACTTTATTGGTAGTAATACAATTGACACAGACTGTAAGGATTTTTCTACTGGCATGGTATTGTAAAGTAAGCGTATGAACCAAAATCTAACGGCTATGTTCTATCATTCAAAAGAATTACAATTCAATGCGCGGGTATCTAAACCGGATCCCCGCTTTGCGCGCCTTCTGCTGGAGCAGTTCGGAGGCGGTAACGGAGAGCTGAAAGCAGCCATGCAATATTTCGTTCAGGCCTTCGGAGTTAAACATGCACATCCTGATAAGTATGACATGCTGATGGATATCGCCACAGAAGAGTTCAGCCACCTGGAAATCGTAGGAGCAACGATACAGATGTTGTTAACAGGTATCAATGGAGAATTGAAAGATGCTGCCGACAGTGACGAAATCGTGGACAAGTTACTGGACGGCAAAACAAAAAAAGAATCTTTCATCCATGATGCCCTGGTGAATCCGCACTTCTTTGCTTTAAGCGGAGGTGGACCTTTAGTAACGGACAGCATGGGTACACCGTGGTCAGGGGCTTTTGTCAATGCCAACGGTGATCTTACAGTAGATCTTCGCTCCAACATGGGTGCGGAATCACGCGCAAAAATCGTCTATGAATCACTGATGAAATATACAGACGATCCCTATGTTAAAGAAACGTTATCCTTTTTGATGACCCGTGAAGTGGCGCACTTCCAAATGTTTGAAGCGGCCTTGTCTACTATTCAGCCGAACTTCCCTCCGGGAGTGCTGGAATCGGATCCACGTTATAGCAATACGTATTTTAATATGTCTTCAGGCACCACACGCGGTCCATGGAACAAAGGAGAAAGTACAGGACTTGGTGAAACCTGGCAGTACATTAAAGATCCATTGAAGACAGTGATTGAAACCAATGGGTTGACAGAAGTTACTCCAAAAGGTACTGATCGTACCGCGGAATCCGTTTCTGAGCATGATGTGGAATTGTCTAAGGTGAGAAGCAAAGAAGTGAAATCCGCGACACCGACCACTGATATTCAATGGAGCGAGTATCCGGAAAAAGTAAAAGCATAAATCATTTGAAAGGACATGGTGAAAAACTCCATGTCCTTTATTTATACCTTAATTCAATCAGCTATGTTAGCCATGACTTATAGAGGCCCTTTCAGGGTCAGGGTTTCTGAGAAACCACATCCAAAAATCGAACATCCGGAAGATTGTATTGTAAGAGTGACACGTTCCTGCATCTGCGGATCGGATCTTCATTTGTACCATGGCTTTGTGCCGGACACACGTGTAGGTTCTACCTTCGGTCATGAATTTATCGGTATCGTTGAAGAAGTAGGACCTGATGTACACAAAGTAAAAGTAGGCGATCATGTATTGGTACCCTTCAACATCAGCTGCGGCAAGTGTGCCTTTTGCAAACAGGAATTATACGGCAACTGTCACGAGTCCAATCCTGAAGCGACAGCGGTAGGAGGGATCTTCGGCTATTCGCATACTGCCGGAGGATTCGACGGCGGACAAGCGGAATATGCACGTGTGCCTTTTGCCAATGTAGGTCCTACCGTAATTCCACCCGATATGGATCCGGATGATGCCGTTTTATTGACTGATGTAGTCCCTACGGCTTACCAGGCTTGCGTCATGGGTGGCATTAAAAAAGGAGATACAGTAGTCATATTTGGTGCCGGTCCCATCGGAATCATGGCCGCCAAATGCGCCTGGTTCTTTGGGCCTTCACGTGTTATCGTCATTGATCACATCGACTATCGTTTAGAATTTGTGCGGAACTATGCGCCATGCGAAGCTTACAGTTTTGCGGAAATGGATGATGTAGTAGAGTTCGTAAAGAAAACAACCGATTGGTTTGGTGCAGATGTTTGCATCGATGCCGTGGGCTGCGAAGCTTCCGGTGACAATTGGCAAACGTTCACAGGCAGAAAACTGATGATGCAATCGGGCTCTGCCACAGCATTGCATTGGGCGATCAATTCAGTGAAAAAAGGTGGTATCGTTTCAGTGGTTGGCGTTTACGGTCCTACCGGAAACATTGTCCCGATCGGCAACGTGGTGAACAAAGGGCTTACCTTGCGCGGCAATCAGGCATCGGTAAAAAAATGGTTGCCTACCTTGATGGATCACGTGCAAGCGGGAAGACTCAGCCCGAAAGACATCATCACACATCGCATTCCTTTGGAAGATGCAGCGGATGGCTATCGTCTGTTTTCAGATAAGATGGACAATTGCATCAAGACCGTATTGATTCCTTCCTCTAAAAAATAATGTTATGGAAAAGAAACGCATAGATCCTACGCAAATACCAGGTTGGGGAATGGATGCAGATCCTGAAAATGAACCGACCTATCCCATGAAAAAATATACGGGCGACGATCATCAGCGGAGCAAATGGGAGAGACCCACGTTGCAGCAGTCTAATGTAAAGATTTTAAAATCGACAGAAAGACCTGCACTCAGTGCAGTGTATGGCACCGGGCAAGCACCTTCCGGTTTAAGCGGCGCGCTTCGTAAGTTTGGTTTTAGCTACAGTGAAAACATGAACCGTCGCTGGCTCACATTAATTCTCGCCGATAGAATAGACATCATGGAAGAAAATGTAAACGATCTTTTACATGGGAGAATTCCAAATATATTCAAAGAACGAGGGTTTGGCATGTTAGCCAAATACAAACCTGGCTTACTGGTCTGGAAAGCCACCGTTCGTCTGGTACTGGCGGCAGGTGTTGTGGCTGCTATCTGTGCTATTCGGAAAAATAATTCTTAATACTATAAAGGGAATTCTGATAAAAAGGAATTCCCTTTATCACTTACGCTTATAACTTTGATTTTTAAAAATCGGCAATAACTTCTATAAAGTGTGTATAAGAATCAACACAGCGAAAATACTACACGATCGCTCTACACTAACAATCCCAGTGTTTGTGTAGTCTTTGGCTGGCATATGTTTTGAATGGCTAATCGAAACATTACTTATGGATCAACAACTTTGGTGGCAAACCTGTGTCATCTATCAGATTTATCCCCGGTCTTTTCAAGACAGTAATAACGACGGAGTAGGTGACTTAAAAGGCATCATGCAGCGTCTGGATTATTTGCAATCTTTAGGCATAAAAGCCATCTGGATATCGCCGATTTTTAATTCACCCATGGCTGATTTCGGATATGATATTTCAGACTATCAAAACATTGATCCTATTTTTGGAGACATGTCTGACTTCGATGAATTGATCAAACAAATTCATCTTCGTGACATGAAACTGATTTTAGATTTTGTTCCCAATCATACGTCTGATCAGCATCCCTGGTTTTTAGAATCAAAAAGTTCGAGAGATAATCCCAAACGTGATTGGTACATCTGGAAAGATGCTTTACCCGATGGTTCGGTTCCCAATAACTGGCTCGCTATGTTTGGCGGCACAGGCTGGGAGTGGGATGAAACGACACAACAATATTACTACCATGCGTTCTTAAAAGAACAACCGGATTTGAACTGGAGAAATCCTGAAGTGCAGGATGCGATGTTAAATGTCATGAAGTTTTGGCTGGATAAAGGAGTAGACGGATTCCGTGTAGATGTGATGTGGCACATGATCAAGGATGCGAACTTCCGCGATAATCCTGTGAATCCGGATTATGCGCCTCATATGGCTACTTACAATCAACTGTTGCCCGTATATTCTACCGATCAACCGGAGGTGCATGACATTGTGTATAGAATGAGAGCCTTGTTGGATGAGTATCCGGAGCGCATGATGATTGGAGAAATTTATTTACCGATCCGGTCTTTGATGGCTTATTATGGAAATAATAATAATGGCGCTCATCTTCCATTCAATTTCCTTTTGTTGAGCTTACCCTGGAATACACATCAGATTGCTGCAGCCATTGCCGAATACGAAGCAGCCATACCAACCGGCGGCTGGCCGAACTGGGTGCTGGGTAATCATGATCAACCGAGGATCGCCAGCAGAATAGGACGTGAACAGGCAAAAGTAGCAGCCCTGTTATTGCTCACTTTAAAGGGAACACCGACTATTTATTACGGCGATGAACTGGGGATGCGGGATGTGCCTATTCCGTTTGAAGAAGTGCAGGATCCGCAGGGCTTGAACATGCCGGATAAAAACCTGAGCCGTGATCCTGCACGTACTCCTATGCCCTGGGATGATAGTCAGAACGCCGGTTTTACAACGGGTCGTCCCTGGCTGCGGTTAGATAATAACTATGTGACTCACAATGTCAGTGTACAGGATAAAGATCCGCATGCCATGCTTTCCTTGTATAAGCGCTTGATCATTCTTCGTCAAAAAGAAGCATCACTGATGCTTGGACAATACATACCTGTTTATACGGATCAGCAAATCTTTGTTTACATCAGACAAGCGTTTGACAGTACTCGTTTTATGATCGTTTTAAATTTTAGTCACCGTCCTTGTTATTATACTTTTCCTCCTACAGTTGGAGAAGGAAGAATAGAGTTGTCTACTTCACCGGAACTGGAAGGTCAGCTGGTAAAAGAGAAAATCAGTTTGCATGGAGACGAAGGAATTATTATCCGTTTGAATGATTAAAGAGATGACAAATTACGGTACACTTTATTCAGTAAATCAACCTTGTTTGTTTCGTGTTTGGGCACCACTCAAGGATCAAATGACTTTGCACCTGTTGTCATCCAATCGTTTGCTGGAAATGCAGAAGGACGGTCAGGGTTATTTTACATTAGAAGTAAACGATGTTAAAACAGGAGAGCAGTATCTTTACAGTTGTATAAAAGGAGAACAATATCCTGATCCCGCTTCTCACTTCCAACCCGAAGGAGTTTTTGGACCCTCACAGGTTGTTGATCACTCTGCCTTTGCATGGAACGATCAGGATTGGAAAGGCATTCCGTTTAAAGAATTAATATTGTATGAAGTGCATGTAGGTACTTTTACACAGGAAGGAACATTCGAAGCGATTATACCTTTATTGGATGACCTGATCGATACCGGTATCAATGCCGTGCAATTGATGCCCGTCAATCAATTTCCGGGCAGTAGGGATTGGGGATACGACGGTACCTTTCATTATGCGGTGCAAAATTCATATGGCGGACCGGAGGGCTTAAAAAAATTAGTGAATGCCTGTCATGAAAAAGGAATAGCCGTGTTTCTGGATGTGGTTTACAATCACCTCGGTCCTGAAGGAAATTATTTGGCAAAATTCGGCCCTTATTTTACTGACCGTTACCAAACGCCATGGGGTGAAGCCATCAACATGGACGGAGAATGGGCAGACGGAGTCAGGGAGTTTTATGCCAATAATGTATTGTATTGGTCTGAATTATATCACCTGGATGGATTGCGTTGTGATGCCGTGCACATGATCTTTGATACTAGCGCCGTTCATTTTTGGGAATTGGTTCATGAAAAATTAGATCAGCTAAAAACAAAGACCGGTTGTTCATTTTACCTGATAGCAGAAAGTGATTTCAATAGTCCCAAAGTGATCCAGCCTGTAGAAAAGGGGGGATGGAACTTCGATGCACAATGGCTCGATGATTTTCACCATGCGTTATACGTTCTCCTGGATAAGCAAGGGTTAGAACGCTACGGAGATTTCGGTCGCATGGATCAGCTG
>Ga0247808_10000666_pt1 | contig 16389 bp, 15 predicted proteins | sample UWRJL089202R1_FD_179914 | JGI IMG/M metagenome (GOLD analysis project Ga0247808, IMG submission 179914) | Plant litter microbial communities from Arlington Agricultural Research Station in Wisconsin, United States - UWRJ-L089-202R-1 | ecosystem: Environmental > Terrestrial > Plant litter >... | reverse complement strand
TGCAGCATTCCGTAGCACAAAGCGCCAGGGTGATATCTACGCGCTTCGACGGATCGAGAATGAGGATCCCCAAGAGTTAGAAGCCGAAAAGGATGGTATCGTATATATTAAACTTGCTGGGGACGGAAATATTGGGACGCTTGTCAACGGTGCTGGTCTCGCTATGAACACTGTTGATGCTTTGGCCGATGCAGGGGGGAACGCTGCGAATTTTCTCGATACTGGTGGGAAGGCCACGAGCGAAACAGTGAAGAAGAGTTTCCAGGTGATCTTGCAGGATGAGAGGGTCAAAGTTATTTTTGTTAATATTTTCGGGGGCTTGACACTGGGTGATATGATTGCCAATGGAATACTATTGGCTTTTAAAGAGCTAGAGATGAGACTACCGGTTGTGGTTAGGATTAGGGGAACGAATGAGGCAGAAGGACAAAAGATAGTGAGTACCTCTCGCTATTGAGATTTCGAGAGCTAATGCGTGAATAGATCGCAGAAAGTGGATTGCCACTGCATGCATTTGATGACTTTGAAGAAGCGGCTACGAAAGCTATAGAATTGGCAAATAAAGCATAGAGCCTAGACTTTTGTAAATGTTGTTTCTTCACAATAAAATACTAGTGTGCCTGAGCGTGTTTACTCATGTGAAATTTTTTCCCCATCAACATTGATGCTAGAATGTAGTTTACATTAAAAATTGATGACCATTAATGAAGAAAATATGAAGTATCTCAAAGTAATGGTTGACTGTGTAAAAGGAAAGAGGAGACTGCGAGGATTGAAGGCAGGTAGTTCTGCCTCAGGCCTAAATATTTCTATTCCAAAAACTGTCGCCAGAAAGCTTGACGCGCTTTCATCTACCAGATTGACCACATCTAGGAAGCCACCCTACAACATTAAAACTAGAAATTGGCTAGCTAGACTGCTAGTCACGTTTGTTCCGGTCTTCTGTTGTGGAATAATTCATATCTCAGACACTGGGCATCCATATTGACGCAGATCCAAAGTTCTTCAGTTCTATTTATTCTTCCTGGCCAGTATTGAGCCCTTCATTGATCATAGCCATGGCTGGACTAGTTAGAACCTCGCCCTCCATGGCGCAAAACAAAAACCCTCCACAGTCATTTATATCTAGTTATGCGCCTCGTTTGCGCATGTACAACAACTCTCTGCTCACGCCAGTTATTCAACCAGTAGCTGCTCTAGCTGCGCCTTTGTCGCGAACTACCAAGAGAGGAACCATCGCTATCAACTACGCTGAGGATGGCTATGAGGACTACGATGATGATGATGAAGGAGGCAGACGAAGGCCAACCGGATTGAGAAGCCTCCGGATGGAGGACATGGCTCAGACACGGCTAGATACATCAGAAAAGGTTGGAAAGGATACCACAACACCAGTTGAGGTACAAGGAGTATGGAGGGATTGGATGGGAAAGTCAAGATCAGCAAAATCCGACTTACAGAATTACGCGCAAACAGCTCTGCCTTTGACCCTCATACCGATTCGAATCGATCTTGACATTCCAGCCTACAATCCTCCCCCCGCGCTCCCAATACCACAGGGTATCAACTACTCGACCATCGACACGACTTTACCAGTCTACAGGACCCAAGAGACTACTGTACCCTATAGGTTAAAGGATATATTTTTGTGGAATCTCCACGAAACTCTGATCACTACCGACCAATTTGCGCAGACTATGGTTCAGGACCTTGATCTTCCAAATCGCGCAAACGTTGCCGAGCAAATTTCGAGGCAGATTCGGACACAACTCGAAGAGTACGCTGGTGTTGCACTCCACCCGCTATTTCACCAACAGCAAACTTCTACTACCAATGGAATTGTAACAACTATACAAGAGGCGAGAGACCTGTCAACAACTCCAGCAATTAGTGGTAATGCTACGCCTTCGCGCACTGGAGCCAGCCAAACCAATGGAAGTTCCACTCCCCTCAAGTCCGTCATCAATGGTATCGACAGCTTTCCAACACCTTTAAGACAATCAATGAGCTTCATCGCAGAGCCAGAAATTGAGGCTTCGGCAACATCAATCTTACCAGATTCCGACGAATTTAATCCAGATGATACGTACCGATGCATTATCAGTTTAAATATAAATCTATCGAACAACCTTTACACTGACAAGTTCGAATGGTCGCTTCTTCACCCTCCTGGAACTGCAGAAGCCTTCGCGAAACAGACTTGCGCTGATCTTGGCTTAGCGGCTGAATGGGTTCCAGCTATGGCGCATGCGATATACGAAGCTGTGTTACGTTTAAAGAAGGAAGCTTGTGAGAGTGGTGGTATTGTAGGTGGAACTGGAAGCGAGATGGCCAATGACGCTGCACACGGAGCGGAAGCCGGCTGGAGATACGATCCTGAACACTTAGCAGATGAATGGGAGCCTAAGGTTGAGCAGCTATCCAAGGAAGAGATTGAGAAGAGGGAAGGCGACAGAGAAAGACAAATTCGGAGAGTTAGACGAGAGACTGCTAGATTTTCTTCGAATGCTGGTATGATGGGAGGGATTCCACAACCAACTGAAAACAGAGGCTATTTTGACAATGCCGAACCTGCAGAAGAACGCATGGGTAGGGGTGAGAGAAGTAAGAAGAAGAGAAGATTCCGCAGTCTTAGTCCGCTTAGAAATGGTTCAGCTGGTAGAGAAACGCCCGATGCTGGTGGCATGAATGGCTATGGCGGGGGAGGATCTCTTGCGGATTATGAGCGTAAGGACTGGAGATGTACACATTGCAGAACTTGGGGAACCACCGTTTGGGCAGTTAGAGATGGGCCATATGGACCAAGGGTAAGCTATTCTTTGTTTAAATACTTACAGCGTACTAATATTTGACAGACGCTTTGCAATAATTGTGGCTATCTCTTCGAGCACCACGATCGAACTCTACCCAAATGGGCGAAAGACTTACATAAGTCCGACCCGCCTGCAGCAGCATACAGATAATTGCGATATTGTTCCGTTCTTTTTGGGCACTTACCTCGATATGGATGTGCTTGGCGTTCTGGGGTGGCATTTTGGAGTATCGTACGGCCGATTTGATGCCGTACATTCGGACATGTAAGATCTGGGAGTTTGTATTGTATAATGAGCAAAGCGAAGCATGGGAAAAAAAGACAAGGGCTGTAAAGAGCAGCTGATTCTAAGCAGAGTCAATATACCATCAAAATAAAGCAGAATTCTTTTAGTAATTGTAGTGCTCTCAAGCACGCTGGTTAATCAAAAAGTGAGCAGTGCAAATGTGGGTCTAAAGTCTTAATGAACCTCAACATTATATTTTGCATCCGCTTTGGGTGCCTCAAACTTGCAACGATGAATGTTCTATACCGCTCACACACATACGATTCATCTCCAGTGTATAAAATGCCTGACATAGCCTAAACTACAGTCAATTTTCAAAGGCCACTAAGTTTTGGTAGGCTCAACGTTGCTTTGTGATTATGTCTGTACATGAGCATGAGGGAGTACCTGAAGTAATATAGGAACCCTACTTGCTTAGACATGATACCGAAAAGGATAGTTTTGGGAGACCTGGGAAAGCAATCGCGAATATGAAAACTAATTCCCCCTAAGGTATAGACCAGTACAATAGGGGTCCCTAAGCAACGCTCGAAACAACAATCATAATGTACAGCCCCCTGATCCGTTCTTTCACCGCCATGTTTGGTACTTTCGTTGAGGAAGCTTCTAGGAAATTCATTGCAAGCGTGCGCGCTTCGTATTGATAGTAGATAATAAGGCGTCATCGTCGCATTCAGCATCATCTATTTGCTTGGGAGGAGAATGGTCTCTCTTGCGACGATTTTCAAGCCCCTGGCTAGCGACTTTATTACCTATCTGACCCTTTGCATGATCGCTTGCCTGATAACTTTCTTGCTCGCTCTCCAAACCATTCGCTAGGCTTTTATCCAGCCCATTGACTTGCTCCTCCCTAACCTTGGCCGTTAGCCTGGTCTTCGCCTGCCCAGCCATCGGCATCCTATACTCAGAATCTAAGCTAATGATTGGATCAATAGCAATGTCAGCCGTGATCTTCGGCTTATGCATCTTCCCATCTACTACGGCCTCCAGAACCGCTGTCTCTCCAACTACATTCCTGGCCCCATCCACATTCACCTCCGCCTTGATCTCAAATTTGACAGGGCGGGGAGCGCCATGCTCGTCAATCATGGGAACACTGCCTCCCTCACAAAGGCTAGTTAGGGCCGAGACCATGGAAATGGATATTTGCTTGGCGATCTCGGAGGGATTGACTGCAACGAGATTGTTATTGCCGCGGACGTTGAGAGGAGTTTCGATACAGATGTGGATGGGGCTGGAGTAGTCTTCATCTTCGGAATCTGAGTCAGGATAACGATTGCTGTGGAAGTTTGGTGGTGTGATTGTTTGCATTCCGTGTACAGCGCTGTTAATGGCGTTTTGATGCGAGTTGCTAGTATTAGGGTGGTTGGATGCCATTTGGGTTTGTTTAATGAAGTCGACTTGCTAGATGTACTTGGCACAAAGAAGGAGTGGATAGCAGTTGCGCTCTGGTTATTCGCAGACGAGGACTTTGGTGATGATTTGGTGTTCGAGAGTGAGAGATGTGTTGTGACGGTGGAAGTGTATAATTGAGTCAAGGATCAAGTGTAATGGTAATAATGTAGATAGAGGAACAAGATTAAAAGAGGGAGGGACATGATTCGAAATATTCACTTAAGTAAGCCACTTTCACTATATTCCAGATTACTATTGTGGTTTCCGCCTCAATAGCAAGCCTGGTCATACCAGCAGGATCTACCTACTAAATATGTACAATAGGAGTTTAAGCGAGTGCATGCAATCTCATCTAGCCAATCATAGCCAATCAAAAGATACACGGTAGCTTTACCATAGTTGTCCTCATTAGATGCTATTGTTGTCTGCTCTATCCCCGCGGTGAAAGGCGAAATAAGGTTCCTATTGTGCCTCTTCCTATTGTCATTGTATGTGATGTGCAGAATAAGCTCTCGCTTAGCGTCCATCCCTCCTATTGTTCTCGGCAGGGTTGGTATCCACTCTGGTACTCCCTTGGCGAATTCCGCCAGTTCGATGGCGAATAGTGATAAGTGAAGCCCTATGAAAACGATTCAGACTTATAAGAATATTTGGATTGGGCGAGGAATGAAAACCTCTGAGCAATGGAACAAATACATGCTACAGGTCTCGGACATGCAATTTCATTTTAAGTGAACCAATACAAATATTGTGACATGTGTACTTGGTTGAGCTTGCGAACCACAATCTACGTTAGTTGTCTAGCTGGAGGTAGTCGGAGGGACGTTGCACTTTGAAAAGAATACACCTTTATATTCAGCGAGTTCCGATATATTTGGTACGGACTAATCTAAGGTTATGTTATACAGGCGAAAGATACGTGATAGCTCAGTCGCTCGATTGCCCGCCTTCCACGCTCGCCTTAACACCCTCAACAAATGCCTCTACGGCGTCCCCTCCACCAAGAGGAACGCTCCCGCCTCTAACTAAACCTCCGTTTTGTAAAGTCAGACCAAGTGCGCTGGCTATGCTTGGGAGACCTCCATCCCGAATTGCCATCGTGAGACTACCCAGACTTTGGTGAAACTGAGGGCTTCGTAAAACACGCTTCAGGATAGTCTTCTTCTGTCCGATACTAAGAGCTTCGATAGCAGCAGATGCCGTCTCTGTATTGGGTTCCGCCATACCACTAAACGATGCAGCTGACTCTTGAGCTAACACAAGGACTGTAGGAGGCAGATAGCTCAAGAGATTGTCTATTTGCTTAGGCGTGGCGGCATCGATGGTTGGAATGGTGGTGGAGGATGGCAATAAGTCAGGCAGCGTTGTGTATGATTTCCCTTGAGCTTGTTGCGAACCAGATTCACCCCCCTTCAGCGAGTTTAAGAAGTTCTGCACGACCGTTGCAGCATCTGTGGGACCCGAGCCAGGACTGGTTCACATCGTCAGCCTCGTCTACAAAATTGGGCCCTTTTCCAGTGATTTTGCATTCATTCAGGATATACCTGTCTAAGAGTACAGAATCGTCTTCTCGTTTCTCATCTCTCATGTTTTGTGCCAAACGCCAGAATTGCCAAGCCATGTGTGATGAAAGAAAACCTACGCTCGTCCGCCATCGGCACCACCCTCCCTAGCTTCTGCGCCCTCCTCTCTGATATCTCCTCCAGTAGCACCTGCTCCAGCCCCTCCACTTCCGCCGTGGGGATCAGAATTTCCTTGGCCCTCTACATCCTCCATAGCCTCATCTTCATCTCCATCCCCACCACTATTTCCAGCACGAGCGTCTGCAATCTCCTGTTCCACATTTATCTCCTCACCCTGCAGTAAGGTATCGACAATACTGCAAATCTTTCGATCTCTATCGCTGAACTTGCTGGCGTCCCCAGCTTGAGGCTTTGACTGGAGCCAGAATAGGTGACGTTGGGATGAGGACGTAAACTTTAAGGCGACAATCCGGCCATTGGTCTTGGAGCTAGCTTCTTCGCGAGTTTTGTATTCGTAAGGTTCGAAGTGACCATCAGTAGGGAACATGATGAGATCAATATTGTCTGCATCATCTAGTGGCTTGTTGCGTTCACGCCAGCAAAAGTGAAGGAGCTCTGAGATTTATCAGTTCTGCAAATCAGCAACTGACTAATAAACGTACCGTCTTGTTCATATAAGTAGATGTATCCTAATGTTGCCTCTGGTTGTACTTTCCATGGTCGACTCGACTCCTGTATCTTTTTAGCAATTTACTATGGCCTTTTAAGCTTAGGACCATACATCAAGATTACACCGGCCCGCCTTGAAGGTAATAAGGGGAGAAATCGACATGTTTGTTGTTACGATTTCAAGAGTTAATGAACACAAAAATAGTCCAGCTCTGAAGCTTTAGGTAGCTTGAGGTGCACGACGCGCCATCTCGGTTGACGTACCGCTCACGTGATGTGGGTCATATGTGCCAAGGCCGCTAATCTCAATACACTCTAGCCACGCACAATTCAGAAATGTCGAAGCGACTATCAACAGGAACTCCAATTCACGACATCAACCTATCGCCAAAAATCACGATGTCTGCAACTCTGGAAGCAACCAGACCTGCGGGTCAAAAGAAGACCTTCGGCAAGTCGACAAGAGAAGTCCCCCACCACAGCGTGAAGGCGAAGAAGTGAGTCGAATAGAAGCCCGAATGCTTTACAAGACTAATCAATTCTCAAGGTGGTACCCAGCAGAGGATGAGATTGTCAAGAAGACTGTTAGTGATCCTATACTCAAAATTGGAAAGTTGTCGTTTGTGAAACGCTTGCGGGTGAAGGAAACTGGAGTTTGCGATCGTATTTGCTTTCTCCAAGACCTGCGATCCGCAGCTACACATCTTCAACAATCTCTGCCAGCATCGTTGTAGGAAAATAGGACTAACCTTCCACTTCAGGTCCGCAAATCTATCCGAACCTCTACTCCTCGCGAATCCCTTGCTCCCGGTGCCGTCCTTATTCTCCTTGCTGGCCGTTTCCGTGGCAAGCGTGTCGTTCTCTTGAAGAGCCTTCCCCAAGGTGTCCTCCTCGTTACTGGTCCATTCAAGGTCAACGGTGTTCCTCTCCGCAGAGTCAACGCCCGCTACGTTATCGCCACATCTTTCAAGGTCGACGTTTCAGGACTTGACTCCAAGAAGATCGAGGAGGTTTCTGGTGAGAAATACTTCGCCCGGGAGAAGGGTGAGAAGAAGTCAGGAGAGGAGCAATTTTTCAAGCAGGGCGAGAAGCCAGAGGTGCGTTAATTCACATGAAGACAAGACGTAGCGAAGTGCTAATGAACGAGTAGAAGAAGAAGCCATCAACCAGCCGCGCCGCAGACCAAAAGGCCATCGACAAGGCACTCTTAGCAACCATCAAGAAGGAGCCATTCCTCACCAGCTATCTCGGAAGCACATTCAGCTTGAGAAAGGGTGACCGACCACACGAGATGCAATGGTAAATTTGGGGGAAGATGAACTGGGTTTGGGCGTAGAAAGCGGACGTGGGAACTCTCAACGAATTCGATTTGCATTTGATTGGCGGATGGCATGGTCGTTGCTAGGCGCTCTCTGTAATTCAGAAAAGATTTGAGATAACGAATCACTGGCAAAAGCAAAACAAGGAACTTTAAACTTATATGTGAATAGAATATTGACTGGCTAGACTAACTGCTCTTTGAGGCGACAATTGCAATATAGGACTCATGTGCACCATTAAAGTATGCAGTTCACAGGAATACATTGGCCTGCCAAAGTTGGCGATGTGGGTGCGACGTATTCTGGGTTTGACAAATTTAGAGGATGTGATGGATTTGAACCAAATCTTGGTGATCGTTCACTTTCCATTATTACATTGATTCTATGAGATTATCTGAAATGATAACACTTTCTGAACATCTAAGAACTTGGGTCATGACTTCTTGACTCCTAGTGGAACACAGAAAAATAGACTTGTCATGGCAGGTTTATATTGGAGGAAAGGCTACATGAGTATGTGCCAATTATTTAGATGCGGCCCCAATAATGGTATACTGCGCACAACGTATTAACCTCAGACGCCTCGCTCCGCATAACTTTTAACCATTCCTTCCAGAGTAGGTTCATATTCTACCAGAGAGACAACGCCTGTCTTCTCATCCAGCACCGTATTGGCCTGCACAAATACCTTTCTCGGCTGTTTGTTTCTTAAGACCTCATTGCGAACCTTCGTTCCATAGAACTCATCAACATGTGTCATATCATTATACAATGCAGTTCCTGTCTTCACATCAGCCGTCGATTTGTAGATGTGCAATTTCTGCAAGTACGATTCCACCGCCTTGCGCCCGATGGTGGTGATCTTGCTGCGATCCAGCTTGATTGTCAAATCCGAAAGGTCATCCTTCTGGTAATCAAGCTTGCAAAAGTCACTACCAGCCGCCAGGAAACACTTCAATATTGAGAAGCGAGCTTGTGAATGTGCTTGTCCCCATTTCTTGCTCTTTGCATCCCACATCTCTAAAGAAGCAATTCCAGAACGAGCCATGGATAGGTAAGCAGCATAGAGAACATCGCCAGCTTCACCATCCATGTTTTCTTTTCCGTCTCCGAAGCCGAAGATACGTAGAATCTCGAAATCACAGCATAAAGCCATGGCGACGGTTTCGGCGCGACACTCTTCGTACGATGACGCTATGGCGCCGAATACACCTCCCCAGGTCTCTCCTGGCTTGTAATAGGTAGTGATTGCCTTGTTGTCGACCGGACTAACAGGTGGGTTTTTGTGGTCGAAGTTGTAGGTGCCAGGTGAGGTTTCCTGAAGAAGTTTACCTGTTCCATGGCCAAGTAATTCGTGAATACCTACTTGTACCTAGATATCTCAGTTAGTCCTTAAATTACATTGAATCTCAATTTGATACAATATGACAACAAAATACCACAATGGTGGGTCACGTGATAACCATATGTAGAGACTGGGCTACTCACTTCGAAAGCCTCATCTCGATATCGCTGGTAAATCTCAAGATCTTTCTCGGCAATAAATGGGATCTTCTCGTTTGGAGCCTTCGCACTCAAGACATTTCCGAGGGAGACATTCTTAAATCCCTCAGATTGTCGAATATCATCATAATTTGGAATGTTGATGCCGGCAGGTATTCCGGATCCAGCGAAAGACAAGACTTCAAGACTGGTGAAATCTGGGCTAAGGAACTTGTCCTTCTCAAAATCCTCGGTCCATGGAAGTTTGGGAATCATAGACTCAGCGCCATCGACTAAAGCACCGAATGTTCGTGTTCGCTCAAGATTGACTGTTGCAGCAAAGCCCTCCCTAGGCACTAAATTAGTACTGTGATTTTGAGAACAATACAGAGATCAAAAGGGAATTAGCTAAAAGAAAGGCCAGTAAAGTAAAACACTTGGCTTTTTGTAGAATCTAGCTTGTTGCTGCGGCCAAATCGAGGGTTGATTCAGAAAGTGAGCTTACCATTCGCCTCGAACTCCGTGAGGATCCCTGTAAGTCTCGACAAAGCCAATATTCGACTCGACCATGGGGCCTTTGTCCCGAATCCAGAATCTCTGGCTGTTCTTATAGGCCTCAAGAGAGCCAGATTCAAAAGATTGTGCATAAGCTAATTGCATTTGCTTTTGATTGTCATTGGCAGAATTCTCAGCAGCTTTCTTGTGATACTGGGCAATCGTGATCATTTCTTTTGAATAGTCACCATATACCAATTTGATCTGCGAGGCTTTGAGTGGGCCACTCTCAATATCAAAGACAGTCTTTTTGCCGATATCTCCTCCTTCAGCTGGTACACTAGTTACTGCTGATGCAATGAGCAGCTCAAAGACACCATCGGTGGTCTTTCTTAGACGAGTATTCTCGGGAAGCAGCTTTTGCTCTCGCATCCACTCACTGACGGCAGATATCTCTGCCTGAGTGATTCCTTCCGAGTCGGGATAGTACGTTGTGATGTGACCCTCGTCTAGGAAGCCAAGATGCATAAGTCCACTATTGTTGCTTGAAAAGATGGCACCACCAGTCAACTTATAATGCGACTCTGCCTTCGGTGAGGTAGCAGCTAGAGCTGCGAAAGCCTTCTCATCGCATCTAGGTACGAATTTGGCGTCTCCAAATCCCTTGTAATTACCACAGTTTCCAAGAAACATTGCGGAATACTCAAGGAAATGCTTCAGGTCATCAACGCTGATGCCGGCTTTCTTTTGGGCAGCAGCCCAATCGCCATTGAAAGCTTTATAGAGCTCGATAATAAAATCAAAGATAGCTTCAGATTCTGGCGACACCTGACGAAGAGTGATTCTAGTACCTGTGAAGGCGGATCTGGCTTGCGTTAGCGGGATGGTCTCATGATTTGTTTTTACAAAATATCACACGCAGTAAAACATTCAAACAACGTATGACTTTGCAATCTGATCAAAGGCTATTTATTCTTTGATGAAAGTTTGATCTCTCTTTCCTCCATTTCTCTGTGGTAGCGGTAAAGTTTCGTCGCACCAATGCCTGATATGAGAGAAGGAATGTTATAGACTCACTTGCTGATATAGTGAGCATAACGTTTCTCCTTGTCAGACAACGCGTCGAAGTGCTTCTTGATGACTAAATTCACAGTTGAAGGTGGGCTGTCCGCCAGAAAGTGCTTAATCTCCGTGGCATTCATGGCGACGGCGAGGTGATTCCTGATGCTTACAAGTCGATTTAGAAGAGAGGCCGAGGTTGATGAAGAAAGCATACGACGTGTAGTGCTTATGTTTGTAACACTGGAACGTCGTATATATGGGGAAGGAGGCTGCAGTATTAGTGCAAGGCTAAGTTGGCGGGGTTGTTGATGCTGAGAAGTGAATTTACCCAATGATTGGGAAATGCCTCTCAGACCTGCCTCTTGCAGACTTGATATCCATATTTTCATTCTCGATTTACGTTATTATTCGTAAACCCCATTATCAATTACGAGCCAAAAATCTCTACTTTTCACACAGACCACGTGGCGTAAACTTTTTGCGTGCTCGTTTGTGGTGTGAGACCACACACTTGACTCTTTAACAAATGCTATGACATGTCCTTCAGTCATTTCCCGGCACAATTGCTCACTGGGCAAGCAGTGTTCCATCTCAAAATTTAAAATCCAGGTCCTGAGATTTAATGTAAGTGTTCGTAAGAAATCGTAAACACCGGCTCTATCAGTCTATTTGATTGTCTATGGGAATTGCCGTACCATTAGAGCTTACCGAAGACTATTACCGAAGACTAGCTTGTGAAAGTTGATTATTACAAGGAACGATCTCAGTAGATGTGCTCTGGGGTTAACATTGTGCCTCCTTGGCGACCCGTTGGTATTGACTCAAAAAAAGTACTCTGCACATGACACGCTGTTTTCATTACTAGGAGTGGTCGAGTCCTCACAAGTGACAATGATTTGGGTTCTCTGATCAGTATAGCCGATTTAACATATTTAACAGCATACGTCTACGCTCAATATCTCCATGGCAGAGCTGAGTGTAGGCTTCATTTAAATATGAAACAATGTCCATTCAGCTTGTAGTTTGTAACAAGGTATGATTAAGATGTCGATACTTGGAATGTTCTATTATGGTGAAATACTAGCTAACAGGTTCAAGGCTAGAGTGCCCAGAGACCACCAAGCTGTTTTACTTGTTATTCAAACCTAGGTAATCTTCAGTTTCTTGTCCACTAGGACTTGAGCACTATCAGCTCGAAGATTTGCTGATGTGGTGGCGCGCGATCCAAAATATACGTTCGGAAGATAATTTGTGTAATATAATCCTTACGGCAGAGTTTGCAACTTTCTGAACTGTCAATTGACATTTAAATGAGATTAGTATAGAGACTGGGGACTTGATACACCAAAGATAGTGAGGTACACCAAAACTCAAATGATGTTCCATCCAAATGACCACCCCACTACCCCTATCATTAAGCGACAGCAACTACCAAGCTTTTATCTATAAGTAGAACCAACAAGCAATAGCTGAGATTAACATGGGAGTGTCAGTCCGGTTGCTTAGCCTTCAATTGAAAAGATTGACTTTGCTGAAAGCTCAACTGGCTTGTTGAAGACGTGCTTGCCACTTGGCCATCAAGGTCCTTGCAACATCTCGCACTTGCCATCAATATCTGCCCTCGATGTTTCCCTGAGTCAAGATTACAGGCACCTTGATGACTTTCTCTATGTAACATAATAGTCTCTTCTGGTCGACAAATATAAATGTGAGCTTCAAATTGGTCGTACATTATCATTCCCAATTCATATTTTACATTCCCATCATGTCTCATCACGCCAGCCTGTTTGAAACCCGAAATGGCACAAGGTTACCGCTTGAGATATGTTTGAGAGTGGTAGAGCTAGCTGTAGAAAGTGATCCTAAGAGTATCAAGCACTATCTAGGCCTGTCGAAAGTAAGTTTGTTTATCCTCCCGAGGCCCCGGAGATTCCGTCTGGTGGTACCGAACACATGGCCACATTTGGAGCTATCTAACAGGCTTTCATGCTTTCAAATTTGAATTTTTATAACTTTGGATAATATACTGCTGGGGTCGACGTTGCAAATATACCAGGAGCTAAATAGAATATAGAGCTTCCAAACCTTACTCAAGACATTCGAATTATCCATCATCAAAACCGCTGTCGAGCCGGGGCAAAATCTTTACTACGAGGTCCTTCCATCCTGTATGGAGCCAGAACTCGTAAAGAACATTGCACCAGGTTCATTCAGATGGCTTTCAGAATTAAATTCCCGAGACATGGCCACTCAGTGCCTCTTGCGTAAGTCTCTCTAGATTTACTTGTCATGCACTCTGCCTCTCTTGAAGTGTAACCCGTGTTGATCGATTGTATAGATAACGAAGGCTTTGGGATGTTGACCACACAATGGACTCTTCAACAACAGTTAGCAGGCATACATCTACTATACGAGATAGCAGATTGCACAGCCGGCCTAAAAACAGGACGCCAGATTGACTTCCTCAACGAATTGAGCCCCCTGGAGCTTGCAACCCTTGGAGCAATTGCCAGAAGCTTGACACTTGCATATGAAGAACGTTTACTATGCGATAAGAAGCACAATGAAAGCCAGAAGCGAGAGTGGGCTTGCGTGTTTGAAAATAAGTTAATTCGGTACGGTCCTTTTTTCTCACTCGCTTCATTTGGATCAATAGGGGACCTCGAATTTGCTTGGACAAATAAAGTCATTCAGGATGGGCTTTTTGAGCTGGAGGAGTTCGAGACTGGGCTCCGGCCAAATATGGCTCCTAGCCTTCAGAGCCAGCTATGGAGTATATTCAGTAGGAAAATGGGTTGCACTGTTGGAGATAGCTGGTTTATCGCTCAGGGTTTGATGAATATATAGATACTAAATTAATATGGCCACTTCAAACTGGTATGTTTCAGTGAATCAAACATTTGCACTGTTGTGGAAACCAATATGGTGTAAGACACCTCGAGCCAATAGCTATCTAAATGAAATATTGAGACTATGAAATATTTCAAATGCTTCAGTTGTTGTGGCAAGATGTATACTTTGGGCGTGTTGGGCGTATATCATCATCCTTTCTATTCTTTTTCAGCTAGAACTTACCAAATATCACCGCGCTCAAAGGGACCAGTAGGTCTACACTCATTTGGTTAGCAAACAGTAGTTTATTTAGATTCTGACTGATGATATGACTAGACTTAGTTGGTTCAGACAATTTTAGCTCCACGATTGAGGGCATTTCCAAAACGAACTGTAAAAATTCCTTAACTATAAAGTGTCTCCAAAATCTTCAAAAAAAGATTAAGATACAGCCTGAAAAGTCACCCTGTATAAATTCTAACACTCCGAACCGATCGGACGTTATGCCTTATTCTGGAAATATTAACGGAGGACCGATGCGTGGATATCTTGGTGGAAGCAACTGGCCTCAACCACAACAGGCACATCACAACTTCGTAGCCTTCTCAATTGCTAATCAGCCAAATACGTACTACAATCCTCAAGAGTTACAAGTCCGTGTAGATCTTCAGCAAACCAGCAATCATGATAACCTTCAGGGACGAAATCTGAATGTTATTCCACAGCAGCCGAGTTTTGTTGGAAGACTACAGACACCAACTATTAGTGGTGTAAAACAACAATCAATCATCAGTAGTGAATCCCAGCAACAAGAAATTCGTCGCATCCCTTCTCAGCAGCCGATATCCAATGATATACCTAGCCAGCCAAATATCAATAGTACCATTGCTCAGCAACCCAATGTTGAATTAAACCTTCGGCAGCTGAACTTAATCAGAACTCCTCCAAAATCAGTCAATAACAGTTATCAGCCTGGGCAGACAGGTGATCTTGGAATCATACGACCATCGGATATGAACCGCACCGCACAGCAACCTACTGCTTCTCGCTTTCCTGATGCTCCTCTGAAAATTAGTGTTTCAAACAATCCACAGCGCCCTCAATCTCCCCAAGTTCCTGATCAGCCACCCAAACATGAGAAAGAGGGACCTAGTCTAGAGTTCCATGTCAAATGCTTTACCAAAAGGTGGATGCCATGTGCCGAATTTATGCTTGGCGATGGATGTTTCAACTCGGACGCAACCTGTAGATTTAAACATTTCTTGCCTGCCGAATTTGAGAAACAGGCGAAACATATTCTTGGCCAAGCAGTACAACATAATTTGCCAGATCCGATATTTCAAGCTTACTTGACCGCATTCTACAGCCACAATATCTTCTTATTTGGGACTAGACGAGGAGGGGACGAGATCCTACTTCAGAAAATAAAATCTAAAATACAGCCTACTCGAAACCCGAATCTAAATGCTTCCAAGAAAGAATGGCGTCTTTTCAGAGACCCTCTGGCTACTCGTCTTTTAGATTTTGTAGATCAACCAGACTGGAAAGATAAAGGATCCGACTATTTCAGCCAGACTGCAGAGACCATAGACTTTCGTAGAGTCGACAAAGTTCGACATCAGATGAAGAGTATATGTATCAATCTTAGCGGAACTTACGGCATAGATCTTGTACCAGATTGGGACTGGCCATTACAAGTTGACTGGAAGAGCCTGCCACAATTAGAATACCTGCAACTTGACTTGAGAGCTTACTCTCGACATCCATGGATGCAGATGGGCGATTTTTATAAACCCGAAGAGTATCATATGATGCTTGAACATGGAGCAAAGAGAATGAAATGCTTGGAATTGAAGTACCTTTCTTTGACTGGTCTTTGTAGTTATTGTAATTGGGGGAATGAAGACCACGAAAGGAAGATGGACGCTCTATTCAGACCGGCTGTTCGAGAGGAAGGAGTGATCAGCTTTATTGACACACCACTAGAATGTATTCCTTTCCAGCCTATAAGAATCGACGAAATGGGATTGTTCGCACCCCTACCTGGGATTGGAAAACCTGTTTCAGAAGCCTCACCAAGAGAAGTACCGGCCAACAAATGGCTACCGCTTCCTAATATTCCTATCGAGGGAAACCTAACCAGATTTTCTACGTGGAACCGTGAAGAACTGGAGATGGAAAATAGATTGATGGCGATATCCCGCAATATACCACTAAATTGGGATGGAAAGCCTCTACGTTGAGATGAAACTACTTTTACTGCTATGGAGTCTCCACCTTCTCACTCTCTGTAATGGAGAACTAAACTGTATTTTTATTGAAACTGTCTAGTGATAAATAATAAGATCACTACAAATCATTGAGAGCACAAGTAAATTCACTTTCACACTTTGTCATTTCCCAGGTCGAGGTCGGGGCGTGGGCTAATTCAGCTACATCGTTTTTAGATATTTTCACGCTATATTATATACATATCCATTGTCTGTCTACTTAGGCAGTGGTTATGATATGATT
>Ga0247808_10000665_pt1 | contig 16418 bp, 19 predicted proteins | sample UWRJL089202R1_FD_179914 | JGI IMG/M metagenome (GOLD analysis project Ga0247808, IMG submission 179914) | Plant litter microbial communities from Arlington Agricultural Research Station in Wisconsin, United States - UWRJ-L089-202R-1 | ecosystem: Environmental > Terrestrial > Plant litter >... | reverse complement strand
AACGTGGTATGCAATGTTGTTCTTCAGGTAGCGGTTTAATTCCATAAAAGGAATGAGAGTGAAACGAGAACAGCAGCGAGGCTTCTGTTTCTTGTTTAATATAAAAAAAAAATCGGAGTTACCTTTTATTTCGATTTATTCCAGGAGTACTTTGTGGATATTATTTTAAATTCAATAAATCTTCAGATTAAATTCATCTCAGTTCTCACATTCCTTCATGTTGAAGTACACATAAATATCCCAACTTATATGCAATCATTTGGTAGTTTAGTTTAACCGCCAGCAAATGCCGATAGGTTCCGGCGTTTGTTTTTCAAGGAAGAAATTCATTTCAGTTTAAAAGGCAAAACCAGCGAAGCCATAAATAGAATGATCAATGCCGGCACAACGGCATGTCCCATGTTGTCACCCAGCATCACATGCGTACTGATCGCTCCCAGCATCACCGCGCCTACCAAAGCCGCTCCGGCACGTCTGGTTTTTACGATAAGAAGCAAGATACCGCCTGCCAGTTCAGTCAGTGCCGCGGCGTAGAATAAGAGCTTCGGATACTGCGCCCGGGCAAAGATTTCTTCTGACATGCTATCGAGGTGAAGGAGTTTCAGGGCACCGGTGGCGATGAACATCATACCGATGATCCAGATGAAGATGATTTTGACTTTTTTCATGGTGGTGTCTTTTTACTGTTTTCCGCTCTGTTTCTGTTTCTTCGCTGTATTTTTAAAGCGAACAATAGAATTTAAACAATTTCCTCTAATTAACTTTTATCTCTCTTTTATTGTTACAAACTTATAGAAAATAAGCTTTCAATAGTAAACGGTAACCTATTAGTAACCGAAACTAACAACTAACAATTAAAACATGGCCTGTCCCCTCGGTGTAATGCTCTCCAACAATCCCGGTGCTACCGTGGACGATTGCGTGAAAAAATTAAGTGTAGCCCGCGACATTGTAGACGTGCTCGGCGGCAAATGGAAAATGGAAATCATTCTGGCCTTACTGACGGTTGACAAAAGACGTTTCAGGGAATTACAAAAAGACTTGCCGGGCGTTTCGTCCCGTGTTCTCTCTGCGGCTTTAAAAGATTTGGAAGACAATCACATTGTCGCACGTGAAGCCATCGATACCACCGCACCCATTACCGTGGAATATGCATTGACTGATTATGGCAAATCATTAAAGACAGCCATGGAAGCTTTAGTGCAGCTGGGAGTGGAGCATCGGAGAGAGGTGATTGGGAGGTGAAGGTAATTCTGATTTTTTTTTATAGCTTTGGTGATAATTTTTACGCATACGTTTTTATTGTTATATGAAATACTTTTTACCGCTTTGTTTCTTATTGCTCAGTGTATCTTCTTTTAGCCAGGATAAATCTGCTGCTATCACGAAAGTTCGCATCGATGTCAAATCTGATTCCATTGTACTTATGCATAACGGCATGGAGAAGTATCCTCCTGTTAAAATAACAGATGTCTATCCTTCCTGGGTTTATATTGCCAGAAGAAATGGCTACGTGAACGAAGGTTTTACCTTTAAGGAATTGGCAAGTAAAGGTGTAAAAGAGTACATGATTGATCTTAAAAAGATCCAGCCACTGCCTGCGGACTACCGTTCAAAAATGATTGAAGTGTACAAGGTCTCTGATCGCACAGGACGAGCCATCAAGATAGAAGCCAATGATCCGTATTTTTTAACGGCTTTAAGTGACAAAATGGTTTCGTTTGGATACAAGAATGTAACCAATACAGATCTCTTTGATACGAAACAAAAAGATACGCAACTAAAGATCGTAGGAGAGATCACACAGTTTTCTCAAAGTACTTTTGGTCCTGCTTTTCAAATCAGCATCATTGTGAATTGGTCCGTGTATGATGTAGCGCAGGAGAAAGTTGTTTTACAATACAGCGGCGCGGGTTATTCCAATACGGAATCTCCATTTAAGAAGGAGTTAGGACTGGCATTGAAGAATGCATTGACAGGCTTGTTGAGTAGTGTGGAATTTCAGGAGTTGGCGAAGGTGGGGGAGTAAGGTTTCATTGAGCAGGATGTACATGTCCCACCGGCGCTAGCAAAAATACTCGCTTCAGCCTTGGAACAAAGAGCGCTGCTCCTGCATTGACAGTAGCACAAGTACTGGTTTCTGCTATAGCCTAATTCACTAAAAAAGCGTAAATTACTCCCATCAAAACGCATCCCACTATGAAAACAATCGCCTCGCTGCTCCTGCTTGCTTTGTTGTCTTCCTACACTTACAAGATCACTTGCGATACGAATTTACTATATGGCAAATGGCTGTTGGTGGATTCGTACGATGAAGACGATGTGGACATCGATACTTTATTGAACATGAAGATCGTTGATCATCAAAAAGCCTCCTTGAAATTTTTAAGGGGAGGCTATGTCAATTACGACGATGGGGAACATACAACCAGGGAATACTATACCGTAGACAGAGGAAGATGCCGTGTGGAAACGATGGGGCTTACCTCTATGACACAGCGTATGTTTTACATCCAACACCTCGATGAGAAATACCTGATCGGATTGGAAAGAGGCAAGATTTATTTTTATGAGAAAGAGGAGGAGTAAACATTACTATCATCATCATCCGAACATATGCCACAAAAAATAGGAAGCCGCAGCTTTGTTGACTTTGAACACAACGAAGTTTCTATTACAGTAAAATCAAGTCTCTTAAACCTCTGCATGTCTCTGGCTATCGTTGTGATTTTTGGAGGCATTCTCCTGTACCAGTTTGAGTTTGATTTTTCTTTTACTAAAAGGACGGATTATTTCTTACTGCTTTTTTTCTTTTTGCCTTTGATTGAAGTCGTAAGGTGTTTGTTGTATTGGGAAGAGACCCAAATGAACATGACCACGGGTACACTCGTCCGTAAGAAAATTTTTGCAGGCTTCCTTATACGCTCGATCTATGCGAAATGGCCGAAAGATGCCTACTTCAAATATGAGAACGTATACGATTCGTACAAACGCATCACCGCCATTTGGCTGGTAGCGGCATCAAAGGAGAAGAATGAAAGCAAGCGTTTGGTACGTTTCCTTCACAAAGACAATTTTCTTCATTTCAGAAACTTGTTCAACGAAGAGTTTCCTGAACACCCAATATTGGAATGGCATGATTAAACTCCCCGAACCTAACCGGCAGACCAGAGCTTCTGTTACCATCAGCAAGAGTAAAATGATCACGGAGATTATTCCGGTTTTCACTACAGCTTCCATCTGGATCATACTGAAACCGGTGCTATTCGCCGATATGATTCTTTTAGGCTCTCATTATTTTTTCCCCAACGGCTTTGGCGGGGATCTGTTAACAATTTTCTTTGTGAATGTACTCATGCCTGTTTTTGGAATGATTCAGTTCTTTCAAAAAACAAAGTTTATACTGCAGCCTTACAAGCGAACGGCAGAGATCAAAGAAGGCTGGTCTGATGTGTACCAAACCAAATGGCCCCTCGGTTCTCAGCTGAGCTATCAGACCAAATACAATGAAAGCCACAAGAGCCTGGGCATAGAACTGTTTGCAAAATCTCCGGATGGTCAAAAAGAAATTCCGCTTTTTATTTTCGGCAATGAAAAATCTTTCGAAACGTTTTTAGAAACATACAACGAATCATTTCCTGATCTCGCTATTAAATGAAGAGATCAAAAAAAAGCCCGGTTCCAGAACCGGGCTTTTTTTATTTCTTACGCTTGGTAGAATCAGAAGCCGCATTGATGCTGCCTCCATTTCCTACACCGGCGCCTCCGCCCTGTTGTCCGGCTACACCGGAATTCATGCCGGTAGAATCATTTTTGGAACGTCCGTTGAACTCACGGCCGGAATGATCCACGCGCTGCTTGTTTTGAGTTTCTCCAGCATTGTATGTAGGGTCTTCTGCAGAAGTCGCCTTGCCGTTCGCATCATAAGTGGGCGATCCGCCTGAGTTACTTTGATTGCTTCCTGCGGAACTGTCTACCGGAACATAAGAAGCATTGTCGTTGCGGTCAGACGATTGTTCGTTGTTATGATCCTTGCTGCAGGAACCCAATAGCAAAGAGCCTAAAGCGATGGATAAGAAGTAAGATTTTTTCATCGTAGTTTTTTTCTTCAACCGCTACGAAAAGTGTGCCTGTTCAAAAAAAAGCGTTCCGACATGATTTTGATCTTTTACCTATAAAAAAACAACCACACTTTGAGTATAAATATTCCAATGACTCCGAAGAGTGGATGAAATAATTCGGTCTTTTTTTTATCACGCCTCTGATATACCCTGTTCAAGGTATTTTAGTGCTCTTGTTCTTTTAACGTGAATCGTCCACCCATAACCGCTATTTGGAGGACAAAATCCCTTTAGGAATGAAATACCTTTATTCCATGAAATTCAATCAGCGTTATGGTCGATGTATTTAAAACCAGTGTTCGGAAGATTCGGCAAAGCCAGCTGATGCTGGAAGTGTTGTCCATCTGTTTTCCTGATAGTGAAATTAGTTTCGATTTGGAAGATTGCGACAACATCCTGCGGATAAAGCATGAAGGCATTCCGGCTGAAGACATCATTGACTTGCTGATCAGGTATGGCTTTCATTGTGAAGAATTGTCGAACTGAAAATATATCAGCGTACCAATCGTCCTATATAAAAACAAGAATAGAGATGGCAAATGTATTAAAGAGAGCAGTACTGGGTTTGATGGAAAAAGCCTTTGCTAAAGGGTTGGTGTTGGACGCGCGCAAATGGGACCCCCATGGCATGGTTGAGCTGCACCTTCATTTGCCGGATGTAGACATGAGCAAGTGGAAAACAATACAGCGGCTTAAATGCAAGGTCAGTGAAACTGATTTTGAATTCAGAGATTATACGCCTGCGCGATGGGACGTTGAGAAAAGGACCTGTACGATGTATATTGAAACCAGCCATAAAGGATGCGGCGCTCACTGGGCGGATAACTTGCAGGCAGGAGATGCCATACTCTATGGCCCTGCACATGCGGCGACTCCGCCCAACACGCCTGGTAAAATATTGTGTATCGGAGATGGTAGTGCCCTGGGACATTGTATGGCGATGAGACAATTGACAAACCGCCATGATTTTCCAATGGACACCATCATCGCATGGGGTGAAAAATATAACGTACCGGATGATTTAAAGACAGAGCATCCGGAAATTGAATGGATCAAGTCTGACCATACGGAAGACTTCGGACTTTTGTACCACGAGGTGGAGCAAAAAGCCCTGCAAGACTATACCTCTGTTTTTATAGCCGGAAATATTCCCATGGTGACAGGACTGAGAAAAATGTTTAAAAAGAATCCTTACCTTCAGGCAAAGATTGTTGCGCATGGCTTCTGGAAATAATGGCTGAAAAGAAAATACCTCTTATTCAATTGAAGCAATGGGATAATGAACATACAGGTGTTATGCTGTATCGTTCCTCCATTCACGATGACCTGGAGCATCTCAAGGCGGTTTCTGTTCCACACCGGCACGATCATTATTGCTGCTTTTTAGTGGAAGAGGGAAGTTTCGATTTTAACGTTGACTTTCAATTGTTGCATCTTACAAAAAGAACACTTTTGATCTCCTATCCCGGACAAGTACATCAATATGTATCAGGTAAAAGATGTAAAGCGCTGGGTTTAGTGTTCGATGCCAAGCTGGTGGATGAAAAAGCAAAGACGATCATTGAAGAATCACAAACCGGTGCGGCGGTATTGTCGTTAGACAAGCAGGCTTACGAATGGGTGCTGAGTATCATGAACCTGATCGAGTCCGCAGTTCAGCAGGAAAGCCATTCTCACATTCAGGCAAGACTCATTCGCTCGCTACTGGATGCTTTTCTTTACAAGTCCACCTTGTTGTATCAAGTGCAGGAAGATACCCGCATGCAGGAATATTCTTCCCGGAACATCGACATCACGAAAACCTTTCGTCAATTGCTAAAGAAAAATTTTAAGACGATGAAGAAACCTTCAGAGTATGCGGAACGCATGAATATATCCGTAAGCTACCTGAACGATACAGTGAAAGCCGTCACGGGATTTTCTCTGAGTTATTTTATACAACAGGAAGTAATGGTGGAAGCACAACGGTTATTGTTTTATTCAGAACTCAGCATCAAAGAAATTGCCTATGCTTTAGGTTATGATGACGATAAATATTTTATCCGTTTATTTGGTAAGACAGTTGGAACTTCGCCTTCCAATTTCAGGAAGATCAAGTCTGTTCAGGTAGATAAAAAATAATCGGTTATTGTAGTATCAAGCGAATCGATCAATAGCTAAAGCAGTATACTTGAAACAGCGCTGTAAATAAAAAGGCGATGAGAAATCCTCATCGCCTTTTTTGTTTTTATGATGTGGTATTAAAGCGTTGCGATATCAATCACAAAACGATAACGTACATCGCCTTTCAGCATGCGTTCATACGATTTGTGGATGTCTTTGATGTCGATGATTTCTATGTCCGATAAAATATTATGTTCGGCACAGTAATCCAGCATCTCCTGTGTTTCAGGAAGGCCGCCTATACTGGAACCAGCGAGACTTTTTCTGCCGCCGATCACAGAAAAGGCTGCGACGCTGTGAGGATCAGAAGGCACTCCTACGATGATGTGCGTCCCGTTGGTTCTTAATAAAGACAAATACATGTTCATGTCATGTTCTGCGGATACAGTATCTAAAATAAAATCAAACGATCCTTTTACTGCAGCGATTTGTGCCGGATCAGAGGTCACTACAAATTGGTGTGCACCCAGCGCTTTGGCTTCTTTTTCTTTGGAAGGAGAAGTACTCAATACCGTCACTTCAGCGCCAAAAGACACTCCGAATTTAACTGCCATGTGTCCCAGTCCACCCAAACCCAGTACAGCCAGTTTATGTCCTTTACCCACTTTCCAGTGACGAAGAGGAGAGTAAGTAGTAATACCTGCACACAGTAAAGGAGCTACTGCAGCGAGTGACAATTTGTTAGAGATACGTAATGCGAAATCTTCGTGCACCACAATGTTATTGGAGTAACCGCCGTAAGTAGGTAAACCGTCTTTGCCTTTGGAGTTGTAAGTGCCTACACTGTGATTCAAACAATATTGTTCCAATCCTTCCTGGCAGTTTTCACACGTTCTGCAAGAGTCTACCAAACAGCCTACACCGGCAAGATCGCCGATTTTGAATTTCTTGGATTCGGAACCTACTTTAATAATTTTACCGACGATCTCATGACCAGGTACCATAGGGAAGATACCGGGAAACCAATCGTTCTTAATTTGATGAAGATCAGAGTGGCAAACACCGCAAAATTGTATTTCAATTTGTACATCGTGTGCACCCACTTCCCTGCGCTCGAAATTCCATGGTGCTAAATTAGTTGTCGGACCTTGTGCCGCGTATCCTTTGGATGCTATCATAATTGAATGTTAGAAAATAATAAATTAAATGAAGGTTTTTAAAGGTAGACATTTGGAGTAAAAAGACAAGTGTCTGTCACATTAAGAAAATGTTTTTTCTGTCAGAGTAAAAAATATAAAGATTGCGCTTGATGATGGGTTAAACATTATGTGGTATTTGAAAGTTCCACACGATGGTTTTACTTATCCACAGCGATCTGGAGTCATTCTATAACTTTTATCACTGTGAATAGCCGTGTTTCTTTGGCACAATGTATGTGCCTGCTTTAATATGAAATATACTTTACTCTTTGTTCTGTTATTTTTTTCATCGCAGGTATTTTCTGAATCCATAAAAACTGTGGAAGAATATTTCGGCTTGCATCAGGATTCCAAACCTGCCATCGTTTTTTTTGATAAAGACCTCAAAGGGGCTTGTACCGTAAAACTATACAATCCGGAAGGCAAGTTAATCATTCAGAATGTTGTGAATGCCGTGCGTCATCGCGTATCTGTTTCTACCAGTGGTTTGAAGAGGGGGGTACATACGTTAGAAGTAATCAACGGCGGTAAAAGTTATTGGAAAAAAGTAGAATTAAAATAATGTAGTCAGATAGAGGAGTGGAGTAATTCAAAATCCACATGAAAATGATCGTCATGCGCCTGATTCAATAGAGGAGTGAGGGTATGCGCGAAACGGATTTTTCTGGCCAGTAATTGTTTACCGGAAGGTGTTGCAAACAGAGAAGGTTTCAATGTCGTTTTTAAAATGACAATCCGGATTCGGATACCATTCTTCTTACACGCATCGTCCAGCGCCAACAAGAAGCGTGCATTGGTCTCAAAATCAAGTTGTGTGTGCGCGGCATACCAATCGATAGGAACACTTTCATTGATAAAACCTTTGTCGTCAGTGTTTAATCCGTAACCGTACGCATTGAACAATCCAACCGGATCGTAGGGGGCATTGTCTTTTTTATAGTTGAGCAGCAGGTCCACGCTCAAACCGTTTTGATGCGTGCGGTGATTGAAGATGTAGGGACCGCCTTTTCTCATCGAGCCTTCACCGGTATAAAATTCAACGCCTGGACAAGTCGTTTCACAGATCTTATAGGCGTCTAGCAAAGATTGTTTTACTTTATCGTGTACAAAACAATTGCCTTTCAAATAACTGATGAAGTTAAAGTATTGAAAATTATTCCCCTGAAACAACATTCGTTTGCCGTGCGCTAAATTACCGTTACCGGAAGTGCCTATACTTCTGCTCGGTTGATGATTGTCCAGTAAGCATAATGTATTTGGAAAGAGGCGAAGCAATGTAAAGAAGAAGAGCAACGAGATGAAAATCCAGCGGTAGATTTTTCTTTGTTTAAGAAATACATGAATGGGCTTCAATGCAATAATCAGCAGCCAGTAATAAAGGAAAACGAAAGGAATGAAATAATAACTGTTGACAAAGTGATCAGAAAACAAATCCGATAAAGGCCATGTGAGAAGGCAGGACATTTTACCGGCCTTGGTTCCTATCACTTGCGGATCATAAATGATGTGTTGGCTGTTGAGGTATAAAGGAATGAGTTTCGTGATGAAGAGAAAGAGTAGAGTCAGTATAGAGGCTATGACCAGTGGGAGTCGCTGAACAAAAGTTGACTTCACATGCATTGATTTAAGCGGTTAAAGGCAGATTCTGTCTCAAGATAAGTTCTTTTTGCTGTTCAGGCAAACGAGTTTCTGGAGTAAAAGAAGCCTTTTATAAAAAAATGAAAATACAGGCAACGTTTTTCATAATAGCTGGTCTGTTAAGTAAATGCATATAAAATCTTTTTACGTCACTAAACCCTTTACACGATGAAAGTCTTCTCAAAATCTTTTTTAATAGGGATTCTAATCTCTTCCGCTCTTTTCAGTTGTAAAAAAGCCTCCGATCCTGAACCGGATATTTCTTCAGAAGGCATTACAACCTGGACCTCCTCCAATTTGCCAACAACAGATACACTCTCTGATGTATTTGCAACCAGCTTAACTACTGTGTATGCTACAGGACTATCAAGTACTTTTTATAAAAGTAATGATGGTGGTGTAACCTGGAATCAAATCGATGCAACCCATGGAGGTTACCGTTACGGACTTTGTTTTACAGATGCCAATACCGGTTACATCTCCGGTGGAAACAGCTATCCGGCGAGGGTTTGGAAAACAACGGATGCCGGCGCCACCTGGGAAGGTGAGGCCATGCCTGTTGCCTCTTATTCTCATTATACGGCTTATGATATCTGTTTCCCTACAAAATCAACGGGCTATTCTGTTGGCGAATCTGGCGAAACATACAAGACAACAGATGCCGGTGCCAACTGGACATTGAATGTTACCGGTACTTCCGATTACTTATGCAGTATATTTTTTAATGAGGTGAACACGGGTTATGCTGGAGGATGGGGTAATGCCTTACTGAAAACGACGAATGGCGGTACTACCTGGACTACACTCACTACAGGACTTCCCTCTACTTTTCAAAGTAGAATTCAATCCATTTATTTTTTGAATGCAACAACGGGCTACATTACCGGAGGAGATCCCTACAACACGAATGCAAACAGTTTTATTATGAAAACAACGGATGGCGGTTCTACCTGGACTAACTTAGTCCATCCGGCGACGCAGAATAATTTGTCAGATATTTATTTTACAGATGCAAACATTGGCTATTGCATAGGTGGTAGTGTCAGTGCCAATACCAGTACTATTTTGAAAACAACCGACGGTGGTTCTAACTGGACAGAGCAACCTTCCTCCGCTCACTGTTTAAACAAAATGCATTTTGTTGATGACATGCATGCTTATTGTGTCGGTTATTCCGGTACTGTGTTGAAAGGGAATTAAAAAAGACTAAAATTTAGAGGATACTACAACGTAGAGACATCATTGTGCCCCTACGTTGTAGTAACTTATTTACATTATAGATGAATAGATTTTTTATATACCAGTTTCCAGTTGTTTTTTACTTTGGAAAATACTTCAGTAATCGTTACTGTTTTCGCCTCTTTTCCTGCCTGCTTGATGGTTTCCAGATAGGTGAGTACAATGGTGTTTTCATTGGAGTTCACGATTCTGAAATCTTCAGCAGCCAACGATTCAAAAGCTACAGCAGGATGTGTGATGTAAGCCTCTATAAAGTCTACTTTGTTGTATTCTTTTCCTGTAGCTGTCTGCAATACGAAATGATCTGCAAGATAAAATTTGACTAAATCAGATTTGCCTTTTACGACTTCGTTTAATAAATCGGTTTCCTGTTTGGATAACATTTTCAACAGCGGCTCTTCTTTAATGTATTTAGATAATTCATAAAGAGAAACAGGTCCATTGTGTGTGGGATAAAGTGTCGTCACATGATTATCAATCGCCAGCTTTTCAATGACCTGCAGATTGAGGTCAGACATTTTTTTGTTTTCATGGTAAAAGTGTTCTCTCACATGATGCCCGTCCGGCACTAATCCTCCGCCTTGTGCTTTGAAGGTTCCTAGAAACACATCTCCTACAAAAAGATTTTCTCCCATCAGCACCAATAAATCTCCAGGTGTATGACCACCTTTAAGGGGAATTATCTTTCCATTGACACCATACTTTGTTAAATCAATAGGTGTTTGATCCACTATAATATCCGGTGTAAAAGGCGGATAGTCCATATCCGTGTAAGGTCTGAGGCGACTTCCCCAAATACTCACGTCTTCTGATTTAGATAACTCTGTTTTACCAGAAGTGAATTTGTCCAGATCCGCTTTGCTTCCTGCAATAGGTATGTGGAAAGTTTGCTGAAGAAATCGTGCATTGCCGGCATGGTCACCATGACCATGAGTGATAACAGCTAAGGCAATGTTCTCGGGTTTAAAGCCCAGGTCTTTGATGGACTTTATCAAACTGTCCTGATAGCCGGCAACAGGAACACCAGTTTCAATCAGGATCAGTTTGTCGCTATTGCCTTTTACCAGGTAGGCTTCTGTAAAGTAATTTTGAATATGAAAAATATGGGTTTGCGCTTTAACCTGTGAGGCAAAAGCAACTAAAAGAAACAGAAAAGACCACAAGCCTTTGCTGTAAGTGTACTCGAATTGGATCATCGTCGTATGAATTAAGGTTTGTCTTATTGACGATGTAAAGGTGGGGCGGGATGAAAAAAATAAAAATGAACTGGTTTAGGAAATAAAGTTGAACCAGTTCAACTTTATTGAGCCTTACGGTTTCGGATCTTGCTTAAATACTCCGTACTAAAGCCCAGGTAAGAAGCGAGTGCATATTGAGGTACACGTTGAGCAATTTTCTCGTATTTGCTCATGAATTCGTCGTAACGTTCTTCTGCTGTTTTAGTGAGATTAGAAAGCAATCTCTTTTGATGAAAGGCTAACGAACGCTGCGTGATGATGCGTTCGAAGCGTTCCAGTTTTGGAATTTCACGCAGGAAGGTTTGTTCGTCTTCGTAATCAATTTGTATCAGTATAGAATCTTCCAGCGCTTCTACAAATAACGTGGCCGGTTCCTGATAAATCAAACTGCTGTAATCAGAGATCCACCAGTCTTCAATCGCAAAGGCCAGCGTATGTTCTTTACCTTCCTTGTCCACAAGGTAACCTCTGAATGCACCTTTCACGACATAGCTTTTATTTTTGCACACAAAACCAGGCTGAACAATGAATTGTCTTTTCTTTACTTTAGTGAGCTTGAAATAAGGAGTAAGCTGTGTAATGTCATCCGTAGTAAGCTCGACATACCTTGCTATGTAATCTATAACCGGAGAAAAGTCATTCATGGTGTAAAGGTAAGAAAATACTGGTGATAGAATAGGACTACCTAATCTTACCTTGCGTTTCTATTCATCAGGTACTAATGACCAATTTCTATCAGTAGGAAACGGCGCAATATTGTTTATTAGACATCGAATAAACATGATATCAGATTGTTGGTTCTCCCGACAACCGGGCAAAGACTTCTTCTTTCTTTTTCTCGGGCATCTGAAAGCGAGTAAAAATTTAGCCGATAAAGTTCATACATTGGTAGAATACGAATCAACGGGAGGTCGTGAATTCGCCAACTAGTGAGTTCATCTATGCTTTTCTGTTAACCTTTGTTGGCGCTGTCCAGTTCATCATTGAATTTTTTAATTTTATTTTGTAAATTACTCAATATCAATATTATATACAGATTTTCATTAATCTCTTATCCGAGCAGAATTTAAAGGCATCGCCATTAAAGTGATTTTTAACGTTTTGATACTTTCTTAACGACCGGCATCGGCCTCCCGGCTCTTGTTTTGTCCACTAAAATTCGTTTTTTTATCGATAAAAATTTAAATATATTAGACTAATTTATATTTGTGATGTATAAAAACTTAGTTGAGTATGAGATACCATGTTCTAGTTGTTGACGATAATGAAGAAGATATTTTCTTTTTTAAGAGAGCACTATCTGCCACTGCATTGGAAGTTGATTTGAGCAGTATACATGATGGTTTTAAAGCGCTGGAGATTTTAAGGAAAGAATCGTACGACTGCATTTTTTTGGATTATAATATGCCCGGTTACGATGGATTGGAAGTTCTTAAAAGAATAAGAGAGACCAATTCTTATACCCCTGTAGTTATGCTTACGGGTCAAAGAGATCAGCAAATGATCATTCGGTTAATGCAGGAAGGAGCAAATGACTATTTGTCAAAAGAGAGCCTATCATCAGAATCTCTGCGTATCTGCCTTGAACATGCGAGGAGAATTTCTCTTATGAAGAAAGAAAAGCATGAGGCAGATGAAGCGCTTAGAAACAGTGAAGCAAGGCTGGCCGAAGCACAGCGCATAGGGAAGATAGGCAATTGGGAGTTTGATACGCAAAAGAAAATGTTCGTACTTTCTGATGAGGCTTTGCGTATTTCAGAATCTTATCATAAGGACGATAAACGATTGTTGAATTTCAGCAGGAAAATTCACTATGAAGATTTTAATCTGTTTAAGGAGACGATCAGTAACCTGAAGGTGAACGAAACCTTTGATATTACATTTAGATATATAGGATGGACTAAAAAAGAAAGTTGTGTAAACCTTATAGGTAAAATGGTATCAGCAAATAAAGTAATAGGAACGATACAAGATGTGACTAAACTAAAGAGCGCATTACTGGAAGCACAGAAAGCATCGATCAAAACCAAGGCTACAAAGATCGTATTGGCTATTGCCATTATTATATTTCTTTTATCAGAAGCCGTGCTGGATCCGGTGATTGATTCATTGACTGCCAGCCTGATCATCTCGCTGTCGTTCAAGGGCAGTATAGCTGTAGCATTAAAGCCGATTGAGTCCTTGCTGGAACGCATTATGATGAGCAGGTTAAGGCTTAGTCAAGAGAGTTATTGAGGATTTATGTGTCGTTCAAATGGTTTTAGATGCATTAAGATATATACAAGAAACGGAATGAGGAATCAGTTCATCATGATAAGCTTCTTAAGGGTTTTCTTATCGCATGATGCTTCTTAAAGAGAAGCATGACCGGGAGCATTTAAGTATCATTATAAAATGATGATTACTATAAATACAATAGTGCGTCAATGGATTATAAAAAAAGGCTTCGGGTATCCGAAGCCTTTTTTATAATCTATTGAAGTAAATTTAAGTCGCCATTCCCATTTTTCTGATATGCTTTAAGTGCGACCAGAAAGCTGTTCCTAATGAAGAGAATTCCAAATAAGAAACATTAAACTCTTCACATGTTTCTTTTACCAGTTTATTGATGGCAGGATAGTGCACATGACTGATGCGGGGAAACAAATGATGTTCTACCTGAAAGTTTAAACCTCCCAGAAACCAGGATAATGTTTTGTTGTTTGTCCCAAAATTAGCTGTTGTCTCTATTTGATGAATGGCCCACTCCTGATTGATTTTGCTGGTTGTTGCATCTGGTTCTGGAAAGCTTGTGACTTCTACCACGTGAGCCATTTGAAACACAACCGCAATGGTCAATCCGCACACAAATGTCATGATGCCAAAACCGATCATCGTATGGGCTAAACCTGTGAAGTATACAGGCAATCCAATGTATAAAGCAAGGTATCCTATTTTGGTTGACCAAAAGATGAGATGCTCTTTCAATTTCCATTTTCGATGCGGACTATTCGGTACCATTTTACCGCTAAAGTATTTTATGAAATCATCGATGAATATCCACGACAAGTAGGTAATGCCGTACAACAAGATCCAATAGATGTGCTGAAAACGGTGCATCCAATACCGGCGTTGGGAAGGGTGTATGCGCATATAAGGTTGCACGTTGATATCGTCGTCCATCCCTTCAACATTGGTGTAGGTGTGATGGTTGACATTGTGTTTAGCTTTCCAGAACATGGCATTTCCTCCCAACACATTCAGAGAATAAGCGGAAATAACATTGACCCAGTTTTTTCTGGAAAAACTCTGATGTCCTCCTTCGTGCATGATGTTAAAACCGATGAATGCTAGGTTCGCACCCAGCAAAGCACAAAGAATCACAGATAGGAAAGCATCCGGATGAATGAATACGAGTAGGATGTAAAGTGCTATCGCCGAAGAAACCTGTAAGATGCTTTTGATGTACAATGAACGATTGCCGGTAGTAACGGTATTGTTCGATTTGAAATGAAGGTCTACCTTTTCTTTCAGGCGTTGAAAGAAAAGATTGTTTTTGTTGTTGAAGGTGATTTTTTGCAAGGTTGCTGATTGAGTTGTTCAATAAAGCTAACGTATTATTGGATGTTTAGGTGTCCTATGTACTATAAAAGCACATCTAAAGCATGTACTAATTCAGGAGATCTTCATGTATTGTGTCTTTTAAATGGATCACATGCCTGATTGGAGCTTTAAAGGCAGTAAAAGTGGTGTATGTTAATCGATCAATTCACAATAACTTTACTCTATACTGTCTGCCAAATGTTTGCAAAGAGTGCAATGGATTCAGAATAGGTAGACTAAAAAGCCGCAACATCCGCATGTTCCTGCTTTTTAGTTGTACCGGAATGATTTATTATTCTGCATAATTCTTTCCTTCAATCGGAGTATAGACGAAGCGAATGTTGTCAAGGAGTAAGGTCCCGGTCTCTCCGGTCTTTCCTTGTATAAACCATTGCAAGGCTTTGAGTTCTTCCGGATTCAAAGCTACCTTTTCACCATTGCCGAAATCAGTTGATCGCTCCAACTCGGTGAGAGGGATAAGAATCGTAGTCCATTCTGCACTGGCCGGGACATTTTTTCTGTAAAAATTATAATCCGTTATATCATTGGTGCAAAACTGAAAGGCATGTTTAGGGCCTTTGTAATCGTAGGCAACGTATACAATATGTTTCGGGTATGTACTGGCTTGTGTGTTACAATATACTCCCACATAAGGATCGTATTTTAATTCTCCTTGTGTCAGGGTATAGTTCAGTTCCAATACCTTACCGTGTTCTTTATCGCTAGTAGTGAAGTTTGGTTGTATTGTGGATGCTCCGTTATTATCCCTGTCTGTAAGAGTGAGCCAGTTTTCTCCTCTTAAGGTGTTTCGATTAAAGGTCTTTGATCCGGGTCCTTCAAAATCAAAACGATCAATCCATACATCGGCTTTGGCATGCTTGTTTTGCGCGATTACACTGATAGAGGATAGTACAAATAGCGAGAAGTAAAAAACGATTTTTTTCATAAAAGTCAGTTTAAAAGTGAGAGTCACAAAGCGTTCTGATTCAAAATTACGATACAATCTGAAGACTTTCTGTATACAGGTCTAATGTCTGAAATTGGTGTTTAAAGCTGCTTGTTTGATGTAGATTACGCGGTGAGTTTCCTGTTGAGTACAATTTCTTTCTATGCCCATAGCTTGGATGCGTACTTGTCGAAAAGATAAAAAACGGATCTAACAAAAAAAGCACCGGTATGCCGGTGCTTTTTTGTTAGATCGTAAATGACTAGTAAACCAATGTTGCAAAAGAACCTCTTGGTAAAGCTTCGATAAATTCTCTTGTCAATTCTTTTCCAATAATTTCTTTATAGGTTTT
>Ga0247808_10000664_pt1 | contig 16440 bp, 12 predicted proteins | sample UWRJL089202R1_FD_179914 | JGI IMG/M metagenome (GOLD analysis project Ga0247808, IMG submission 179914) | Plant litter microbial communities from Arlington Agricultural Research Station in Wisconsin, United States - UWRJ-L089-202R-1 | ecosystem: Environmental > Terrestrial > Plant litter >... | reverse complement strand
GCAACTTCTTTCCATACCAGACAAAAAGGATTGTTGGTGGTACATGTTTACACCAACAAAGGCATTGTGGCTGAAAAAATCAGAGTGCAATAATTACCATACATCTTATAAAGAAAGAGCTTGTACCAAAGTATGAGCTCTTTTTTTATGAGAGAAAACCGGAACTGAATACCAGGCCAATTTGTTGCTAAGTCTTAAAGCCAATCACCATGGATAAAACCTATTTCGTCAATCCCAACGATACAGCCAATACCAAGCTGCATCAACTCATCCGTACCTGGGTGAAGGATAAGTTTGCCCTGGAAGAACCGTTGGAGTTGATCGTGTCAGAGATTAAATGTGCCGATCCCGGTTGTCCGGATATTGATACGTACATCACGGTAATCAAAGAAGGGGAGTCGCGCAAGTTCAGGATTGCGAAGCCTTTGGTGTACGTGAGGAAATGGGATATCGATGGCATGCGTGAGGTTAAAGTATCATGAAAGTAGAACAAATTTATACCGGCTGTCTGGCACAAGGTGCCTACTACATTGTTTCCGAAGGCGAAGCAGCCATCATTGATCCTTTGCGTGAAATTAAACCTTATACCGAACGCGCGAGGAAAGATGGCGTAAAAATAAAATACATTTTCGAAACGCACTTTCACGCCGATTTTGTCAGCGGCCACATCGACCTGACAAAAGCGACAGGCGCGACGATTGTGTATGGACCTACCGCGCAAACAGGTTTCGAATCGCACCAGGCCAAAGACAATGAAGTCTTTCAATTGGGCAAGGTAAAACTCAAGGTGTTGCATACACCAGGACATACTTTGGAGTCCAGTTGCTACCTGTTGCTGGATGAAGAGGGAAAAGAAAATGCAGTGTTCACCGGAGATACCTTATTCATCGGTGATGTCGGAAGACCTGATCTGGCGCAGAAGGCGGCGCATAGGACGCAGGAAGAATTGGCCGGTTTGTTGTTCGATTCTTTGCGTACAAAAGTCATGACATTACCCGATGAGGTGTTGATATATCCGGCACACGGCGCCGGTTCTGCCTGTGGCAAACACATGAGCAAAGAAACGGTGTCCACCATCGGTGAACAGAAAAAAACAAATTATGCCTTGCGCTCAGACATGACCAAAGAGGAATTTATAAAGGAAGTCACGGATGGTCTGTTGCCTGCTCCCGGGTATTTTCCGTTGAATGTCAAGATGAATCAAGAGGGACCTGAAAGCATCGATAAGGTTTTGAAGCGAGCCAATCATCCTTTGACACCTGTGGCGTTTGAGCAAACAGCCAACGAAACCGGTGCTTTGGTTTTAGATACCAGACCTGCGACACAGTTTGCTTCCGGTTTTATTCCCAATGCCATCAACATCGGCATCGACGGAGGCTTTGCGCCCTGGGTAGGTACATTGATACCAGATATTTTGCAGCCTATTCTATTAATTACAGAAGAGGGCAGGGAAGAAGAAGTGGCTACACGATTGGCAAGGGTAGGTTATGATCACACCATCGGCTATTTGTCGGGCGGCATGAAAGCTTGGATCAATGCCGGCAAAGAGACAGATCATGTGGATCATATTTCTGCAGAAGAGTTCATCAGCCAACATGCCAAAGATAAAACAGTAGATGTACGCACCGCCGAAGAATTTGACAAAGGGCATTTAGACCGTGCGGAAAATATTCCTTTGGATGGATTAAACGATCATATGAACAGCCTTTCCAAGCAGGAGCCCCTTTACATTCATTGCGCCGGCGGTTACCGGTCCATGATTGCGGCATCGATGTTAAAGGCCAGGGGCTTTGATCAGGTGGTAAACATTGACGGCGGTTACGAGGCGATAGAGAAAATAAAAAATGGAGAAAATAGAGAATAGAGAATAGAGAATAGAAAATAAATAGTGCCATTTCTATTCTCTATTTTCTATTCTCTACCTTGACCTTGGCACGGTACTTGGCTTTTTAATTGATTATAGATAAACACACTGTTATGGCAACTTCATTCGATAGTTTAATCAAAGGAACCCAATTGGTATTGGTAGACTTTTACGCAACCTGGTGCGGACCTTGTAAAGCGATGGCGCCTATTTTGGAACAAGTGGCTACTTCTGTAAAAGAGAAGGCCAAAATCATCAAGATCGATGTAGACAAAAATCCTGCGGCAGCATCTGCATACCGTGTGCAGGGTGTTCCGACTTTGGTATTGTTCAAGGAAGGTAAAATATTGTGGAGACAGTCTGGTGTAGTACAGGCCAATGATCTGGAACGATTGATTAACCAGCACGCTTAGTACTTAAGCACTGCGTGAGGGATAGGAATGGAAAGCCCGGAGCGCGGCAGAATGTTTTCGAAAGACTATCCTTCTGATTCGCGCGAGGACTTGGAATGGATAGCCCGACCCGCAGGGGCACGCCCTGATTAAGGTTGTGTTTACGTTTAATAACGATTCAATACTTCCTGATCAAACTATCTCTCCACATCCCCCCATTTTTTCTTTAAGAATCATATTTCCCCTCATTCTTTTCACTATTTTAGAACTTTAACAAATTCTATTCATGGAAAAGAATAACCCTAAAGTTCTCAATGGTTGGTGTATGTATGATTGGGCAAACTCTGTGTTTTCTCTTACCATCACCACCGCCGTATTTCCTGAATATTTTTTAGGAGTTACAGGAGAAGATGGCAGTCCGATGACAACGTTCTGGGGGTATGAAGTCGCCAATTCAGTTTTGTATTCTTATGCGGTATCTCTCTCTTTTTTGATCGCTGCAATACTCAGTCCTGTTTCTACATCGATAGCCGATGTAGCGGGTCGCAAGAAAATGTTCATGGCTTTGTTTGCCTACATGGGCAGCGCAGCTTGTGCCTTGCTGTATTTCTTTAAAATTCCAGGAGAAGGAATAGATGCCAATGCAGATTGGGCTATTCCTATGTTTATCATAGCGAGTATAGGATACAGTGGGAGTATCGTGTACTACAATTCATTCTTACCTGAAATTGCAACGGAAGACCGTTACGATAGTTTGAGTGCGAAAGGATTTTCATTAGGTTATATCGGGAGTGTGTTGTTGTTATTGGTAAACATTGGAATGATACTGGGCGCTGATTCCATTGGTATCACCGGTGGAGAGGCTGCACGGATTTCTTTTTTAACGGTGGGTGTTTGGTGGTTTGTTTTTGCTACCTATTCTTTCAGCCGACTGCCCAAAGATAATCCTGTTCGCTTACAGGGATGGCATTGGTTGTCGAATGGATTTAAAGAATTGAAAGCCATCGGTGATAAAATCGGTACACGTAAATTATTAAAACGATTTTTGATTTCGTTTTTCTTCTATAACATGGGCGTGCAAACGGTCATGTACCTGGCGCCTTTGTTTGCCAAAGAAGTCATCCATATTGAATCGGCAGAATTGATTGCTACGATCCTTATCATACAACTCGTAGCGATTTTAGGCGCTTACTGTTTCAATAAAGTGTCGGCACGTTTTGGCAATACGAAAGCATTAGCCTATGGGATTGTCATTTGGTTGCTGGTATGTACCTCCGGTTATTTTGTACAAAAGGGAATTAGTTTCTTCCTGCTTGCCGGTACGATTGGTTTTGTGATGGGAGGGATTCAGTCTTTGTCCCGAGCAACTTATTCCAAACTATTACCGGAAGGAGTGGAGAACACGGCTTCGTATTTTAGTTTTTACGATGTCACAGAAAAAATATCGATTGTATTGGGAACGTTTTTATTTGGCCTTATCCGTCACCTCACCGGCGACATGCGCAATACTTTGTTGATGCTGGGACTGTTGTTCATTGTGGGCCTGGTGATTATTCTGACCATCCCTTCGAAGAAGGTGTATGTGGATAGCCAGTAAAAGTAGGTAGTCGTTAGAAGTTAGTCATTAGAAAATAGAGTTATATGAAATTAGTTGTCGCAGAAAAAATGAATCGTTTAGTCTTAGTTGTTTGTTTGCTTGCGGGCATACATTCTATTGGATTCGCACAAGAACAAACGGATTCTTTGTTTTACTTTAACACCATCAAGGTAAAAGGGATTTACAAATCGTTTGAAGAGTTTCGCCGGAACGCCCCTTCTATTCCATTGCCAGATAAGGTTATAATAGAATATGATGTAGAAGAAAGTTTGTATCAAAAAGATGTATCCATTGCCAGATTGAATTGTGATTCTTTGATGCCTTGTGAAAAGAAAACACCGGTCTGGGGATTTTGTGATGGCTCTTCGGTTTTTATTTCACGCGAAGCAAAGTTTGATAAGCACATCACCTATGATAAAGTGATTTACATGGGGCGATACATATATTACCAGTACGTGTTTAAAACGAATTCCTCTGCTACGAATACAGGTCCGGGATCATCAACAGGTGGTTACACCATGGGCGGCGCGAGAAGCAAGACGGTAGTGAACAAAGCGATTGATATCAATACCGGAGAAACGTTTGAGTTGTCCAATAACAAGATTTTAAAAGTACTGAAAGACGACAAGGTATTAACCGCAGCGTTCAATAAGGAAAAACACAAAGAGAAAGTACAGGCTGCTTATTTGATCAAGTATGCGGAGAAGCATAAGGAGCAGATTAAGAAGAGTTATAAGTAGTGGTTCGTATTTAATATTGAAAATCTATACCAGCTGTTTTGCCCCTAACCCCTGAAGGGGAACTGTGCTTACTCAATAGAAAGGTCATCGTTTATAGTAAACGATGACCTTTCTATTGAAGTCCCCTTCAGGGGATTTAAGGGCAAGACAGATTGTATAATAAAAAAGCCTTCCATTAACAGAAGGCTTTTCTTTTATATGATTAAAACCAACAACCTTACGCTTTAATGATCAATGTCGAAGGCGTATCCTTCAACCACGTGCTCTCATGATCCACCGCCTTCTGCCAACCGTCGATGCTGAGGAGTACCAGGTTTTGATCAGCAAGTAAAGCAGCATCTAACTTGTCTTCATCGTAGATCGCCATGTTATGGTGTGTGATGCGTTCAATCGATTTGATGTTTTCTTTGATCTCAGGATTTTGTTTGATGGTTCCGGTCACGTCGATGATGGTGACTTTGACATCGCTGTTGTGGATCAATTTCTGAGCATACACCAATAAGAAGCTATCGCTGATGGAGAAGATCGGAATCAATACATGATTCACTTCTTCCAGGTCTTTATCGATGAAGAATCCTACAGGTACCTTGCTGCTTTTTAAGATCAGCTTCACACGTTCTCCGAAGATGGTGTTTTCAAATAGTTTTTCTTTACCGGTGATGGTATCCAGCAAACGTTCAGGATTGATGATCTTGCTGGTCACTCCCAATATTTTTCCTAACAAAGTTCCTTCAAAGATCGATTGTCCGATCCCAATGATCACCAGGTCGTAGTTGCCTTCATTGGCCGTATGTACAATTTCCTTGTCGATGTCTTGCGTCGCTTTGAAAAGGGTAAACAATGGGATGTTCAATTTCTTCGCTTCTTTCTCAATGGGTTTGAAGATGTCCAGTTCGTAGTCAGGTGTGTTGATTTGATTCAGTTCCGTACTGTGCGACAAGTGGAGTGCCGTAACAGAAGTATGTTGAATCGTTTTCTTTACAAAGCAGTTCGCCAGCTTAATCATGGTTTGACTACGCTTGGGATTGCCGAATGATACCAACATCTTGTATTTACGCTGTCCCTGACTGCTGTCTTGTAAATGGGTAACAGGATATTTTTTCTCCGGTAAAAACTTGTTGATCAAATCCAGCGCAGGACCTGTCATGAGGGTAGTGGCCAGGGCCATGATCACCATCATCGCAAACACTTGCGGAGACAATACGCCAAGGTCATAACCGATATTCAGTACCACCAACTCCATCAGTCCTCGGGTGTTCATCAAGGCACCGATGGTTAAACTGTCTCTCCAGCTTTGTCCCACGTAACGTGCCGATAAGGCACTGCCGAGAAACTTGCCGACTACGGCCACCAAAACAATCAGTCCGCAGATTTTCCAAAGGTAAATGTCGTTGAGCAATCCGATTTGTGTACGCAATCCGGTGAACACAAAAAACAAAGGCAGTAATAAAACAATGGATACGTCTTCTATTTTTTCAATGAAGATGTTACGGAAATTCATATTGCTCGGCATGATCACACCGGCCAAAAAGGCGCCAAATAAGGCGTGTATACCAATCACTTCTGTGGTGAATGAAGAAAGGAGCAGAATCACGAAGAAGATCGCTACGATGGGTTTGCTTAAGCTTTCTTTGTAAGAATATTTATCTCCCAGTTTTCGAAGAAAAGGTTGTACCACTTTTACCATCAGGAAGACATAGCCTACTGCCATGATGATGGTATAGATCGCGCTCACTATTGTGCCGGCTTTTACAATGGCAATTACCACGGCAAGTAAACACCAGGCGGTGATGTCATCCGCTGCGGCACAGGTGATGACAATGGTACCGACTCTCGTTTTGCTTAGCCCCCGTTCCTGTACGATCCTCGCCAATACCGGAAAGGCGGTAATACTCATAGCAATGCCGGTGAACAAGGCGAAGGAAAGAAAATTGATGGTAGGCGGTGCGAAATTCAGGTAGATGTAATAAGCCAGTCCTATCCCTAATGTAAAAGGGAAGATGATGCTCGCATGACTGATGACCAGGGCATCATTGGCTTTGGTTTTTAAAATGCGAAGATCCAGTTCCATACCGATGATGAACATGAAAAAGATCAAACCGATCTGACTCAAAAACTGGAGGTTGCCCAATGATTGAGCCGGGAAAAGGAAAGCTGAAAATTCAGGCACATAGGATCCCACAAAAGAAGGACCCAGGAATATACCGGCGGCAATTTCTCCGATCACTGTAGGCTGTCTGATTTTCTTACACAGAAAACCAAATATACGGGCCACAATGATGATGGTGAGAATCTGCAACAGCAGGATCGCCAAAGGATGTGTCAGGTTTTGGTGATAGGTTGTGATGAATTGCTGCCAGTGCGAAGAGACTTGTACAATGGTTTGAATGGATTTTTGTACTTCGAGCAATTGACCCAAACCCAGGATGTAAAGAATCAGGCCGAAAAAACCACCGATGGTTACGACGTAAAATAAAAGATTTTTGTAAGTCTTCATGACGCAGGAGGGCAAACAACTGATACCGGAAAAGTTTCAACGCATCAGGTCTAACAAAGATAAGAAGAAGTGGTCAGTTGTCAGTCGTCAGTGGTCAGAAAATAATAAAAAAGGGAGATCATTAATCTCCTTTTTATACTGACAACTGATCACTGACTACTATTTCCACTGATTACCAGTCGGATTTGACTGGCTGCTATCTGCTAATGCTTCTGGTCTCGCGTTAGGGATTGAGCCATTGTCTGAGCTCTTCCCGCTTTTTCAGCGGGAAAGCGAGTGGCGAAAGCCCGACCCGCAGGGAACGCCCTTTATTTTATTTAAAACTTAACCGAAAAATAACCTCCATTATTTGTCTTTTTATTTCTCAAGTATTTAAAACAAAGCAAATCTTTCATCCTATTTCCTCCCATAAAAAAAGCCCGCTCTTTCGAACGGGCTTCCACTATGTTAACCGAGATTTACTACCAGTCAGATTTGACCGGAGCTTCGCCCGCGGGGGAAATGCTCAATTGCATGTCATTGATGACTTCTTTCATTTTGGCAGCTGTGTCTTTCTTGATTTTGGCCCATCCGCCGTCAGGTAACACGAACTTACCGCACTCGGCAGATTTAAGTTCTAATGCACCACCATTGCCTTTTCCTTTACCGCCTTCGTGTTTGAAGTTGGTGATGTCGTATTTGTAACGGCCGTCTTTCGCGTTTACTGTAACAGTGAATTTCACTATACCGTTATCGTTCATGCCTACGCGAGGTCCCGGATAGGTAACAGGGAAAGAACCTTCGCAGGTCATTACGCCGTTTTCTTTATCCATTTGTGTAATTCTGTATTTATTGGTTTGAGCCCAGCTGAAGGCGCGGTCATAGATGACTGCTTTGCCACTGTTGTCGGTTACTTTTATCACTTCTGTGTAAAGGATTTTTTGGGTCTCATTGCTTACCGGTAGTCCTTCTGCTGTTTGTGCCGTTGCTACTGTGCATACGAAGAGCATCAGGATAGCGATCAAAGCGGATGTTTTTTTCATGTTTTTTGCTGGGTTATAGTGGTGTTAAGATAGGATAAATCCGGTCTATTTTCAATTATTTGTTACAAATTTTGCGCTCCACTTCCAGCGGAATCCTTTGCTGTGGCCTGTGCCCACTATGGTGCTGTCGTTGATCAGTTTGCCTTTGTAGACGGCATAACTATCGTTCATGGTAAAGGTGATTTTTTTTCCTTTCTGTCTCCAGAAATCGTTCTCAGGTGAAGCATCACTGGGATGATAGGAATAGATATGTCCGTCGGGTTTGAGCAGTAATTCATAACTCAGGTCTTCGTCCGTATAACGCCAGAACGTAGAGTCAAGGGATTTAGTACGCCTAGCGCAACTTGTCAAAGAATAAACAGCGATCAGTAAAATGAATGCCTGCTGTAAAGTATTTCTCTTCATTTGTATGTATTTTTAAGCGGGATTATGGACCTGTATCTCAATGTATAAAAAATACTTTTATAAATCACCTGTTTTTTTAGGACTGCTGATCATCTTCCTTGCTATGGCTGTTCGTGTGAGCTGGATGGGAAAGGGCGTCTATGCCTTTACCGATGAAACGCGCTACGAAGCGTCGCAGCAACTGGTCGGTCAACTCCTGCAGGGAAATATCAAAGAAGGATTCTCTGCACTTATAAAAACAGATGCACGACCGGTCGATTGTCTGCTGCATGCCTTACCGGCTTTGGTGCAGCAGGTGTTGCCACATACAGAAGGTCTCAATCATCCGGATGCTTTGGTCTGGGTACAGTACTTTCATGTTTTACTGTTCGGCATGCTGGCTTTTGTATTTTATCGAGTGACGGTATTGCTCTTTCCGCAAACGGATTATATTCCTCTTTTCGCTTTGACTTGTTTTGTGTTGCTGGTGAATAACCATGTGCATGCTCGACATATTTTACCTTACGATACAGCACTGTTGCTGTTACTTCTGGCGTTGGGAATCATTGTACATGTACACCGCACAAACGGTTTGATTTCCACACGGGCCAAATACATCGCCGGTACACTCGCGGCTTTGGCCTGGCTGACATATCCCGGCTATTACTGGCTGCCCGTGTTGATGATGGTGTATCTGTTCCTGGTATCGGGAAGCAGACGGTTCACCGATGGCCTGCGCGAAGTGATTCCTTTTCTTACAGGTGCTTTTGTTGTTGTATTGTTCTTCGAAGCGGTGTATTGGTATTACGGGAAATCTCTGCTTTACAGTTTGGCCGGTTTGTCGCTGGGCATCAACCAGGGTGATTACCACGAGAGTCTGGAGTTTATCATTCAGTACATGAAGGAGAGCAATGGTGCAGTGGGCTGGATCTTGAGTTATACGTTTTTGATCGTGGGCGCCTTAAGTCTGCTGGCTTTGCTGCGTGTGCGGATGAGCGTGTTTGATCCGCTGCGTGTGTTTTTGGGACTGGCTTTCGGAGCCTGGGCTTTTCATGTGGTGCTGGGGGAAGTGTTCGAGTTCATGGTGTTTTACGGACGCTTGATTCATGCTTTCGTTCCGTTTATGATTTGGGCTGTACTTGCAGCATCTCTGCGTTTGAAAAGCATGACGGCACCTGCGCTTGCTGTCCTGGTGGCTTTGAGTTTGTTTTCCTTTTGGAACTTTCATCAGGCGTATCAGGTCATTACTTATCCACGGGATGTTTTGTTTAAGTTCTCTCATGCAGGAACGGATGCAGCCAACGGTCATCCGGTAATTCAATTGGCAGAGGATACAAACGTGGTGGTTCCGTATTGTAACATCCATTCTCCGTACGCTTATTATAACCTTTCCAACCGCCGTGTAGATCCTTCGCTTTCTTTTTACAATACAGGTATTCTCTATCCCATTGAAGGGCAAGAGGTTGTTCGCTGTGCACAAACTTCTCCTGCTCTTCTCCTGCGGGCGCCTTATTACCTTTGTTTTGTGCCTTATGGTTACGAGGGGTATAGTCCTGCGGCCAGAAGGCGATTGCAAAGTGGTCTGTATACTACGCAGGTGATGTTGAAAACCAAGTAATAAGATTCTGTAATTACTCGGGCTTCAAGTGGTTTTTACCATTAGATGTTTTATTTTTGAAGGACCGAATCAACCTTCAACTATGAATACTGACTTTTTCAAGAAATTCCTTCCGCACCTGATCGCCAACATCGCTTTCCTTGCGGTTTTATTCCTTTACTATTATCCTACGCTATCCGGAAAAGAAATTGTACAGAACGATGTCGTTCAGGCCAAAGGCTTTTCTAAAGAAGCGGATACCTACATCAAGAAAAATGGAGGTGAGGTCTTATGGACAAACAATAGTTTTTCGGGTATGCCTGTGTGGGTAGGTCACACCACCAATTACGTGGCCGGTGTACACGCGGTGCTGCGTGCTTCTTTGCCAACACCGGTATTACTCGGATGGATTTGTTTTGTCGGGTTCTATGTGCTCATGGTCGTAGTCGGCGCCAATGCCTGGCTCTCCTTTGCCATGTCGGCGGGTTTTGCCTTTTCTACATTCAACATCATCAGTTTTGAAGCGGGGCACCTCAACAAGGTTTATGACATGGGGCTTATGGCGCCTGTGTTGGCCGGTGTGTGGCTGATCTTTCAACAACGAAAATACATTGTCGGCGCTTTGGTCACGACGTTCTTCCTGGGACTGCAAATTTTTTATGGTCACTATCAAATCACTTATTACTTATTCATTGTATTGCTTTTCATGGGCTTGTACGAACTGGTTGTTGCTATTCGCAGCAAGGCCTACACACACTTTGCGAAGGCTACCGTGTTAGTGGTGGTATGCGCCATCGTGGCGGTAGGTCCGAACATTTCTAAAATGTGGACGAACTATGTCTACTCAAAAAATACCATCCGCGGTGGTTCTGAATTGAAAGCGGAATCCAAAGACAATGCAGGGTTGGATAAAGACTACGCCTTGAGCTGGAGCAATGCCGTCTCAGAAACCTTCACGATTTTCATTCCTTACTTTTATGGCGGTGCAAGCGGTGAGAAATTAAGTACAGGATCCAACATGTTCAAAACCATGGTGGCTAACGGTGTACCGCGCAACGATGCGAAGCAATACATCGAGCGCGTACCCTTGTATTGGGGCGATCAACCGTTCACGGCAGGTCCTTTGTACTTTGGTGCGATCATGATTTTCCTGTTTGTCATGGCGCTGTTTGTGATCAAGGACAATTACAAGTGGTGGATTTTGGCGGCCACTGTTTTCTCGATCATGATGTCCTGGGGAAGAAACTTTGATTTGCTGACAGACTTCTTATTCTACAATGTACCGCTTTACAATAAATTCCGTTCAGTGACCATGGCTTTGTGCATCGCTCAAATGACGGTGCCTTTCTTAGCGGGTCTCTTGCTGGTGAAGTTGGCCAAAGGGGAAGTGGAACAAAAGGATTTTTACAAAGGTTTGAAATGGACGCTGGGTATTTGCGGTGGTCTCGCTTTAATCTTTGGTTTGATGGGCGGCGCTTTCTTTTCGTTCACGGCTCCAAAGGACGCCAGCATCGGTTATCCCGATTGGTTGATAGAAGCCTTGCATGCAGACCGTGCTTCTAAATTCAGAACGGATTCGTTCCGTACCTTATTCTTTGTATTGGCTACGGCCGGCTTGCTGTGGGCCTGGTTCACGGATAAACTCAGTCCGAAGATCGTATACATTGCTTTAGCGTTTTTGGTGATCGTTGATATCGCATGGGTAGACAAACGTTATTTGGATGCTTCGGCTTTCACGAAGAAGAAAACAAACGAGGACTGGGTAGAGATGACGTCAGCGGACGAACAAATTTTACAGGACAAAGCATTAAGCTATCGTGTACTCAACTTAAGCAAGAGTCCCTTCAACGATGCCACGACTTCTTATTTCCATAAATCAGTAGGCGGTTACAGTGCCATTAAACTGGCGCGCTATCAGGATTTGATCGATAAACAGTTTACGGACTCTACCGGTAATTTTAAATTGAATCATCCGGTCTTCAGCATGCTCAATACCAAATACATTATTTTCCCGGATCAGAAAACAGATCAGATCTACGTGCAGCAAAATCCGGGTGCCTTAGGCAATGCCTGGTTCGCGCGTGAAATAAAATCGGTAAACGGTGCGAAGGAAGAAATGGAAGCACTCGGCAAGATCGATGTAACGCGTGTGGCCTTGGTGGACAAACGCTTTGACAGTTTGATCACAGGCTTTACACCCTCTGCAGACAGCAGCGCTACCATTAGATTAGTAGAAAACAGTGATCCGGATCAATTGACCTACGATTACAATGCCTCAAGCGAACAACTGGTGGTCTTCTCTGAAATCTATTACCAGCCGGGATGGAACGCTTACATTGACAATAAACTGGCAGCTCACCTGCGTGTGAATTATGTACTACGCGCCATGCGTGTTCCGGCAGGCAAGCACAGCATCGTGTTCAGGTTTGAACCGGAACATTATAAGCAATCGGAACGAATAGCCCTGTTTGGTTCCTGGATCTTCGTGGCCTTCTTGCTGGGCTTGATTGGCTTGTATGTGAAAGAAGAATTGAAAAAGAAAGCGGTTTAATTGTGAAAATCGCCATCATCAACATCTCTGATCGCTCCGGCGGCTCCGGCATTGCGGCGTACCGCACGGCGGAGGCGCTGAAGAGGGATTTCGGTCACGAGATCTTTTACCTGGTGCGTACCAAAACGCTCGATCAAGAGAATATTTATCAAACGACCGGCAATGCCTTCAAGGCGAAGCTGGAGCGTTTGTTTAACGTAGGCATGAACCTGCTCGGTCTGCAATACGTGTGGCTGCCTTTTTCTCCCTGGTTCATCCTGAACAAACTCGAAGAAATAAAACCCGACGTCGTGTGGATCAACAACACGGTAGGAGGGTATTTCATGACCTCTCACATCCGCACCATTGCGAAGAAATATAAAGTAGTCTGGACACTGCACGACATGTGGGCCTTCACAGCCAACGGCGCGCATACCTTCGGCGACGAGTCCTGGAAAGAACTGAAAGCCGCAAAAGGCGAATCAAAGATTTACCCCACCATCGGTTTGCCTTTGGGCAACTGGCTCATCCGCCGCAAGCAGCGGTTGTTTAAGGACGTAGACTTTACCGTAGTGGTTCCTTCCACCTGGATGTACAAGATGGCGGTACAAGCGCCCGTGCTGAAAGGCAAGCGCATCGAATTGATTCCGCACGGCATTGACCTCAACAAGTTCAAGCCTGGCGACAAGGAAGCCATGAAAGAAAAGTATGGCATTCCCCGCGACGCGAAAACAATTGCCTTCATCGCGCAAAAACTCAAAGGCAATTTTTTCAAAGGCGGCTCGGATCTCTACGACATTTTAAAACACCTCAACGAGCAAACGACTTTTCCGATTCACCTCTTATTAATGGGTGAAGACAGCATGCCGGAACTCAACGATTTTAAAAACCTGATCGTACACTCCATGGGTTACGTGAAGGAGGAAGAGAAGATGGTGGAGATTTTAAATGCGACGGATGTGTTTGTTTATCCTACTAGGGCGGATAATTTTCCTTTGGTTTTATTAGAATCTATCGCATGTGGATTGCCTGTTGTCTCTTATGACGTTGGTGGATGTCGTGATATGATAAAGAATAATATATCTGGTTATTTAGTTAAATATTCTGAAGCATCAGAAATGTCGCAGAAAACATTAGATTTATTATTTAATAGTCTCTTAAGAGTTGATATAATGAAAAAATCCAGGAAATTTTGTGAAGAAAATTTCCTGGATAAATTAATTTCTAAATCTTACTTTTCAATCTTTGAAAGATAATAAGCATACATCTTTAAATCATTCTTTTATTATTTTTTTTATGAATTGATCTTTGCCATTAACATTTATTATCCTTACAATAAATATTCCTCGCGGCCATTCTTCTGTATTAATTTCCATACTATCTCCATTTGTATAAGTTTCTTTATATAGCTCTATACCGTTGATGTTTGTGATTTCAATTATTGCAGTATTAATATTTCTAGTGTTCGTTTTTATATTAATGGTGTTTTGAAAATAAGTAGGATAAATATTGAATTTTTGATTCTCATTGTACATATAAACTACATTTGTATAATCTGTGTATCCATCGAAGTCTAAAATTTTAAGACGATAATAACTCCTTTCATCAGTTATTTCAGGTATAAGATATTTGTAACTGGTATTTTTATGTTCCTTATTAATTGCAAGTGTATAACCTATTGAATCAAATTTTATCCCGTCTAAACTTTGTTCTATTATAAATAGCTTTGTGTTTATTTCATTTGATGTTTGCCAATTCAAAAAGTTATTATTGTCTTCCTTGTACAGTGAAAAATTAATTAGTGTTACTGGAGTTGTTTGTTGACAAGGCGTAATTGTGGCTATATTATTTAAAATAATTGATACATTTGTTACAGATACGTCTGAAGATAAAGTTAGTTGATTTAGATTTGTTGTTGTTTGATTAACTCTCCGTATTTGTGGTGTTATGCTGGAGTTTCTTATTAAATTAGTCTGACCTAAACATCCATTTGGGGCAGTTCCCAAGGAATCTGTTTTTACAATATACATATCCGATCTACCCGCTCCTATACTTGCAGTATATCCAACGAATACAATACTATCACCATTTATAATGCATTCATTAAATTCTTCATTTGCAGTACCACCATACGTCCTGCTCCATTTAGGAATTCCGACCTTGTCAATACGAATTGCCAAAGCTTCGTTAGCACCACTTCCATAGCTTGTTGTATAGCCAGAAAGTACATAGTTATTGAATTCGTCGATTTGGAAATCCCATGCTCTTTCATCTCCTGTATTACCAAAAACTCTTGCCCATTCAATTCTTCCTCGAGAGTCTACTTTTGTTAGAGCTAAATCTAATCCACCAGATCCATAAGATTGATAATGTCCTGAAAATGCGTAACCCCCATCAGATGTAGCTCTAATGCAATCACTAGCATCATTAGCTAATCCACCATTATCTCCAAAACTGTTGTTGGAAATAATAGTACCATTTTCATCTGCTCGTATAACTAAAGCATCGTAATTTAAAGATCTAGATGTATTCTCAATTCCAGTTATTACGAATCCATTGTTAGGACCATTATCAATGTAATAGAATCTTTCGTTGTTATTTGTTCCATACGCATTACTCCAGAGCATATCTCCTTGATTATTTATTTTTATCAAATAGCCATCGTCTCCTCCACTGCCAAAACTTTGTGTTCTACCAGCTATAATGTATCCTCCATCAGCAACTTGTTTTATGCATGCGGAAAAATCATTTCTCGATCCACCAAATGTTCTAGACCATTCTACACTTCCATTAATGTCAGTCTTAATTACTAATAAATCGCTATTCCCGGCACCAAAGGAAGTTGTATTAGCTAAAAGAATAAAGCCTCCATCTGATGTTAATTCTGCGTGTTCGGCAGTCTCATTTTGGGGGCCTCCATATCTATTGGCCCATTGAGTAGTGCCATCACTATTTATTCTAAAAAGAATAAGATCCGTATTTCTTGAATTAAAATTGCTTGTTGTGCCAAGTATTAAATATCCGTTATTGCCAAGTGAAACAATGGAATTTGCTAAATCATCATTTGTTCCACCATAACTTCGTTGAAAGGGGGATACTTGGCTAAATCCTTGAAAAAAAATACACAGAAGTGGTAAATATAGAGTTTTCATAAACAAAAAAGTTTAAAAAGTAAAAAATGTAAAAATATTGAAAGCGAAATTATCAAATGTTTTTTGAATGTCAATAAAATTTGATAATTTTGATATTAATTATATTTTTTATTTAAATATGCGAGTTTTTTTTGTCTTAGCTTGTGTGGCTTTTTTTTGTAATAGAGAATTAAAAGCTCAAAATAAACAACAATCTTCTTATGGTGGAGAAAATTCAGATCTAGGCGTCTCCGTCTCAGTTTTAGAAGATGGAAGTATTATAACCTTTGGCACAAGCAATTCATTTAGCGGTAGTAAAGATTTTTTACTTTCTAAAATTAATAAAGCAGGAAACGTTGACTGGAGCAGAATTTATGGTGGGCCAGATGCTGAAACAGCGGTTCATTTAGAAAAAACTAATGATAATGGGTATATACTTTTAGGCAATAGTAGTAGCTATGGTAATGGCAATGAAGATATATATATTATCAAAACAGATTCAAATGGGAATGCATTGTGGTCTAGAACTTATGGAGGATCATTGGGTGATTTTTCAGGATGTGTCAAAGAGGTTCCCACAGGAGGATATATAATAGCTGGCAGAACTCAAAGTTTCGGAGAGGGTAGTGATGACGGTTATTTAGTTAGAATTGATGATGATGGAACTATTATATGGAGTCAATCTT
>Ga0247808_10000663_pt1 | contig 16451 bp, 11 predicted proteins | sample UWRJL089202R1_FD_179914 | JGI IMG/M metagenome (GOLD analysis project Ga0247808, IMG submission 179914) | Plant litter microbial communities from Arlington Agricultural Research Station in Wisconsin, United States - UWRJ-L089-202R-1 | ecosystem: Environmental > Terrestrial > Plant litter >... | reverse complement strand
TCCTGGAATGTCGACATGGAAAGTCTCCGAAAGGCGCCAATGCGTGGATGGTTTGTAGGCGCGTCGTGCCCGTCTGTTCAATGGTTTTCTCAAGCGGTGGAACGGGGCGGTTGACGCTGCGTGCGACTGGCAGTGCAGATTTCCGCAGAGCGCCGTTGCGGTGTATCGCGGCGCGGGATAAATGTGGGGCATGAGCGAGATCGAGACTGAAATGACCACATTGCGCATTGCCACCGCCCAGTTGAATCCGACTGTCGGCGACGTCGTCGGCAACCTTGCCAAGGCCCGCGAAGCGCGTGCCGACGCCGCCCGCCAGGGCGCCGATCTGCTGCTGTTGACGGAGCTGTTTCTCTCCGGTTACCCGCCGGAGGATCTGGTGCTGAAACCGGCTTTTCTGAAAGCCTGCCTGGTGGCGGTCGAGGATCTGGCCAAGGAGACTGCCGATGGCGGTCCCGGCGTGCTGATCGGCTTTCCGCGTCAGGGTGAGCTTGGCCGGCATAATTCGGTAGCGCTGCTCGACGGCGGCAGGATCCTGGCTTTACGCGACAAGGTCGATCTGCCGAACTACGGCGAATTCGATGAGAAGCGGGTGTTCGTGCCTGGCGAGATGCCGGGTCCGGTGAATTTTCGCGGCGTGCGGCTCGGCATTCCGATCTGCGAGGAGATCTGGAACGATCTCGGGGTCTGCGAAACTCTCGCCGAGACCGGTGCGGAAATTCTGCTGGTGCCGAACGGCTCGCCCTATTACCGCGGCAAGCTCGATGTCCGCCATCAGGTGGTTCTGCGCCAGGTGATCGAGACCGGCTTGCCGATGATCTTTGCCAATCAGCTCGGGGGCCAGGACGAACTGGTATTCGACGGCGCCAGCTTTGCCTTCAATGCCGACCGGTCGCTCGCCTTCCAGATGAGCCAGTTCGAGCCGACGCTGTCGGTCTCCACCTGGCGCAAGACGGCCGAAGGCTGGCATTGCAAGGATGGCGGGCTGGTGCATATTCCGGAAGAACAGGAGGCGGATTATCTCGCCTGCATGCTGGGCTTTCGCGACTACGTCAACAAGAACGGTTTCAAGACCGTCGTGCTCGGCCTGTCCGGCGGCATCGATTCGGCGATCTGCGCGGCTCTGGCCGTCGATGCGCTGGGCGAGGAGCGGGTGCGCTGCGTGATGCTGCCCTATCGCTATACCTCCGACGAATCGCTGAAGGATGCGGCCGATTGCGCCAAGGCGCTCGGCTGCCGCTACGACATCGTCTCGATCGTCGAGCCGGTCGAAGGCTTTTCCTCGGCGCTGGCGGAGATGTTCGAGGGCACCGAAAGCGGCATCACCGAGGAAAACCTGCAGAGCCGGGCCCGCGGCACAATCCTGATGGCGATCTCCAACAAGTTCGGCTCGATGGTGGTCACCACCGGCAACAAGTCGGAAATGTCGGTCGGCTACGCAACGCTCTATGGCGACATGAACGGCGGCTTCAACCCGATCAAGGACCTGTACAAGATGCAGGTCTATGCGCTGTCGGCCTGGCGCAATGCGCATGTGCCGCCGGGCGCGCTCGGACCGTCTGGCGAGGTGATCCCGAAGAACATCCTCGACAAGGCACCGTCGGCAGAACTGCGTCCGAACCAGACCGACCAGGATTCGCTGCCGCCCTATCCGGCGCTCGACGACATGCTGGAATGCCTGGTGGAAAAGGAAATGAGCACGGAAGAGATTGTTGCCCGCGGCCATGACATCGCCACCGTGCACCGTATCGAGCACCTGCTCTATCTTGCCGAATACAAGCGCCGCCAGTCGGCGCCGGGGGTGAAAATCACCCAGAAGAATTTCGGCCGCGACCGCCGCTATCCGATCACCAACCGGTTTCGCGATCGCTGAGTGGCTTCGGGAGATATTGGCATGCGCAGCTCGGTCGAGATTTTTAATATCCGCACTCGCTCGATGCGGGTGATATGGCAGACCGATCTGCTGGTCGAGGCACCGAACTGGGCGCCGGACGGCGGCCATCTGCTGTTCAATCGCGACGGGTTGATATATCGGCTGCCGCTCTCGGGCGCTCAGGAGCCGGTGCCGGTCGACACCGGTTTTGCCCAGCGCTGCAACAACGACCACGGCATTTCGCCGGACGGCGCCTGGATTGCGATCTCCGACAAATGCGAGTTCGGCAAGTCGGCGATCTATATCCTGCCATCGGCCGGCGGCACGCCAAAACTGGTGACCGAAAACCTGCCGTCCTACTGGCATGGCTGGTCTCCGGATGGCCAAGACTTTGCCTATTGCGGCATCCGCGACGATTTGTTTGACATCTATACCATCGGTAAAGAGGGCGGCACCGAGCTGCGGCTGACGCATGGCGAGGGCCGCAACGATGGGCCGGATTATTCCGCCGACGGACGATGGATCTATTTCAACTCCAGCCGCACGGGCCGCATGCAGATCTGGCGCATCCGTCCCGACGGCAGCGGCGTCGAGCGGGTGACCGACAGCGACTATGGCGACTGGTTTCCGCACCCATCTCCGGCCGGTGACAAGCTGCTGGTGCTCTCCTACGATCCGGATGTCTTCGACCATCCGCGCGACTTGAACGTCCGGCTGCGGCTGATGGATCCGCACGGCGGCAATCCCGAGATCTTGTGCGAGCTGTTCGGCGGCCAGGGCACCATGAATTCGCCGAACTGGGCGCCGGATGGCGATGAGTTCGCCTATGTTCGCTACGAGCCTGCAACGGCCTGAGATCTTCCTAAAAAAACGGTCTTTTCGTCCGCCGACGAATCGCGCTTTTCTCATCGCCTGACGTGGCTCACCTTCCACCGGTGGAATTGCTGCAATCGGTCCGCGCCGGCGACATCACTGCTGCAGCGGCTGCGGGCCTTTGACAGCCGGGTCGGCCAGATCGATGCTGGTGGTCTGTTGCGCCGGCAGGAATTCCGGGCCGACGACGCGCACCTTGTTCTTGTCGGGATCGTAAGGCCGCTCCGGCGGTGACGCCACGACTGCGGTCGCTGGGGCTGGCGAGGTCGAAGGCACGGCCGTGGAGGGCGCAATCGGCGTGGGCGCGACCGGCGGTGCCAGGTTTGGCACGGAGGCTTCCGTGGTCACCGGTTTTGCCGGCACTCCGGGCTTGGCGGACGACTTTCCCGACAGATTGGTGATGCCGGAATAGGCGGCCGTGCTTTGCGGCGCGGCGCCGCGGGTCTGGATGCTGCCGCCCGTCCCGGCGGCCATGGTGCATCCGCATTCGGATTTCTGGCCGGGCGGGCGATCCTTGTAGGCAAAGGCGGTCGGCAGCGACTTGTAGGGCGTACCGGTGACCGTCGACACCATGTCGGCGCTCTCCTGGTCGGTGGTCGAGTGATAATAAAGTTCCGTCTGGGCGCCGGGGCAGCGTTGTGCGCAGAGATCGGCCTGGTGGGGAAAGTCGCGCGGCGAGGCGTTCGACGAAATCGGGAAGAAGGCGCCGTCGCAGGTACGCACGCACATGGTGCGCAGCCCGCCGCTGATCGTCGGCGCGACATCGGTGACAGACGGGCGGGCGGCTGTGACGGGCGGCGTGACGCCGTGATAGAAGGGCGTCTCGCCCGCGGCCGGGTCATAGGTTCGCTCGTCGAACCCTCTGACCTGGCGGTAGTCGGGAACGCCGCCGGCATCGCGCTCTGCCGATTGCGGCTCGGCTGGTGCCAGTCCGTCGCCGGTGCAGCCATTGGCGTCCAGCGCGGCGAGAATGCTGGTGCGGTCATAGGCGCCGTCATTGCCGGCACTGCGTGCCGTGTCGCGCTCGTCGGCGATCGCCCGCTTGTTGTCTTCCATCCGCGCGAGGTCCGACTGCATCTCGCTACATTCGGCCCGGTGGTCGCCGCCGAACACGACGATGCTGCCGGAAGAGCAGCCCATCCGCCGCATCTCGACGCGCAACTGCCGGATCTGCATGTTCTGCTGCGTCAGTGCCTGGGAATAGCGCCGGGCGCCGGGCACGGTGCCGATCACTTCCGGTGCCGAGACCAGCTGGTCGAACAGTCTTTCGCAAATGGCGCTGGTCTGCGCAGCAACCGGCGCTGCCAGCAGCAGCGGCAGAATCAGGGCGATGGTCAGCGTGCGGCCATGCGTCACGAAGGCAACTCCGGTTCGATCGTCTCAGACGGATGGAGCGGTATAGCACCGGGCGTCTGAGCATACCATAAATGGGCCGGCGCCATCGGCACCGGCCCATTCAAATTTCCGTCAATGACGACTGCGATCCACTCAGGCCGGGTAGGAGGCTTCCACCACCGAAAGGGCCGCCATGTTGACGACGCCGCGCGAGGTCACCGATGGCGATAGGATGTGCGCCGGCAGGGCCGCACCCAGCAGGATCGGGCCGACATGCAGGCTGTCCGTCATCGTCTTGACGACGCCGAGCGTGATATTGGCGGCATCGAGGTTCGGGAAGACCAGCAGATTGGCTTCGCCCGACAGCGTCGTGTTCGGCATCACCCGCTTGCGCAGGATTTCCGAGATCGCCGACTCGCCGTGCATTTCGCCATCGACTTCCAGCTCCGGTGCCCGCAGGCGGACCAGCCGCAGGGCTTCGCGCATTTTCCGCGCGCTTTCCGAATCGCGCGATCCGAAATTGGAGTGCGAGACCAAGGCTGCGCGCGGAGTGATGCCGAAACGCTTGATTTCCTGCGCCGCCAGGACCGTCATCTCCGCCACTTCCTCGGCCGACGGCACGTGGGTGACAAAGGTGTCGGTGAAGAAGGTGGCCCCGCGCTGCGAGATCAGCAGGCTGAGGCCGGAGAAATCGCGCACGCCGTCGCGCTTGCCGATGATCTGGCGGACGTCACGCAGATGCTTGTCATAACGGCCTTCGACGCCGCAGATCAGCGCATCGGCTTCACCGCGCTTCAGCGACAGGGCGGCAATCACCGTGGTGTTGGTGCGCACGACGGTCCGGGCCGCTTCGGGGATGACGCCCTGGCGGCCAACGAGGGCCAGATAGTCCTCGACATACTCGCGGAAGCGCGGATCGTCTTCCGGATTGACCACCTGGAAGTCGGTGCCGGGACGGATGCGCAGGCCGAAACGCTTGAGACGCGATTCGATGATCTGCGGACGGCCGATCAGGATCGGCGTGCAGATTTCTTCTTCCATCAGCACCTGGGCGGCACGCAGCACGCGCTCGTCCTCGCCTTCCGCAAAGATCACCCGCTTGCGGTCAGCGGTTTTTGCGGCAGCGAAGATCGGCTTCATGATGAAGCCGGAGCGCCAGACAAACCGGTTGAGCTGGTCGAGATAGGCTTCGAAATCGGCGATCGGCCGGGCGGCGACACCGCTTTCGGCGGCAGCACGGGCGACTGCCGGGGCAATGCGCAGGATCAGGCGCGGATCGAACGGCGAGGGGATCAGATATTCCGGTCCGAACACCGGCGTTTCGCCGGAAGCGCGGGTGGTGACTTCCCAGACTTCTTCACGCGCCAGCGCGGCGATCGCCTTGACGCAGGCCATCTTCATCTCTTCGTTGATGGTGGTCGCGCCGCAATCGAGCGCCCCGCGGAAAATGTAGGGGAAGCAGAGGACGTTGTTGACCTGGTTGGGGAAATCCGAACGGCCTGTGCAGATCATCGCGTCCGGGCGGGCGGCGCGGGCGAGATCGGGCATGATTTCCGGGGTCGGGTTGGCCAGCGCCATGATCAGCGGTCGCTCTGCCATCTTGGCCAGCAGTTCCGGCTTCAGCACGCCTGCAGCCGACAGGCCGAGGAACACGTCGGCACCGTCGAGACTGACGGCCAGCGGATGCGCATCGCCGGGCTGGGCATAGACGGATTTCCATTCGTCCATCAGCTCGTTGCGGCCCTCATGCACCAGGCCTTCGATGTCGTGTACCCAGATGTTCTCGCGCTTGGCGCCGAGCGTCACCAGCAGGTTGAGACAGGCGAGCGCGGCAGCACCGGCGCCCGAGGCGACGATCTTGATCTCTTCCAGCTTCTTACCGGCCAGCTCCATGCCGTTCAGAATGGCGGCGGCGACAATGATGGCGGTGCCGTGCTGGTCGTCATGAAACACCGGAATGTTCATTTTCGCGCGCAACTGCTGCTCGACGCGGAAGCATTCGGGGGCCTTGATGTCTTCGAGGTTGATGCCGCCGAAGGTCGGCTCCAGCGCGGAGATGGTCGACACCATGTCCTCGACGCCGGGAGCGTCGATCTCGATGTCGAACACGTCGATGCCGGCGAACTTCTTGAACAGGACGGCCTTGCCTTCCATCACCGGCTTGGAGGCCAGCGGGCCGATATTGCCGAGGCCGAGTACGGCGGTGCCGTTGGAAATCACAGCGACCAGGTTGGCGCGGGCCGTGTATTCTGCCGCCATTTCCGGATTGTCGCGAATTGCCAGACAGGGGGCGGCAACGCCGGGCGAATAGGCAAGCGCCAGATCGCGCTGGTTGCCGAGCGGCTTGGTCGCCTGGATCTCGAGCTTGCCCGGACGTGGATAGCGGTGGAAAAACAGTGCCTGCTCGTCCAGATCGCCGCTGGTGGGCTCGGTTTGCGTCTTCGGCTTGTCCTGGGAATTCATGAGTGCCCCGATGGTCGTTCAAGGGAAAAATCGAAGTCTCTGAATACATCAATCGGTCTGCAGGGACAGTACGTTATTTGTCGTTTTCGGCGTTTTTGTCGGACAAGATTGTCGCGGAAACGAACGTTCTGTGCTCTGCAGCCGCTGGCGGTTGCCATGGAAACATGTGCCCGCCAGGGCCGTGCGTTACACAGACTTCACGCGCGCACCTTAAGCGAGGCGGCCGCATGAGGCCGCCAAAGGTCCGTTCGCTTGCGGCAATCCCGGGCTTTTAAACAGGAACACATTCATGACCCTCATCGCATCGCACCGCGGCGGCGCCCATCTCTGGCCGGAAAACAGTCGCATCGCTTTCGTCGAGACCACCCGGCTCGAGGTCGAGATGGTCGAGTTCGACGTGCATCAGACGAGCGATGGCGTTCTTGTGGTGCATCACGATGCGACCATCGACCGGATGACCGACGGCAAGGGCGCGATCGCCACGCTCGGCTACGACGCGCTGAAGCGGCATGTGATCATAGGCAGCGGCGGCGGGACGATTTTGACGCTGGCCGAGGTGATCGCGATTTTCAAGCCGACCGGGATCGACCTGAGGCTCGAAATCAAGGCGGGTGTCAATGGGACGCCTTATGCCGGCATCGAGGAGAAGATTATCGCCGAGCTCGTGGCGCAGGGCATGCTGGCGCGCAGCCTGATCACCAGTTTCCAGCTGCCGTTGCTCAGGACGTTTGCCGAGGCGCTGGCGGAGCAGGGCGGCTCGGTGATCGGGCTGGTCTGGCTCTGCGCGCCGCTGGTCATTGCCCAGTGCGGCTGGCCCGGTGTGATCGCGGCGCTGGCCGCTCATGGGATTATCGGCATCGCGCCGCGTGCCGATGTCCTCGATGTCGAAACGATGCTGATGCTGCGGGATGCGGGCCTCATCGTCCACGCCTGGGCCGCCCATACGCAAGACGAAGCCCGAAACATGTTCGAACTCGGCGTGGTCAGTTTCACCAGCGACCGGCCCGATCTGGCAATCGCCGCGCGTGGCGCAAAAGACGCGGCCGGAACTTAACCGCCCGCATTCGGCCGCGGAAGGCCGCATTCCCGCCGTCTGCGGGCGCATGTCATGTTCCTGAAACACGACTCTGGTTTTGAGGGAGGCACAGGCTGGATTGGCGAGAAGGATGATGCCCGTGAACGGACAGTTGGACACCAGACACTTCAGGACCTTGTTCATTTCAGACGTGCATCTGGGCTCGAAGGCGGCCAAGACCGACTTTCTGCTGGATTTTTTACGCTACAACGAAGCCGAGACCATCGTGCTGGTCGGCGACATCGTCGACGGCTGGCGTCTGCGGCGCAACTGGTACTGGCCGCAGGGCTGCAACGACGTGGTGCAGAAACTGCTGCGCAAGGCGCGCAAGGGCACGCGGCTGGTCTATATCCCCGGCAATCACGACGAATTCCTGCGGACCTTTCCCGGCATGCATTTCGGCGGCATCGAAGTGGTCGACCGGATGATCCACGAGACGGCCGACGGCAAGAAATACCTGGTGCTGCACGGCGACGAATTCGACGTCGTCGTCCGCAATGCTCGGCTGCTCGCCTATCTCGGCGACTGGGCCTATGACGCGGCGATCGTCGTCAACATCGGGCTCGCCGCCATCCGCCGCAAGCTCGGCATGCCCTACTGGTCGTTTTCCGCCTGGGCCAAGCTGCAGGTCAAGCACGCCGTCAACTTCATCGGCGAGTTCCAGAAAGTGGTGGCCGACGAGGCACGGCGCAATCATGTCGACGGCGTCATCTGCGGCCATATCCATCACGCGGTGATGGAGGATATCGACGGCATCCACTATATCAACACCGGCGACTGGGTCGAAAGCTGCACAGCGATCGCCGAGCATTTCGATGGTAGTTTCGAGCTGATCTCCTGGCAGCACAGCGGCAATGCGGACACGGTGGTCGATATCCGGACGCTGACGCATGATGTCGTGCCGGCCGAGGCGGACGCGCGCGCCGCCTGATTGTCGCGGATCTTCGTTGGTGCGGCGGCTTGTGGCTGTGGTAGGCAGGCCGCCGGCTTCCATGCGATGTCGGGGCCGGCGGCGGTCGGCCTGGCGCTGGTCATCGTCGCCTATTATCTGCAGCCGCAAAGCACGATGTCAGCGGAAAAAAAGCGTCCGCGAAACTGCATAGCGCGGAGCTAACTTTGCAGCACCGCTTTGTCAGCGCCGAAGCGAAGGTAGCATCAAGCCGTTGGCTGGCGGCAGTGTTTGCCGCCAGAGCGCCATGTCTTTTAAAGCGCCTTCAGCGTCCAGTCGACGATCGCGGCGCTGACCTGGGCAAACGCGCGGTCCATGCCCTTGACGAAGACGTCGGGCGTGGTGCCGGAGACCGGTACGCTGGCGGAAAACACCTTTTGCGCTTTGACACTGCCGTTGCGGTCGTTCAGCAGCTTGGCAAAGATCTCGACATTGGCGACCTTCTGGCCAGATGTGCTGATCTCGAAGGTGCGGATGTCGGTGACGACCTGATAGTCGATCGCCAGTCCTTGCCCGGGCTTGCCGACGCCGGCCAGCTTGCCGCTGTTCTCGTAGGCTTCGATCAGCTTCGACTGCACCATGCGGGGCAGAGTGTCGCTCCACTGCGAATTGGCGAGATACTGGATCTCCGAGGGCGACACACGCACCACCACCTGCTCGCTGCCAAGCGCCTTCAGCGCGGTCGGCTCGGGCACCAGGATCTGGTGGCTGCGCTGCGACGGGCCGGTGCCGATGGCGCTAGCCGACAGGTCGAATGTATCGTTGTTGGCCTTGCTGCCACACCCGGCCAAAAGGCCAGCCAGAAGCGGCAGTGCCAGCATGGCCTTCAAGCCGTTCGAACGCCGCACCAGACTTTTCGAGCCCACCATATTGCCCTCACTCATGTGACTCATACCCCTTAGCGGCGCGTTCTGCCGTCATATTGCTTGACTGTATCGCCACCGAAAAGAAGTCTCTGCGGGTTGCGATCGAAATTGGTGATCGTCGAATTCAGCGAATCGACCGTCCGGCGGGTGTCGCCGATCAGCGCCTGGATATCGCGCAGGCCGGTGGACGAGAAGCGCGACAGGTTGTCGGCGATCGGTCCGACGCGGGCATTGACGTTGTCGGCCACGCTCTTGAACGAGGCGAGCGTCTGGCGCGCCTGGGCGAACAGCGAATTGGCATCGTCCGAACCTAGCAGCTTGTCGACCTTGACGAGAATGCCATCGACGCGGGTTGAGGCGCTGTTCAGCTTGTTGGCCATGTCCGACACGTCGTCGATGGTCGAATCGATTTCGTTCTGGCGCGCACGCACCCTGTCGGCGACATCCTTGATCGAGGCGATGGCGCTGCGCGCATCGGCGCTGGCGGCCGAGACGTCGTTGACGGTGTTGCTGACCTTGCTGGGGTCGATCGATGCCATCAGCGTATCGATGCGCTTCAGCGCCACCTGGGCATCGACGCCCACCTGGTTGAAACGGTCCGAGGTCTGCTTGACGCTTTCCATAATGCCGGTGAGCTTGCCGGAGGCATCCGACACGTCGTTGCTGACCTTTTCGGCATTGGACAGGATATTGTCGATCTTGCGCGAATCGACCGCACGCACCAGCGACTCGACCGCCGACAGAGTGGAGTCGACCCGGCTGGACAGGCCCTTGATCGTGCCGGACATCGAGGTGACGCTTTTCAGGAACTCGTCGATGCCGTCGGAATTGGCGCTGATTGCCGCTGAGAATTTTTCGGCGTTGCGGACGGTCTCGGTCAACGGACCACGGGCGTCTGAGACGAATCCCTGGATGTCGCCGATCGCATCGTCGGCACGCTGCAGGATCTTGTCGGCCGTGGTCAAAAGGTTGGTGACGCTGGAGAGGTCGGCGGTCAGGACGGCGGCCTGGCCACTGTCGATCGCCTTTTTCAGAATGTTTTCTTCGCCGCTCTTGCCGCCGGACAGTTCGACATAGGCGGCACCGGTCAGGCCCTGGATTTCCAGCACGGCCTTGGTCGAGGTATAGACCGGTGCATCGGCGCGCACTTCGGTAAACGCGATCGAGAAGTCGGGGTCCTGGCCGTCGATCGACAGGCTGCGGACCGTGCCGACCGGGATGCCGTTAAAACGCACCGGCGAACCGACCGACAGGCCATTGGCCGAGCCGGGGATGCGGATCACCAGTTCGGCGACCGGACCGCCGCGGCCGAATTCAGCCATCCAGTAGACGAAGCCGAAGGCTGCCGCGATCACCGCAAGCGTGAAAAACCCGACAATGGCGTAATTGGCTTTGGTTTCCATTATGTCCCAGTCACTTCCGCAGGTTTTGGTTTGGAACGGTCCGGAGGCACGATCGAACGCGCCCGCTTGCCGTGGAAATAGGATTTGACCCAAGGATCATCGCAGGCGAGCATATCGTCCAATGTGCCCTCCACCAAGACCCGCTTCTCGCCAAGCACCGCAATCCGGTCACAGGCGGAAAACAGGCTGTCGAGATCGTGTGTGACCATGTAGACCGTCAGGCCCAGCGTGTCACGCAGGCGGCCGATCAGCAGGTCGAAATCGGCCGCGCCGATCGGGTCGAGACCCGAGGTCGGCTCGTCGAGAAACAACAGGTCCGGATCGAGCGCCAGGGCGCGGGCCAGCGCCGCACGCTTGATCATGCCGCCAGACAGTTCGGACGGATATTTGTCGCCGGCGTCGGGGTCGAGGCCGACCATCTGCAACTTGATATAGGCCAGCTCATCCATCAGCGACTGCGGCAAATCGAGATATTCGCGCATCGGCAGCTGGATGTTTTCCTTGACCGTCAGCGACGAGAACAGCGCGCCGTGCTGGAACAGCACGCCCATACGGGTGTCGAGCGCAACGCGTTCCTCTTCGGTGACCGAATCGTAATCGGCGCCGAGAATGCGGATCGTGCCGGAGCGGTGCGGCAGCAGTCTGAGAACCGTGCGCATCAGCACCGACTTGCCGGCGCCCGAGGCACCGACGAAGCCGAGGATTTCGCCGCGGTAGATATCGAGGTTCAGCTTGTCGAGCACGATTTTCGAGCCGAAGCCGACGGTCAGGTCCTGTACCGACAGGATGACCTCGCGCTCCGGTTCTTTCTCGTCGATGCTGTTGTTGGCCACGTCCACCCGCTGCTGTTCCTTAAAAGTCGATCGAGGCATAGAAGATGGCAAACAGGCCATCCATGAGAATGACGACGAAAATCGATTTCACCACCGAGGAGGTGACGTGCTGGCCGAGCGATTCAGCGCTGCCGCCGACCTTCATGCCCTCGACGGCCGCCACGATGCCGATAATCAAGGCCATGAACGGCGCCTTGATCATGCCCGACGCCAGGGTCGAGATATCGACGGCATCGTGCAGGCGGGACAGGAATACGTCGAAGGTAATGCCGGAATAGGCCCAGGACACCACTGCGGCGCCGTACAGGGCGGCAAAATTGGCAATGATCGTCAACAGCGGCAGGGCGATGGTCAGCGCCACCAGCCGCGGAAAGATCAGCACGCCAACCGGATTGAGGCCGATGACTTTGAGTGCATCGATCTCTTCGCGCATCTTCATCGAACCGATTTCGGCCGTGATGGCACTGCCGGAACGACCGGCGATCATGATTGCAGTCAAAAGCACGCCAATCTCACGCAGCTGCAGGATGCCGACGAGATCGACCACGAACACTTCGGCGCCGAAATAGCGCAGCTGGAAGGCGCCCTGCTGGGCGATGATGGCGCCGATCAGGAAGGACATCAGCAGGATGATCGGAACCGCGCGCACGCCCATATGGTCGAGCTGGTTGACCACCGAGGCCGGCGACACGCCGCTGGCGCGGCCGAGTTTCAGCTGCGCGCCGCGCACGGCCGAACCAAGGATATGCATCGCGGCCAGAAAGTCTTCAGCGAAGCCGGAGACCGCCTTGCCTACGGGAGCAAAGACCCACTGAAACACCGGTACCCGGTCTTTTTTGGATTTGTCGGGCAGCGGCGCAGTTTCAGGCAGCGAGCCCAGCAGTTCATCGATCCGGGTGGTCGATCCGACGATCGCCGTCTCGACACCCTGTTCCGCCTTCTTGGCGATCAGCCGGCGAATCAGCCAGGCTCCGGTGGTATCGATGCCGGAGATGCCGGACAGATCGATTTCCAGACGTTTCTGGCCGCTCGATCCGTCGATTTCCGTCAGCGACGCCAGCGCCGTGTTGATGCTGTGATTGCGCCATTCACCGGTCAGAACATAGCGTTCGCCATCTGAACCAGACAGGCTCTCACTCGTGATTTCAGCAATGTCCTGTTTGGCGGGCGTCGAGTTCACTTGTATCTTTCGCTGAGAGCGACAACATCGCCGATACATAGCGGCTCGCACCAGAGATGTCACCGCGCCGACAGTGCAATAAATGCCGTTCGGCCATAAAAATTAATGGAACATAAACGAAATCGCGGATTTATCGTTCGTCGCTTTGGATGGGAGCTGCAGCAATGTCGTTTGGGGTTTGCCGAATAGCAAAGATGCAACCTCAAATCCTCTGAAACATCCATAGATGCGAAAAGCGGCTGCGTACGTGTAAACCCGCCGCTTCGCCCCGCGTCACTTATCGCGCGTCACGGACATTTCCCCGAAAATCCGCGCGATCTCGTTTTGCATCGCGGGGTCGGCGCTGGCACCGGTGATCGGCGGAGCGGGGGGATCCCGGCGCGGCTGTACGGGTGTCTGCGGAACGACACGCTCCATCAGATCATCCGGCAGTTCGCCGGTCTGCAGGTTGCGCGCCATCTCGGTTTCCAGAATGCGTTCGAATTCGCTGCCGAGCTCTTTCGGTCTGGCAGGCCCAGCCTGTGCGGGCGCGGCAACCTGTGCAGCCGGGTTTGCAATGGCCGGCCTGGCGACAGGGGCACTCGCGGCCGCCGCCGGAGCGGCAACCTTCGGGATGAAATCCGCAAGTTCGACACCACTGTCCTGAGCCGGGCGTGGAGGCGCCGGATGTGACATCATGCGCTGGCGTACGGCATCGAGCATGTCACCGGCGGCTTCAAGGCTTGGTTCCGACGGCTTTGAATCCGGCTCTGTCGAGCGAGGCGGCGCCGCGCGAACGGCGATCGGCTCAGCCGCAGGCGTAACCGCCGGCTGCAGCTGTGCGGCGACCGGGCGCTCCGGCGGTGGGACGATGATGGTGTCCGCTGCGCGGGTCTGTGGCGGGGTGCTCGGTACAGGCTGGGAAACACGCTGCGGCGCTGGCGGCTGGATTGCCGCGGCCGGCTGCTGCGTCGGTTGCGGCGCGGCCGCCGCGGATGTTGGGCGCGGATCTGCTTGCATTGCCGGTTCGGCCGCCCTGGTCTCCATCCGCGGCGGTTCGGCGGCCCGAGCCGCTTCGGCCGGGCGGAACACGTCTGCGGGCCGCGCCGGTTCGGTCGGTCGGGCAGCTTCCACGGGCTGCGCAATGTCGGCGCGCGGCGGGGTGGCCGCGGTAATCCGGGCGGGCGTGGGATCGGCTGCAATCTTCGCCTCTGGCTCGGCCGCGGCGATCGTTGCCCTGTCACGGGCAATCGCGCCTTCGAGCGCCGCCAGATGGCGATCGTCGCCAATGCCGCTTTCGATGACGATGTCGGTCGGGCCACCGATCATGATCAGATGTTCGACATTGTCACGCCGCACCAGCACCAGCCGGCGGCGGGCATCGACAGCGGCGGCATCCAGAACCTGCAGACGCGGCTGGCGGTTCTTGCCGCCGCGTACGAAGGGCGACGGACCGCCACGACCGCGGATCAGCCACAGCACGGCCAGCAGCAGGATCAGCGCGAGACCGACACCGAGCACGGCAACCGTCAGCTTGTTGCCATAGGCGCTTACGATTTCATCGATCATCTCATCACTCCTTGAACGTCTTTGTCCTAGAAGACGATGTTTCGTCGATCAAGACAAGGTAAACTGCCAAAACTGTTGGGCAATCGGCAGAATATTGCCGTATCCGATGACAAAAGCCGTGCATGCCGAATGGTTCCATTGCATGCTGCCTTTGTTTCGGCCTTCAGAACGCAAAAAGCTGTGTGCGGCGGCGGTCGGGTGATTGGCATCACTTGTGGATTGCGGTCTTGTCTGTCACCGAACAGAGCTGTTTGTAGGCAATGCAAATGCTAAGAGTAATGCGGCAGGACCGATTCCATTCTTCTTCATAAGCGTGGCGGATACGACCGGCTAAACGCGAGGGACTATGACGAGATTGCGGCAGGCCGACGATACGGATGTGCCGGTGGTGGATCGGGGCACACGTTCCGGCACCGCCCTACGCATCATTTTGCTGGCTATCGTGTTGGTCGCGGCAGCCAGTTCCTTCGTGTTCTTCAAGGATTCGCTCGAAAACGAGATGGTGCTGGGCGTGCTCGGCATCCTCGCGATGGTCGGCATCTTCTTCCTGGTGTCGTCGATGATCGGCTTCGTCGAGGTGATGCCGCAGTCGCAATCCGACAGCCTGGCCCGCACCTTTCTCGCCAGCCATCCCGATGGCACGCTGATCACCGACCAGAAGGGCCGGATCATCTACGCCAATGCCGCTTACGGGCGGATGACCGGTGCGTCGAAGGCGACGGACGTGCAGTCGCTCGAAGCGCTGCTGTCGCGCAACCGCGAATCGACTGAAGCCCTCTACCGGCTTGTGAACGGCCTGCGTGAAGGGCAGGAGGGCCACGAAGAATTCCGCCTGCTGAAACCGCTCGGGCCGTCGAGCGAAAGCGGTTCCGGCGCCCATTGGTACCGGCTGAAAGCCCGGGTGCTGCCGCCGGAAGGCGATACGCTGGGCAAGACCAACAGTCGCAACCTGCATATCTGGCAGATCACCGACATTACTTCGGAACGCGATGACCAGGAGCGCTTCTTCAAGGAATTGCAGAACGCCATCGATTATCTCGACCACGCCCCGGCCGGATTCTTTTCCGCCGGCAAGAAGGGCGAGATCTTTTACATCAACGCGACGCTGGCCGAATGGCTGGGTCTCGACCTGACCAAATTCCAGCCGGGCTCGATGGCGATTTCCGACGTGGTGGCCGGCGAGGGCATGGCGCTGATCCAGTCGGTGCAGGCCGAGCCGGGCCTGAAGAAAACCGAGACGCTCGATCTCGATCTGCGTCGTGCCAACGGCCAGAGCCTGCCGGTGCGGCTTGTTCATCGTGTCAGTTCCATGCGCGACGGCGCGCCGGGCGAAAGCCGGACGATCGTGCTGACCCGCCAGATCGGCGATGACAGCGACCAGTCGGCCTCGATCGCCTCGATGCGTTTTACCCGCTTCTTCAACAATACGCCGATGGCGATCGCTTCGGTCGACGGCGACGGCCGGATACTGCGCACCAATGCGCCGTTCCTCAAATTGTTTTCCGGTGTTGTCTCGCGCGACGATGTCGGCCGCGGTGCGCCGCTGGAAACGATCATCCACGAGACGGAAAAGGCGCAGATCCTGCAGGCGCTGGCCGCTGCGAAGGATCGCCAGGGCGATATCCCCTCGATCGACAGCCGCCACCCGACCGACGATTCGCGGCATTTCCGCTATTACGTCAATGCGGTGATCGACCAGAGCGACGAGGCGCCGGAAGAGGCTGCGATCGTCTATGCGGTGGAAGTGACCGAGCAGAAGGCGCTCGAAGTGCAGATGGCGCAGACGCAGAAGATGAATGCGGTCGGCACGCTGGCCGGCGGCATCGCCCACGACTTCAACAACGTGCTGACGGCGATTCTCCTGTCCTCCGACCATCTGCTGCTGCAGGCGCGCCCGGCCGACGCCAGCTTTGCCGATCTGATGGAGATCAAGCGCAATGCCAACCGCGCTGCCGTGCTGGTACGCCAACTGCTCGCCTTCTCGCGCAAGCAGACGATGCGGCCGACGGTGCTCAATCTCACCGACGTGGTCGGCGATCTGCGGATGCTGGTCGAC
>Ga0247808_10000662_pt1 | contig 16462 bp, 14 predicted proteins | sample UWRJL089202R1_FD_179914 | JGI IMG/M metagenome (GOLD analysis project Ga0247808, IMG submission 179914) | Plant litter microbial communities from Arlington Agricultural Research Station in Wisconsin, United States - UWRJ-L089-202R-1 | ecosystem: Environmental > Terrestrial > Plant litter >... | reverse complement strand
AGTTTTTATTAAAGAAAGGCTATATGGTCCACGGACTAAAAAGACGGTCTTCTCTTTTTAACACAGACCGGATTGATCACTTATACCAGGACCAGCACGAAAATGGCGTTAATTTCAAACTTCATTTTGGTGATTTAACTGATTCAACGAATTTAATCCGGATTATTCAGGAAACTCAGCCTGACGAGATTTATAATCTTGCAGCGATGAGCCATGTTAAGGTGAGTTTTGATACACCCGAATACACTGCCAATGCCGATGGTATTGGAACATTACGTCTGCTCGAGGCCATCAGAATCCTGGGACTTACTGAAAAAACAAGAATTTATCAGGCCTCAACTTCAGAATTATATGGGTTAGTTCAGGCCGTTCCGCAGAGCGAGACAACGCCTTTCTATCCAAGATCTCCATACGCTGTGGCCAAAATTTACGGGTACTGGATTACGGTAAATTATCGTGAAGCCTACGGCATGTTTGCGTGTAATGGTATACTATTTAACCACGAAAGTCCGTTAAGAGGAGAAACTTTTGTTACCCGTAAGATTACCCGTGCGGCGACTAAAATCGCCTTAGGTTTGCAGAAGTGCTTGTATCTGGGGAATTTATCTGCACAACGTGACTGGGGGCATGCGAAAGACTATATTGAAGCCATGTGGTTGATCCTTCAGCAAGAAAAAGCAGAAGATTATGTAATTGCTACTGGTGTAACGACCACGGTAAGAGACTTTGTTAAAATGAGTTTTGCTGAGCTTGGCATAGAGGTTGAGTTTAGCGGCAAGGATGAACATGAACGCGGTGTGATTATAGATGTAGATTATGAATTGGCATCTAGTCTCGGCTTAAATGTTGATGAATTGCATATGGGAATGGAAGTAGTCAGGGTAGACCCTGCATATTTCAGACCTACAGAGGTTGATCTTTTGTTAGGTGATCCTACAAAGTCAAAAACACAGTTGGGCTGGGAACCTAAATACGATCTTCCACTGTTGGTTAAGGATATGATCCAGTCAGATTTAAATCTTATGAAAAAGGACGAATACCTCAAAAAAGGTGGGTTCAAAACCTTAAATTATTTCGAATAAAAATACGATTCAAATTTATGAAATTCAAAAAAGCTCTTATAGCGGTAACATTCTTTATCGCGCTTTTTGTTGTACAAATTGCTACTGCTCAAACAAATTATTCGGATGTAAAAGTTGATGAATTGACTGATGCCCAGATTAGGCAGTTGATGCAGCGTGCTGAATCAATTGGCTACAATGATGCGCAATTGGAGCAAATGGCTGCTGCCCAAGGGATGAATGCTGCTGAGATCCAGAAGCTAAGATTAAGAGTAGAAAAGATCAGAAAGGAAGATAAGTCAGCTTCAGGTACCCTAGGCAAGGATAAGACTAAGACATCGACGCAGGAAAATGAGTTCAACGGAAGAAGTTATACTAATCCATTGGACAGCACGAGAAGAAACAAGTTAACGGAACTAGAAGATAAACGTAAAGAAGAATTGAGAGATGCTTTTGGGAATTTAATACCTAAAATCTTTGGTTCAGAGCTATTTAAGAACAGTCAGATTAGCTTTGAGCCTAATTTGAGATTAGCTACGCCACGGGGATACGTTATTGGTCCTGATGACGAATTATTAATAGATTTAAGTGGAGATAATGAAGCAAATTACACGCTGAATGTAACTCCTGAAGGAACTATTCGGCTGCCGTATGTTGGGTTGATTTCAGTCGGGGGGTTGTCAATTGAGCAAGCTATTTCCAAGATCCGTATAGGGATGTCTGGAACATATGCTGGATTAAAGACTGGAAGAACGAGTGTTGCAGTTAATTTAGGTAACATTAGAAGTATTAAAGTTACGATATTAGGTGAGGTTGAAAAGCCTGGATCTTATACTTTGTCTTCGTTATCGACAGTCTTTAATGCGCTGAATGCCTCCGGTGGGCCAAATAAAAATGGATCCTTCCGTAAAATACAAGTGCTCAGAAATAATAAAGTGATCTCAACGATTGATGTGTATGATTTCCTCTTGAAAGGAGTTCAAAAAAATAACATTCGTTTGCAGGATCAGGATGTAATTAACATTCCGGTATACCAGACTCGTGTGGAAATGTCTGGTGAAGTTAAGAGACCTGCGTTGTTCGAAGCCTTGAATAACGAGTCTCTCCAGGACGTAATTAATTTTGCTGGTGGATTCTCAACTCAGGCTTATACCGCTATTATCAAGGTTCTGCAGAATACCAATAAGGAAAGAAAGATTATTGATGTTGCAGCAGATCAGTTTAGCACTTATAACCCACTTAATGGAGATAAGTATATCGTAGAAAAAATACTGGATCGTTTTGAGAACCGCGTTGAAATTATTGGTGCGGTCTTTAGGCCTGGTAAATATGAATTGGACAAAGGACTGACGTTAAAAGGATTAATTTTAAAAGCTGACGGATTGAAAGAAGATGCTTTTTTAAACAGAGGGTACATCCAGCGGTTAAACGTTGATAATACGTTGGCACTACAATCATTTGACGTAGATAAGGTTCTGAAAGGGGCTGGGGCCGATATTGTTCTCAGGAGAGAGGATAAGGTAACAATTTCATCAATTTTTGATTTGAGAGAAGAACAAAAAGTTCAGATTCAGGGCGAGGTTCGACAACCGGGAGTTTTTGATTATGCCGATAATATGGGTTTGGAAGCACTAATACAAATGGCTGGTGGTTTCAACGAAGGCGCGACACCAAATCGTGTGGAGATTTCTCGAAGAGTAAAAAACAGTGATGCCATGTCTGCCTCTGCTGTTACCGCCGAGGTTTATACCGTAAATATCAATGAAAACCTGAGTCTTTCTGGACCTCCATTTAGTTTAAAGCCTTTTGATATTGTCTCCATTAGAAGTTCAGAAGGTTTTCAGATACAGAAACAAGTAAAAATTGAAGGTGAAGTGCTCTATCCGGGTACATATACTATTCAGAGGAAAAATGAAAAGATATCTGATCTAATAAAGCGAGCTGGAGGTTTAACTGCACTGTCGTTTCCTGAAGGAGCTTCTTTAAAGCGCCCAGGGCCAAAGGTTATTAGTGACTCTACAAAAATTGAAAAAGACACAGAAGAGCGGCAGAAGTTGTTTAATCTTAAAAGGCTTCAACAGTCTGGCACAAAAGACACAGCTCAGATCACACAGGAAGTGAAAGAACTTGGGAGTGATCTGGTAGGGATTAATCTTGTAAAGATACTTAAGGACTCTGTCTCCAGGTATAACCTTTTGTTGGAAGATGGTGATATCATTAAGGTGCCAAAACAACTGCAGACTATTAAAGTCACAGGTGAGGTATTGAGACCGAATAGCATAGTTTATGCTCCCGGGAAGAGTATGAAGCAGTATATTAATGGTTCCGGGGGCTTTACATACAATGCAAATAAAAAGGGAGCGTTTATTCAATATGCCAACGGTTCGGTCGAGGCAGCCAGCAGATTTTTGTTTTTCAATAATTATCCTATCGTAAAGCCGGGTGCGGAAATTTTTGTGCCGGTACGTGCCCCGCGGGAAAAAATAGGTATCCAAGGGTTGGTAGGCATATCAACAGCGATAGCGTCGTTGGCAGCTATTTTTATCACATTATTAAAGTAACATATGCAAAGGAATGAGCAAAACGTTGCCGCGGAAGAAATCTCGCTAAGGGATATCTTGCTCCAGGTTGGGATCTGGTTTAAATTTCTGAAATCAAAGTTTTTATTGATTATTGTATTGGGGATAATCGGTGGACTGATAGGATTTGCTGTCTCGCGATATAAAAAGACCCAGTACATTGCTGATACTACATTTGTTCTGGAAGATAGTGGCGCAGGAGGTGGAGGACTAGGACAGTATGCCGGGATTGCCTCAATGGTTGGCCTTGATATGGGAGGTGCAGGCGGCGGAATTTTTCAGGGCGATAATTTGCTTGAGTTATATAAGTCTCGTTCCATGATCCAAAAGACCTTATTGACACCAGTCGAATTTAACAATAGAAAACAGTTATTGGTAGACGTTTACATCAATATAAATCATTTAAGAGAAAAATGGACAAGTCTGCCAGATTTGAAAAATATTAGCTTTGAGACTACGGCCGCGGGTAGATTCTCAAGGCTTCAGGACAGTATTATAGGAACCTTTGTGAAGGACATTAATAGTCGGATACTGAATGTTAGTAAACCTGATAAAAAGCTAAGTATAATTAAGGTGCAAGTCAAGTCTGAAGACGAATCTTTTGCAAAGCTTTTCAATGAAGAAATAGTTAACAATGTTAATGAATTTTATATTCAAACTAAGACCAAAAAATCTCTGGATAATGTGCATATATTACAACAAAAGGTTGATTCTGTAAGAGGATCGCTCAATGGGGCAATATATCAAGCTGCAAAAGTAAATGATGAGACGCCGAATATTAACTTGTCGAGGCAACTTCAACGGATCGTTCCAGTACAACGTTCACAATTTACTGCGGAATCGAGCAAATTAATATTATCTGAGATGTTAAAAAACCTTGAGCTTTCGAAATTAGCATTAATGAAAGAAACTCCATTGATCCAAGTGGTCGATTACCCAATTTTACCATTGACTCAGGAAAGGCTGTCGGTATTAAAAGGGTTTTTTATCGGAGCGATGTTATCGATGGTGGTTACGATTCTTATTCTTACGTTCATATATATTATCCGCAATATTTTGAACGATAGCCAAATGCCGCATGGTTTAAAATATGACGCTTAGAAAGAAGTCTATAGCCGGCCTTTTATGGACCTTTCTTGATACCTTCGTACTAAAAGGTTTAACTTTCATCGCGTCGCTTGTATTAGCAAGGATACTTGGACCTGAACAGTTTGGCTTAATTGGCTTAATTGCTATATTTATTTCTATCGGATCGATTTTAGTAGATAGTGGATTATCGGCCTCAATCATAAGAACTGTAGATGCAGATGATGCCGATTTCAACACTATCTTTTATACCAACATATGCATAAGTTTAGCTATTTATGTACTGATTTTTTTTGGAGCACCGTTTATATCGGAGTTTTATAAACAGGACATTTTAGTGCCTGTAATCCGGATATTTTGTTTAAGTTTTTTGTTGTCCGCGTTATCTTCTGTCCAAACATCTATCTTGGTTCGTAGTATGAATTTCAAAAGGCTCATGCTTTGTAATATCCCGGGAATAATTGTTGGGGTAATTTTGGGCATTACATTAGGATATCTTGGATATGGGGTATGGAGTATTGTGTTTATGAATTTGTGCACACAATTAGTTCAGACAATGGTGATATGGATTTTTTCGTCCTGGAAGCCATCCCTTATCTTTTCGAAAACCAGACTGGAATACCATTTAAATTTTGGGTACAAACTAATGATATCAGCACTCATCGATACATTATTCAAGAATGTTTATAACGTAATTATCGGGAAATTTTATTCGCTAAAATCTTTAGGATATTATGAGCGTGCACATACTTTTAACGAGTATCCAGTTTCATTACTAACTAGTATTATCGGCAAGGTTACTTATCCCTTGCTTGCTAATATACAACAAGATAAACCCAGAATATCATTAGTATACAAACAATTACTTCAGGGTTCTTTTTTTATCACAGCACCACTTATGCTCGGCGCCGCCGCTATAGCTCACCCTGTTTTTTTCTTAGTACTAGGAACGCAGTGGTTACCTGCTGTCCCATTTTTCCAGATTTTATGCCTTGCGAGTACATTATATCCGATTCATTCTTTCAATATTAATGTGCTTATGGTATATGGTCGGACAGATCTTTTTTTGAAGCTTGAAATTATAAAAAAAACACTGATTGTTATATGTATCGGAGGTTCGATAACTTTTGGCATATATGGATTGGTTTGGAGCAGTGTGGTAACATCTTTTTTAGCGCTTTTAGTTAATACCCATTATAGCAGAAAAATTATTGATTATAAGACTGGGCATCAACTCATGGATATGCTACCTACTTTCATAATTTCCTTGTCAATGTCGGGGCTGATGTATCTCAGCAAGGCGTTATTTGTAATTACGATTTTACAAATCCTTGGGCCCGCTATCATTGGCATTATTTTTTACCTTGCCGTCAACTACCTTTTCAAGACTAAGCCTTTTATGTTCTGTTTAAACCTAATGAAAAATTTCAGTATATGATACCAGTTACTAAACCCTTTCTGCCCCCTAAAGAAGAGTATAACAATTATTTAAATGGCATTTGGCACAGGCAGTGGCTAACAAATATGGGTCCATTAGCCAGTGACTTAGAACTGAAACTAAAGGAGTTTCTTCAGTTAAACCACCTTCTTTTCGTAACAAATGGGACGATTGCTTTACAGATGGCGATAAAGGGTCTTGAATTGAAGGGTGAAATTATTACGACGCCATTTTCATTTGTTGCAACCACTAGTTCCATTGTTTGGGAAGGTGCTGTCCCAAAATTTGTAGACATCGACCCTCACACATTAAACATAGATCCCGGTAAGATTGAAGCGGCAATTAACGAGGATACTTCAGCAATATTAGCGACGCATGTATATGGAAATCCTTGTGACGTTAAGGCGATAGAAGACATTGCAGTAAAGTATGGACTGAAGGTAATTTATGATGGTGCACATGCTTTTGGTGTGAATGTGAATGGTCAATCTATATTTGAATATGGAGATATCTCAACATGTAGTTTACATGCCACGAAATTGTATCACAGCATCGAAGGAGGCTTAATCTTTACAAAAAATGCTGATTTGCTGAAGAAATTAGCTTATATCCGAAATTTTGGTTTTGATGGACCAGAATCATTTGCAGAATTAGGTATCAACGGTAAGAATTCTGAATTTCATGCCGCAATGGGCCTGGCAAATTTGCCTCATTTTAATGACATAGTCGAGAAAAGAGAGCAGCTTACACACCGCTACTTTAAAAATTTAACAAACTTTAAAGCTTATGCTCCAAAGTGGAATGCTGCAGCCACGAAAAATTACGCATATTTTCCGTTGGTTCTTGAAAGTGAGGAACTGCTGTTAAAATGCTTAAATATTTTAAAGGGACATGAAATTTTTGCTCGAAGGTATTTTTATCCGTCTCTTGCGAAAACACTTCCCTATCTCACTTCAGAGGTAATGCCGATAACTGACGCAATAGCCAATAGAGTTATTTGCCTACCCCTATATTATGATTTGTCACTGGAAGAGGTAGACCTGATCTGCAGGTTGCTAATGAGGGCACAGAATAACTAAACGGTTATTGTTGGCACGACTTATGAAATAACGTAATATTACAGTAACTTTGATGTGATAAATTAATTTTAAAAAAAATAAAACCATGGAAATAAATAAAGAAGACTTTTTGGCAAATTTTAAAGATGTTTTTGACGAAACTGATGTGACTACGATCGATTTTGATACTGTATTTAAGAACCTGGATGAATGGGATTCTATGCTTGCATTGACAATAATTGCTATGGCAGACGATGAGTATGGAATTAAGTTGACTGGACAGGATATCAGATCATCCAGTACTGTAAATGATTTGTATGAAGTCTTAAAAAATAAATAAAATTTCAAATGGCTTTTTTGAAGATCGATCATGTTAAAATTGTAGGAATTTCAGCTTGTGTTCCAAAGTTATCGGAAGAAAATCTCAATAATCCAGTGTTTTTACCAAACAACGGTGAGGATTTTATAAAGACTACGGGAATTAAAGCTAAGCGAATTGCTTCCGCAGATGTTTGCACTTCAGACCTTTGTTTTGTTGCTGCAGATAAATTGTTGGATGATTTGAAGTGGGATCGATCTGAAGTTGATGTATTATTAGTTGTTACGCAAACTCCCGATTATATTTTACCCGTCACCAGTGCATTATTACAATCAAGGTTGGGCCTCTCGGAGGAATGCCTTGGTATAGATTCGCCATTGGGTTGTTCCGGATATGTTTATGGGATGGCGAATATTGGTGCTGTAATGAGTTCCGGAAAGCTTCGTAAAGGACTTTTATGTGTTGGTGATACACCCAGCAAGTCAGTGTCACCTACTGATAAAAGTACCCAACCTCTTTTTGGCGATGCCGGGGCAGTCACAGCCTTTGAGTATGATGAGACTGCAGAGCCGATTTATTTTCATTTAGGGACTGATGGTTCTGGACATCAGTCAATTATCATCCCCCATGGGGGATATAGAAATCCTACTTCTTTAGCATCTTTTGAGATAAAGAACTATGGGGATGGGATTGATAGAAATAGTTGTCAGCTTGAATTAGATGGTATGGATGTTTTTAGTTTTGGAATATCAAAGGCGCCAAAAACTGTTAATGCACTTCTAGACAAATATGCTATTGTTAAAGAAGAGGTTGATTACTTTGTGTTCCATCAGGCAAACATGATGATGAACAAAATGATTGCAAAAAAATTAAAGCTTCCTGAAGAAAAGGTTCCGTATTCTTTGAGTTCTTACGGTAACACGTCTTCGGCAACAATTCCACTTACGATGGTATCAGAACTGAAAGAAAATCTTCAGCAAAAAAAGTTATCGTGGATATTTTGCGGTTTTGGTGTAGGGTTATCTTGGGGAACTGTTTTTGCAAAAACAGAAAATTTAGTGTGTCCTGACATTATAGAAATATGATAAATAACGATTTTGATCTTTCCGGTAAAACCTATTTGGTAACTGGAGCATCCTCAGGTATTGGGTTAGAAATATGTAAGACCATAAATGCGATGAATGGCTCTTTTATCGCGGTAGCGAGGCGTGAAGATAATTTAATTGCTTTGTTGGAGGAATGCAATAATGCAGCCAACAGTTATGTTAAAGCCGATCTCAGCGAAAGGGCGGATTTAGACCTAATTATTGGTGCTATTGGTAAAATTGATGGTATCGTTCACAGTGCGGGTGTTGCTAAATTTGTACCGTTAAAATTTTATTCCCTGGATGATTTTAGAGAATCTCAAAAGCTTAACGTCGAATCTATTATGTATCTTTTGAATGCAATAAGTAAGCAGAAGAAACTAAATAAGAAAAGTTCGATTGTTTTAGTTTCTTCTCTTGGCGCTATGTTAGGCACAAAAGGGGGAGGCTATTATGGTGCTGTAAAGGCTGAGCTGATGGCGTTGTCTAAAGTTTGGGCAAATGAACTATCATTATCCGGAACACGGGTAAACTGTGTTGCTCCTGGTATAGTGGAAACTGATATGGTTGTGGAAGCCTATGAAAGATTGTCTGATGAAGAAGTTGTAGCAGATAAGAAAAAGTATCCTTTGGGGTATGGTGCCCCTAAGGATGTGGCCTACCCGGTTGCTTTTTTACTATCCAACGCCAGCAGGTGGATAACTGGTCAGACTTTAATTTTGGACGGTGGCAGATCAATCTATGTTTAATATTTGAATGTATGATAGCAACAAAAAACTACTATAGTAACGAGATTTTTAAAAAGGAAATGTCAACGTTGTTCGAAAGCAATTTCCAGTTTATTGCACTTACGAGTGAGTTAATGAACGACAGAGATTTTGTTACTTTAGATTATGAAGGGACTTCTGTTGTTGCACAAAACTTTAAAGGTGTCATAAAAGTATTCTTGAATATATGTTCCCATAGATTTAATAAAATACAAACCGAACAACGTGGTAACAGACCACTTTCATGTTCATACCATGGCTGGACATTTGATGTTAATGGCTTTCCTGTTGGTTTGCCACAAAAACACAAATTTGAATCACTTGGTGATAAACGGGAACAACTATGTCTAAAGGAGTTCCATGTAGAAATTTGCGGTAAATTTGTTTTTTTCAGGAAAGAGGTTGCTGGAATTGGTTTACGGGAATATCTTGGTGAATTTTATGATACTTTATATGATTTAAGTAAATGGATGGGCGACCAAGTGTATTTTGGATCCACCCCACACAAAACGAACTGGAAGTTGCTCGTAGAGAATGTAACGGAGTGCTATCATTGTGCGCTCGTCCATAAAGACTCTTTTCTCGCTAGATTAGGGATTGGAAATGCGAATTTGGAAGATGTCGTTTTAAGCGGGAATCATTCAAGCTGTCATTTTCCACGTACTGAGGTGAAAGGCGAAAAAGCAAGAAAAAAACTTATGGCGCATCTTGATGGCAGAGAGTTTAACCACAATTCATTCTATCATATCCATATCTTTCCGAATTTATTTGTGGCTTCAGCAGAAGGTGTTTTTTTTTATATTGGACATGCTTTACCAATTTCAGAATGTGAAACCGATATGAGAATCAGGTATTTTGGACCAAATGTCGAGATGACTGAAAATAAGGCTTCTTTACAGAATATCATAAACGAAGAAAGCGTTAGGCTAGGTTTGACAGTAGTCTCAGAAGATCAGGGAATTTTGGAGAATATCCAGAAAACAATTCATTTGGCAGATAAACCGGGGATTGTCGGGGACGATGAAATCCGAATCAAAGCTTTTCATTCAAATTATGAAAGGTTGATGAGTTAATTATGGAAGTATATATCAACGCAATAACATATTACTTGCCGAAATATGATCTCACGAACGAAGTCATCAATTCAAAATTTCCGGAATGGTCAGTAGATAAAATTAGTACTAAAACTGGTATTAAAAGCCGAAAAGTTTCAGCGCCCGACGAGTTTTCTGCTGATATGGCTACTAAAGCGGCGGAAAAGCTATTTAATGAATATGATATCGATAAGGGATCTATAGACTTTTTGCTAATCTGTACGCAGAGCCCTGACTATTTTTTGCCAACCACTGCATGTATAGTGCAGGAGATGCTGGGTCTCGAGAAGAGCGTGGGAGCTCTTGATTTCAATCTTGGTTGCTCTGGCTATGTTTACGGATTGTCTTTAGCTAAAGGACTGATTGCTGGTGGCATGGCAAAAAGAATCTTGTTGATCACCTCAGAAACATATAGTAAATTTATACATCCGGCCGATAAAAGTAACCTTACTATTTTTGGAGATGCTGCGTCTGCAACTTTAATTACGGCGGCGAAAGGTTTTTGTAAAATAGATGACTTTATCTTCGGTACAGATGGTAAAGGAGCTGAAAACCTTATTGTCAAAAGGGGGGGAGCAAGATATCCAACGGAAAAGGAAGGTAATGAATCTGCTGATGAGTTTAATAATGTTCACAGTGAAAACAACCTTTACATGAATGGACCTGAAATTTTCAATTTTACTGCAGAGGCTGTTCCAGTATTAGTGAAACAGGTATTGGAAAAACATTCTTTAGAAATGGAAGATATTTCTTATTTTATCTTTCATCAGGCAAACAAGTATTTATTGAACCATTTGAGAAAGAAAATAGGTATTCCAGAGGAAAAATTCATAATTGCGCTTGAGAATTACGGCAATACGGTTTCTTCGACGATACCAATTGCGATCTGTGATTCATTAGGAATGTTGAAACAAAATAATGCCAAAAAAGTGCTGATCGCAGGATTTGGTGTCGGTTACTCTTGGGCAGGGTGTATAATTGATTTTGAAGGGAGTATAGAAAATTGAAAAACTTAATAATAATAGGTGCACGCGGCTTTGGGCGTGAAGTATCTAACTGGGCGAGGCAATGCAAAGGATATTCGACTGAGTGGCGTTTGAAAGGGTTTTTGGACGATGATTCAGAAGCCTTATATGGGTTTAATTACGATTTGCCAATTTTAGATTCGGTAGAGGACTACATAGTTCAGAATGAGGATGTGTTTTTCTGTGCACTCGGTGATATCGATGCAAAAAAGAAATATGTTTCGATAATTCGCGAAAAAGGTGGCAGGTTTATTAATCTGTTACACAATGCGGCCATCATATGTGATAACGTAGAGATGGGAGAGGGCATTCTGATATGTGCATTTTGCGGAATTAGCAATGAAGTTTCGATTGGGGATTTTGTTACTATCCAAGGTTATACATCAATTGGTCACGATTGTGAAATTGGATCCTGGAGTAACTTACATGCATTTACTTCTATGGGTGGCTATGCGAAGTTGGAGGAAGAAGTTACTATTTTCCCGAAGGGGAGTGTTCTTCCAAAAGTTGTAATAGGCAAAGGATCGACGGTTGGTGCTGGAAGTGTTGTATTAAAAAGTGTACCTCCGGGAGTGACAGTGTTTGGTATACCTGCTAAAACCATCTTCTAATGATTAAACCGTTAGTTTCTGTATCAATTATAACTTACAATCATGGCGCGTATCTCAAGGAGTGCCTTCAAAGTGTCGTTGATCAAGTTACTGACTTCCCATTTGAAATTATTGTCGGGGAAGATTGTTCTACGGATGATACCAGACAAATCCTAAAAGAATTTGAAATAGCATATCCTAAACTTATTAAGCCAATTTATCATGTGTCTAATGTGGGCATGATGAGAAATGGGTTTCAGTACTGTTTGGCTAAATGCCAGGGTAAGTATATTGCATCTCTTGAAGGTGACGATTTTTGGATCGATCCTTACAAGTTACAGAAGCAAGTAGATTTTATGGAAGCCAATCCAACGGTTGTTTTTTCATTTCATGGGTCTAAGACTTTTAATCAGGTTACTGGAGAATGGGGGACTTACTATAAGCCTTGGCAGTTCGGCGATAGGGAGATCATAAAAAATCAGCAGAAACTGATCAAAACAGGGGGTGGCTTTTCGGCAACAGCTTCTACAATGTTTAAAACTGAGGTTGTGGAAAATATTCCGGATTACTGGTTCGAGTCCCCGGTGGGTGATATGCTTGTCATCCTGCGCGCTATTGAACTTGGAGAGATAGGATATTTAGCTGATGAAATGTCTGTATACAGAGAGATGAGTTCAAGTTCCTGGTCACAACAAATGGTCGATTTTGATAAGCGTATTCATATGCACGATAGCATTTTGGAGACGCTTTATAAATTTAGATCGGCTAGTTCAGACGAGGTTAAGGCAAAAATGTCATTAACGATGCAGCACTTTGAATATTTGCGTCTTCATTTCATTTTAAATAAACTTTCAGACGAGGGATTATTCACAAGGATCAATCGCGTAATCTCTAAAAGACGTTCGCTGGGATATAGTAATTCTTTAAAAGCGATGTTGTATGCTTTACGACTGGTTAAAGCCAGCTAAACTAAATCTTCCATAATGAAAATATGTTTTTTTACCTCATCAATTTCACTATCCGGGGGAACAGAAAGGGTGTGTTTGAATATAGCAAATAAGCTAGCTAGCCTTGGGTATGAGATCAGTATATTGAGTTTTTATGGAGATAAATCTTACTTTCCACTAGATGAACGGGTAAAAACTTTAATGCTATATAATAAAAAGCATAGTTTTAGTCTTTTCGCACCAATTGTGGCGATGAAGCTCAGAAGGGTCATCAAGGAAATAAATCCAGATGTTCTCATCAGTGTCGACGCTGCACTATTTGTATATTCTTTCTTTTCAACTTTCGGCTTGAAAATACGTCGGATTGTCTGGGAGCATTTTAATTTCACCGTTACTTTAGATGCTAAAATTAGGGTTATGGGCAGAAAATTAGCGGCTAAATTTGCTGAGACCGTTATCGTCCTAACTAAACGGGATAAGGAATTGTGGTTAGAGGGTTTAAACTGTAAATGCCAAATCGTTGTAATAAATAATCCTAACCCTTTTGAGATAAGTTACGTAAGTGAACCAAGACAGAATATCATTTTATCAGTTGGACGATTTACCCATCAAAAGGGCTTCGACAGGCTTTTAAAGATTTGGAAATTAATACAGGACTCGGGAATTACCAACTGGGTATTGAAAATTGTAGGATCCGGAGAATTACAACAGTTATTAAATTCGCAAATTATATCTTTGAATATAGAAAATAGTGCGTTCTTAATACCAGCGACCACAGACATTCAGTCGCACTACAAACAGGCTCAGATTTACGCTATGACATCTAGATTTGAAGGTTTTCCAATGGTACTGCTAGAGGCTCAAAGTTTTGGTCTGCCTATGGTTGCTTTCGACTGTCTGACGGGTCCTGCTGAAATTATTATAGATAATCGTAATGGACTTTTAGTGGAAGATGGTGACATAAACACATTTGCAGAGAAGCTCATAACTGTTATGCAAAATAGTGATATGAGAAGGCAAATGTCTGATTATGCTCTTGAAAGCGGGCAAAAGTATCAACTTAAAAATATTATAACACACTGGATAGATTTGCTCAAATAATCAACCAACAGTAATTACATAAATATGAAAATTTTATATGTCACAACTGGACTACGTGTTGGTGGGGCGGAAACGCAACTACTTCAGCTTGCCACTCGTATGCAAATTCGTGGATTTAAAGTTCATGTCGTATCTATGGAAGCTGGCGGCGAATTGAAAAATTCGTTTCTAAAAGAGTCAATTCCTGTCTCTGAATTAAATATATCAGGATTAGGAAGTTTGTTGTCGGGATATTTAATTTTAAAATCAGTCATCAAGGACTTTAAACCGGACGTGGTTCATTCGCATATGATACATGCTAATATTTTTAGCCGGTTGTTTAACTTGTTTAATCGTGTTCCAAAATTAATTTGTACTGCCCATAATATAAGGGAAGGCAGTAGGTATCTTATGGAATGTTATAGAATTACTGACAAATTAGCTAACATTTCAACCAACGTTAGTGAGGAAGCTTACGAATACTACCTTGAAAAAGGTTATTTTAAAAGAGATAGATCACTGTTCATTCCAAATGGAATCGATACAGAAATTTTCAAGCCCCGTACCGAACATATCGCGGTTGTTGGTGAGGAGATGCCATTAGGCACTAATTATATTTTTCTCGCAGTTGGCCGTTTAGAGCAACAGAAAAACTATCCGCTTTTACTTGCCGCCTTTCGATCCGTAGTTGATGTGCATTCTGATGTGCTTCTGTTAATTGTAGGGCAAGGTACTCTTGATAAAGAATTAAGGGAATTAGTCTCTGCACTTGGAATCGCCGCTCACGTTAAATTTTTGGGCAGAAGGGATGATGTTTCTTCGATTTTAAATATTAGTGATACATTTGTTTTAAGTTCTGACTATGAAGGTTTTGGTTTAGTGGTAGGAGAAGCAATGGCAACTGAAGTTCCAATTATTGCTACAGACTGTGGTGGGGTAAAAGAAGTTGCCGGTGGATTCGCTACACTAATTGATGTTGGAAATGTGGAAGCGCTTTCAAAGGCTATGGTTCACAATAAAATTTCTTCGCGAAATTTCGCTAAACTTAAAGCTGGAAGAAATCATATTGTCACAAAGTTTTCTATAGAAAATGTTGTTGAACGGTGGATTAAAATTTACTCTCAATAGATCTCATGCGATTCAAAAAAATATGGGTTTTATATTTTCTAATAAAAGTTTTTTATTTGTTATTCGCTATCTTGGTTTTTTCAAAAATAACCACTTTGGGCGATACGCTTGACTACCTGAATGCTTCGTTATCTATCACCCCTAGTATTATTTATAACTCCACTGATTTGATGAATTTCAGCGGAGCAGTATTCAAAACGATTTTTCGTATTGATGTTCTTGCATGTATTCCACTAATGTTGTTATCGTTCTACGGTGTGTATTATGCAATTGATCGACTAAATCTATACAGATATTCCGTGCTTTTAGTGTTTTTATTGTCATTACCAAATTTTGGGGTTTGGACAAGTATTCATTCGAAAGAGGCTGTTGGTTGTTTTTTTAGTGGAGTTATGAGTGTTATGTTGGTAAAGACGTTGAAGGGGTCATACAAACTTAAATTTATAGACTATTTTGCCATGTATTTATGTTTGATTTTTAAACCCCAATACTTGATTTTTATTTTACAAGCACTTGTCTATTTGAAGATTGTAAATAAAGTAAAAGATAAACAAATTGTAGCGATTGTTTTGGGCCTGATTGTCGTGCTGCTCAATATTTTTGTGATATATTATTTCAGGGATCTTATTGATGAGTTAGCAAAGGGTATGTCGGTACATTTCAATTACTCTGATCCAGATGCTGGCCAGTCTACAAGAAGCGAGGCACCTTGGATGGTTCCGTTTGGTTTTTTTCACGCTGCGCCCTACGGTTTATTCATTTCATTTTTTGGCCCTACCCTAAATGAAATGTTATCGAAGCCTACACATCTTTTGTCAGGTATTGAAAGTGTCCTCATCCTCGGCTTATTTATCGTAATGGTTATTCCCCGACTGAAATATATCTTTTTTACATATCGTATTAACCCGAAGGTGTTTTTTACTTACACTATCGTCATTGTCGGAATTTTGTTTGTCCATTATCCTTTTGGCTTTCTCAATCCAGGATCAGCCGTTCGTTATAGAGAAAACTTTTATTTACTGTTCGTAATTATGATCATATACCTGAAAGCGATTCATCCTAGAATGATCCACTCTCAGGTCAGAAAAACTAACTAAGGCTTGATGCTAGCTCTATTGCACCTTCGATACATTTGTCCATATTATAGTATTCCCATTCGGAGAACCTTCCTAAAAGATAAATATTGTATTTTTCGAGTTGAGTTT
>Ga0247808_10000661_pt1 | contig 16462 bp, 10 predicted proteins | sample UWRJL089202R1_FD_179914 | JGI IMG/M metagenome (GOLD analysis project Ga0247808, IMG submission 179914) | Plant litter microbial communities from Arlington Agricultural Research Station in Wisconsin, United States - UWRJ-L089-202R-1 | ecosystem: Environmental > Terrestrial > Plant litter >... | reverse complement strand
CAACGCCCCAACGTCCAATATCTGGCATATACATCCTTGCGCCATAATCATACATTCCTGTCTCCTGCAACTCCTTACTTGTAATAACCCTCCACATAATGCGCTCCAATCGGCGTTTAATCTGAACGTATAAAAACTATCAATATTAACTATGAAACTAAAGAATTTATGTGAAATTGGAGCACTTTAACAAATTAATACAAAGCAAGAACTTTTTTAAAGTAATCCTCAGCAATACTCCTTTTGTCTGTAAATGTATAGGGAATATATGATTTACTCGACGGATCGTAAAGTGTTATTTCAGAAGACTCAACTGTAAATAAGTACATTGGCTTTTTAGCAATCACCTTCTGTTTTAAAAATAAAGACATAATATGTGTGTTCTTATCAATATATAATGAATCTATTTCCGAAACTTCATTTTCCAAATATTCATTTTGTATTTCATAATTATACCGAATCGAATATTTGCCTATACGACTAGGATTATATTTGTTTTTTTTGAACCAAGATAAAAACATCTGATCGTTCTCTCCAATTTTGTAAGTTATTTGTATTGTGTCATTTATTATGCCGTTCATTATTAATGGTGCATTTGGAGCAATAATAGCTTCTTCCTTAAGCTTTCCTTTAGTATCAAAAAGCTGAATTAAAGGAGCCCCTGCATCCGTAGTATATCTAACACGTATTATATCTGTTTTGTCAGCACTTATTTGGTAAGAAAAACCTGTCCCTTCAAATTTATCGAAATTAGGATTTCCACACGCCATTATAAATAACAATAATGTCAAAAATAACCAGATATTTCTTATTTTGCGCCCCATATCATTTTGCTTTTTTTTGTTAATCCTTGAACTGTCCTTACATTTTCATAACCCAAACGTTGAAATAGATTTGAGTTAGAAGCTTCTCCGTAAGCTGGAAAACCTGCTTTTTGGGCTTCACTTTTCCAGTATGAATTATTAAATAGTAGCGCTGTTTTACTATTGCCCGACAAGTTAAAACCTCCTGCATTAAGCATAAAGTCCAACTTAGATTGTCCTGTTAGTGAAGCTGCCATACCTGCAGCAAAATTTCCAACATCTCTGGCTGAAACGTATACCCCTTCTGATATCTGTGAGCCCGCATATAACCCGCCTGCATTTTGCGTTTTATAATCATATATATCACCTCCACCAGCATTAACAGCATAATTCATTCTTGTAACTGATGTTGCTCCAAAATTTAATTCGTTTTGTCTTTGAAGATCATTACTAAATTTATTAAGCCAATTTCTCGCCTGATAGGAACCAAAATTAATTTTACCTGCTTCCTTACCACCTCTATCAAATTCTGTAAAGGAATTCCAAGCAAGTGTACTTCCCATTCTTTCCCCACCTCCGGAAGTATTTTCTTTAGAATAATTTTTCTTAAGCTCTTGTTTAGTTTCTTGAGAATTGCCTTTATGACGATAAACCCCTAAATCACCATCGTTTTTCACGGCGACAACATTTCCAAACTTATCGGTGTGTGTTGATTCTGTCGACATACCTGTTGGATCAATATTTATAATTGGATTATTTTCTACATAGTTGTATGGACTCCAATCTGAAAATTCTTCACTTAAAGGATCCACAACTCCCCATCTCCCGATATCCGGCATATACATCCTTGCTCCATAATCGTACATTCCGGTCTCTTGAAGTTCTTTCCCGTTGTACTTGTAATTGTACAACTCCGCTCAACTTTTCCGGATTCGCCTACTCAAGGTTTTCTCGCGCGAGGCTTTTCACTGTGAACGTCTGCGCTTGCTCGCTTTTTCAAAAATAGTAAATTTTCAATTGAAAAAATAAAATATTGCAATTTTTCCGTGTAGATTTTTTCTTTCAATTGAAAAAAATAAACTCCGGATTTTCAAAAATTTATATCGTCGTTTTTCCGCTGTCGCTGTTGTTGTAAAATGTTAAAATGTGGGTAAAATAGCGGTGGATTTCGCTTCGGCTTTATCCACATTTTAATATTTTCGTGTTTCATATTCCCAATTTTCTTTCGGAGACGTAACTAAAGGTGTTGGCGCATTTTTTCCTTATTCAGGGCGGGAAGCCTGGGCAAAAAAGTCTTTTTCTGTGGCTGGGATTCGGAAAAGGTGTTGGCTAAGATGCGGCTGCTGTGGAGTTTTTTTCAAAAAACGGAACAACGGAAAGCATTTTACATAATATCGCATTATAGGCGAAGATGGTGCTGGATTGCCAGGAACGCAGCTTCAGCGGAGTGGAGGGCAACGGTTTGCGCTGGCAGTTTGCGTATAATGCCTATTATGTAATTTGCTGTGGCCTTTAAAGCGTCGGACAAGCTCGGGCAAGGCGTTGGCGGAAAATGTCTTTTTTAGCATCGGGGGCGGGATATTTAATCAAAAATGCAAGCGTTGGACTTCGTCAATGTAACAGTCTAACAATTTATCAGTGTAACAATATTCTTGATTGGTAAATTGCTACATTTTCAGATTGGTAAATTATTTCATCGGATGGAACTGATTGATTGCCGTTTGCAGTACGTTGATTCCGGTTTCTTTGTATTTCTCGGTCGTGTCGGCGTGTTTGTGCCCTGCAAAATATTGGACTTTTCTCAGGTTTTCGCCCTGGTCTAATTTCAGTTTGATAATGCTTTGCCGGATTCTTACGCTTGTAATTTTCTTTGTAAAACCTTTCTGATAGGTTGATACGAGATAATTGATGTCGTCTTTTGTAATTGCTGAACCTAATTTATTCAGTAGAAAAAAAGAAATTTTTTGTCTTTCTAATTGGGTTCTTTCTTCCTGTAAATACTGATAAAACAACAATATTTGTTCTGCTTTCAGTTCCAATATTCTTTCGTTGGTGATTCCTGTTTTCTGAACTTTTATTTTTGCATTTTGCAAGTCTAAATCTTCGATTCTTAATTTCTCAATATCTCCAACTAATAACGCTTGATTCACGAGTAAACTCATTACGATTTGATTCTTTTTTTCTAATATCGGATATCGTTCTTTTCTCGGTTCTAAAAGCTTTTGCAGTTCTTTTTCCGTGAGTAGTTCTTGCAATTGTATTGGGTTTTCTTTGCCGTCTTTTATCTTGATATTTCCTGCAATATTCGTTTTTATCTTTCCAATATTTACTAAATAATCATAGTATTTTTTGATTGCATAAACAGTTCTTTTTATGCTTTGAGGATTGTAGTTTTTCCGCAGTAATTCTACATATTCCATAATATTTTGATAACTCAGTTTCTCAGGATTTCTGTAATGTCTTTTGAACTTTTCTATTTCGTAGAGATAAGTTTTTACAGTTCCTCCGGATAATTCATTTTGCAGATAATTTTCCAGTTCCATAATTGATTCTTGTATAGATTTGGGTCGTTCCTAAATATTGATGACCAAGAAAATCTCTCACTTTTTCTAATTCCATTCCCTGCTCTAAAAGTTGTGTAGCAATCGTATGCCTTAAACAATGAAGTGTAAATCCTTGGTTTTCTAATCCTGTTTTTTTCAACAGTTTTTTAAATTCTTCATACATTCTGCTTCCTGTGATATTCAATAGTTTTTCTTCTTTATTTCTATTTTCAATTGAAAAAATAAAATCTTTCTGAACTTGCTTCGTAAATGGAATAACTCGTCTTTTTTTACCCTTTCCTTTTCGGATATACAGCAAGCAATTTTCTAAATCTATATCTTTTATATTCAGTTCTACGGCTTCATTCCTGCGCATTCCACAAGCATAACATAAATGCAAAATAAGGGTTTGTAATACGCTACTTTCTGCATATAGACCTTTAATTTCTTCATCTATAAATACTTTTCTTTCCTCGGATTTCGGAGCTTTTATTTTTAACTGATATGGATTGTCTTTTCTTTGTCCGGTTCTTTGCAGATAATCAAAATAGAGTTTGATTGCCAATAAAATAGAGTGAAGGTAATTGTCGCTCAACGGCTTCTTTGTTCTCGGACTTATGATTGTTTTCAGATAGGAATAATAGTCTAAAATATCTTTGCTTTGCATTTCAAAATATTCTTTCCGGGTATAATTCAAAAACTTTGTAATCTGCTTTGGATAGGAGTTTATAACGGTTTTGCAATAACCCAGATTCTGTAATTCTTTTCTAAATTGTAGTATATTTTCATTCATCTATGACGGTTTTGCTTACTCAATATTTTGTATTTTTCCGAACGCTAACTAACTTTCTTTTATTCATCGGACTTTATCAGTATTCTAGCGTTCGTTTTGCTTCCGTTTGGTGTTCGCTTGTGTTCGGTAGCGTTCAGTTTTAATTCTTCAATTTGTTTCCCGAAAGCTTCTTTTAAATCTTTTCTAACTTTCTGAATATTATCACTATAAGAGATTTTATATCTAAATCCTTTGTTCGCAAAACCAATCTGTTTCAGATATTCCAATCTTACCAAATCATTCAGATAGAACTGTAATTGTGTTTTCTTAAATCCCGTAACTTCCATTGCATCGAACCTTGTAAAACTCTCTTCCTTAAAAGCTTTCTTTAATTTCTCAAAAAACTGTCTCAGACTTCCGTCCAGCTCGTCAATCTTTAAAATAATGCTCTCGAATAATATCTCTACGGCATTCTCTATATCTTCGATTTCTGTAACCAAAAAACCGTTTTTAACTTCTCTTTGGAACTGATGGATAATGGTTATTTGCTTGATGATACTTTGGAACATTTCATTTAAACGTCTCTTGTTTTTTACATTATTCGGTAACTGTATTTGCGTTGCAAAAGGATTTACAACTTCATAATACTTTAAATTTTTGACGATTTTCTGTATAAAACCAATTGCTTTTTCCTGTATGTTTCGGTCGATTTCTCCGGCATTCCTGCGGTTCTGATAATTAATAATTTTCTCCGTTTGTTCCTCGCTTTCATTGATGGCGACTATAAAACTCCTGTTCATATTGTCCTCGTATAATTCTCCTTTTGTGGTTGCACTTAAACTGCTGAACTGTCCTTTTACAATTTTATGGGAAGACTTGTTATTTCCCTTTTTATCCTTGATGGTTACGGAACTTCTCAATACCTGGTTGCTGATAAATTCCCTAAGTGCATAGAGTGCATCTTCTTTTAAACCGTCCAAATCCTCAATGATGATTATCTTCTGGAATAAATCAAATTCTCCCCAATTGTATAAACTTGATTCTGTAATTCTTGTAAATCTTAACACATCTTCCGGTGGCATCATATCCGCAATCCTGCTGATGATATGTGTTTTTCCGCTTCCGGAACTTCCCTGTACTATTCCGTGCAATGGACTTTTATTCAAGTAACTTATTGTGATTAAAAACAACAACAATCTGCTGTTTTCTTCCCCGATGATTCCGGCTTTTTCTATAAGTTGGTTTAAGGATTTTAGTAAGTCTTTTTGTTCTAAAAAATCTACCGTATTTAAGTTTTTACTATTTTTTACTATTTCGCCTTCTTCGGTTTTCGTAATTTCCTTTTCTTCAGTGACTTGTATTCTTTCTGTGGAGATAGAGGGATTCTCCACAACTTCTTCAGATGAAAATAAAAATTCCCTTTTTCCTAATAAGTCTGTAAATATGGTTTCATCGTGTAACTGCAAGGTTTCATTTACATCATTATTCGGCAATTCTACAAAACTGAACCTGACCTTTAGACTGGCAGTCAAAAGCTCTTCATTCAAGATTTTCGAATACTTTTCTACTGCCGTTTTTCCTGCTTTATCCTGGTCAAAACAGAAAATAATTTCTTCTAAATTCTCTAAACTTTTGATTGAGCTTAAAATTTCATCATTCAATCCATTGGTTCCAAAACAACTTATCAGACTGTAATTGTCCCGTATTTCTTTTATCTGAAGTAAACTTGCACAATCGATAATTGCTTCCGTTAATATCAGTTTTTTAGTGTCTGATTTCGGATAACCGGGATAGATTCCTTTTCGGTCTTTCAGATAATAATGTTTCGCTTTATCGTCATTTAAAATACTTCTGAAGTACAATCCTGTAACTTCATTCTTCTGATTTTTCAGCGCAAAACAGATGCACCATTTCGCAAAAGGACTGTAGCCTTTTTCTCCGGTTCTGCTGCTGATTAATCCTTTGTCCTGCAACAGCCCAACTTCTAAAGCTTGTTTCAAAAGTTCTTCTGTTTTCCGCTCTCCGTGGTGGAACTGTCCAGAGTTGTAGCCGATCTCTAAAATACTGTTGTCGAGATTTCTTTTCTCCAAATATTCTTTTGCAGGTTTGCTGTTGCTTATCGCATTCCTAAAATATTGGAACATATTGGTAAGGAACTTTTCTTTACTGATTTCTTGATTTCCGGAACTTGGATTTAAAATCTCTTCAGCTTTTTTTATCGCTTCGTGTTTGGATAAATTTTCTTTGTGCATTATAAAATCTATCACATCTATACTTTTTCCGTGGGTCTTGCAGTTGGAACTAAAACAATATGCCGTTTGTGTTTTGTAATAGACCTGCATACTTGGTGTTTTGTCCTCGTGGAACGGACAGCACATTTTCGCATTCTTATCAGGTTTCAGACCGTAATACTGCAAGATGGTGGAGAGTGATAATTGAGTTTTGATTGTGGAGATTTCCATCAGATAAAAATTTTTGAAAAAAGTTTTTAGCACTTATTGGTTACAAAAGTAATAGATTGGTTTCATTTATACAACATTCATTTTATTTTTTTATTACCTAAAAGTGTTTTATTTTTGTACTATACTTTGATTTAAGGTATTTTAAAGCACTTTATTATGACTTTTGGAGAGAAAATTATATTAGTAAGAAAGCAACTTAAATGGTCACAAGATGACCTTGCTAAAAAGATTGGAACTTCTGCGCCTATCATCGGAAGATATGAACGCGAAGAGATTAAGCCATCTATTGAAGTGGCTTCTAAATTAGCGGATGCTTTGGATGTAACTCTGGATTATTTGTTGGGTAAATCTGAGAATATAGCTTTGGACAAAAAAAACCTGCAACGTTTGCAGGATATTGAACAGCTGCCGGAAGAAGATAAAAAAAATATCTTCTACACCATTGACGGACTTATCAAAGCCGCTAAATTTAAAAATATTGCAGCGTTGTAATGAAAAATATTTTATTTTTCTTCTGTATTGCTCTTGGTTTCCTGGCTTCTGCTCAGCAAAAGAAAAAGGATTCTATAGATTTTAATCCGGAGTTTTTTAACTATAAACCCCGTCTTTATCGTCCTTCGGATTGCTTTTGCCCCAATCCTGATAAGCCTATCGAACGTAAAAGCCTTAATCCGTATCAATATGAGTTTCAAAATCCCGTCAAAATAGATTCCGCTGATTGGGACAGAATAAAAGATTATATTATTAGAAAAGCATAAAAAAAGCCACTCATTGAGTGGCTTTCTTGTTATCATCTATCAACTTGCAAATTCAAGCTAATTAGATGGTTTCTATGTTTCTATATTAAATACGTGTAACGTTTTTGCTTCAACATCTATAATATATAAATTTATAGATTCAACGTAATCACTACTTTTTTTATAATAATAGCAATAATAGTTGCCCTTTTTTTTCATTATATCTTTAATTTCATCAATCTTTGTTCTTATTTTTTTATCATTAATTGAATATTTGAATATAATATCAAAATCTTTTTCATTATCAATAGCAGGCGTTTCTTTCCACTCAGAAACTTTCCAATTTTGTTTATATTCATCTTTTATTGGATAGCCTTTTTTAAAGTCTAATTTTCCTTCATTTTTATATTGTATAATCGTATACGAAAATCCTTCACCGGGAGCAGACTCTTCTTTATAGGAAAATACTTCTTTAAGAGGTAAAATATCCACACCTAAATAATGCTTATAAAATTCAGCATCCATAGTTTGAGGCGAACACCCCATCAAAATAACTAGGCTGGCTAATAGAGAAAACAATCTATTTTTTCTTAGTTTCAACTTTTCCATTTCCATAAGTATATATAGGATAACCTTTCCCTTTTCCTGCGACAATTGAGCCTATTGTAGTCCCAATATTTCTTAATTCTCTCTTAATTGTACCATCACTAGGTTTTTGGTCAAAGTCATAAGTGTCTACTTTCCTGTCTTTCCCTCCTAAAGAAACAGACCCAGTAGAGGCATCATCCAATGTTATTTTTATTGTTCCATAAACTTTTCCAGTTTCTTGATTGGCTGTTAGAAAAAAGTTTTTATACATTTCTCCGCCTTCTGCTTGTAAATCATCAACTGTTACAGGAGATAGATTAATTTTACCCGCATCTACAAAAAGAGGTCCTCCATTCCCTTCTCTAAACCACTGATTTGCTTCTCCTAAAGTAATTTTTCCATCATAATCTGGTCGATTTTTCAAATTAACATAAGAGTTGGCGTATTTTTCAAATGATTCTTTGCTGTCAAAACCATAGTTTTCAGATTTACCAGGCTCATATGTACTTTTACTTAAAGCTTCTTCGTGATCCATTCCTTGGGTAAAGTCTTCTTTTTTCATCACAATAGCCTTCCCTTTTAATCCTTCGTTATCGGTTCCAAGCAAGTTCCCTTCAGTATCATATATAGGTGCTGTACTTCTACCATCTGGGTCAGTGAAAAATATTGGATTATTGACCGCATAGTTATATGGAGACCATCTTCTGTATTGTTCCGCCATTGGGTCTACAACACCCCATCTTCCAATGTCCGGCATATACATCCTTGCTCCATAATCGTACATTCCGGTCTCTTGAAGTTCTTTCCCGTTGTACTTGTAATTCTTATAAGTAGCCGATGGATTGAAAAATTGTGCTGAACCTCCCAACGGATTGATAAAGTTCAATCCGAATGGATAGTAATCATTGCTGTCTTCTGTAAAAAGAACGCCTTCGCTGTCTCTGCCAAAGTTCAAGCGGGTATTACCTAGGTGATCCTTGTATTGGTAAATATACCTAAAATTATCGTAATCATAAAAGCCTTCCGAAGTCGGGAAGAAGTTAGGTTTCGCTTCCACTAACATTATTGGTTCATTAGGATGTTTAATGGGCTTCTCTGACAGCTCAAGGGCTTCTTTCTGTCCTGCAACAGACATTTCTTCTGCTGCCGTGGTTTCTCGTAGTGCCATCTCTATCTCAAGAGAATAAGGGCTTGTATAAACAAACCCATCGAGGTAATCGGTCTCTATGCTTGTATTATTAAAACCAAAACTTTTATGGATTTTCACACCGTCCGCCCTGTAACTGTAAGCTACAGAATTACCGTTTTTAGTCTCTAACTGTGGAAGGTTCAGAAAATTATACATAATAGGGTCTGTAATTCCTTTGTCCGGCATCGTCCATATGTTTCCATTGATGTCGTATGTATTAATTCCGCCACCGCCCGGATAACCACTCGTGTTTGGAGTAAAACCTTCATTGTCCGTGATCTTAAGCAGCCTATTGCTCAGCTCATTATTCTCATAGTAATATTTAAGATTATCCACCTGTGTCGCTGTCTGGCCTGTTCGTGGTCTTGCGTTACGTTTCAGAGTTCTGATATTCCCATTCAGATCATAGGTTAGTTCCTCGTTGTAAAACTTAGAATCTGTGGTAGTGGTACCATTGAGGTTTTTGTAATATCCTTTTTTGAGTCTGTTCAGGTTGTCATATGTATATTCATACCGGCTTGGGTTAAATGATCCGTAGCTCCAGTCAACCTCTGCAATGTTCCCATTAAATTTACTGATGGTAGTATTTACAGGATCATTGTATTTGATCTTGTAAGAAAAGAGTTTCCCTGTGTCCAGATTTCCTGTAGTGTTAAGATTGATCCCCGTCATCCAGCCCCGGATGTTGTAATCATAGTTAATGGTCTGTAATGGATATGATAATTCGGTAAAACCAGTATCTGATGCTATTCCTACCCTTCTCGAAGTGAGTCTTCCAAGGTCATCATATGTATTGTCTGCCAAAAGTTCTTTAGCTGTTTTGCCCACTACCTCGTGGTAATGCTTTTTGAGCCTGTTCTGGTGGTCATATGTAAAATCCTCTATAATATTAACAGGGATCTCACTGACGATCCTGTTGTGCAGCGTTTGGGTTTTCAAGACTACACCTGCAAAGTCCAGCTTGTTGTTTACAATGGTGCTGCCACCAAGATGGTTGATACTCGTTGTCCCAATAGGCCTTCTTTTGATGTCATAAAAGCTGTAGTTTTTTGTCCAGTTGTCATCATTAATATTCTTGATGAAGCTTGCTACAGGAAGTGTTTTGGTAGAACGCCCCAAATTATTGTGGGTTCCCAAAAGGATCGGTTCATCCAGTATTTTATTATCTTCAGGGAAAGGAGTTTCGGGCGGATAAGTGTCATAATAATTTACCGAAAGATAGGATTCCATATCATAAAAATAATTCCTGTCGTAATAGATCTGCAATCCATTTTGTACATATCCGGTACTGCTTCTTTCTTCGGTAATGACCATATTTTCTATCAGGCTCTGTGCGGCAGCTCTGTCGCCGTAAGGGTGGAAACCTGTACATATCACCCTGCCGAATTTATCGTACTTGGTGATCAGCCATTTTCCTTGACTGGCCAGATTTGCATCTTGTGACATTATCAGGCGGTCCGTCTTATCATACACCATAGATTCCCAGCCTTTACCGGGAAGTTTTTTCTCTGCCAACCTATTTCTACTGTCATAATTATATTGGTAACAGAGGTTGTCTATAATAGCATTTGAAGCTGTTCTAGGATTAGTGATGATCTGGTTTGAGTTAGCCTTGAAACTATTAACTGCCAATGGGGAGATAACAAATGCCAACTGATTATACTCATTATAAATGTAATAAGTATCCACATTATTACTCGAGCCAATAGGAGCAGCAAGTGACTGTTGCGCAACATTGCTAATTGTCAAGACTTTTCTTACCAATACAGTTTGTCCATCCTTGTTTTTAAATTCGTAAGTAATATTGCCATCCTCATCCAACACCACATTTTTGTAAAGTGTAGAGGCATTGTAATAACCATCTACAATTAATTTACTGCTATAGTAGATCCCGTTTCCAAATGTTGTCGCAGTTGAGAATTTCAGAACATCCGAACCAGTGTTAGTTAGATAATCATATTTAACACGATGATCCAACCAAGCCGTACCTGGCTGTATCTGCTCGAGAACTCTGTTTAAAGGTGAATCATCCAGTATTTTTTCGGCATAAGGACGACTTCCATAAAATCCTGAACCACTATCTTCCGTCATACCGGAATGCATGCCAAGGCTCGTTGTCGGTGTGGGTACTGGAAGTACATCCAGGCGCTGCCTTCCGAACTCGTCATAGATGATAGGCGTAACAAGGTCTGTAGCTGTAGTGTTTCCTGCTTTGCCCATAATGCTTTGCAATGGCCTTCCTAAACCATCAAAATAAGTGACAGTTTCCGAACCTTTTGCTATAGTACTCGAGGCTGTGACTGGCTCCAGATAAGTTTTAGAATAAATGTAATTCTCTGTTGAAGTCAGTTGGGCATGATAAAGGCCTGAACCCAATACCAAGACAAAACAGCAGCCTATGATGTTTTTTAATGTTATTCTCATCGTTTGTCTTTTTATGGTTTGAAATGATATTGGTATTCTTTCAGAAGATTGCCATTTTCGTCACGAACTTCGATTAGCCTTCCGAAATTATCGTACTTATAAAACTCACAGTCAGTGTTGGGTTTCATAATGCTGGTTGGCTGCTTATAAAACGGATCGTAAGTATAAGTGGTCATCAATGCACCAACTGGATACATACGTATCTCATCTAGATAGTTGGAGTAAATTGTGTAATTCTGACCATTCGCATCAACCGTATTTTCTACATATTCCCAAGCTGAACTTCCATCCTTTTTCCAATATGATACAATAACCTTGTCATAGCCTAGCGACGCCGGTGGTATTTTTATATCATACTGACCGACGTGTACCTTCTTGCCGGTCTTCGCATTTGTTGTGCTAACATTTTCTATATCTTCTTCAAAACTCGTGTGGAACGGGATAGATTTTTCAATTGTCGCAGAATTGTAGATTTTAAACTTAAAGTTATGATTGATACTATTAGAATATCCATTATATTCAACATTAGTTATATTAATTCTGTATCTACCTGGTTTAAGTTGTTGTGAAAGAGATGTTGTAGTCTGATAATCATCTCCGACAAATGCCTTGTCTATAAAAGTAACAGAATAATTATTATTATCTAAGTTCTCAAATTGAGTATGATAGATAACTGTTGTCTGTGCAGGAAATTTTTTATAAGATCTCTCTATTTTATAATTCTTCTCTTCGGTTAAAGTAAATGTTCCAACTTCTTGATAAATTCCTCCTGCGAAAAGATCAACTTCTAAACGCTCCACATCTATGTCAGCATTCTCTGTTCCAGTTTGATTAACCAAATTGGAATTTTCTACCATCGCAATTGGAAGGTTTTTATCGTATCCCCACAAGTAGGTAATCGGAATACCTCCCTCTTTTTTCAAACTGGTTACGTTGCCTTTTTTATCGTAAGACATAAACCTGATCCTGTCTTCCAATGGTGATGAATTATCAGCTTGCGCTTTGATTAATTCCGGTTCAATGATATTATTTCCCCAGTTTTTGTAATCAGTATGTACTTTCTGTATCTGTTTGATCTTACTTATATTGGTGGTGGTCTGTTCTATGACCGGGGTTAGGATGTTTTTCGTTAGCATTGTCTGGTAAGGCTCTGTTGTACCAAAATGATAAGGGTATTTGTATTGGGTCAAGATATTATCCCCTAGACTGTTGGTCCTTGACATATCTGTAGCCATTAGGTTGTGCTGGTTGTAGTTGTTATAATCCACTCTTTCTTCCACATACTTATTTTCATCATACGGGTCAAAGGTACGCTTGATACTATAGTTTAAAAGTTTGGCTTTTTGAATTGCTTTTGTATCGTGAGCTTTTATGGATTGGATATAATCGTTAGTATTAAAGGGGGCGATCTGTCCGTAAGGTGTTGTCGCATAGACCGGGAGATCGGTATTTCTGTATCTCGGAAGATAGTCTAAGGTTCTTGTAATATTTATTCCAGTCTGAAACTCTTGCTCGTAGTAGTCGGAATAGCTGTACAAATTATCTGAAACTTTTTGCCCCGTACTAGATAATACAAGCTTATAGTTTAATTTTGGTTCATAGTTTCCCCAGTCGTTTTGAAAAGAATGAAGTTCTCTTAAATCTCCTACATAGGTAAAATGGTCTGGATATGAGTAATGATATTCCGTTTTACCTGCGTTATCACTTACTGTTCCTTCATATTCTGTGACACTTGAGTATGCAATTGGTAATCCAGGTGCTAAATCATATGGAACGATAGGAGTTGATGTTATAATTCTCTTCTTATAGAAGACCCAGCAGTAGTCTGGTCCGACGTCTGGAACAGGTGAAGGCACCTCATAGTAATCTATATATTTCTGATAATAACTGTAAAAATCTGCAGAAAAAATATTATAAACAGGATCACTATATGTGTATGTTTTAATGTTTGAAATATTATTATCTTTATGGTAATTAGTTATTTTTGAAACTCTAAAACCACCAATATATCCACCAGTAACTGGACTAGAATATAAAGCATCTACATGGGCTCTTTCGAATTCAAATTTAGTCCTTCCACCTGCGGGATAAGTTATTTCTTTCAACATACATGCTTTTGAAAAATAGCCGTTATCCGCCTTTCTATCTCCTCCGTAGCCGCTGTTTTGATATGGATTACCAATAAAATCATTGTGTATAGTAGTACCGTTATTTGTTCCATTATAGTATCCCCAGAAATCAAATTTTCTTGAAGACAATGGTGGCAGCATTTCACTTTGTTCGTATGAAAAAGAATAGGTTTGTGGTGAACTATTATTCTCGCCATAGGAAATCATTGAGTCGAATTTTAGTCTTTTATCTGCGTACTCATACCCATAGCCAACACTGCCAAAATACGAGTGATTCAAATTTATCTTCTTTTTGACGCTATTATTGTCTTTTTTAGAGATCACCTTAATCTCCTCTAGCTTTTGCAGATATTGAAAATCCTGTCTGTTAGAGTATGTAAAAGATACTAATACGTCATCTGTTTCAATTGAAGATAGAACAACAGTAGATGTTCCTGTGCCAGTGCCAGATGCCTGATCGTCAGGACCATTTTCAGTTGCGCCAGGTTTACAGTTCACACCATTCATAAATTCTTTTGGTGTTGACATTATATTAAGCTGCATCCCATTTGGTTGAGATTGTTGTGATGTATATGAAAACGTTATGGTTTCCGTGCCATCAGCTGATTTCATTTCTTTCAAATACCATTCAGAATTACCATAGCTGGAGTCGTTAAATCGCTGAAAACTGTAAATTATTCCGTTATCATCAGTAATCTTAAAAACAGAACTATCCTGCCTGTTAATTTTAAAAGGTCGATACGGAAGAGTTATGAATGTATTATTTTGGGGAAAGTTATTACGGAACACGCCCGAAATTCCACTTGGAAGGCTGTAGAAATATCTATCACTCATCAAATCCTCATTATTATATTTGGTGTCAAAGAACATTTCCAATGTATGTGACCCAGGATAGCATTGGCAGCTACTGTCATAGCTATTATATATTATATTTGGTATAGCTTGGAGAAATTGCTCGGCTGTGGTATAGGTTTTGGTTAGTGAACCATTTTCGTCCATATTATCCATCATTGTCCTTGTAACAATTCCACCGGCATTCAACACCCATCCAAGTCCCACTTCGGAAGGAACATCGTAAACCTTGATTCCTGATCCATGGTAAGATATTGAGATAGGAAGAGATAATTTATTACCTTTAATTGTATATATAGGAATATCAATTTTTGGCACACCTGTACTATAGTCCACCGGTATTTCTCCATACCTCATGAAATTCTGTGCTATTGGAGAAGGTGGGATGACAGTAGGGAGTTGAAGATAAGGGTTACTCTGTTGTCCGTAAAGGCTGACTGACAAATAGGAACATAATAGTAAAATTTTATATCTCATAGTTGCTGTTTTTATTCTTTCAGGATTTTAGTTGTTAGGCTTTTGTTTTGTTGTGTTGGGATATTAGCTTTGATAATATACACCCCCTGCGGAAGCTTACTCGTATCAACCTTTGTAACCCTATTCTTAGTTTGGAGTTGCTGAATTACCTTCCCAGTCATATCATAAACATAGATATCAGCACTCTCAAAGTCCAATCCAATCTCAACATAACAGTAATCTTTCACCGGGTTCGGATAAATCTGGATATCCTTATTCTCCATCAGATCCTCAACATCAGAGTCTAATAGTTTTACCACCTTCCAGTTCTCCTTACCCAATTCCTCAGCACTCGTTCCTGCAAGAATGTATGAACCATCTCTGTTCAGAATAGCGGACACCAGTCTCTCTTCATTCTTCTTGTCCTTACCCTCCACATATTTCCGCCACACTTCCTTACCATTCCTGTCGATGTAAAGCATCCAGAACGTCTCATCATTGCTCTGAACCTTACCTTCACTCTGGGTATAGCCGCCAATCAAAAAGCCCTTGGTTGTTGGCTGCTGGTTATCGGTTGATTGGTTTTTAATGGTGTTTAATGACATCAGAACATCCCTGTTCTTGAAGTTGTAAGACTTCTGCCATTCTTCGTTCCCATCCTGATCCAAAGACAACAGCCATAAATCTGTGCCTTCTTCCAGCTTAGCTCTTTTGTTTCCCGAAGTCTGGGATCTGCTTTCGCCCCCAATGATGTAGCCTGAATCTGTCAATGCCATTGTGCGGATATGGTCGTCCTCACTGCCGCCGAAGTTTTTCTCCCATTGCACGGCGCCATTCTTGTCCAGCTTCACAATCCAGTAATCGCCTTCGCCGTAATTTGAGTATGCTTTTCCGTAGAAATTAATATCGTAGGATTCTGTAGCATTTTGATTATTCGGATCTGATGAGTTTGAATTATTATTGGTATTGTTCGTTGTAGATTGTGAATTATTTGATGTTGATGAATTACTGTTCGTTGATGTCGATTGAGAATGTGAAGATGAATTGTTATTCAAAGAATTTAAATCTTTGGAATTGATCTTGGATTTGGCCTGCCCTTCAGCAACGCCGCTTCTGGAATAGATGCCCATCAATACGCCGCCATCAGCCGTAGTAATTACCTTCTCCACCTCATCCAGCCCTTTGCCTCCCAAGATTAACTGATTGATGATCTTTCCTGTTTTATCTAATTTGACAACCATCACATCTTTCGATCCGTAGCCTAACTTTGGATGATTTGTGCTTCCCGCCACTACAAAGCCTTTATCTGTAGTCTGCGTCACAGATCTCGCTTCCTCACTGTATCTCGTGCCGATCGTTTTTTGCCATTCTTCTTCTCCGTTTTCATCAACCTTGATGATCCATATATCGGATGATCCATTGGATTTATCTTTCTTGTCAAGCGCTGATGATGAATACGAAGTTCCTGCCAATAAAAATCCACCTTCCTGGGTAGCGACGGTGGAAC
>Ga0247808_10000659_pt1 | contig 16465 bp, 13 predicted proteins | sample UWRJL089202R1_FD_179914 | JGI IMG/M metagenome (GOLD analysis project Ga0247808, IMG submission 179914) | Plant litter microbial communities from Arlington Agricultural Research Station in Wisconsin, United States - UWRJ-L089-202R-1 | ecosystem: Environmental > Terrestrial > Plant litter >... | reverse complement strand
GGTTGATTGAATAGATGTTACGGAGTGTCGAAATGCCAGGTGCTGCAAGCATACCAAGCATGATCACGACAGCCGGACGAAGTGCTGGCGGTGTGACAATCTCTGCTGGCTTCCACTTGGTTGGCCCAGTCACATAGAGGCGGTGCGGATCGATCAGTTGAACATTGGCGTTCAAGCGGTTGAGTTCCGTCAGGTAAATCGCACGGTTTTCGTATACCCAGTCGTGGATAAGGGTGCGGCCTTTAGCTGATGCAGCGATTGCAGCAAAGAAGGGGAGGTTATCAATATTGAGGCCTGGGAATGGCATCGAGTGGATCTTATCGATCGGTGCCTTTAGGCTGCTAACCTTTGTCGTAATATCGACGAGACGAGTCTTGCCGTTGAGTGCTGTATATTCTTCAGACAGCTCGTACTGGAAGTTCATGCTTTCGAGGAACTTGAGGTCGATTTCAAGGAATTCGATTGGTGCACGCTGAATCGTAATTTCAGACTTTGTGACGATGGCAGCCGCGATGAAGCTCATAACTTCAATTGGGTCTTCTGATGGGGCGTATTCGACGTTCTTGTTGATGTCGCGGAGGCCGTGAATGGTCAGTGTCGTTGTACCAATACCTTCAATTTTCACACCAAGTTTTTCAAGGTAGAAACAGAGGTCCTGAACCATGTAGTTCGGGCTGGCGTTGCGGACGATCGTGATGCCGTCGTTCAAGGCTGCCGCCATGATAATATTTTCTGTGACCGTGTCACCACGTTCAGATAGAACGATTGCCTTAGTTGGCTGAACGGGTTTTGAAACTGCATCGTAGTGACCAGTGACCGTGTCAACTTTTAGGCCGAAGTATTCGAGGCCACTAAGGTGTGGTTCAACGGTTCGTTCCCCAAGTGTACAGCCACCGGCATATGGTAGTTCGAACTGTTTGTAGCGGTGCATAAGAGGGCCGAGGAACATGATGATACTGCGGGTTTTCTTGGCGGCTTCAACATCCATGCTCTCAAGCTTTAGTTTTGCAGGCGGGATGATTTCGAGGTCGTTATCACCGAACCAGCGTGTCTTCACGCCAATACTGTTTAGGACTTCAAGGATACGGTTTACTTCTTCGATGCGTGCAACGTGGCGAAGTACAGTGGTACCTCGGTTTAGAAGAGATGCACAGAGCAGGGCAACGGCAGCGTTTTTGCTGGTCTTGGCGACGATGCTCCCTGAAAGTTTACGGCCACCTTCGATGCGGAAGTTGATTGTTCCAGTTTGGTTAAGTGTAACGATTTGGCTTGACAAAACCTCGCTAATACGAGCTAACATATCAAGACTGATATTTTGACCACCTTTTTCAATGCGGTTAATAGCACTTTGACTGGTGTTTAAGCTCTTTGCAAGCTGGGCCTGTGTCATGCCACGAGCCTGCCGTGTCTCTTGTATAAGGGTTCCAATTTTCGATGTGTACGATTTTGTTTCCATAAGTACTACTATATATCATGTATGGTATATGGTCAAGACGCTACCCCTGGTGTATAATCAGTGAAAAGAGGAGCCTTAATGTCAGATCAAAACATTCCAAAAGTTATTCATGATGACCAAGTTGCCGCCTACATTGCAGGCGAAGAGCAGCGCGAACGCGATGGGCTTGAACTTATTCCCAGTGAAAATTATGTCAGTCGCGATGTTTTGACGGCGCTTGGCAGCATCTTTACGAACAAGTATTCTGAAGGGTACCCTGGCAAGCGTTACTATGGCGGCCAGGACTTTACTGATCAAGTAGAGCAACTCGCGATTGATCGTGCGAAAACACTGTTCCATGCTGATCATGCGAACGTGCAGCCACATTCGGGTGCACCAGCCAATGAAGCCGTCTACAGTGCTTGGTTAGAGCCGGGTGATACGGTGATTGCGATGGACCTGAGCCATGGGGGACACTTAACGCACGGTGCGCCAGTGACGCGGAGTGCGCAGCTATATAACTTTGTGCGCTACAAGATGAAAGATATCTCAACGGGTGAGATCGATTACGATGAACTGCGAGCACTTGCGCTTGAGCATAAACCAAAAATTATCTTGGCGGGCTTTAGTGCCTATCCTCGAGACCTCGACTACGATAAGTTTGCGGCAATCGGGAATGAAGTCGGTGCGCTGTTGATGGCGGACGTCGCGCACATTGCGGGGCTGATTGCTGCAGGTGTTGCCGAGAACCCACTTGATCATGGGTTTCATGTTTTGACGACCACAACCCACAAGACACTCCGTGGTCCACGTGGCGGATTGATTCTGACAAAGGGTATTGTTGGAAATCCACTCCGTGCGCCAGAAAAGACAATTGAAAATATCCCAACTCTAGTTGACAGAGCAATCTTCCCTGGGATGCAGGGTGGCCCGCACATGCACGTCATCGCGGCCAAGGCCGTTGCCTTTCATGAAGCGATGCAGCCAGCGTTTAGAGACTACGCAGTCCAGGTCTTGGCGAATGCGCGCGTATTGGCTGACGAACTGAGCGTACGTGGCTTCCAGCTCATTACAGGCGGTACGAGCAATCACCTTATTCTTGTCGATATCTACAAAAGTTTTGGTATCGATGGAAAGGTTGCCCAGGAAACACTTGATACAATTGGCCTTACTTTGAACGCCAATACCGTACCTGATGACGAGCTACCGGCATTCCGCCCGAGCGGTATTCGCCTTGGGACACCAGCCCTTACGACCCGTGGGCTGAAGGAAGCGCATATGTCACAGGTTGCTGATTGGATGAAGCAGGCAATTGATGCACGTGACAATCCAGAACGTTTGAGCGAACTGTGTGCCGAAGTGTCAGTTTTTGTACAAGCCTTTCCGCTTCCTAGTGATCGATAATATTCTGAAGACAAAATAATAGCGCTCGATGAGCGCTATTATTTTGTCTTAACTAGTGAATACTAGGTTGTAGGACAGTTTGTTGTGTTACCAACGAGAAGTGGAGTTGTTGTTTCTGTACCAGCTGAGTAGTCGAACCAGTAAACTGTAAGACCTGAAATAGCTGCGTTACCTGTAGAAACATCTGTGATCGCTGCCTGGTTGTTTGTACCAGAGATTACCGCAGAGCTACACTTTAGGACACGAATGCTGCTGTTTGAAGAAGAAGACGTGAGTGCTGTCGTTGAAACGTTAACCGTGACACCTGAAAGGTACCATGTTGATGTGCTTGCTGCACCTGTAAGTTGTGCTGCAGTGTTAGGATACTTGTTTGTACCACCATCTGCGTTATAGATTTCAGCTTTCTTTGCGAATGAGTTCGCTGCTGATTTAGCGCTGGTTGTGTTTGCGCGTGCTGTTACACCATTGTAGGCGACAATCGTAATTGCTGCCAGGATACCGATGACGACGATAACAATCAAGAGTTCAACGATCGTGAAACCGCGTCCTGACTGCGTTTTAGATTTGATACTGTTGAAACTCATGTGAGTTGCCCCCTATTTATAATGTAATTACTCTGCCACTAATGTACTACGCGCTCATTTTAAACACAAGCTTTTTGATGTGATTTAGCACTTACTGTTCTGCTACAAAACTGACGCCAGCGAGGCTTGACCAGTTTGCATCAAATCCGCGCGCAAGCACATTGCCATTTGAACTAACATCTACGCGACACGGTGTTCCGTTACAGACAGAGATGAACGCGATTGTTCCGGTCGGCCTATAGCCGGCTGGGAGTGTAAATAAGACTGTTCCATTTGTGATAGTACCGCCTTTAATAAGCCCTCGAAGTGTGACGACGCCATCTGATGATTTTGTATATCCTTCGGCTGCATTGGCGGAGCTAAATGTACTCCATCCTGCAGATAGGGTTGGTTTTGTCCATGTCGCACTTGCTGAATCGGGAACATACATCATATTGAGATATATCGCAGATCCTGCGGCAGTGTTTCTGTGTGTCACGACTGTACCAATGTCGACGTCGTTATAGCCATTTCCTCCAGATCGAGTTGCGTAGATAATTTTTGGACTGACCTGCATAGACGCGGGCAGTGATGAGATATTCGCACCCGAAGTACCTGCATTCAGTGCGCCTCTGATGTAGCCTCGCCCTGCGGAGTCGATAGTATAGCTATAAGGTGGATCGCTTGGGTTATTGCGATTTACGTAGCTGTTAACAGGGGTAAGGTTTGTCCAAGTATACGAAGCATCACTTGGTATAAAGCTGATACGACTAAACGAAGTCCAATCACCAGATGCACCTAACGATACAATGACGTCACCGTTTGGATCAACGCGTATAGCTCCGGTTGAGTCACCACCCGATGCAGTAATCGCGAAGTACATAATGTAGGCCGGACGGTAGCCTTCGGGGAGTGTCGTAATTACCTCACCTTGAGTTGCAGCAACACCGGCACCCTTTTTCACGAGACCACGCAGGAAGACTGCGCCGCTAGCTGTTTTAGTGTAAGAGCCTTCTACGTATCCCGCACCGAAGTTATTCCAGTTACCCTCGTATTCCATCGCATCCCACATTGGCGTTACAACTGACGATGTTGCGTAGGAGGAACTTCCCGCCGCACCGACCGATAATACACGGACGTTAATAGTGTCTTTGTTGACGTTAGATGAGATCGTAGCTGTGCGCGTATTCTGGTTGGTAAAAACATTCGTCCAAGCGCCACCATTAATGTTGTAGTCTATCGTATAGCCGGTTGCGCCAGGAACGGATGGCCAAGTAAATTTAGCCTTTGCGCCGGGTACTGAACTTTTAGCGATCGTCGGTGCCGCTGGCACGCCATCAGTTGTCGGGATGGTGATACTGGTTGCATTGGTGTCGAGTCGTGATACGCGTAACGTAGCTGCACGGGAGACTTCACGCCCACCACCATTTTGGACTGCATTAATTGATATCGCAACAGTCGTAGCGGATTGCAGAGAAGTGTTTCTTTGGGCGGTGGTTAATGATGTATTGCTGGCCAGTGCGTTGACCGTGTTTGTGCTTTCGCCGCTGTAGTACTGGATCGCGAACGTCTTTGGGTCAACACCATCAACTAATTTGACGTCGTACGCTTTACAATGCGCAGAACTACTGGCGTCCATGATAGCCGTTGAACAGCTTGGTTGTTGCCATGGCTGCGAACAAATAAGCGTTGATGTGTTGAGATAGTTTGTTGGCAAAATTGTTCGACGCCACAATGTATTCGTTGTTCCCTTAATGAAATACACGACGTTATATGTCAGCGGTATATTCCCTTGAGATGAGCTACAGTCATTTGGTTTGTCCTTCAGGTAGACGTAGGCGCTATCTGTACTGAGGGGATTTTTGGTTGTCGCAATCATATTAAGGATAAGCATCGGTCCGGTGGTGCCTGTTGTAACGTTTGTGAAGTCGGTGGTGCTGTCATTATAACCCTGTTTTGCAGCAGCTGTGAGGGGCGAGTTGGCAGTACCGTAGACAGCTGCAATATTAGTTGTCGAGAGGAATCCCGTGCTTTGTTTGACGTCCTGCTCGATTCGGTTCAGCGCATCCTGGACGTTGTATGATAATGCGTTTGATGCGCGCGATGCAATGACCTCACCAGTCATGCTGATGATGACGGTCAAGAATGCACCGATTGCAAGAATGACAATTGGCGCAACGACCAGCATTTCGACGAGCGTAAAGCCACGGCTTTGTGTACGAGTGAATTTCATTACTTCGCCCCCGCTGCGGTTAATGCCTGAATATCACTGAGTGGTAATGTGCGGTTGTAGAGGCGAACATCATCAAGCGAGCCACCATAGAAGAACGAAGAAGTGCTCCCTGCGCCAATTGTCGTGGTGTTACCAGCTGGTGTAGATGGTGCCGCGCCCGCAAAGCTTCCTGCAACGACGACACCATCGACATAAGCCGCGGGAATACCTGCGCTATCGATATTCATAACAATATGGTGCCATCCGGTTGTAAGAGACGTAGTGGTGACCATCGTGCGGACACCATCATAGAGCATGATGAGCTTATTGCCGGCAGTGCTAAAGGATGTGTTGCCGACACCAATCGAGTAGCCCGATGATGCGCCGACACTGACAAATACACCACTGGTAGATGAGGGGTTATTGTATATCCAGCAAGAGATCGCGGCATTCTTGTTACCGAGGCCAAATGTAGAGGCGGTGCTGATTGACGAGGATGTATTTGCATTACCGGTATTTGTAAACGCATAGGCCATGTCATCTTGGTTTGCGTAATTCTTTGTTGCGTTCACGTTACTCGGGACTCCGTTTGGGGATCCGATAGAGTTGTTTGTATCGCCGTTCATTTTCCACCATGCAACCAGTCCGTTCGTAATGTCACCATTGGTGCCGGTGCTGGCACTATTTGAATATGTCGCGTAGGTCACAGTTTGCTGGGGTGTGTTGTAGTCAACCGTTGCTTCGATCTTTGAGAGGCTATTGATCGCGTCTGGAAGGCAACTGATAGAGATGCTGATGTTTACATTTGTAAGGCCTTCAACAGGAACAACGGCGTCTGTCAGAGGTTCCGAAGCTGTGCAGGGGACAGTAACTGATGATGCAGCGAACTGGCGCATGTAATCGTAGGCAATATTTGCGGCGCGTGATTCAGCGCGGGTTTGACCGCCATCACGGATTACAACGTTGAACAGTTGATAGCCGGCAATCAAGAAAGCCGCTGCTACGAACAGTGTAATCAGTAGCTCGACGGCGGTGAAGCCAGATTGTGTGCTGCGACGTATCATTGGTTTTTGCTCATTACTTTATAAATTGTCGCGCTATCTTCGAGTTTGTAATACAGATTAAACTTGCGGCAATCGGTTCCTGATGCACAAAGATATCCATCAGTTCGGAGGGGCTGATATATGTACTGGGTAATTGTTGGTTGTGGGCTATTGACGCCAACTTGCACACCGTTTGTTGCATTTACTAAACTAGTCGAGTTAAGGTCCGTAAGGCCAGGGGCTTGAAAAGACTTAATATCGATATCCAGTAGATTTTGTTTGATGAGGTCAACGGTAGCGACCGCTGCTGTTGTAGGGTAAGTATTTACTACCGTAGCGCCATTAATACCGGTTTTGTAGTACCGCTCAAGGGCATTACTAATTGCTTCGATATCAGCAACTCGTTCGTCGTCGCGTGCATTTGCTTGAGTCGATCCTACGTTGACAACCGCCAACAGCAAAAGAATCCCCATAACAGTGATGGTAATAACTAACTCAACAATCGTGAACCCACGCCGTGTCATGCTTATAGCATAAGGGGTTTGGAGGGAAATCGCAAGCTAACGCAGCTCGAGTGGCTCTTGTTCAATTTGGATTCTGAATGTGTCGCGAACGGCGCCAATAATTTCATCACGAGCGAGAGCTAGATCGGCGTAGCCAGTGGCTGATTCGTTGATCAGTACAAGTGTATTTTTGTCGTGGACACGCATGCCGTGGAGTACTTTTCCCTTCAGACCGGTATGTTCGATTAGCCAGCCAGTTGGAATCTTGAATGTACCATTCCCCATATCGAAAGCTTTTATATCAGGGTGAGATTGGCGCAGTTCATCTAGCTGCCAACCCTCAACGATGGCGTTCTTGAAGAACGAACCGGTATTGGGTGTCACAGTCGGGTCGGGAAGCTTTTCGGTGCGGATGGCGATAACTGCATCGCGTACAGTTTGTTGAGTGAAAAAAGTGATACCGTGCGCATCAAAGTAGCTCTGGAGCGCGTCGTAGAAAGGTGGGGAAGGTTGGCTTTTGGATAATTTTACGGTGATGCTCGTAATAACGTAGCGGCCCTTTTGGTCACCTCTGAAAATGCTGTCGCGGTACGCAAACCCACAGGCTGCATTTTGTAATGTAACCATTGCATCGGTCTGAGAATCATACGCCTCAAGCGAGACAAGTGTGTCTGCGATTTCCTGGCCATATGCGCCCACATTTTGAACAGGCGCAGCACCGCTTGTTCCTGGGATCATCGACATCGCTTCAACTCCAGAGAGGTTCATATCAACGGTTCGCTTGACGACTTCATCCCAATTTTCGCCTGCGCCGATTTTGATGGTGGTTGAATTGAGATCGTCCGCAATGATATCGAATCCAGGGATGCGAACGCGAATAATAATACCCGCATAGCCTTCGTCACTGGCGATTATGTTACTGCCGCCACCGAGGATGAAAGTAGGCAAGTTCTTTGCGTGTGCATTACGGTAGACCGCAACAGCCTCTTCGACGGTACGAACTTCAGTCATGAAACGGGCAGGACCACCGAGCTTCATGGTCGTAAAGTTTTTGAGGGGAATGTTTGTGTGAATTTCCATGTCTGGTCTAGTATAGCGCTATCGTTATGCGGGGACAAAATAAAAAGACTTCCGGAAAAGTCTTTTTTCATTATATCTTGGAGGTGCAGGCAATAATAAGTTTAAACCTTTTATAGATGAGATAAAGAGGTGGCAACCTATTCTTGAAGAGCCGTTTAGAAGGTATTCAATGGATAAGAGCCGTCACCTTTACATTGCAGGAGATCATTTAACCAGAGTTGGCCGTAAGTAAAACACCTATGCTATATCGAGCTTAAAATGCTTACGCTTATATCACAATTACTATTGTCTGTCAATTTAATGCAGTTTCAAATATACTTGAGACATACTTATATCTTGGGAAGATTAAAAATGCCAAAAACACCCGAATTCAAGTTTATCAAAGATGAGCCACTCGATAGTACTACTGGCCTACCTTTCAATTTCTATCACGCAAGTTTAGCACCTGCTTTGAAGAAGATTATCAAATCCAAGGATACACCAAGAACTATTGGACTGTTTGGATCTTGGGGGACGGGCAAAAGTACCATCATTAAGATGCTTGAGAACGATAAGGGACTTAAGGATTACCCAATCTTCGTGTTTGATGCATGGAAATATCAGAACGATGCGCTACGCAGGACGTTTTTAATTCAGTTCAAAGACTTTCTCACAAATAGGCTTGAGATCGCAGTTCCCGAGAATATTCTTGAAGACTTTTATGTAGGTACTACAAAGACACAACAGAATACGATCAAAAAAAAGAAGAAGTGGTACCAAATCGTCGGCAAGTTCTTGAAGTCTAATCCATTATTCGATGTGTTTTTGGGAGGACTTATCATCTCCCTGGCAGCAATCATTTGGTTCAGTAGTAACCAGATAGTAACGGCCGTAATCTCATTCTTAACGACTATAACATCGATATCGATAGTTGCTTATCTGTTGAAGGAGATACTAAAACCGCTGTTGGGTGAAATGATTAAAGCAATCGCCGCCTTTAAGAGTGGTAGTACGAGCGAGGGGTCAATTACTTATACCAAGAATCAGTTGAACTCACCAGAACAGTTTGAAGGCAAGTTTGCAGACCTACTGAACTTGTTGAAGAAAAAGAAAGTTATTATTGTATTCGACAATATCGATCGAGTATCAGGTGAAATTGCTGTCACGATGCTTTCGACGATCAAGACATTTATGGAGCCAAAGACAAAATCTGAAGTGATTTCAGTTATCCCGCTCGATTCAAACGCAATCAGTGTCAGGGTGAAAAGTTTTTACCACACTGATTCGCCAAATGATCAAGAGGCAACGGATATGGCTGACGAATACCTAAGAAAGATATTTAGCCTAATCCTATGGCTTCCAGACTACACGCCTACGGATCTCGAAGCTTATACACGAAAAAAGTTAAGTGAAACTGGTGAAATTAGCGAACTGATTTTAGACGATGATGTTGTGCTCGTGATTTGTTCTGCATATAGAAAGAACCCTCGTGATATCATTCAGTTCATAAACAATTTAACTGCTCTTGTCATCTCTGCCCACCATTCAAATGTCAAAAATATCTTACTTGATGATGTTGCCTATCTTGCAAAAGTTCAGGTTATTCGACAAAAGTTTCCCAAGGCCTACAAGGAGCTGCAGAGCAACTGGAATAATCCAGAAAATGTTGACGGTGGAAACGATGATTTCAAATCTTTTATGCTGTCGACTAGCCGAATAACAGTTGATGATGCCGAGCCGTTCATTTTCTTTAAAGACCCAATGGATAATTACGGTATCTCGAATACTACCGACATCAAGAACGCTCTACTATCAGGCGACTCGGAGTTGTTTAAGAGTTCGATTAAAGGTGTAGATGGCAAAGCCCTTACGATGTTGATTATCGACTTAATGAAGAAGTATCGTTACATCGATGATGAACTAGCAAATATATACAATACACAGTTTAGTGACTTCTTCGATGAAGTCCCTGACGGAAAAAAGAAACATTATATCGATAGCCTCGCAAGCACTGTCGACACAGACCTTTGGCGCACGTATAGATCGATCGATATCGATAATACGTTTAAACTTATCACTCAACCAAAGGTCCGTGATGTTCTCCAGACACGTATCGTAGACAGGTATATGCAGGCTTTTGACTCGAGTGTACAAGAAGAGCCTAATGACGATGACATTAAATTCGCTATGGAAGTGATCAAGAATTCCACAATTCACCTAGAGTTGTTCAGTGTCGAACAGATAGTATTGATACGTAAACACATTTCAAACGTCGATAAACTTAACAAACAAGCCATCGATTACCTGATCAAGGACGAAAGGAAAGGTGCTTATGTCAGTAATGAAGCTTTGATTAAGTATCTCACCAACTCTTCATCACAAGTCATAGCTGGTTCAATGACTAACCTCACTAAGTACGCGGGTGTCATCAACAAGGCAGGCAGTGTTGAGAAAATGTTAAATGCTTTTAAAGATAAATTTGTCGATGAAAACACAAAACGACCTGAGTATAATGATGAAAAAGTTAAATATGCAAGATCGGTCAGTACCTTTATGTCCACTCTCAAAGATGAGTTGAAAGCCGCTGAGGTTAAAGAAAGTCCTGATGCGGAATCCTTGTTTGTATTGCTACAGGCAAACTATAACAACGCCACGACAGATGATGATAAAATCGCTCACCTGATTGCCATATGGTGGCTTCGAGACTATGTTACAGAATATACAAGCACTAATATCGTAAGTGTTGTTAATGGCTTTATTGCCTCTTCTGACAAAGCAGGGATTGAGTCGCTATTGAGCCATTGGTCTGGTAAAAACTTGCAAAATGTAATAAATAATCATTTTGAAAGTACGCTCTATTCTCGGGCTATATCCGATGTAGAGATTGCTCACTATTTGATCTCGATTTCTGATAGCGCCGGAGCAACAAAGGTATTAAGTTATATCGTATCTAACACTCCCATCTCGGGCACACTCGACAGTGACTTAATTATCCGACTTAAGAGTATCGATGATCCAGAAGCGCTCATGACTGCGTTGACTAGTAAGCTGATCTCAAACAGTAATTATTATGACAAACGATATGATTCAGCGTTTAAGTCTCTTGTTAAGCGTAAAAGCGGTCGATCGATAAAGGAGATGTTAGCGAAGTATATTTCAAAGTTAATTGAAGAAGACGACGTGCAGAAAACAGATAATGGAATATCGTTGTTTAACTCACAGTCAATAGCAGATGTTGACAGAGAAACTATTTTATCTTCATTAAGTGATGTAGTGGCTGGGTTGAGTTCACCATATGATGAGTATGACTTACAGAAAATTCAGTTTTTATTCCAGAATAAAAAGTACGCAAATAGCGCTGTAATTCCAGCTGTCGTAACGCATCTTTTCGAGATGCTTAATTCACAACAAGATGTTGAAACAACTAACGGAATATTCGATGCCTTCTCTTCCCATGGCGGGGTGTCATACGTAACTGACGTGAATCTGATCTCTACGGCATTCAGCTCAATCGATGCATGGCCTGACTCTTCGTTAAAAAAATATGCATTTAATAAACTAATCTCTTTAAAATCAGATAAACCAGATGTGTTTGAACGTAAGTTCTGGGACGATGTGAACCAAAAAATTGATTCAGTTGACGACTAATTATTTTTGTTAAAGAAATTCAACCAGGGCTATTACACGAGCTCAAGAGTGCGGAATTAACACTGGTCTCTTAAAAGATATAAAAATAGCTGGTGGAGCACCGAGGATGCTCATGACAGAATAAGGTTAAAACAACTTATTTATACGAGCGGTTTACAAGTAAATCGTGATGGAAAAGTTTTAACCCCAACATTAAGTCCAATTTATAGATACGGTTCAACAATAAAGACGTCCGAAAACGTCTTTATGAATGATTTGATTTCTTCTGGAGGGCCAGGTGGGACTTGAACCCACGACATTCTGCTTAAGAGGCAGACGCTCTAACCAGCTGAGCTACTGGCCCGTTCGTGTTGTCACCTTTGTTATTTACATAATTACCGGTAACTCTGCTAGATTATACCTTTTTGGCCTCTGTTATGCAAGGTGCTAGTTGGCAGGTGTCGTGAAGGTCGAGTTGCTAGAAATAGCGCCTACGTAGAGAGGTTCTGCAAGCGCATCCTTGCTATAGTCCCAGTAAGAGACTTTTCCGCCGTCTGCACCGTATCTCCCTTTAACGTATTTGTAGCCAATGGTTGTATCACCATTTTCAGCGGTTGGATCTACGCCGGACAAAGTAGTGTTTGTTGGGAGTGGAATGTCGGTCGTAGAGAATTGGCTTAGCATGGTGGGGTAGGTCATTGCAGTTTCGGGTGTTGATACTGCGTAGGTCTCGGCGATTTTTTGCACTGTTGTCGCTTTCTCGGCAATCGCTGCATCTTTAGGCGTGTTAGCGACCGCTGCGTTTACTGTCGTAGAATTTGTTTCAAGCTCGGGATCGGCACTCGACAACAGTTGAGAACTGAAGGTAATAGCAGTGCCTGAAAGCGCAACACCAGCCGTAATTTGTAGTCCAACAACAAGGAGTGTCAGGATCAGTGAGAGTGCAAGATACTTGCGCCGATTAATGAGCGCGCGACCATCTTTACTGGTTGTCTTACCAATAAACAGGTAGATAAGGCTGGCAATGGTCCAAATGCCAAGTCCACCAAGCGTGATGAATTTAATGATGCCACGTGCGACGTAGCCAAGATAGATGAGCTCAATACCAGGTAGAAGCCACGCAAGCAGCCACGTGACCGCGTATGATTTTCCTGTCGGTTTTTCAGGCTCGATATCAAGCGAGGTAGCTGCGTACGGGTTTTCTGGAAGGGGGAGGGGCGCAGTGTATGAAGATGTCGCGTCTGAGGGTTTTTCTGCTGTGTCTTCTTCTTTGACTACTTTTGGCCAGACGTAGGTGTCGTGATGCGTTTCTGCGGCCGGCTCTAATGAAGCGGGGTCATTCGCCGGAGTCGTGTCTTTATGTGGTTCCATGTTTGTTTTTCCTTAAGTGCTTTCACACTATGTTATGCCCACACTGTAGCATATGTGGAATTATCTTCAAAATAGGACGTAGTGGTATAAAAAAGACCCCTCTCATGAAGGGTCTTTTTGAAGATATTGTGAATTAACTTTCAATCACAGATTTCGTGCGATCGTCAGATGTCGATGTAACGAGTGCGTAACCTGCAACCATAATGCCAACCACAAGGTGGGGCACCCATTGGCTTGGTTCGTCAGTGTTCGCGAAGCTGAATAGCCATGGTGATGCTGCCAGGAAAAGACCAGTAATGACATCAACAACGATGTGAACTTTCATTGGTACGAGCTTGAATGGGCTGAACGGGCTTGTTGTCACGAGCTCATTGAGAATAATGAAGATTCCTACAACGGTGGCGATAGTTGTGGCTGCCATGTTGTCGTCGAAGCTGAAAATGCTTGGCGCAAATAACAGCAGGACTCCTACTATTAAACCAATAACTGTGTGAACTTTTGTTGATATGAGTTTCATAGTAACCTCCATGTAATGTAATTTATTGGTAACACTGCATAATGTAACGTCGCGAACCGGAATGTTCTGTAAAAAATATTACATTTATCATATTATCTACTAAACTGATATTTTTGACATATCCTGAAAACGCGGTATAATATTCCTCAAGTATTCAACTTGTACCTCTATGGATTGGATTGTCATGTCTCATGAAAAAGATGACGAAAAACCGCATTACTTGCTTGTAATCACAGCCGGCTGCCTTAGTTTGACGATGTGCATCGTAGGGTTATGGCTATTGGTCGACGGGCAGCATAACGTGGCAGAAAGCCTGCGTTTTGGTTCAACGGACGCGCTGGAGCGTGCAACGATGCAGTTCGTGAGTGGCTTCCCTGTACTGATCTTCGCAATCGGTGCAGCAGTGCTCACGCACATCAGCTGGGAAGAGCGCTTCATGGAGACGGATGTCTAAACTGTATGATCTCTTCAAATTGCAATACGCTCAAGCCCTCCACCTCTCCGCAGTGATGCATTAAGTCCTGCGTCGAGATATGTGGGGCTTTTTGCCTGTATGCTTACGCATCACCATCTTTTAATAAACGCTGAATATATTGTTCAGGGTTATTCAAAAAATCTTTTGTTAATTTCACATGACTGATGTCGTTATAGGCTGTTTTTTCGATACCAGTTTCGGTTAACTCGTAAATTGCCGCACTTGGGTAGGACAGTAGGATAGGCGAGTGCGTTGCGATAATGAATTGAGATCCTTGGTCAATCAATTGCTTCATTGCGACCATTAGTGCAAGTTGCCTTTGGGGTGATAATGCTGACTCGGGCTCGTCGAATACAAATAAGCCGGGCCTGAATTCTTTTACGATAGAGAGGAACGCCTCACCGTGCGATTGTTCGTGGATGCGTTTACCATCGAAATAAATTGGCATAGGTCCGTCAGCGTTAAATGTTCCGCTTTCGGCGTAGTTGGCGGTTGTATAGAAGCTTTCAGCTCGAAGGAAATAGCCGTACTTTTCACGCTTCGTGCCCCTAACTAAAGTGATTTCGTCCGTGAGTGAGGAAGTGGTGTCTTGAGTAGCAAAGTTATAATTTTTTGTACCACCTTCGGCATTGAATCCTGCCGCCACGGCAATAGATTCTGTCAGTGTTGATTTGCCGGTTCCATTCTCGCCTACCAAAAAGGTGACGCTAGCAGATAGGTCGATCGATTCGATGGCTTTAATCGCGGGAATAGAAAAAGGGTATATCGATTCATCGACTGCACCAACTTTTACGCCTCTGACGAATGCTTCGTTCATGACATCATCATAGCAAATAAAATAAGACCTCCGAAGAAGTCTTATTTATAATTTTGGCACTGCGGACTATTTGCTGTGAAAACCGTATTATTAAATCTCTTCGCGAGGTCGAGTGAGGGTAATAAGCTTTGTAAGCCCCCATGCAATAAGGCTATACACCACAATCGCAAGGATGCTACTCCAATCAAACATGAATTGACCGAATGTTGGTTGTCCGAAGATGCCGACGAATGGTGCAACTAATACGGCTGTGATGCCGTATATAAAATCTACAAATCCTGCACTTTGATTCGCGCCGAGTAAAAGAAGAATGAATCGTATTGCAATAAGTGCATTTATAACACCTACGATAAACCAAATAGCCCTTTGTGCAACGACAATACCCGATGTCTGAGTCGATCGACTTACATCATGTCGCTCCACTAGTGCACCATTAGGTTGAGTGGTAGTTTCCTGTACTTCTGTAGTTCGTTCAGTTTCCGTCATACATTCTCTCCATTAATTGTGTACCTATTCTAGCACTTCTGTGCGAAACGTAAAAAATAAGACCTCCGAAGAAGTCTTATTTATAATTTTGGTACACCCGGCAAGATTCGAACTTGCGACACCTGGTTCCGAAGACCAGTGCTCTAATCCACTGAGCTACGGGTGCGTACTAGGGGGTAATTTTAACATATCGAAGCATGTTTTTCTAGGGGTATGGTCTGCTATAGTAGGGGTATGAAAAGAAACTACTTGATTGGGTATAAGGTATTTTTCGGTCTATTGGGATTTAGTGCGATTATCACCGAGATCGCAACGCTAGCAGCGCAGAACATGTTTAGCGCAAGTAATTTCTTTAGCTACTTCACGATCGAAGCGAACACGATCGCATTTATTGTATTTCTTGTCAGTGCATTCTATCTGTTTGCGCGTAAAAAGAGCGCGATTCTGGACTTTTTCAGAGGTGCGTCTACCTTTTTCATGGTAGTGACGGGTATCGTTTTTGCAGTGCTACTTTCTGGCATTGAAGGCGCAACATTAACTGCGGTACCATGGGACAATATCGTACTGCACTATTTGATTCCAATTGCAGTCACGCTTGACTGGATTCTTGATCCGCCGTCAAATAAGGTTTCGTATCGAAAAGCGTTGGCGTGGCTTGTCTTTCCACTGGCGTACCTTGCGTACTCATTGATCCGTGGGCCGATTGTCGAGTGGTATCCATATCCTTTCCTCGATCCATCAAGTGGTGGTTACGGCCAGGTTGCGCTCACATCGACTGTTATTCTACTGGGTGGACTTGTCCTCGCGTATGCAGTGAGCCGCGTTGGTACAGTCGAAAAGGTGCATCGCAAGAAATAACCTATGCGTCACATCATGCATATTCCTCGTTCGAAGAAAGAGCGTCAGTCACACAAGGGCATTGATACGCTGGCGCTGCTTGTCGGCTTCTTGCA
>Ga0247808_10000655_pt1 | contig 16543 bp, 42 predicted proteins | sample UWRJL089202R1_FD_179914 | JGI IMG/M metagenome (GOLD analysis project Ga0247808, IMG submission 179914) | Plant litter microbial communities from Arlington Agricultural Research Station in Wisconsin, United States - UWRJ-L089-202R-1 | ecosystem: Environmental > Terrestrial > Plant litter >... | reverse complement strand
GACACAGTGGTCGAAGTCCAAGGCGGTAACCGGTTGCCCGGGCACCATCGCGAGACCGATGCCGGTCATGCCGCGCTCTTGCGCTGCGGCGAGTGCCTCGTCGAAGGTCACCAGCAGCGGCAGTTCATCGGCGGAACCCTGGCCGACTTTCTTACTGCGCACGCCGGGCATCCAGCCGCGTTTGGTGCCGGACTTGGCGTAATAAGGAACCTTGAGATCTTTCTTACCAGGTTTCGGGTTTGGTTCGAACTTCCACACCAGCCACTGTTTCAATTCCCGCAAGGCGGCAGGCGCCTGCAGACTCTCTAATGCCTTGGCCATCTTCGCGGCTCCCACGGCTTATACGTCGGACGAGAAGTTAGGCTCGGCGAGGGCGGCAGCGTACTTCGGGTTCATCAAATCTTTACGCGGAACGCCGTAGGTTCTTTCAATCTCAGGGATACGGCCTAGTGGCACGTAACCGAGCTTCAGCCAGTGCTGGACAGCCTGGTAGGTCACTCCAAGCTTTTCGGCTACGTCGTCAAGGCTGCCAGCGCGGACTACCGTATCGAGTATGCCGCTGTAGGCTTTGGCACTGACCAGTGCGTTCATCACGGCCAGTGTGGCGCGGTGTTCCAGTGCGTATTTGTTCAGCGCGTCGAGTTTCTTGTCCATCGGTGCTTCTCTTCTGTTTAGGGAGTCGATGGGCGCATCCTACGGTATTTAACAGGAAAAGCAAATAGCGCTAGACAATACAACAGAATGCAATTAGATTTGCATCACACCAAACGAAACAGCAGGGAGATCCAAAATGGCGACTTTCACTATCACCGGCTACTCGCAAGACGAAGTTTGCAACCACTGCGGGCGCCCTCTTAAGCACGGGATAAAGGTAAGTGACGGTCGCATCCTTGGTGCTACCTGCATCGACAAAGTTCTCAGCAAGGCGAAGTTTTATCAAGGCAAACGCTACCGCGTAGGTGCCGATCGCATTATTCACATAGCTCGGGTAGTAGAGCTAAAGCCGGTATCGCAGTGGGATATCTACAACGTCTCGATAAAATCAACCGAATTCGAATACGTGTGATCACAAAGCCCGGCGCAAGCCGGGCAACTGAGGATTCTTCCGATGCCCAAGCCTAAGAAACCCAAGATGCCCAAAGTCAACACCAGCGACTGCGCCAAAGGTCAGATGCACGAGCCCGCGGCACAGCGATACGTGAAAACCATGCCAGGAGGATTTATAGCGTGAACTACGCGGAATGTATGGCTGCGGGGATAGACCCTGGCAAAGTAGCGAAGTATGAGAAGCGCTTAGAGAAACTTCTTGGCGAGATGAAAGCCGACAACATTATGCTTTTCGGAGGGGGCGACGGTTCTAGTCTTCGACCTTACCACGGCGAGCCGGAAACCATGCTCCTAATCCTGTCGAGCATAGGGGCTACCAACGTCGACGGTGGCGCCGGGGCTTATGGTACCCAACACTCTGACGACGGCCTCAATAGAGGCGAAGCATGACCCTCCAATGCCCTAAGTGCGGTAACCCGGACGTGATACGCATGAGCAGCCTACGCATTATCTACTGCCTGGATTGCCATACCGAATCACCCTGGCCGTTGAAGGACGGCCAGAAGCCTTTGATCAACACATCACGCGGAGATCGGAAGAAATGAGCGAAGATTGCCAGAAGTGCGGAACCGCTATGTGGGATTTAGACGATGACGATCTATGCCCACGTTGCGCCAACGACTGCAGCCCGCCTTGCCCGGAGTGCGGTGATCACGATTGCAATGGTCAGTGCGCCGGCGATGACATGATGGGAGCGTCGTCATGAAATTCAATGCCGATTGGCTCTACGACGAATTCAAAGATGCGCTGCGCACCCTTGGTCTTAACTGGGGTGAAAAGCACCTGATGACAATCGAGATCGACGAGCAAAAAGGCGAGATAACATTTCGCGGTAACGGCCGAAGCTTTTCTATGCTCGTCCGGGATGAGCTGAAACCCTAACCGTTCGTCGGACCTACAAGCAATCGCAAGTTTCGTGTTGTATAGTTGCGTCACACAAATGCAGATATTGAGGAGAGGGAAAGATGGAAGTTAATTTGGCGCCGATAATCGTAGCGGTAATTCTGTTCGGAGGTATCGCGTACGTGATGGCACTCCATCATGGGTGGAAAAACGTAGCGAAGATCTTCGTTTTGTGGGTAGCGGTAGGCTTCGTGATTTATCTGCTGATTGCCTTAGGTTTACCGGCTGTGCAAAAAGCGTTGACCTACCTCGGGAGTTTCCTTCCGTGAAACGCTTCAAACCCAATCAGACCGTTCGCATTAACGACACGCAGAGCGAGTACCACAAGTGCCTGGCGCGTGTCGTGAAGGTCGGCCAGAAGAGCTACGACGTGGCCGTAGGGCCTACCACCATGCGCGTCGTCCCCGAACAACTGCTAGGAGTACGCAAGCCGTGAATATTTCAGAGAAGCAACTGCGCGAACTCCTAGAGCGCGCTTGGGAACTAGCAGAAGCCGCTGAACACGCCGGGGTAAACGAACCGGCTTTGAAAGACGCCGAGATCGAAGGGCTCATCGACTCTGTAGAAGAGGAGTTCGAAGAATGATCACCCGCGCACAGGCTGAAGCGTTACTAACCCTGGCCGAGTCGCTGGAAGCGTGCGAGCGCTTGGGAATGGCCTTCAACATTGACGAAGCCGGACTCTACGTACTCGGTACAGGTCTATGCGAGAACCTCGGGCAGCCATCCGGAATGTCCGTACGGCTTGCTGTTAACGGGCTGATCCCAAAGCGGGAGACCTAGCATGGACGACGCCGACTTCATGTTCCTGACCATCGTTGCCTTGATGCTCATCGCGTTCTATTTCTCCTAGGAGGTGCGCCATGCTTCAGCCGCCAGTAACAGACCTCGCGCCGTGGCGCCCCGGGCACTGGATCACACAGACCGGGTACGCGCTTAACGAAAAGGATTTGATTGCAGGAACGAAACGTGTACCTGAGCGACGCATGGACATGCAAGCCAGCGTGTTCGAAGTGGATTTGATAATTGAAAGGGTGATGTCGAAATGAATATTCCAAATGGCGCCACTCATAAGTGGTCCGCAACAGAGCAGTACGCTCGCCCTGGCGGTCAGGGTACCTGGATCATCTGGCAAGCTGATCACTGGCTGTGGATCGGCGATGTGTTCGAGGGCGAAATGGTTCCAATCGTCGACGACCGTGAGCAAACCCGCCAAGAGATCATCCACCTGGCCGCCAAGCGCTGCGGCATTTCAGGCGATGCAATTCGGCAGCTCGCCACCGTGCTAGCAGCGGAAGGCTACAGAAAATTCGAAATCGTCGAGGAAGACGTATGACCAATCTCGTGTTGACACGTAAAGCCGGCCAGTCCGTTCGCCTTCTGATCGGCGACAAAACGGAATACGTCGAGATCCTCGATGTGACCGGCGGTTTCTGCAAATTCCGTTTGCTGTCCACCCTCCAGGTGGAACGCGTCCGGTTCCGCGACTCCATGCAAATTGCGGAGGGCGTATCAGTCTGCGTCGTCGACCTCGCCAAAGGCCACGCAAAGCTGAATTTCACCGCGCCGCGCGATGTTCACATCCTGCGTACTGAACTGATAAAGAGGGATGTATGACTGTCTTTACCGTTTGGTCCGAAGGCTACGCCGCGACGGGGCAATCCGGCCAAGCAATGCTATTAGGTCACGCATACGCCGATACCTTTGCGGAAGCGTGCGAAAAGGTTATGTCGCAAAGTGAAGAACGGAAACGGTTTTTCAATCGCGAGCATTTGACTTACTGGGGCTGCCGTCTTTTTGACAATCCTACGGACGCGCGCCGTAGTTTCGGATGAAGCGCTACCCGTGCCGCTGTAGGTCTTGCGATGGCCGGCGAACTATGAGCCATCTACCCGAGAACATGCGCAACGGCTGCAAGTGCAAAGCGTGCCGGGAAGCACGAGCAAAAGGTATAGAGCCGATCGTACATTGCGACTGCGGCGGCACGTACCGCGTAGACGTGTACCGGCTCAAGACTGAGCACAAGAAGTATGGCTGCCAGTGTTCGGGCTTCCCGTTCGACAACGGCACCCACCGCAAAGGCAGTTCCAGCCCGTCGAATGGTTGGTACTGCATCCATAACGTGAAAGGAGAAGGAATATGAAAGGCGAAAAGATTTTATATGACGAGGAAGACTTTCCCACGTACCGCATCGAGCACGACGCCACCCAGTACAAAGTCGAGTTCAAGGTCTTTGAGGTAAACGGCGCCTATGAGGGCGAGGAAACGAAATGGGTTATCTCTGACGAACAGCCGATCCTTAACGGCGAAGTGAAATGGGACGGCTGCAGCAATTGGGATTATCTGACCAGCGAATGTATGGCCCATTACTGCGGTGTATCTGGCGTAAAGCGTTTCGGCGATATGCAAGTCCACCTTTACGCCCTGGCGGCTCAGCTAATGGTCGAGTTAGGAACCGTGTACCCGGCGCAGAATCCCGAAGAATTCTTCCCATCGTAAATAGCTACAAGTATTAGCAACTAAACCACTTGACATACCTTGTGCCGCTCTCTACCATCTGCGGCACACCTTAACCAAAAAGGAACTTGCAACATGTCGATCGAAGCCCTGATCCAAGCCCATACCGAAGCGCTGCTCGCAAACACCGAAGCCGTCAAGCTGCTGACCCTCTCCCTGGCCGGCCGTACCCCGAAAGCGGAAGACAAGCCGGCAAAGACTGAAAAGAAAAACGCCGAAGTAATTGATACGGTTGTAAAAGAAATCACCGAGGACAAAACAGTAGCGGCAATGACCGCACTCGCTGAAGCGGTCAAAGAAGACGTGCTGAAAGCCGAGCCAGTTCCATACGAAACCGTCCGCGCACTGGTGCTCAAGCTGGCCCCGACGCAGCGTGACGCGATCAAGGCGCTGAATGCTAAGCACGGTATTGCCAACCTGAAAGTCCTGCTGGATAAAGAAGATGACTTCAGCACCGTGAACGACCAGGCGAAGCTGGAAGCCGTGTACGCCGATCTGCAAGCGCTTGAGGGTTGAGCAATGGCTATCATCGCCGAACAGGCAACGGTAGAAGTTACGGCTAAATTCACCGTCACAGAAGGCGAACTCAGGGCGCTTGATGCACTCGCAGGTTACGGCGATTCAGCTTTCATTGAGATGTTCTACAAGAACTGCGGAACGACGTATCTCAAGCCACACGAAGCGCATCTTCGCGAATTCCTTACAAGCATTCGTGACATTGCCGGCCCAATAATCAGCCGTGCGGACGAAGCCAGAAAAGTTTTCAAAGGAGTTAAATAATGGCACACGCCTTTTTCAGCCCTAGTGGGGCGCCGGCTGCGATGCTCTGCAACGTGAAGCCGTGGCGCGAGAAGGATTATCCGGACCAAGGTAACGACGCCTCCGACGAAGGTACGGCGGCCCACTTCCTGCTTGAGCAATGTCTTGAGAAGAAAGTCGACGCCGAGCACTTCATTGGAACGCGCATCCAGGTCAACCAGGGTCATGCGGAGTTCCACACGTCCGGCGCTTACCCGGTCGGCCGCGACATTGTGCACGAGATCCAGAAGACCTTGGACGTGATCCACACCTTGGCCGATGGCGCGACGATCTACCCTGAACAAACGCTGTCGATCGAGTTCATAACAGGTGAAGAAGGCGCTACCGGCACCAGCGACACCGTAATTATCAAAGGTGATACGGCAATTATTGCCGATTTGAAATATGGAAGAGGCGTCAAGGTTTTCGCAGAAGACAATGAACAGTTGCTCATATACGGCGCCTCCGCGGTCGCTGACTTCGATGCGCTTGGGGAGATTGAGCATGTTGAGCTGCACATCTTACAACCGCGGCTCAACCACTTCGACGTTTGGAAGCTGTCTGTTGCAGAGATGAACGAGCGGATTGAAGTGATCCGGCAGACTGCGAAACGCATTCTGGCGGGGCCTGAAAACTTGGCCGCGGTACCGGGTGACAAGCAATGCCGCTTCTGTAAGGCGTCCGCAACTTGCAAAGAGCGAACAGACTTCACGCTGCATCTGATCACCGAAGAGTTTGTAGATTTGGAAAAAGGTTTCATCAAAGTCGAGATGCCACAAGCCGAAAAGCTGTTGGCTCAATCCTTCGACGTGAAGCCGGCAGCGATCACGTTTCACGAACCCGAAGGCGACTCGTACCACGGCTTCACCGGCACCAATCACTTCACCGTCAAGAAGCCGAACATCCGGCCGAGTCTCGAAGCGGCGGAAGCCAAGTTGCCGGACGCATCGGACGAGCGCTTGGCGACGCTGATGGACGCGGCCGACATGATCGAAGGCTTTGCCAAAGCGGTGCGCGCTGAAGTCGAGCGGCGACTACTGGCGGGTAAGTTCACTGATGCCCGCTACAAGCTGGTCGAAGGTCGGCAGGGTGCGCGTAGCTGGACCAGCGAGGAGGAAGCGGAGGCCGCGCTGAAGGCAATGCGCCTGAAGGTAGACCAAATGTACGACTTCAAGCTGATCAGCCCCACAACGGCGGAGAAGGTCTTGAAGGAGGCCAACCCGCGCAAGTGGAACAAGCTGCAACCATTGATCGGTCGTAGCGATGGCAAGCCATCCGTAGCACCCGCCAGCGACAAGCGTCCTGCGTTGAGCATGGCGATTGCAGAGCAGTTCGAAGAGCTGCCGGCGGAAGCAGAAGACGACTTTGGAGATTTGGTATGAAGCCGGTAAAGCCTAAACCTACCACCGAAGCGGAGTGGATGGAGCACTACAAAGATTTTACTTTCGACGAATTGCTACGTCGTGTAGCCGAATTAGAAGTCTTGAAAAAAGCTCAACGTGACGCTTTACACAACCAGGGTAGCGGAAGCTACTAACCGAAGCCAATAGAACCATAAACTGATACTGAGGATTTACCATGAAACATACTTTTCAAGACGCGCGCATTTCCTTCCCGAACATCTTCGAACCGAAGGCTTCCGAGAACGGCAATCTGCAATTCAGCGCCGCATTCCTCTTCGCGCCTGAGCACCCAGGTATTGCCGGTCTTGATGCTGTCATTGAGCAGGTCGGTAAGGCTAAGTGGGGCGACAAATGGCCGACCATCAAAAAGGAGCTGAAAGCCGGTGATCGCCTTCTGACCCACAACGGCGACAGCAAAGCATCCTTGGCCGGCTACGAAGGGCAGATCTTTTTCAACGCCTACAACACAGTCCGCCCGACCGTGGTTAACCGTGACCGCACTCAGCTAACTAAGCAAGACGGTAAGCCTTACTCCGGCTGCCACGTAAACGTCATCATCGACGTATGGGCCCAAGAGAACCAGTACGGCAAGCGCATCAACGCCCAACTGCAAGGTGTTCAGTTCCTGCGCGACGGCGAAGCGTTCTCAGGCGGTGGCACACCGGCAGACGCCAGCGACTTCGAAGAGATCGCAGACGGCGCTGATGCGGACGACCTGGCATGAGCAAATCATCGAGTTCTTCCAGCGGCGTGAGCGCAATCGGTTTGCTCGGTGTCCTGTTCGTAGGTCTCAAGCTTACCGGCTACATTGATTGGAGCTGGTGGTGGGTCACGGCGCCGTTTTGGGGAGGCGTAGCGGCGGTAGCGTTCTTCCTGGCCGTGATCGGCGTGGGGATTCTCCTCGCTAAGATCTTCAACCGGTAACCAAAGCAACACCAGAAGGCCCGGCTCTCGTCGGGCTTTTTGTTGACCGCTCGTCGGGATACGCAAGACAATACAAGTAATGCGTTGTACATTTGCTTTAACGAAAACAAACGCAGGGAGTAACGGGAAATGCAGATAGGTGATCGAGGACACGTTTGGCAGCTTGACGAAAGAGGTAACGTAGACGACTTCGCTATGTCCTACGAATACCACAACGGCCCCTGCTGTGTGCGCTGCGGATACAGTTACTGTGAGCACTGTGACAAAGGCCCTCAGGAAGATTGCACATTTATCGACCAGTTGGAGATGCCGGTATGAACATCGCATTCAGCATCCAGTGCTACAAGAAGCTCCGCGCCAAGGGCTACAAACCCGCCGCCGCGCTCTACGCAGCAAAGTTCTACAAAGCGCGTTATCCGTTCATCAAGTAGGGAGAAAGGAGATGTCAAGGTTCATCTTGTTCGCTGGGGAAACGTACTACGCAAGGGGCGGAGCACACGACCTAGTAGATAGCTTCGGATCTCTCGTTGAAGCCAAGGCGTACGGCGAAGCTCTATTGGAAAAGGATCGTTACAGATTCCAGTGGTTTCACGTTTTCGACATCGGCACTAAGGCCATAGTTGCTAAAAGCCAGAATCAGGCGCTTGGTGCGCCACACGATAAAGACGAGGAAGAATAATCATGAAAACCCTAATCGCCGCTGCACTGCTCGTCAGCCTTACCGGCTGCTCTACCATCATGAACGACCGCATCACCGACGTGAGCGTGCTATCTGAGCCCTCCGGCCAGCGCTACAGCATCACGGACGAAGACGGTAAGCGTGTCCACACCGGTACTACGCCTGACCAGATCAAGCTGGACGCAGCGGCCGGATTCTTCGACGGGCAGACCTACCAGGTCAAGTACGAGGACGGCAAGACAGCCGAACTCGACTCGCACACCACGCCTTGGTACTGGGTCGGCTTCTGCATCACGGTCGTATCCGGCTTCTTCGTCGATCCTCTGACCGGTGATATGTTCAGCCTTCCTGCGGAGGTGTCGAATGTTAACCCCGATCGTTCTTAACGGTTACGTCCAGTGGGTTCACCCGTGGCGCGCAGAGCAGGGTGAAGCAGTATTCCTGTACGGCGAGGACTACAATTCCCCGTACTGCCCAATTCAATTCGAGGTGCGCAATGACAGCGTTTGAACAAGGCTACGCAGCTTTCCTGAGCGGCATGGATCGCAAGGAAAACCCATTCGACGCAGAGAAATGTTCGTTCTCGTGCAAACGCTGGACGGACGGCTGGAACAAGGCATATCGCGCACGGATGGAGAAGCAGACATGAAAAACGCATTTGAATACGAAGCAGAGCTGGCTGCTTTGCGGGAAGAGCGAGACCAGTGGCGCGCCATGGTCGGCCACATCTGCGCAACGATTCCTCTTGCTGACGTAGTTGCAAGCACCGAGACAGGCCAAAAGACTGTCGATTACTTCAAGGCACTACAGCAGCGCCTTGCGGACGCCGAGCGGCGGAAAATGGACCTAGTCCGTCTGCTCACTCGCGCCAGGATCTACGCACGCGGCGAATTCCGCGATGAGATCGACGCATGCCTGGCCGGGAAGACCGCGCAGGTAGCGGTGTCGCCTGAGCCTACTCCTTATCAGCCGAAAGGCGAGTGGTCATTCGAGCGCTGCGAAGATGGCGCGATAGTTATAAAAAATGGCAAAGACTGGACCTTAATCAAATCCGGAAAGGGTCCTATTTACGAACAGTTCCTTTACCGTTTCTGCGAGCAACAAATGAAAGAACTGACAGCGCCAACCATAAACGAAAATGCAGAATTCGAAAAATGGCGCAACACGCAAATTGATGTACTCGTTCGAAACGGCTATCCGGAAGGAGCAGAAGCGTTTCGAAATCTTGGATCGGTACAATGGGCTGGATGGCAAGCCCGCGCCTGCCTCAAGGAGCTGAATCAATGATCGGATACTTCGTGATCGGCGTTGTACTTTTCTCGGTCTGCGTATCGCTACTGGCGGGCGCTGCGATCAAGTGGGCGGATTCGGAGGATTGGGTGTGACCGGTGTGCGGTTAGTAGAAGCGCGATGGGGTGTCGAGTTCTGGCAACTGGTATCCGATTTTGCTGACCAGGGTCTTAACCGGTTCGATACAGCCAGGGCGTTAGGCTACTCCCCACAGGGCTTTTGCCACCTCCTTTCCCGTCACCCTAGCAAAGATCCTTTCGAGCCGTCCTCGCGGGCGCTCGCTTACCTGAAAGACACCGGAGAGAACCTGCGCGAAGCCCTGGAACGCATGGCAAAGGAGCGCCGCAGCTGGGCGTACGCCGCCAGGATTATCGGATACTCCGCTGGCCACGAACTGAAGAGGGCAGCCGAGCACCGCGGGATTTTCGTCGAGATGAACTCTAAGCACCCGGGGCGTCCACGCATTCATCCGATCCCTCAAAAGCGTGGTGACCTGACGTTGAACTGGCCGAGCTGGGAAAGGGTTTACGAGATCGGCGGTGGCGCCTTACCAGAATTCAGGAGAAAGAAGAAATGTCAAACAGCGTCCCAAAAATAGACCTTAGGGCCCTGCGCGAAAATGCCATCGCACTGGACGAATTAGGCGTTACACCACTCGGCGCTCCTACCGCGCAAGAGGGGAAGAAACGGCGATCAACGCACATGTTCGGCAGCGCCCATTTGGACCGTACGATTCTCGCCTGGAACGCGTTTCAATGAACGTCGACAAATGCATTTTCCTGGACACGGAAACCTTCTGCGAAACGCCGATCAACAACGGTACGCACCGTTATGCAGAAGGCGCCGAGATCATCATGTGGCAGTGGGCGGTCGGCGATGGGCCTGTCGAGATTCGCGATGGGGATGAAGACGTGTCTGATCTTATGGAGCTACTGGCCGACCCGTCTTACGAGAAGGTAATCCAAAACAGTGCCTTTGACCGTACGGTAATGACTCACGCGATCGGCTTTACGCTACCAGTAGAAGAAACGTTCGATACGATGGTCTGCGCCATGGCACATTCACTGCCAGGCGCTTTGGAGAAGCTGGGGGACATACTCGGGATTGCTAAGGACAAAGCTAAGGACAAGGCCGGCAAGGCGCTGATCCAGCTGTTCTGCAAACCGCGGCCGAAGAATCAGATCCTCCGGCGCGCTACTCGCGAAACGCACCCCATCGAGTGGGAAGCCTTTCGCGAGTACGGGCGCCTCGACATCGAGGCGATGCGCGAGATCTACAAGAAGCTGCCCCGCTGGAACTACCGGGCGGCAGAGCGGGGTTTATGGGAACTAGACCAGCGGATTAATGAACGCGGCGTGCTGATGGACCTTGACTTGGCGCATGCGGCTATCCGGGCGTCAGACCGCGCTCAGGAGGAACTGTCACGACAGGCACATGACATGACAGATGGCGCCGTGTCGAGCGCCAACCAGCGCGACAGAATGCTAGAGCACATTCTTGCCGAGTACGGCATCGCCCTGGCCGACATGAAAGGCAGCACCATAGAAAAGGCACTGGCGGACGAGGATTTGCCATGGGAACTCAAAGAGCTGCTTGTCGTCCGCGCACAGGCCAGTAAGACCAGTGTGTCGAAGTACAAACGTGTTCTGAACGGTGTTAGTGCAGACGGCAGGCTGCGGGGGCTTCTCGCGTTCTGTGGTGCGTTGCGCACTGGACGGTGGGCCGGTCGACTATGGCAACCTCAGAATCTTGCCCGTCCTACGATCAGGAACAAAGAAATTGAACTGTGGATTGAAGCCTTGAAGGCGGATGCCGAGGATTTGGTATGAACTTAATGCACGGCGATTGCCTGGAAATGATGAAGCTGATTCCAGACGGCTCAGTCGATATGGTGCTGTGCGATTTGCCGTACGGCACGACGCAGAATAAGTGGGATGCCGTCATACCTTTTGACCAGTTGTGGGCTGAGTACAAGCGTGTTGGCAAACCGAATTGCGCCTTCGTTCTAACCGCCGCTCAACCGTTTACGTCAGCCCTCGTAGCTAGCAACCTTCAATGGTTCTCTCAAGCGCTAGTGTGGAAAAAGAACGTGGCCTCCAATTTCCTAAATGCTAATCGCCAACACCTAATGCGTCACGAAGACGTCTTAGTTTTCTCGGCTAAGCAGCCGACATATAACAAGCAAATGGCCTCCGGCAAGCCTTACAAGCAGAAGCGCGCAGGGAAAGACGACACTGGGGATAATTACGGATCGATAAATCAGAGGAAAGATACGATAAACGAGGGCGCGCGCAACCCTATAAGCGTACTTGAATTCGATCGTGAAACCGGCTGCCACCCCACTCAAAAGCCTGTCGCCCTTATGGAATACCTGATCCGTACCTACACCAACGAAGGCGACACAGTGCTCGATAACACGATGGGCAGCGGTTCCACTGGCGTAGCCGCTGCGAACACTGGACGGAAGTTCATAGGCATTGAGCGTGACGATAAATATTTCGCCATAGCGCGAAAGCGTATCGAAGACGCGATGTACGGAGACCTCGTATGACAACGGTAATGGAAGCGTGCAGCAGCGCCACGCGCGGCTGCGTGATCGCGCCCAAGGGCAAGAAGCTGGTCGTAGCCGACCTTTCAAACATCGAAGGGCGTAAGCTCGCATGGCTGGCCGGTGAAGAATGGAAGCTTCAAGCGTTCCGAGACTTCGACGCTGGTAGCGGCTTTGACCTCTATAAACTCGCCTATGCGAAAGCATTCGGTATTGACCCCGCCGCCGTGGACGGGGATATGCGTCAGATCGGCAAGACCATGGAGCTGGCCTTGGGTTATGCCGGTGGCGTTGGTGCATTCATCACGTTCTCGCTCGCGTTCAACATCGACCTTGAGCTGATGGCGAAAAACGCATGGGGCGCTATCCCCGAAGCGATGCGCCGAGAAGCACGCGACTTTATGGAATGGCATATCAGCCAAGGGAAGAGCACCTACGGCTTGTCAGAAGAAGCGTTCATCGTTTGCGAATCCTTTAAGCGGTTGTGGCGGGAAGCGCATCCGAACACGGTCAGCTACTGGAAGGAACTGGAGAACGCTTGCCGCAACGCGATCAACAACCCAGGCCAAACCCTAACCTGCCGTCGCCATAAGATCCGCCGAGACGGCGCTTGGCTGCGCGTCATGCTGCCGAGCGGCAGGTATCTCTGCTATCCGTCACCGCGTGTCGAAGACGACGGACAGATCACGTACATGGGCATCAACCAGTACAGCCGCAAATGGGAACGGCTGCGCACATATTCTGGAAAATTGGCGGAAAACGTTACACAAGCAAGTGCAAGGGATGTGTTGGCGTACCGCATGCCGGATATTGAGAAAGCCGGTTATGAAATCGTCCTGACCGTACACGATGAGATCATCAGCGAAGCGCCGGACACCGACGACTACACGCACGAACACCTGGCCGAACTGATGTCCGCCGGTTGCGACTGGACAAAAGGCTTACCGCTCGCCGCCGCCGGCTTCGAAGCGTATCGCTACCGGAAAGGTTGACTACAAGTCGAATCTTGCATAAGCTTGCGTACATCTAGAGGAGAACTGCTATGTCAAAGCCGGATTGGAAACGAGCACCAACATGGGCGAACCACTTGGTAGTTCAGCCGGGGTTCAACGGACCCTGTTATTGCTGGGTAGAAGCCTACGAGAATCACGCTAAAGCGCAATGGGACGATGATTTAGCCCGAAGCTGGATGGTCTTCGAATTGAAAAAGAATAACTGGGACTACGTAGAGCAACGACCATGCTAGAACGCGATATCGAAGCGTACCTCGTCAAGCGCTGCAAAGAGATTGGCGCGCTGTGCGACAAGTTCACCAGCCCCCAGCGTCGTTCGGTGCCTGATCGGCTGATCACCTTCAGCGGGCGCGTGTTGTTCGTTGAGCTGAAAGCGACCGGCAAAAAGCCCACCGAAGCTCAGGTGCGCGACCATGGCCGGAGGTGGGAGGCGAGAGCGGAGATTATGTGGACTGACAGCGTGGAAGGTGTCGATATGATTATCCGCGGACTGCAGGACAATTTGACCGTTCATACCAACCCTTCGTTTAAGGTTCTCGTGTATGGCAATTGACTTTGTACCCCACAAATATCAGCACCTGATCATCGACGCGATCCAAGGCGTTAAGCGAATCGCAGTTTGGGCTGGCATGGGTTTGGGCAAAACTCCCTCCACGGCCACGGCGTTGGAAGACCTCTCGCTTACTGAGGATGTTTACCCGGTTCTCGTCATAGCCCCGCTTCGCGTTGCGCGTACCACCTGGCCGCAGGAGTACCAGAAGTGGAACCACCTCAAGCATCGCCGTGTCGTGACGATCTGCGGCGCGCTCAAGGATCGGCAGGCGGCTTTGCGCATCAAAGCGGACGTGTACACGGTGAACTTCGAGCAGATCGAATGGCTAGTCGAACACCTCGGGGACAAGTGGCCCTTTCGCACAGTGGTAGTCGACGAAGCGACCAAGCTCAAAGGCTTCCGGCTTCGTCAGGGTACGCGTCGCGCCAAAGCGCTCGCACGGGTCGCACACACCAAGATCAAGCGAATCATTCTGTTGACGGGTACGCCGAGCCCTAATGGCCTCCAAGACCTTTGGGGGCAGATGTGGTTCGTGGATAAAGGCGATCGTCTCGGACGCACCTACGATGCATTCAAGCAACGCTGGTTCCGCGCTTCGCATACCGGATTCGGGGTAGAGGCGACCGACCAGGCGCAGGAGCAGATCCAGAAAGCACTGGGCGACGTGTGTATCACTATCGACGCAGCGGACTGGTTCGACCTCAAAGAGCCGATCGTAAACGTGATCCGCGTAGAGTTGCCGCCGGCCGCCCGCGTTTTGTACAAGAACATGGAAAAGCAGATGTTCATGGACTTGGAAGGCTCGCAGGTCGAAGCGCTGAATGCTGCTGCCAAGACCCAGAAGTGTTTGCAGATAGCTTCAGGCGCGGCCTACGTAGAAGGCGGTCCGCAGTGGAAGAAGATCCACGACGAGAAGCTGAACGCGCTGGAAGAGATCCTGGAGGAAGCCGCCGGTATGCCGGTCCTCGTCGCGTACAACTTCAAGAGCGACTTGGCGCGGCTCCTGGCGCGTTTCCCGCAGGGCCGACACCTGGACAAGAAGCCGGAGACGATCAACGCGTGGAACGCCGGAGAGATCCCGATCATGTTCGCCCACCCTGCCAGTGCGGGGCACGGTTTGAACCTGCAGGACGGGGGCAACATTCTCGTGTTCTTCAGCGTGAATTGGAATTTGGAAGAGCACCAACAGATCATCGAGCGTAATGGCCCGGTGCGCCAGTTGCAGGCCGGGCATAACCGCCCGGTGTTCCACCACTTCATCCTGGCCGCAGACACGGTGGACGAGTTGGTATTGGAGCGCCTGCAGACCAAGCGGGAGGTTCAGGACATCTTGCTTCGAGCGATGCGCGATCGAGGCTTTAACCCAATTGAGGATGCAGCATGAACGAACGAATTTGCGTAGACCATTTAGGGTTCAGTGGTAAGTCCGAGGACTGTCCAGCTTGTAAACTTCTACGCTCTGGCGGAAAAGCCGACTACCCTCGGGTTAAATACGACCCTGATAACATCACGCCGCCAAAGCTTATACCTGAGCCTGCTGAAGCGCAGAAAACCGGCGGCAGCGTCGACTATTACAAATGTCACGTTGCTGACCCCATTTCCCGAGGCAATCCGTACACCGCCGAGAGCATCGACATTATTGAAGCGCTCGGCATGACCTTCGCGGAAGGCGAAGCGTTTAAAGCGATATGGCGTACGTGCACTGGCCGCATGGGCGGCGCGGTAAAGGCGGACAACAAAGCGTTATACAACGCTGAGAAAGTAGAATTCTTCGGCGCTCGCATGGTGCGGGCCGCGAAAAGGAGTGAAGCGGAATGATTAGTCGTGAACAGTTTGAGGCGTATTACCGCGATAGAGAATGCCTCAATGCAGAGCAAGCGGCCTTGTGCTTAGTGAAAGAAGAATGCGGGGGATATACCTACCGCGATCCAAACGAAGCGTGGAAGGTATGGCAAGCTTCACGCGCTGCGATTCGCGTAGACCTACCGCATCTGTTTCCTTTCTACCGCGAAGGCGTTACCGAAGCGCTGCTCGCCCACGGGATCAAGGTTACGCAGTGGGGATCGGAATGAAAATCCTAGCCATGCTTTACGTGATCGCGTTCCCCGGCGCAGCGCCCCAGCCAGTGGCCGCGTACTTCACGCAGGACGCCCAAGTTATCTGCCGGGCGACAGCCGCTGCGCAAAATGCAACTGAGGAAGAGGAGTATTACTGTGAGTGATCGCGAGTTGTTGGAATTAGCGGCGAAGGCCGCCGGCTTTGAAGTAAACGTAGCTAAAGGCGGGGGTTGCTGGAGAAATGATGGCTCCAAAATTTGGCCTAAGTGGAACCCGTTGACGGACGACGGAGACGCTTTTCGGCTAGCTGTTAAGCTGGGTATAGGCGTCAATTTCTACCCTGATAATGATTCAGTGGCCGCTAGCATCACCGACAACGTGGGCCAAAGTTCGGAGATCATATCGCAGATAGGCACCTGCGGAACAAGATACGCAATCGTTAAAGTCGCCGCAGAAATCGGTAAATCACTTAGCTGATCGCTTCCTCAATTCCGACCGGCAGAACTGCAACTCGGCAAACTGCCGGTCGAGTCCACGCTTCAATTCGAAATAATCCGATCTAACAGAGGCGTCAAGTTCTGCGGCTCCGCTGACAGCTCCGCCGGAAACGGTTCCATCGGCACGCACTGCTGGACAACTGGCTTTGACACGCAGCCGCTTAGAGCCATCAGCAACAGCCCGCTCAAGAGCACTCGTTTCATTCTCTTTACCTGCCTTGTACTCGATGAAGGTTTGCCGGATGGCTTCTGTCT
>Ga0247808_10000654_pt1 | contig 16544 bp, 21 predicted proteins | sample UWRJL089202R1_FD_179914 | JGI IMG/M metagenome (GOLD analysis project Ga0247808, IMG submission 179914) | Plant litter microbial communities from Arlington Agricultural Research Station in Wisconsin, United States - UWRJ-L089-202R-1 | ecosystem: Environmental > Terrestrial > Plant litter >... | reverse complement strand
TATGTTTGGCCGGGCATTCTCGGTGAACTTCGCTGCCAACCGTTCCACCATCACGCTGATGTACAAGCAAGAACCGGGCATTGCCGCCGAGACCTTGACCGAGGCCCAAGCGACCACCCTGAAATCGAAAAACTGCAACGTGTTCGTTAACTACATCAACGACACGGCCATCATCCAGTACGGTACTATGGCCAACGGTGCGTATTTCGACGAAATCCACGGCCTGTCGTGGTTCAAGGATGCGATCCAGAACTCGGCGTTCAACCTGCTGTACCAATCCAAGACCAAGATCCCGCAAACCGATCCCGGTCAGAACCAATTGATTGGCGTGGCAGCCGGCGCTTGCAACGAAGCAGTGAACAACGGCCTGTGTGCACCGGGCACGTGGAACAGCGACGGGTTCGGGCAGTTGGCACGCGGCGACTACCTGAAAACCGGGTTCTACATCTTCACGCCTCCGCTGGCATTGCAGGACCAGTCGATTCGCGAAACCCGTACCGCACCACCGCTGCAAATTGCGCTTAAGCTTGCTGGCGCTTTCCAAGAACTCGACATCATCGTCAACGTTAACCGTTAAGGGGTGCTGGTATGTCTACTTACTCTTTTCTCGACTGCAACGCCGCCATCAGTGGGCCGGGCGGTTCGATCAACTTGGCATCCGGTGCTGGTGCGTCCGAGGAGGGCATCACCATTGTGCCCTTGGAAGACAAAAACATCATGCAGATCGGCGCTGGTGGCCAAGGTCAGCATTCTTTGGTGGCCGGTGAGGCTGCCACTGTAACCGTTAACCTGCTGAAAACCAGCCCGGTTAACGCCCTGCTGATGAACATGTACAACTATCAGACCAGCTCCAGCGTCCTCCACGGCAAGAACACCATTGCCGTGACCGACCTTGGTCGCGGGGACCTGATCACCCTCAGCAAGGTGGCATTCAAACGAGTGCCTGACCTTAATTATGCCAAGGAAGCTGGCATCAACATTTGGGTTTTCGACGCAATCAGCGCCGGCCGAATCCTTGGCGTAGGGACTCCTGAACTATGAGCCAATTCACTTGCGGCGCCCATAACTACCGGGCCGGCGTGATCGACGCCAAAAAACAATTCCACATCGTTCGCCGTCTCGCCCCCTTTTTGGGGGGCTTGGCCCCGGTGATGGGGAAAGTGTCCGCCATTAAAGCGTCAGGAGGCAAGGCATCCGACATGAGTCAGGAAGACATGATGGATGTCCTGCCAAAAATCGGCGAGGCACTGGCCAGCATGGATGATGCGACAGCGGATTATGTGATCGACGGCCTTTTGGCCCACGTCACCCGCGAACAGGGCCAAGGACTCGGCTGGGCGTCGGTGTGTGCCAACGGCTCGATGATGTTTAACGATATCACCATGCCGCAGATGTTGACACTGGCCGGCCGGGCACTGCAGGCGAACCTCGGTGATTTTTTCGTCGTGCTCAACTCAATTTCGAGCCAACTCGGCCAGAAAGCAAACGGCCAGTAAATTGGGTTGAGATGCCTGACTCTGAGGACTGGCTTTGGCGGCCAGTCGCTGCAGGTATGTGCAAATACGAGAGCGTGATCGATGGCACGCTCTCACTTGCCGATATCGCCACGATGAATGACATCTTGACGGTCAAGCAGGAAAACGAAGTGCGGTACATGGAGGCTAACAAATGAGCGCCACTACGGTAAAAGAGTTTCTTGTTAGCCTTGGTCTCAACGTCGAGGGTGCCTCAGGCTTTGATGCAGCTGTAGGCAAGGCCACGGTAGTAGTGGCCGGTCTCGGCACCGCTGTATTTGCCGCCACTGGCTTGCTGTTCGGGTTCACCGAAGCTATCGCTGAACAATACGACGATTTGGGCGATTTGTCCAATCGTATTGATGTGTCTGTAGCGTCTATTGAAGAATTCGGCTACATCGCCCAACTGACCGGCTCTGATATCGCCACTGCCAATTCCTCTTTGGAGCAGTTTTCCAAAACGGCTGGCGATGCTGCCAACAACATGGGCCGGGGGCAAAAAGTATTTGAATCCCTCGGCATTCAGGTCAAGGACGCCAACGGCAATGTAAAGGAGACGGTTGGCCTGCTCGGTGAGGTAGGCGATAAAATCAAGGACATGGAACGGGGGCAACAGACGGCCATTCTCGGGCGTTTGGGCCTCGACAGAACATTGGTGGACGCACTGACCACTGACGTGTCTGGGCTGCGTGCCGAGTTCAAGACGCTTTATGATGCCACTGGCCTAGACTCCAACACTGCCGCCGAGAAGGCAGGCAAGTTCATGGATGCTTTTGACCGGCTTAACTTTGTCATCAGTACCGTGGGCAAGTCTTTGGCGGTTAACTTCATGGACCGCTTCACTGATGCGTTGGATAGCCTGCGCAAGCTGATCATTGACAACCTCCCGGCTATCATGCGCACTGTGAAGCCGATCATCGCGATTATCCTTGCGCTGGCTGACACTTTTATCGCTGTCACCTATCGCATCGCTCAAGGCGCCGGGGTTATCATCGGGTGGATAGGCAACATTGTCGAGCATACGAACAAGTGGGTTCTGGCAGTAGGCTTGGTGATTCTGGCGTGGAAACGCCTTAATCTGGCCTTCCTGTTGTCGCCGGTTGGCATCATAATCGCCATCACCACGGCACTCGGCTTGCTGATTGATGACTTCATGACGTGGAAAGAGGGCGGCGAGTCCCTGATCCCGTGGGAGAATTGGCAAAAAGAAATCGACATGGCTATGGCTGTGTTGAGCGTTTTCGAGAAGGCACTTGAAAATTGGTTCTCGGTGTTGCTCGGGATTTCCGACGCTGTAGGCAAGCTGTTTGCCGGGGATGTGGCCGGGGCCGTCGATTCGCTGAAAGGCGTGTTTCAATCGATGGTTGATTTCGTGTCGTCGTTGTTCGGCCCGGTCCTTTCGGCGATAGGTGCCAAGTTCGGCATCACATTCGACACAATCAAGGGTGTGGTGGAATCGTTGAAGGATGTGTTTAAATCGGTGTTCGACTACATTGCCTCGGTTATTGATGGCACCCTAGGTAAGGTGCGGTCGGCGGTTGACTGGGCAAAATCGGCAGTTGATGCCGTGTCGTCCGTCATTCCCGGCATGGATTCCGGCGATGAGTCTAAACCGGCCCGGTACAGCAACAGCCCGATGCTGCCGCCACCATCCGCCCCATCCCCTCTCATGGGCGGGAAGTTTGGCGCGCAGTCCATCCAACAAGAGACCCAAATCATCATCCAAGGCGCCACTAACCCACAAGCCACTGCAAGAGAAGTGGCCAGCCAACAGGGCCAAGTCAACGGTGATATGGCCCGGAACCTGAAAGGAGCAGTGCGATGAGCTGGCTGGCCTCGGGTATACTGTACCCAATCATGTTTCGCCCTCGCCGCAGGATTGCGGATTTTACTGCGTACCTCACCATCGATGAGACTGGTGAGGATGAATTGGAGATTACCGAACACCCCGTGCAAGAGGGTGCGGAAATCACCGACCATGCCTACAAAAAATCGGCTACGTTGAGCCTGTCGGTACAGTTCAGTGAGGGTGAAACGTTTGTCCCACTTGACGAAACATACCGCGCCATGTTAGAATTACAAAAGTCGCGAGTTCCGTTCGATGTGGTTACGGGAAAACGCGTTTACACCAACATGCTGTTCAAGTCCCTCCGCACCACGACCGATAAAAACACTGACAACGTGTTGGCGATACAGGCCACGTTGCGCGAAATTTTAATCGTTTCGGTCGTGATAACTTCCGTCCCGCCTAGGGACAAGCAGTCCAAGCCCGGCAAAACCGGGGCGACTCAGCGGGCAGGCACCAAAAAAGCACAGCCGGTGAAGGCGCAGGATCAGCCCACCAAACAATCAGCGCTTAAGAAAATATCGGGGCTTATGTAATGGCTGACACTCTGTTCACCATCCCAGTTGAAAACATCCCGCAGGATTTTAACATCACCCTGTCGGGACTTCAACTGCGGACGGTGTGCAAGTGGAATGAGTTCTGTGGCTGGCTGCTGGACATCTATGACGCCACGACTCAGGAGCCGTTGATTATGGCCCTCCCTTTGGTGGTCGGCTGCGACATTTTGGAGCAGTACAAGTACACCGGCATTCCGGGCGCCATGATCGTTTACACTGACGGCGACCAATACGCCGCCCCCACACTGACCAACCTCGGCGTGGAATCTAACCTGTATTATTTGGTGAATGTATGACTGGCGGGCAGACGCAGTACATCCGCAAGTGCAACCTGATCTTCGCCAATGAAGCGGGCGATGCGCTGGATGTGTCTAACTTGCGTATTGTGTTTGCCATTCGCCGGACTGACGGGCAGACCCCAAACACTGCCAACATCCGCATTTTTGGGCTGAACCGGGACACCCGCAACAAGATCCAAAAAGAATTCACCGATGTGCTGATGCAAGCTGGCTATGAACAGAACTTCGGCGTGATTTTCACCGGAACGGCCAAGAAGATCATCACCGGTAAGGACAATAACGTCGACACGTACCTTGAGATTCAGGCGGCGGATGGCGACACGGCATACAACTTTTCGACTGTTAACGCTACGATTTCTGCTGGCGCCACCCAACGGGACCAAATCGATCAAGTGATCAAGGTCATGAAGACGAAAGGCGTTGTGGGCGGTGCTGTTGAAGTCGGCGACACTCAAAAGCTGCCGCGTGCCAAAGTGATGTATGGCATGAGCCGCGATTACATGCGCCAATCGGCTTCTTCTGGCGGGGCGTCATGGACCATCCAAAACGGTGTTGTTCAGGTGATCCCGCTGACCGGCGTGCTGCCTAACGAGGCTGTAGTCCTTAACAGCGGCTCGGGCTTGGTTGGCAGACCAGAGCAGACCAACACCGGCATCAAGTTCCGTTGCCTGCTGAACCCGTTCATTCTAGTGGGCGGCGCTGTTCAGATCAATCAGGCAGACATTCAAGAGGCGGAGTTGGATCAATCTTTTGCCGATCCCGCCAGCAAGTCCAAGAAAGAGGACAAGCCAGTCACTATAGAGGCAGACGGCCTTTACCGCGTCATCACCCTGAACCTGACGGGCGACACACGCGGCAACGATTGGTACTGTGAAGGCGAATGTCTGGACATGGACACCACCGTCGACAAAAAGAAATCGGTACAGGTGAATTAATGGACCGTAGAGAATTGATGGATGACCCGGAAGAATCCCAACGCATGGCGTTTGAGGGTTTAATGGCTGGCGTATGGACAGCCATGCCGGGCATCGTTGAATCGGTCAATTTCGCAGCTCAGACTGTCAGCGTGCAGCCCGCTATTCGCGGCACGGTAGCCGGTGAGGATGGACTAGTTGCTCTCCAGAACATGCCTTTGTGTGACGATGTTCCTATTTGCTGGCCACGTGCTGGCGGATTTGCTGTTACCCTTCCTGTAAAGAAAGGCGATGAAGTGTTGTTGGTGTTCGCTGCCAGATGCATCGACGCGTGGTGGCAATCAGGCGGAATACAGGCTCCTTTGGAGTCCCGCATGCACGACCTGTCCGATGCATTTGCGATTTTTGGTCCGACGTCCCAACCAAGGAAGTTGGCCGACGTTCAGAATGATGGCATAGAAATTCGGACTGACAGCCGTAGTACATTCTTCAAGCTGTCGGAAGGGACCATCACCATCAAGGCCAACATCGTTCATGAAGGTAATTACACGCAGACTGGCAATTACACGCAGACTGGCAACTACAGCCTGACTGGCAACTACACGCACGGCGGCGGTACGATGTACAGTCTCGGCAAACGCATTGACGGCTTGCATACGCACAGCGGCGTTACGGCTGGCGGCGCAAACACCAACGTTCCAAACCCATAGGGTGTCGCATGCGATACAGAAGGCTCGACGAAAATGGGGATATGACGTTTGGATTGCAGCAGTCCAACTTCTATCGCGATGTGCCAGAAGCCCCGGCGCAGGCTATCCTCACTCGCTTGCGGTTGTGGTACGGCGAGTGGTACTTGGATATCACCCTTGGCGTGCCATATCAAGGCGGCGTGCTGGGCAAGTACACATCAGAATCCGCCGACATCGTACTTCGCGACGTGATTTTGAACACGCCCGGCGTCTTGGCGATTTTGACGTATGAATCCTCATACAACCCAGACACGCGGGTTTACACCGTGAACGGAACAGTCAGTACAATTTACGGCGAAGCGCCGTTTACCGGGGTGATATAGAATGTCAATTGCGAATCTGGCTTATATAGACGCCACGGGTTTCCATTACTCGGATTACCCGACAGTGCTGGCCTACTTCAAAGACTCATACCGCTCGATCTATGGCGCGGACGTCTATTTGGAAGCTGACAGCCAAGACGGGCAGTGGATCACCATCCAAGCTCAAGCGGTGTATGACGCCATCGCTTTGGCGGCCAGCGTGTATAACTCGTTCTCGCCGGGCACCGCTCAAAAGGATGCCCTGTCGCGCAACGTCAAAATCAACGGCATCAAGCGCAAGATCCCTAGCGCATCGTCCGTTGACCTGTACATCGTTGGCGAGGCTGGCACTGAAATTTTGGATGGTTTGGCGGAAGATCAGGCCGGCAATAAATGGGCACTGCCCGCCTCGGTCATTATCCTGCCGACTGGCGACGTGACCGTCACCGCCACGGCTGTTGTCGAGGGTTCCACCCAAGCCCCGGCCGGCACTGTCACCAAAATCGCCACTCCTACTCGCGGTTGGCAAACCGTCACTAACGTGGGCGCCGCATCGCCGGGCGCCCCGGTGGAATCCGATCCTGAATTGCGCCTGCGCCAAACACAGTCCACGGCCCTGCCGTCCCGGACCGTTAACGAAGGTATTGTCGGCGCCATCGCCAACCTCACTGGCGTGACCCGTCTGCGTTTGTACGAAAACGACACGAAAGTGACTGATGCTGATGGCGTTCCTGCCAACTCCATCGCTGTGGTTGTGGAAGGTGGCGACTCCACAGAAATCGCTAGAACTATGGCCTTGAAGAAAACCCAAGGTGGCTTCACATTCGGTTCTGTGGCAGTAACTGTTCCTGACATCTACGACCTGCCCACCGTAATTCGATTCAGTCGCCCGATTTACGACACTGTAAACACGGCCCTCACTATCAAAGCTCTGACCGGATACACCGCAACAATCGGTGACGCCATTAAAAAAGCCGTGTCTGATTACCAGAATTCCGTCGCTATAGGCGGCGGCGCTGGCCGGTCTGTGGAGTGGGGCGATGCCATCACGGCGGCGAATTCCGTGGGCGGCGGCGTGACTTACAAGATCGTTTCGTTGGCTATGACTGGCGGCACTCCCGACGTGGCGGTAGCCTATAACCACGCGGCGCAAGCCACCCCAGCCAACGTAACTCTGACGGTGACTTGATATGTTCACTATTGAAGAATATCTAGCGCTGATCACCAACGAACACTTCGATAAGCAAAAGTTTGTCGATACGGTGTCGTTGTCTGTTGCCCCCTTGGTGGATATCAAAAACACCCTCGACTTGGTTCAAGGCAAAGACTTCGACTTGGATGACGCGGTTGGCGTGCAACTGGACATCATCGGCATCTGGATCGGCATTTCGCGGTACGTCAACGTACCCCTTTCCGGCGTCTATTTCTCGTTCGACATTGCCGGTTTGGGGTTCGATCAAGGCGTATGGAAAGGGCCGTTCGACCCGGACACTGGCGTAGTCACCCTGAATGATGATTCGTACCGTCTGCTGTTGCGTGCCAGAATTGGCGCCAACAATTGGGATGGTACAATGGAAACCACCAAACCAATCCTCGACGCGATCTTCAACCCGGACGGCAGTGCGCAGTTCGTCGAAGTGAACGCCGTGGATGAGCAGTTCGCTATAGGGGATGGCACCACCACTACGTTCCAGCTCAAGTATCAGGGCCAAAACGTCTATTCCTATACTTCGGCGGATTTGTTCGAGACCAGTTGGGAGGGCAAGCAGAAGCTATACCCAACGCCCCGTACCAACCTGCTGCTGAGATCCCAAGAATTCGACAACGCCTACTGGGGGAAAACAAGAAGCTCGGTTACGCCAAACGTCGCTATGGCCCCCGACGGCACTATGACGGCTGATAAGTTGGTGGAGGATACGTCTCTTAACACCAACCATCAAATGTCGCGTTCTATGGGCACTATTGCAGACACAACGTATACTTGGTCGGTATTTTTCAAATCTGCCGAAAGGTCATTCGTGCAGATCCAAATGGGGAACTTCGCAAGCCAAGTGGCCCCCTTTGCTTTGAGTGTGAACTTGACTACTGGGGAGTATAGCGCCACCGGTACAGGACTTGATAGGTCGGCCGTGGTTAGTGCGGCCGATGGGTGGTGGAAAGTGTCAGTCACCAACACTTCCATCCCAGCGGCCCCCGGCAACCTCCTGCCATCTATATATATCTGTTCGGCGATGGGCGTTCCGAACTACACGGGCGATGGCGTATCCGGCATTTATGTGTGGGGCGGCCAATACTCCTCAGATGGGGTAGTTGGAGGCACGTCGTACATACCTACTGTGGCTGCGACTGTCACTGTCACTGACTACGTGGCCGGGGTGTATGGCCAGTTTACTTTGGCCGCTGCTCCATTGAACGGTGATGGCCTGTCGTGGACTGGCCAAGGCACTGCGTATTCCAACGGCACCTATGCTTTCATCCGCGACAACCAAGACATGACAATGACCTTGAGCATCGCTGGCACCGTTCCATCGGCTCTGGATTTGGCGCTGATCACTGGCGGGTACATCAACCTTAAGCCCACGACTGTTGATGTCAACTACACTATCGTGACGTCCGTTGATGGCGCCCCGTTGTTCGGGTTTGATGCCGACAATGGATATATAGCTGGTTTCGACAAAGGTGCTTGGGGCACTACACTTTAATTCTGGAGATATAACATGGCTAACGATTTCTTAGCATTTGCGGGTGCTGGCGGCGCCAACGTACTGACGCAAGCGGCATATGTCGCTCTGGCGGCCCGAACTGCCGGTTTTTCGGCCGGTACGGCGCGGTCCCAAGAGCTTAACAAGGTGTGGCGCCAAAGCTCCATTATCGCGGCTGCCGTGGCTCAAGCAGTGTCTGACATCACCGGCCAAGACGCCATCGATAACGGCACCACGGCCACACTGACCGCCATGTTCAAAGCGGCATTTGCTGCTGCCTCCAATGCCGTGGTCGGTTCGTCTAGCAACCTGAAAGCTAGTGTCGGGGCGCCAACCACTTCTACCAACATCACTGCCGCCGTCATTATCGTCAATGCGTCGCTGGGCGGTAACACGTACAGCCTGCCTAACTTCAACAAGCCAATCAACTTGGCCACGGTTGGCGTTGGCGGCATGGACGTTGGTTTGGCGCCGGTCAGTGGATATGTGGCTGTTTATGCCATCTACAACCCGACGACCGGGGTGTCTGGGCTGCTGGCCACTGATGCCACTGCAGCAGCCCAACCGGAAGTTTATGGCGGCGCCAACATGCCTGCCGGGTTCACTGCTTCTTCTCTGGTTAGCGTCTGGGGCACCAATGCTAGCCGGCAGTTTGTTATCGGTTCGCAGACTGGCCGGGAAATTACCATGGCCACTAACAGCACATTCACCACATCCACGGTTCAGGCATCGTTGACTTCGTTTTCTATCGCAGCCGTGGTTCCAAAAAACGCCGTGGCTTGTCGTGGCGATATGACTGCTGGTTCGTCTGCTTTGGGGGCCGGTGCAACTACAGTGTATTCCGGTGCTTCCATTGAAATCGGCCGGGCGGCACTCGGCATGACAACCGCCACTGCCGGTGCCACACAAGTGGCGTCCTTCCCTAACATTCCGATTCTGACAGCGCAGACGCTGTATTACCGTGCCAGCGTGTCTGCGGGCACGTTGGTTCTCGTTTTGGGCTTGTGCGCGTATACATTCTGAGGGCTTGTGCAATGAATATCAATGTAGCCTTTTCCGATGCGGACGAAAGTCGTGTGGTAGCATCATTCACCAGCGAAGAACCGAACACCGATTCGTGGCCGTATCAAGGGGTAGTGGAAAATACTGACCCTAGATGGGTCGAGTACATGTCTGCATTCCCTGATGAAGTTAAAGCTTCGTTTGATGTCGGTTCCCCACAGGGGGAATAACATGACGGGTAGCGACGAGCGCCGAGGTAACGCTGCTATGACCACCGAAACGTATAACACAATTGATATAGAAGTCATGAAATCGGAATTGACGGAACTCCGAAACGATATACATCAGGTCAACGCCAAGATGGACGTGGTGTTGCAGATGCAAGTGGCTATAACTCAATTGCAGGAAAGGCACGAAACCCAAAGGGGTGGTCTGGATCGGGCATTCTCTGCTATAAAGGAGAACAAACACAAATCCGATTCCACGCATGCAGAACTGACCCGGTGGACGTCGTTCGTTAAGGGCGGCGCTATTGTCGGCATGATGCTTCTTGGGGCAACCCAGTGGTACATGTTGCAGCAGATAGAAAAGCTTGAAAACACTTCCAGAGCTTATTTTTCCTTGGACCGCAGGGTTACATTTGTGGAGTCCAAACTCTGGCCTGACCGTGAGCTTGGCGACAAGCTGAATGGCAAATAGGTGAATCACATGACGTACCCCAAAGCTGCGGTCGATGCCGCATTCCATCTGTTGCCGGCCAAGTGGGATACGCGGCCGGCCCGCGTCATCCATGCCGCAATTGGTTATCAGGAGACCAAGTACAAGACTCGGGTCCAGTATGGCAACGGCCCGGCCCGGTCGTACTGGCAGTTCGAGAACGGGCGCTTGGCGGCAATCAACGGCGTGCTGAACCATAAGTCCACGGCGGCCATTGCCAAATTAGTGTGTTCGGCACTCTGCGTGGCGCCAGAACGCATGGCCGTATGGAAGGCTATGGGAACTGATGACATCCTTGGCGCGGCGTTTGCCCGGATGCTGATGTACACCGATCCTTTCGCATTGCCGACTAACCAACAAGATGCGTGGGATATGTATGCGAACCGTCTCTGGAATCCGGGCAAGCCGCATCCTGAGCAATGGTCGACGTCGTGGGCTTTTGGCTTGGAGTGTGTGCAATGAACTGGACAGACATAGGGAAGTTGGTCGGTCGATCGGCGCCCATCGTCGGCGCGCTTCTTGGTGGCCCGGCTGGCGCCTCCGTGGGGTCGCTCGTGGCTTCGGCGCTCGGGGTGGACCCGACGCCCGAATCTGTCGACGCGGCTCTCGGACGCGATCCGGAAGCCTTCGCGAAGCTGGCCGAATTGCAGCTAAACGCAAAGGTTCAGCTGCAACAGCTGGCCGTTACGGCAGAAAGCAACAGGCTGCAGGCCGATATGCTGCAGTACCAAGCCGAGGCCGGGGACAGGGCAAGTGCTCGTGATTTGGCGGCGAAACAGCCCAATGACATGGTGCGGCCAACCCTGACTTTCATCATGCTTGGTGGTTCGCTGTTTGTCGTGGTGGCTGTGCTGATCGGGTGGGCGACTGAGGCAATCAAGGACCCGGTAGCCTCCCTGACGATTGGTATGGTCTTGGGGTTGTGGCTTGGCATGACCAAGGAAGTCATGGGTTTCTGGTTCGGCATGACCAAGGAAAGCCAGAAACAGAGCGCTGCGATCACGGATTTTGCCGTGGCGCCCGGCACGGTGACTAAGCCCGACCCATTGACGAAGCAAACCGACGGGCGGTAGTTGTAACATCCGGGGTTGAGGTGGTATCCTAAACATCTAGACATAAACAACCCCGGAGATACTGAAATGTTTGATTTTGATATGACAGTTACAGTCGGCGACGAAACCTGCTCCAGTCTGACATGCGGCGACGTAATGTACACCCTGTCTACCTGTAATGGTAATGTGGCGTGCACAGCCCACACCCAAGGCGCTACTCGTGTTAGTTATCAACTAATCAACGGGAAATCGGCCGATGTGGTGTTTACCGATACTAACGGCGTTTAAGCAAAGGCCCGGATAATCCGGGCCTTGTTGTATTCACTCCCCGTGCAACTGTCGCAGTAGCAGCGCGTTACACAGCATTTTGTCTAAATGTGTCGCCCCGGTGGTGCTGTCCGGGTCGACTGTTTCCCCGTTCATGTGCTTGGTCAGGTGGCTCATCATCGAATCGATGATTTCTTCCTGCGGGAATCCCTTCCTCCAATTCCCCCGTCCGTACTTAGCCACCCCCTCGGCAAATCCTTTGGCGGCCCCCTCCAAAGCTGCAGTGAACTCAAGAATCAAGCTCAATTGGGGCTTGTTGGAACCTCGCCGGTCCCGACTAGCATGCTCAACAGCTCGCTCCAAACTATCTTGGCTTTCCACTGGATCGTCGACTGTGCTTTCCATCCTTCATAACTCCTATCGTGGATCAATGCCCGGCTGGCAGATCCGGGGATCAATAAAAATTCTGGTTTTCCGAATTCGTCGTCGTATCTTGCCAAAATCCACGGCGTGCCGCCGTGCCTGACTCTGTTGCACATCCACGCATTCTGCGTCGCCCGCAAGATGAAACCGCCGCGCTTGCGGTCAAAAATCTTGAGTTCGATATCCCCAAGAACGCCGCCGAAGCAGTAACTGACATCAGGACGGCCCTGCGAAGTAGCATGGGACTCGATCCGGTCCAGATGGCCCATATGATCTAGGCCATCTTTTAACGTACCCCACAGTTTTTTCTCAGTCATGTTAAATCTCGTATACTGCGTTCTGGATTTCAGACCAGATCTGGTGACTGACCCGGCCCGGCTCGCCTACCAGATCGAAATGGCGGAATGCATGGGTCATGATGTCGTTCATCACGGCATCCGAATGGCGACCCACCTTGTGTTCCATCAGGAATATCATGGACTCCAAATAATCGGCGCACTTCATGACTGCTTTGAATGGCTTGTCAATCTCAAGCACCGGATCAAACTGCGCCAGAACATCGTCGGCGAGGCCTCCGAGGGCCTCTCGGAGACGCGTCTTGGTCGGGGTGGGCACGTCGCCCGTCCGAGTCTCTCCCGCGTCGTGGACCACGGACAGAAGGGCGAGCCGGGCCACCGCCGCATCGTCCCACCCCAGCCGACCGGCAATCTCGCACGCCAGAATCGCGACGCCCCATTGGTGTTCAGCCAATGTCTGGATGCGTGTGGTATTGACGATATGAAACCGTTTGACCGTCCCAGCCCGGATGATGTCATGTAGAGCGATCATGTTTCAAAATTCCTTGGCCGTCAACCGACCACGTGCGCTTATCGTTTATGTCCATCTTGTGCTTGATCAATTTGGCGAGATCGAAGCCCATGTGGTCACACAGGTCAAACAGGATGATGGCGATGTCCGCCATTTCAAAGGCATCCAATGGGTTGGCTTCAAGTTCTTTAAATTCCTCTTGAAGCTTTTTCACCATATGCTCTTTGGTGCGATGGGGATACACCTCATCGCACCACTGTCTGATCCCGTCCGTTATTTCCCTGAGGTCATACTGGACGGGGCGCATATCAGCAGCCTACTTCAAAAACATCGCCGTAGGCCGGGCCACGCCCGTAATACTGGACTGTTACGCCAGTTGCTGCCTCAATCTGAGACGCCAAAGACCGGACGTTGTTCTCGCCCATATAGTTGCAGAAGTTCAGGAAGATTTCATCAGGCGCACAGTAAAACGCCGCTTCCCGGACCTGTTCGATGCTAAACGTGAATACCCGGCGTATCCGCTGCGTAACAGTCGTTCTTTCAGCGGTTTGGCCCAGTTTCTCCCACGTAGTCTCTGACTGATCCGGGTAACATGGACCGCTGAAACCATCCGCCGTGTTGCCGACACGGATAGGGTACGTCCGGGCAGTGCCAATGACGCGGCGTAGGAAATTATGAGGGATCCCCATGTCAGACAGGAATCGGGCTGGCGTGCAATCGCGTGAAGTAGTAAACGGGTAGAATTGAGTATTGATTCCAAGTGAATAGCCTTGGCTACCCTCGGCGAGAATCTCTTCCGCGACCTCAAGCGCATCGCGCCACTCCTCGTGAGAACACACATACCGCATGACGATGAGGTCGGTGCTGTTGGCCGCAATCGGCGAATCGACTTCTTGGCGTTGCATCTTGTGAACCATGGCGGCCATCGAGCCTTGCATGGTGCTGCTGATGCCGCTCAGGGTCATCTGTTCTTGTTTGGCGTGGGCATCCGCCAAAACTGTGGCGTTCGGGTGAATCATAATCTCCACGCCGCCGCTGAGGTAGCCCAATTCACGGGCCTCATCGATTTCCTTTTTCAGGCGGGCCGGGTCGAACACGGCACCGGGGCCGATCATCACGCAGCGCAGGCCGGGCGATACGATGCCATTCGGCAGCACCTTGTGGATCATTTTCTGACCCTTGCTGTCGATGTACGTGTGACCGGCGTTTGGCATGTTGCAGGTGATCACGGTGTCGTATTCACGGGTTTCGGCGAGGTACCCGGCGATGAGACCTTTGCCAGTCGAGCCGAACTGCAGATCGACGATCATATCAACTTTTTTATTACTCATCTTGTTCCCCTTCATCGTAGATTGGACTTTCGATTGCGTAGATTTCCATGGCCTTATCGGCCAACTCTTTCAAACTCGGCACGTTTATCGACCGAACCCGGTCATTTTTGCGCCGCACCCTTGTGCCTTCGGTGAACCCCAAAAGAGTCATCTTGGTGTAGAACACGGATGATGCTGTGATGGCCACTTTTGACTTGTACTTGCGGGACCACTCGGCGTACGTCTCCCAGAGCGATGCCTTTTCAACCACACTCGGCCAGCCAGTCCCTTCATTGTTCATGTCAGCTTTAACGTCATGGATGCCGAGGTTGCCGGAATCCAACAAGAATGCGATCCACGCTGGCAGGCTGTCGTACAGACTCTGTACTTGCATCATGGTCCGTTGGGCCTTCAATTCCTGCGTTACTGGAGCATACCGCAGGTTTGACAGCACTTCACGCCCCAGAAGTTCAAACAGCATGGCCTCATATCCGCCGTTTTCCATTTGGCGTTTGATGGCGCCAAAATACTCGCGGTTGTTGGCCACCCCATCCAGCACTTTCAGCACGAACCAACGTCGAGATTCCGGCCCGGCCGCCACCTTCCAATCGTTGTTGGTGGACATCATGATGTGCAGGAATGACTCGACTTTCTCCTTGGATCCGAATTTCTGCTCTCTGGTGTTGGTCTTCTCCGTAACCATCGCTTTCAGCACGTTGGCCGTTTCGTGATTACCGGCGTACACCACCTCATCAGCGAACAGGAACACCGAATCCATGATCATGTCGTTGAACTGCGAATTCAAGTGCTTGCCGTTCGAAATGATCGAGGCATGCAACCCGAAGATGTGCGCCAATGCGTTGGCTAGAGTGCCCTTACCAGCACCCTCAATACCCCCCAAGACTACTGCCGTCCCCTTCGGGTTAGATGGTTCTTGGAACATGTCGGCCATCCAGTCCATCAGCCAATCATAGTGCACCTGATTGCTGTCGCACAGGTTCGTGTAGATGTGCTTCTTGAGCAGATCCCACTCGCCCTCGACCGCCTCGACCGCAAAACCGGCCCATGTGTTCAGGAATGTCAGCCCGGTGGAGTCGACGATGGTCGGCCCCATGTCCGGTTTCAGGATCATGCCGTCAAACGAGTTACGGCGCGGGCTGGCCATCCAGATGTCAAATTTGCGTATCGGTTTCTCAGCACCCTTTTCGTTCTGGACCATTATCACGTCATTCATGAAAAAGGACCGGAACGCATCTATTGAATAGAGCTTAAACCGATGCTGAATCGACCCCAAGACCTGCTCTTTGCGAGCGACCTTGACGTTCTCGCCGGAAAGTACCAAAGCGTACCTTCTGTTGTATTCATCCACACTATCCGAAACGAAACTCTCGTCACCGCCTTGATCCTCCGGAACCATCGACGGCGTGCCGCATTGCTGGACGATGTAGAAAAGAGTGGCCATTCGAACCGGCCCGTTCTGTTTAAACCCCTTCCATCTAACATGACACTCACCGGCTTCATATCGTTCGCCTCGTTGTGACCAATCATCCCAAAGATCTAGGGCATCCGGGCCGCAATGCTGCGAATGGATAGCCTGCCCGACCTTGAGCCATTGTTCGTAGTCCAGCACGTTAGGATCTAGGGCATCGAGCAGGCTGGACACCTTCTGCAATGACACAAGTGTCTCAACGTCATCCGCCCGCATACCTTCGTTGCCGCGACCTTCTCCGTCCCGCTTGCGCCACGCAATGCCCATCGCCTCATCGATCCACTCAGGGGAGGCGTGGATGTCTCCCCCTGCTATCCATTCGTAGCCTTTGCCATCAACCACACTTGGGAATGCCATAATGTGGGATGATATCTTGTTGGGGTGACCGCCCCGTGTGTCGATCCCGTTGGCTAGTCGGTTTTGGCTCGGCGTGAGGTTTTCTTTCCACGCCAGTAGCACGTGTTTACCGCCGCTCGGCGTAGATTGAACCGGGACAGCCTGTAACCCGCCATGCGCTTCCAACAAGCTATCCCACGCGGCGGTTCCCCATATATCTTTTCCGTATTTGGGGTGATACTTGTTGTCAACATCCAT
>Ga0247808_10000653_pt1 | contig 16545 bp, 13 predicted proteins | sample UWRJL089202R1_FD_179914 | JGI IMG/M metagenome (GOLD analysis project Ga0247808, IMG submission 179914) | Plant litter microbial communities from Arlington Agricultural Research Station in Wisconsin, United States - UWRJ-L089-202R-1 | ecosystem: Environmental > Terrestrial > Plant litter >... | reverse complement strand
CTGTATCTCCTCTTTTCCCTAATTCCAATTGTTCTTCAAAACGTGCGCGCTGATCGATAGGATCGTTCAATTCAGAGAATGAATTACAAATTTCTTTTCCGTTGCACACGGCTTCGAAACGTTCTACCAATCCCGGCTTGCTGCGGTGTTTCTTTGCTAACGGTGACATCTCAACCGGATAGTCCGTAATGAAAGTAGGTTGTATCAATAATGGTTCGCATTTCGCGCCAAAGATTTCATCGATCAATTTTCCTTTAGCCATTGTGGCATCTACATCAATCTGCAGTTTCGCACACACTTCACGCAGTTGAGCTTCATCCATTGCACCGACATCGATACCGGTAAAATGTTCGATCGCTTCAAACATCGTGTACCTTTTCCATGGGCGTTGGAAGTTGATGACATGGTCTCCTACTTTTACTTCTGTCGTACCGTGTAAAGCCATGGCCACTTTCTCAATCATTTCTTCTACCAGATCCATCATCCAATAGTAGTCTTTGTAGGCTACATACAATTCGATCTGTGTAAATTCAGGATTGTGAAAACGAGACATTCCTTCGTTTCTAAAATCTTTAGAAAATTCATATACCCCATCAAAACCACCAACGATCAAACGTTTCAGGTACAGCTCATTTGCAATACGCAAATACAAGGACATATCCAATGTATTGTGATGCGTTTTGAAAGGACGCGCCGCAGCACCTCCGTATAATGGCTGAAGGATTGGCGTTTCTACTTCCAGGTAATCTTTATCGTTCAAGTATTGGCGCATAGTATTCACCAACTTAGTACGCTTCACGAACGTATCCTTCACTTCCGGATTCACAATCAAATCCACGTAACGCTGACGGTAACGCTGCTCCGCGTCTGTGAAGGCATCGAACACTTTTTTATTTCCTTCTGCGTCTTCTGTTTCTTTTACAATCGGAAGAGGTTTCAAAGATTTTGATAATACCTTGAACTCTGTCGTATGCACAGAGATCTCTCCGGTTTGTGTAGTGAACACAAATCCTTTGATACCTACGATATCACCAATACCGATTAGTTTTTTAAATACTGTATTGTATAACGTTTTATCTTCATCCGGACAGATGTCATCGCGTCTTACATACACCTGAATACGTCCGGTAGAATCCTGCAACTCAATGAAAGAAGCACTCCCCATGATACGACGTGACATCACACGACCAGCCAATGAGATGTTCTTATAATCCAGTTTATTTATTTCGTATTTCTGATGGATCTCTTGTGCGGATACATTGACTTCAAATAATTCGGCAGGGTAAGGATCTACCCCCATTTGAATCAATTCTTCTCTTTCTTTTCTTCTGATCAGCTCTTGTTCGCTCAGTTGTATCATTGGTATAGGAATTTTCGAACCACAAAATTAGAAATTTAACCGACATTTCGGGTATAAATATGCTCGCTTTGGTAGAATCAAGCCCATTACTAGAAAAAGTAGTGGCAGGCCTTCTTTTATAGACAATAAAAAGTACTACAGAAAACCTCGAAATATTATTCTTCCTCATTCAGTACAAACAGATTAAAAAAAAGGTTTTGTTAACAAAAACAGAAACTGTGCTATATTTTGTTGTATTAATCAGGATCAATACAAATTTTATTTGGCAATTAAGATTAAAAAATTCTACTTTATTGCTAGAATAAATCGTTACTCAAGCCAAGCTGAAAAAAGTAGCTAAGCATGGTTTTGTTTTTGTTTCACTTTTAAAAAGGAGGTATTATGAGAACTACATCTAAGCCACATCCTAATCAAGTTATAGTACATCCTGCGAAAGATGTTTCTTTTGCATTGATTGACGAATTAAGGCTTACCGATTATAATGGTAAGAAGTTTATTACCAAAGTAGCCATCAAACACATTCACTTGAATGATACACTTTGGATTTTCAGTTCACTCAGTAATTAAATGATCAGATACTTGAATGAAAATTATTTACGCCTTATCCATTCCATTCTTCCTGCTCTGCATCTTATTTGAGTATTTGTATTCGCGAAAACACAACAAGAAATTCTTTTCTTATAGTGATTCTGTCTCCAATATCAGTATAGGGTTGTTTGAACGGTTGATCTATGTGTATTCCGTAGCCTTGTTTTTAGGGATATTTGAGTACATCTACGTGCATTATAGAATTTTCGATATTCCGAATAATGTTTACTCCTGGATAGTATTGGTTCTTTTTACTGATTTGGTTTGGTACTGGTACCATCGTCTGGGTCATGAGGTTAATTTATTCTGGAGCGCTCACATTGTGCATCATCAATCAGAAGAATATAACCTGACAGTGTCTGCACGCATCACAGTTTTTCAAGCTTTGATCAGAAATATCTTTTGGTGTATCATGCCTTTGCTTGGCTTTCAAACTAAAATGGTAGCCATCATGTTGCTGGTCCATGGAGCCTATTCGTTCTTTACACATACTCGTGTAGTTGGTAAATTAGGCTTCTTAGAAAAAATATTAGTGACCCCTTCACATCATCGGGTTCATCATGGTTCTAATGAAGGCTACCTGGATAAGAATTACAGTGATATGTTTATCTTTTGGGATAAATTATTTGGTACCTATGCAGAAGAAGATGAAGAAGTAAAATATGGATTAACCGTTCCTCTTAAATCACACAGCTTTCTTTGGCAGCATTTCCACTATGTAGCAGAGTTGTTAGTATTCACATACCGAACAAAAGGTTTTACCAACAAGCTTAAAGTTCTATTTGGAAAACCAGAGAAAGTACCGCACTACGTGCGTGGATCTATTGAGCGAACCTTGCTCGTTCAAAAGTCTCATCACAAAATTCCTTTATCAAGAAATAGCAAGTGGTATATAGGCGTACAAATCTTAATCAGTGTATGCATTCTCATTTACTTGACAGAATGGAGAGAAATAGCAGGAACTTTCACTACTTCTATTTTATTCCTTGTGGTATTGATAACATTGATCAATTGTGGAGCGATACTGGAACAAAGAAAATGGGTTTTCTATCTGGAGTTTATCCGTTTGCTATCAGTTGAAATATTATTGATTTATTTCTTCCCTTCTATTGTTTCCGTTTTGATTGTCAGTGTGGCCGTATATGGTTTTCTTCATTACTTTTCTACCCTTAAAAAATTATACTTTAAGTATATTTATGGTACCCTGTCATCGGTGAATGAGGATGAGGCAACTTATTCGTATTGAAGTCATGCTGTAGTACATCAGCGAATAAAACGAAAAAAATCCGCAAGTCAGGGAAAGACTTGCGGATTCAGTTTAAAAAAATAGATTTATTCTGCTGCCACTAATTCACCGCGCAACTGCCGAACAGCACTTACCATATTTTTCAATGCCGCTTCTGTTTCAGGCCACTTGCGTGTTTTCAAACCACAATCCGGATTCACCCAAAGATTTTGTTTAGGAATCACATCCAATGCTTTATTGAGCAGATATAAAATTTCTTCTGTAGAAGGAACTCTTGGAGAATGGATGTCATAGACACCGGGACCGATTTCGTTTGGATAATTAAAGTTTGCGAAAGCGTCCAGCAATTCCATTTGTGAACGGGAAGTTTCAATGGTAATCACATCAGCATCCATGTCAGCGATGTTGCTGATGATGTCGTTGAATTCAGAGTAACACATGTGCGTGTGAATTTGAGTTTCATCTTTTACCACCGATGCGCTGATGCGGAATGCTTTCACTGCCCAGTTCAGGTAAGCCGGCCAGTCTGCTTTGCGGATAGGCAATCCTTCTCTGATAGCGGGTTCATCAATCTGAATCACTTTGATTCCGGCTTTTTCCAAATCAGCTACTTCGTCACGAATAGCCAAAGCGATCTGCATTGTGGTAGTTTCTCTCGGTTGATCGTCTCTGACAAACGACCATTGCAAAATCGTAACGGGACCAGTAAGCATCCCTTTCATTAACTTCTTAGTTTTGGATTGTGCATAGGCTGACCAATTCACCGTCATCGGCACAGGACGTTCAATGTCACCGTATATGATCGGAGGTTTTACACAACGGCTGCCGTAGCTTTGTACCCAACCGTTCTGCGAGAATACATAGCCGGCTAATTGTTCGCCGAAATATTCTACCATGTCATTGCGCTCAAACTCGCCGTGCACCAACACATCGATACCAAGGTCTTCCTGCCATTTGATCGACTTATCAATTTCAGCTTTTATTTTTTCTTCGTAATCAGCTGGTGTTAAATCACCTTTTTTCAACTTCGCTCTTAACGCTCTGACGTCATCTGTCTGAGGGAAAGAACCGATAGTTGTTGTAGGAAACAAGGGTAAGGCTAATGCTTTCTGTTGCTTCTTTTGTCTTTCAGGAAAATTACTTAGACGTCTGTCGTCTTTATCTGTCAATGCTTTGACACGGTCTTTCACATGTATCTTGTGAATCAAAGAGGAAGTCTTGCGACTTTCAATCGCTTGTTGATTTACTGTTAAAACTTCCGCTGACGCGCTGCCTTCTGCAATTTTCCGGATGTCTATCAGTTCATATATTTTCTGCTTGGCGAAAGCCATCCAGTTTTTTAGTTCAGGCGTTAACACCTTTTCTTCTTTCTCCAACTCCAAATCACAAGGCGTATGCAACAGAGAACAAGAAGGAGCGAGGATGACGCGTTCCTCGCCGATGGTATCAACAGCCTTCTGTATAAAACCTAAAGATTTTTTATAATCGTTCTTCCAAATGTTTCTTCCGTCAATTATGCCTAATGAAAGTATCCGGTTAGAATCTATAAAAGAGGATGACAGAATATCCCCCAACTGTGAAGGACAACGAACCAAATCCAAATGCAAAGCATCAACCGGTAGATTTGTTGTCAGCTGAAGATTATCACCTGTACAATCAAAATAAGTGGTGAGAATAAATTTCAAGCGGGGAAACTTATTGCGCAATGTGCCATAAGCGGCTATATAAGCTTCTCTTTCCTGATCCGTTAAATCCAAAGACAAATATGGTTCGTCGATCTGAATCCATTCTGCACCCTGGTCTTCCAGGTTTTCTAAAATCTGTGTGTATACCGGAAGGAGATTAGCAAGCAATTCTACACGATGGAAATCTTTTTCTTTTTCCTTACCCAATAACAAATAAGAAACAGGACCAATGATAACCGGCTTCGTTAAAATGCCATGGCGCTTTGCTTCGGAAAATTCCTGAATGGCCTTTGTAGAAAACAGACGGAAGGTTTGTCCTTTATGAAATTCAGGAACAATGTAATGGTAATTGGTATCAAACCATTTTGTCATTTCCATGGCAATAACATCCAGGCCTTTTTTCTGGTATCCCCTCGCCATCGCAAAATAAAGATCCAGTTCTGTATTGCTCTTGTCCGTAATGATGTCGTGGTAACGCTCCGGTATAGCTCCTACCATGAGCGACATGTCCAATACCTGATCATAAAAAGAAAAATCGTTGGAAGGAATCCAATTCACTCCTGCTTCCTTTTGTAATTTCCAGTTGAAAGCTCTGATGTCGGCAGCGGTATTTAGCAACTCTGTGAGTGTTGATTGTCCGGCCCAGTAAGACTCGTTGGCTTTCTTGAGTTCACGTTGGTTTCCGATACGGGGATAACCAAGGTTATGTGTTATAATTTGCATAGCGATTAGAATATTTTACTGCGCAATTTTATTGTATAAGATTTTAAATCCACATATAAAGAAAAAATTAAGTAATTAAACCTTTTGATTAAACATTATGTAGTCAATAAATCTAAAAAAAGACTAATTTGGGATCATCTTTAGATTTATTCTCTATGTTTGAACCAGACAAGACTGATCTTGCTATACTGAAAGCTTTACAGGAAAATGCATTGATCACCACGAAAGAACTCGCCAGTAAGCTGCATCTTACGCCTACTCCGGTGTATGAGCGCATCAAACGATTAGAGCGTGAAGGGTATATTGATAAGTATGTCGCCTTGCTCAACAAACAAAAGCTACACCGAGGGCTGATGGTCTTTTGCAATGTTTCATTGAAAGAACATGCAAAAGATGTCGGAAGGAATTTTGTAAAAGACATTGTTGCCTTGCCAGAGATTGTCGAATGCTATAATATATCCGGAGAATATGATTTCATGTTGAAAATTCTGGTGGCGGATATGCCCGCCTATCAGCATTTCGTGATGAATAAACTATCGACCATTAAAAACATCGGAAGTGCACATAGTATTTTTGTTATGGGAGAAATTAAAAACTCAACTTCTTTACCTATTGGAGAGATCGGAGATCGGAAATCTGAAATCTGATAAATCTTTATTTTTCAGATTTCTGATCTCAGATCTCAGATTCCGCATTTTTAGCCTGTTTTTCTGGTAAAATTCCCAGCTTCTAAAAAAATCTCCTCCTAACTGCTTGTTTTTAAATTTATTTATATTCTACTTTGTCTATCGAATTAGTAGAGTTTAAAAAATCAGCTAATCACACCATTAAAAAAGGAGGTACACATGAAAACGGCAACTACATCCACCCTGTCCGCAACATTAACAAAGTTGACAAAACCAACACCGGAAACTTTGTATTCTTTGATCGATAATCTTCAGATCACTGATTACACAGGGAAAAAAAGCGCCCCGCTTAAAAAGGAGAAAACTGCACCGCTATCTATCCTTGAACTTTATCTTACTTCAATAGAAGGAGGCTCATCCGCTTTATCGTTTCATTCTTTTGATGCAGCGCTTTCTCTCTTGGTCGTAAATTTATTGGAAGAAGGGGACAACGCGGTTACCTACAATTCTCAAAGTTTTTACAACAAACAATTTACGCACTGGGGACATCTTGGTATTTCTGTTAAAAAACCAGATTATATCAATCTTGAGCAATTCAAGAATCAAGTGGATGAACGTACCAAGTTTATTTACCTGGAGACCGTAAGTGAGCAAAATGAAATTCCTGATTTTCAAAAAATAATTGCTTTCGCCAAAAGTCACAACATTCCAGTGGTGGTTGATAATAGCATCATCGGACCAGGATATGGTTTCAATCCTTTGAAAGAAAAAGCGGATTTGGTTATTTACAATACTAAACACTGGTTATCCAAAGAGGCAGGACCTGCAGAAGCATTGATCGTTGAGAACAACCGCTTCAACTGGTTCACTGAACAATATCCAACATTGAATGCCGCAAAGGATCAATTGTTTCAGCATGCTGCAACAGAAGTGTTTCCTTCGTTGTTAAGTTTCCTGAGAAAAGATATCCCAAGCATCAATTACTCTGAAAGACAACAAGAACATTTAACCAATGCTTTGTTGAACCTGAAAACTTCCGTATTGAAAAAATACGACATCACGTATGAAGTAGCAAAATGGTTGAAGCAAAACAAGTGGGTGGATCAAACACATTATGTCGGTTCTCATACCAACAACTCTCACTTCAAAGCGTTGACTTATTTTCAAAACGGATATGGAAACTATTTATCTTTTTCTTTAACCGGTTTTGAAGAAGATTACAAAAACTTCAAAAATCTGATTGAAAGTAAATATGCAAACTCACCTTTGATTGAGTTCTCTTTCCTGGAAGCTAAAAAAGAAATCGGCTTGTATGTTCGCTTTGGAGATTTGAAGACCATTACAGAACTATTACATAAACTGTTTGATGAGCATAAGCCTACAGGCTATTCTACTTTATTTTTTAACTAAACTACCTACACGACCTATTTTTCATGCCGCCCCTTAAACAGGTGCGGCATTCTTATTTGTATTCCTTCTAAATTGAATCTGTTTGGTATTTCACTACAATAAGAGACCTTTTGCTGCGTTAAAAAATCAAACGAACCTTAGATCTATGTAAAAACGCTCTACCTGTTTAATGCTTTGTATTTTGTTCCACTTAAACTAACAGGTTATGAAAAAGGTAATTATTTTCTCATGCATCGCCATGAGCATGTCACTCGCCTGCGTTGCGCAACAAAAATCATCTTCTATAGGAAAAAACGGCGGTTACGCTTATTGCGATGAACCCACCTACAAGCTGGACCGTCGATTGGCCGCTGCTCAGACAGCGACCACAGATAACGGAGGAGCTTCAGGAGCTGGAACAGGATCCAGTTATGGTTCGACTTATTACAGAGGCATTGCTTATAAAAATGCCGGTTTGAAAGCTAAAAAGAAATCTACGGAAAGTACTTCTCCACTTGCAATGAAGGAAACGGAATAGAATAACCTTATAAAAATAAAGGCCGCACCGATGATTTATCAGTGCGGCTTTTTTGTGAAGGGTGAAGAGTGAATAATAACATTTTGTCATTCACCTTCACCCTTCACAATTAAAACACTCTCTTCGTCTTCACCTCTGCCTTCAACTCACTCAACATAGAATACAAACCAAAATACGTTCTGTTGATGTATAATGAATGCCTGGAACCTCTGGCTACTTTTGAATCCCTTACTTCTTTCAGATTGGATAAATAATCCATGTAAGCATAAATATCATGGAAGTATGATGCATTACCAAAATCAAAAGTCTCTTGCGTAAAGGGTAAAGTCAGCATGTCAATCATTTGTTTGAATAATCCGGAGAAGAAAACGATTTCCTTTTCACTGTCCTGCTCATGAATCATTTCTAAGGCAGTATAGATCTGACGTACTTTTTGTTCGTCCTGGTAAATCTCCTGATTGGTCAAGGCAAAATAATTTTCATAAAATCCATCTGGTACTTCTTTTACACAACCAAAATCAAAGATTGCCAGTGTACCGTTTTCTCTCATCAGGAAATTACCGGGATGAGGATCTGCGTGTACTTTTCTTAATTGGTGAATTTGAAAATCATAGAAATCCCACATGGCTTGCCCTATTTGATTTCGGATTTCCTGTGAAGGATTTGTCAGAAGAAATTCTTTCAGGTGCATTCCCTCCAGCCAATCCATGGTGATGATCCGTGAAGAGGACCATTCAGGATAATAGACAGGAAAAACCAAGTGAGGTATATGAGCGCATTGCGTAGTCAGCTCTATAGAGCGACGTACTTCTAACTCGTAATCTGTTTCTTCCAGCAATTTTGTTTCGATCTCGTCGAAATATTTATCCATCTCTACTTCCTTCAGTCCGACCAAACGAATGGCAAAGGGTTTCACCAGTTTCAAATCAGAACTCACACTGTTGGCTACACCAGGATATTGAATTTTGACTGCTAACTGTTTCCCGTCTTTAGTCGCTTTATGTACTTGTCCAATAGAAGCAGCATTGGTAGCATGCAAGTCAAACGTATCATAAAGCGCTTGCGGTGTTTTACCCAACGTCTTCATGAAGGTATTGATGACTAACGGAGACGATAAAGGGGGAGCACTGTATTGTGCCAAAGAAAATTTATCGACGTAAGCCTGCGGCAACATGCCTCTGTCCATGCTCAGCATTTGGGCCACCTTCAGCGCACTACCTTTTAGATTGCTAAGCGTCGCATAAATATCTTCTGCATTGTCTGCGTGCAGTTCGGAATTGTCTCTGTCCGGATCAAGCATTTTTTTTGTGTAATGCTTGACATAATTTCCACCTATTTTAAGACCGGTGCTTACAAATTTGGAAGCACGCTCTACTTTACCGGTAGGTATAGAATGTTGTTCTTTCATGGTGGTGGTCCTCAACTATCTTTTGGATTGAAAAACGAATTTGCCAAAGTCCAATAAGGTATCGAACGTATTTTCGCTGACCAGTTTGAAACTCAGATTCACTGCTTTTTCAATCGCTGCGTCTGTTTGTTCAAACTCACTGCTTTCATCATCGATCCAGTAATTCAAGACAAAGAGCAATTGAATCCAGAAGCCATGTACATATTTATCAGAAATGTATTTACGTTCCTTCACCTCATTGGTCGCTTCGCCTTCACGCAGCAGTCCGTTCACATAATCATGAAAAGCAAGACGCAACGTACTCAGGTTATCAGCTCTCAAATCTCTGAAAGAAAAACTTTTCTTCCTTTGCAAAATGAAGCTTCGGATTTTTAAAAGGTTTTGAACCCACAGGAAATAGAATGCCAATAATTTTTCCCTGGAAGAATAACCGGCATATACCGGATCATTATGGAGTTGTTCCAGTGTTTCCTGGAACTTAGCTAGCCAAACGTCCTTTTCTACGGCTTTCAACGAAGCGTATTGTGAATAGAAAGCTTCTTCGCTTTCATTTAATAATTTTGCCAATTCAAACACAGAATGAGGTTCTCTGCCGTGTTCCAGGTTGAATTGTACATAAGTGTCTCTGATGATGTGTTTTTCCATGGGAAGAAGGGAGAAGGTTGGATAGTCTAACAACAATTCCAGAACGTAAAAGTTCTTCCGGTGGTATTGATTTACTGGGGAAGGCAAAAAAAATAGACTGCCTTACTCAGACAGCCTACCTCTCGTATTATCGGGGAATTAATGCACTATAAAAAGGGAAGGAAGTCACTTACATCGGCCCTCTTCGTGAAGGAATCCGGGAAATGCACATACTTGATCTTACCGTCTTTTCCGATCACGTATAAAGCCGGAACAGGATTGGCTTCATCGTTGAACATATCTGCCTTTAGCATGGTGTCATACTTAAAACATACTTTTTTATTGGAGTCCATCAATAAAGGAAAAGTCGCTCCTGTTTTTTCAATGCTTTTTTGCACAGCAGATTCCTGTTGAGGACTTATTCCTACCAATTGAGCTCCTTTGGCTTTAATCAGGGACAAACTGTCCTGGTAATTTTTCATGTACTTATTGCAAAACGGACACCATTGGCCACGGTAAAAAAATACGACTACAGGGCCATTTTGAAGAGCTTTTGACAATTTGAACATGACTTCGTTCTGATTGTATAAACTGAAATCGGGAGCAACATCTCCTACTTTTAATCCAAATACTTCATCCTGAGCAGTAGCGCTCAACAGACCGGCAAAGAAGAAAAAGCACAGTGTAACTAATTTTTTCATGTTGTTTTGTTTAGAGGAGAATAATAATGAAGATACGGATTATACGGGATCGGGCAAAAAGATGGATGAAAGATACCGTATAAAAATTGCGTTTTGAAAAGCAAATGAACGGTTTTATTGTAGTTGAGTAGCGAAAAGGATGCGGTGGAATTTCTTCCTCCACTTTTTAAAAAAGGTTTAGTGCAGACCAATCGCTAGATGTTTTTGACAAACTTCCTGACCATTAACAGGACTTCTCCATACTTGCGCTGTATGCTTCCACTGTTTAACACCTGACCCTTGAAGGGGGATTTAGGGGTTAGACAGTGGAAGAATAAAACATTATATTTTGGCGAGGCGTCCTGATAAAATCCTAAACCGGACAAACATCAACAAAGCAGCAATAAATAATCCAATGGTGAAACCATACCAGATTCCCTGCGCACCCATGTTGTGGTAAAAAGTAAGCCAATAGCCTACCGGTAATCCAATGACCCAATAAGCCAGCAAGGCAATTACTGTTGGAGCGACTACATCACCAATACCGCGCAGCGCCCCGATGCCAATCACCTGTATACCGTCTGCCAGTTGAAAGACTGCTGCTATGATTAATAAACTGGCTGTAGTGGTAATAATATCTGTTTCATTCACAAACAAAGCAGGCAGTTCAAAGCGAAACAGCACAAACAGTACACTGATACTGAGCATGAAGACACTGACCATAGCAAAAGCTACCATTCCAGCTTTACGTATTTCCTTTAAATTGCCTGCTCCCCATTCATAGCCAACCCTGACCGAAACGGCAGCCGTCAGGCCTGTAGCCGCCATATAAGAAGTAGCGGCTAAGTTTAGTGCAATATGATGCGATGCAATGGCAGTAGTAGAATTTAACCAGCTGATAAATATAGCGCCTAATCCAAATACGGCTGATTCCATAGAGAGCTGTATGCCTACCGGAAAACTTTTTCTTAATAATGCCTTCATCACAGACCATTTAAATGGATCGTACCAAAACCTTCTAAAGTATTGATTCAGGGAAGAAGCATACCAAACATAACCTCCCATGAGTAAAGCCATGATAACACGTGAAAGTACCGTGCCCATGGCAATCCCATTCAATCCCATTTCCGGAAAACCAAATTTTCCATACGCGAAAAACCAGTTCAACAACACATTGAAAAACGTTCCGATTAAACTGATGTACATCGCCGGAGCGGTACTAAACAACCCTTCCGCATATTGACGGAACGATTGAAAAACCATGGCTGGAAAAATGGACAAGGCAATGAGGTGCAAAAATGGAATGGCTCGATCCAACAATTCCGGATTAGAAGTGAATAACGTAATGTAAGAAGCACTGAAATACAACATGGCTGTAAGTACAATGCCCGTGAAAACATTCATGTAAAGGCTTTGCCAAAATAAGGCGCGTATATGTTTATCATCATTTTCTCCATGCGCCTTGGCAATCAAAGGAGACGTGCCGCTTGAGATACCAATACCAAAAAATAAAAATGGAAAATAGAAAGCAAAGGCAAAAGAAGCCGCCGCTAAATACACGCCACCTAATTTCCCCGCCATGTAGGTATCCGCCAAGCCTACTGTCATGTGGCCCAATTGCGCCAATGTAACAGGATAAGCCAACAGTAATAATTTCTTGATGTGTTGCGGATAAGTCGTGCTGCTCATGTCTCCCTTCTTCAATGCTAATCTCTACTTTGTCTTCTTTCCATTTCCTTCTTCAGCAATTCCAGTTCTCTGCCCGACTGGCCCGATACCGATTTATTTTCGTTGGCTCTTCTGAACAGATAAGGCAAACTCAATTCCATAGGACCAAAGGGAAGATACTTCGCTACCCTGTATCCTTGAGCAGCCAGGTTAAACGTGATGTGATCGCTCATACCGTACAACTGAGCGAAGCAAATCAACTCACTGCTCTTTTCTATTTTATTCATCTCCATGAAATCCATAGCAAGCGCCACACTGTCTTCATTGTGAGTGCCAAGACAGAGTGCAATATCATGCGACATACAAAAACCGATGGCCGAATCGAAAGCTTTATCTGTCTCCTTCTTTGTTTTCCAGATCGGGCTTTCATAACCGAGTTGATTGGCTCGACCGTTTTCTTTTTCCATGTAAGCACCGCGCACCAATTTTACTCCCGGAATGAAAGATAATTTTCTTGCTCTTGCCGCCAACTGCTGCAGACGAGTCGGCATATCTTTGCGGTACATTTGGCAAGTATTGAAAATCCAGGCCTGTTCTGTATTGTAAAGAAACATGGCAGACATCACCCATTCATCAATGACATCCTGTAACCAGGTTTCTTCTGCATCCACCATCACACGAACTCTGGCATTTACTGCCGTCGAAAAAATACGATGCACCCGTTGATCCAGAAGCTCCCATTCCTTTTGCTCTGCCTCCGATAGCTCTGCACCTTGTTGCGTTTTGACCAATAAATCAATCGATCCCAAGGCTGTTACTTTAAAAACAGCGAAGGAAATTGACTTTTCTTCCTCTGCAAGTTTTATCGTCCGTAAGACCTGCAACATCGCCTCATCATAGGCTTTTTGAGTCTTGTGCCCCTCTGCGACATAGTCAGGGATGCTATAAACACCGAAATGTTGTAGTTCAGTGATGGTTTTTTGACACTCCTCTAATGTCTCACCTCCGCAAAACTGCTGGTACAAAGTACTTTTTATAACTTTTTTAAGTCCCAGAGGCACTTTCAATGCTGTTTTTATCAAATAAGTCCCTATCTTTGTAAGCTCGGGGAAGCCCATTAATCGAAAAAGCCAGTACGCTTGAAGCAACTGTTTCTTTGATTTAGAGCGGAACGCGATTTCGGTATGATTAAATAAACTACTCATATGGAACTTGGACGTAAAGGAACAGGTTCTTATTGAAATAAAAAAACAAACAAACAGAGAGGAATAGATTATGAAAGTTGATCTTCAAGTGAATCCCATTGAAACATGGGCAAAGACGACACACAAGCCTTTGATCATTGCAGGACCGTGCAGCGCAGAAACTCCTGAACAATTGTTGGCTACTGCTAAGCAATTGAAAGAGTTGGGTAAAGTAGATGTACTTCGCGCAGGTATATGGAAACCCCGTACAAGACCAAATGCTTTTGAAGGCGCTGGTGAAGACGGCTTGAAGTGGTTTGCCGATGTGAAGAAAGAATTGGGGATGATGATTGGTACGGAAGTGGCCAACCCTGAACATATAGAATTAGCCTTGAAATACGGCGTTGACGTATTGTGGATCGGAGCACGTACAACCGTGAGTCCTTTCGCGATTCAGGAAATGGCGGATGCTTTGCAAGGAGTAGACGTGCCGGTATTGATCAAGAACCCTACTCACCCTGAGTTGGGCCTTTGGATCGGAGCGTTCGAGCGTTTTCACAGAGCAGGTGTTAAAAGTTTAGCCGCTATCCACCGTGGATTTTCTACGATTGATAAATCTAAATTCCGTAATGTTCCAACCTGGTCTATTCCGATCGAATTGAAGCGTATCGCTCCACAAATTCCAATCATTTGTGACCCAAGTCACATTGGTGGTAAGAGAGATTTGATTTTCGACATTTCTCAAAAAGCGATGGATCTTGGTTTCGACGGTTTGATGATTGAAACACACATTGATCCGGACAAAGCATGGAGTGATGCAGATCAACAAGTAACTCCAGCTCGTTTGGGAGAAATCTTGCGTGATTTGAAAATCCGTGAAGTAAGCAGCGATAACCAATCTTTCAATGATAGTTTGGATGATTTAAGAGGTAAGATTGACAGCCTGGACAGAGAGTTGATCGAAGTATTAACTTCCCGCATGGCCATTGTTGAAAAAATCGGTGAGTTCAAAAAAGAAAATAACGTAACGACACTACAAGTCAATCGTTGGGATGAGATCATGAAGAACTTAACTTCATTGGCTCAGAAAATGAACTTGAGTGAAACGTATGTAGAAGACTTATTCAAGATCATTCACGAAGAGTCTATACGCAAGCAGACAGAAATCATGAAAGCGGTAGAAAGCAAAGCTTAATCGCATTCAACTATAGTAATGAGTCCCGCTCCTTTGGCGCGGGACTTTTCATTTGGAGAAGAATTTAGACTAGAATGATATTATAAATTGAGGAGAGACTTATTATTGTATTTAAGGAATTCTTCACAATTAGTATCAGGGCGTTCCCTGCGGGCCGGGCTTTCGCCACTCGCTTCCCGAAAGGGACTTTGCTTTTCATTCTAGTTTTGATGTCGGGAGAGCTCAGACAATGGCTCAATCCCTAACGCAAAAAGTACAGATTCATTGAATGGAAACGTCCAATGAATAAATAAAATAATATCAACGCCTCATGCCCTCTGAAATTTTATTAACCCAGGATCCTCAAAAAACATTATCAGACTTTCTGAGTAAGAAAGGGTATAGCAAAGTTTTATTGATCGTTGACGAAAACACCAAGCAGCATTGTCTTCCTCTTTTTGATCAGGTATTCATTGATCAAGTCAATGGATGTGTGATCAAATCCGGAGAAGAACATAAGACCTTAGTTACTTGTACCAACATCTGGCAAACCATGACCGAACTGGAACTCGATCGTAAAGCTGTTGTGATCAATATTGGTGGCGGTGTGATCGGAGACATGGGCGGGTTTTGTGCAGCAACTTACAAACGAGGTATCGATTTCATACAAGTACCTACTACCCTGCTTTCACAAGTGGATGCCAGCGTAGGCGGTAAATTGGGAATTGATTTCGACAACTATAAAAACCACATCGGTGTATTCAAAGAACCGGAAGCGGTGATTATCTCTTCCTCTTTTTTGAGAACATTAGACAAAAGAGAATTAAGATCCGGTTTTGCAGAAGTCATCAAACATGCGTTAATAGCAGATGTTGAGGCCTGGAACAAAATCAAAGGACAATCGCTGGAAGCACAAAAGTGGGATGAAGTCATTCCTCATTCTGTGGCCATTAAGCATGCCATCACCACACAAGATCCTACGGAAAAAGGATTAAGAAAAGTATTGAACTTCGGTCATACCCTGGGTCATGCCGTAGAAAGCTACTTCCTGGAAAAAGGAAACCGAATCCTGCACGGTGAAGCCATTGCCATCGGTATGATTGTAGAAACTTACTTAGCTGTAGAAAAAGGATTTCTTAGCAAGGTTGAATTGGAAGAAATACAAAACTATATCATTTCCATTTACGGTCACGTACACATTCCATCTGCTGTGCTGGATGAAATCATTATACTGACCTTGCACGATAAGAAAAACGAACAAGGAGTTGTTCTGTTTTCTTTGCTTGAAAAAATTGGTCAGGCCAATTACAACATTCCGGTTTCGGCAGAACTCATGAAAAAATCTCTTACTTATTATAACTCGTTGACGAAATAATGGACAACGTTACGCTGACTAACATTTCTCTTGCCAAACACAAAGGGCAAATCAAAGGAGCCATCACTCCTCCTTCTTCTAAAAGCGAAAGCAATCGCGTATTAGTGATTCATGCATTGGCAGGAAAAGAAGGTGAATTACAAAATTTATCGAATGCGCGTGATACACAAACGATGATTCGTTTGCTGAAAAACGACAACGATGAAACATGGGACGTGCTGGATGCAGGAACAACGATGCGTTTTCTTACTGCTTACTCTGCAGTCAGTGGAAAGAA
>Ga0247808_10000652_pt1 | contig 16555 bp, 14 predicted proteins | sample UWRJL089202R1_FD_179914 | JGI IMG/M metagenome (GOLD analysis project Ga0247808, IMG submission 179914) | Plant litter microbial communities from Arlington Agricultural Research Station in Wisconsin, United States - UWRJ-L089-202R-1 | ecosystem: Environmental > Terrestrial > Plant litter >... | reverse complement strand
GCGTACCCGCAGTTGGCGCTCGGGCGCTTCGAAGATGGTGATCAACACCTCGAAGTCCGGACGGGAGATGCCCGCGTCACGCTGGAGTTGCTGCTCAAGGGCGAGGTCGAGCTGGCGGCGCATGGTTGTGAACGTGCGCCACACATCCCACTCATCCGCGCTGATGCGCGATACCTCCGTCATATTCCTCAGGTTATCGCGATGGTGACATGTCAACGAGTGGACTGGCGAATTCCCAGCGAGAATTGGTGCCATTAATTGCGACTCGGCGGGAGCGATAGAACGCCCTCCGAGTGAACCCAGTGAGAGGCTTATGCAGTGAGCATGTCAACGCAGCAGCACAACGCCGACTTCCTTCCGAACGACCTCGCCGACGAGACCGTCACGGTGGTTCGTCGCTGGCTCAAGGAGTCGTCCACCGCCGCGCCCGACAAAAGCGCGGAGCGTCTCGCCGGCGTGCTCAAGGACCCCAAGGGGCTCGACTTCACCCTCGGTTTCGTCGACCGTGTGGTGCGCCCGGAAGACCTGCGGGTGGCCGCCCGCAACCTCGAGCGCCTGAGTCGCGGTATCCCGTCGTTCCTTCCCTGGTACCTGCGCGGCGCCATTGCGTTCGGTGGCGGATTCGCACCGCAGTTCCCATGGCTTATCGTTCCGGTCGCGCGCCGGGCCCTGCGCGACATGGTCAGCCACCTTGTGATTGACGCCACCCCCAAGCACCTCGACGAGACACTGGCGAAGCTCCGCCAGGAGGGAACCCGCCTCAACCTCAACCTGCTCGGCGAAGCCGTGCTCGGTGAGGATGAGGCCGACCGTCGTCTCGCCGGAACCAAGGAACTCCTCGACCGCGATGATGTCGACTACGTGTCGATCAAGGTGTCGTCGGTGGTCAGCCAGCTGTCGATGTGGGCATACCCGGAGACGGTGGAGCGAGTGGTGGAGAGGCTGACCCCCCTCTATAAAAGCGCGGCTGCGTCATCCATCCCCAAGTTCATCAACCTCGACATGGAGGAGTTTCGCGACCTCGACCTGACGATTGAGGTGTTCCAGCGCATCCTCGACCAGCCTGAGCTGAAGAAGCTCGAGGCCGGAATTGTGTTGCAGGCCTACCTGCCCGACGCGCTCGCCGCACTACAGCGACTGACCGCGTGGGCCGAGAAGCGCCGTGCTGCGGGAGGCGCCGCGATCAAGGTGCGGGTGGTGAAGGGCGCGAACCTCGCCATGGAGCACGTCGACTCGATTGTGCACGGCTGGCCGCTGGCGACGTGGTCCACCAAGGTCGAGACCGACACTAACTACAAGCGTGTGCTCGATTGGGCGCTGACTCCCGACCACATTGACGCCGTGCATATCGGTGTCGCCGGCCACAATCTGTTCGATGTGGCGTTCGCCTGGCTGCTCGCGAAGCGTCGTGGAGTCGAGCGTGGGGTTGATTTTGAGATGCTGCTGGGCATGGCGACCGGGCAGGCGGACGCGGTCAAGCGCGACGTCGGCGGGCTGCTGCTCTACACGCCGGTGGTGCATCCGCGCGAGTTCGATTCGGCCATCAGTTACCTCGTGCGCCGCCTCGAGGAGAACTCCAGCAGCGAGAACTTTATGAGTGGGCTGTTTGAGCTCGCGGGCGACGAGAAGGTGTTCCGCCGGGAGGAAGCGCGTTTTCGGGCGTCGCTCGCGGCGCTCGACTCGGAGGTTCCGGCATCGCATCGTGTGCAGGACCGCACCCATCCGCTTTCCGGGGCCGGAGTTGAGGCCGTTGTGCTGCAGGAGAGTACGCAGGAAGACCTGTTCTCCGAGGTGACGGTTGCTCCCGTTGTGCGTACCGAGGAGGAGCTCGAAGCGAGCGACGAGGTCAACGAGTCTGCTGACGTCGAAACTGCATTTGAGGGCGTGGCGGATGACGAGGGCGCCGAGGAACTCGCGGAGTTCGAGAGCGACACTGCCGCCGAGACTGACGCCGAGAACGCCGCCATGGCCGCTGCCGTCGACGAGATTGTGGTGCCGATCGCTCCCGCCGACCACGTCGGCCGGTCGTTCCGCAATGAGCCCGACACCGACCCCGCCATTGCGGCGAACCGGATCTGGGGTCGCCGAGTCATCGAGCGCAGCCAGCACTCCACCATCGGTCGGGCCACCATCGCGGTTGCCCGCGTCACGAGTTCTGAGCGGCTTGACCGCCTCATCGAGGTCACCGCGCGGGCCGGCGACGCATGGGGTGCGCTACCCGCCACCGAACGTTCCCGTGTGCTGCACGACGTCGGGGACGTGATCGCGGCGTTCCGCGGACGCCTCGTTGAAGTGATGGCCATCGAAACCGGAAAAACCATTGCCGAGGCCGACGTGGAGGTCAGTGAGGCCGTTGACTTCGCCCACTACTACGCCGAACGCGCCCTTGACCTTGACTCGATCACGGGGGCGACCTTCGTCTCTCCCCGCTTGACCGTTGTCACCCCTCCGTGGAACTTCCCTGTCGCGATTCCTGCCGGTTCCGTGCTTGCGGCGCTCGCCGTGGGAAGCGGAGTGATGATCAAGCCCGCCCCGCAGGCTCGTCGCTGCGCCGCAGTGCTGATGGAAGCGCTCTGGGAGGCAGGCATCTCGCAGGAGCTGCTCACCCTCGTTGACATCGAAGAGGGCGACCTCGGGCAGCAGCTCGTCGCCCATCCCGCCGTCGACCGCGTCATCCTCACCGGAGGATGGGAGACTGCCGAGCTGTTCCGCAGCTGGCGCAACGACCTCCCGCTGCTCGCCGAGACGAGTGGCAAAAACGCCATCATCGTTACGCCGAGCGCCGACCTTGATCTCGCGGTGGCCGATGTCGTGAAGAGTGCGTTCGGTCACGCCGGGCAGAAGTGCTCCGCCGCATCGCTCGTCATCCTGGTCGGGTCCGTCGCGCACTCCGATCGCTTCCGCCGCCAGCTCATCGACGCCGTCAAATCACTCCGGGTCGGATACCCCCAGGATCTTGAGGCACAGATGGGTCCGATCATCGAGCCCGCCGCGGGCAAACTCCTCAGCGCGCTGACCACGCTCGGCCCCGGTCAGAAGTGGATGGTCAAACCGACCCAGCTCGACGACACCGGCCGTCTCTGGTCACCCGGTGTGCGCGAGCGTGTTGACGCCGGCAGTGAGTTTCACCTCACCGAGTACTTCGGGCCCGTGCTTGGCGTGATGACCGCGTCATCCCTCGACGAAGCAATTGAATTGCAGAACGCGTCCGACTATGGACTCACCGCGGGCATCCACTCGCTTGACGGTGACGAAGTCAGCCAGTGGCTTGACGCCGTCGACGCGGGAAACCTCTACGTCAACCGTGGCATCACGGGTGCAATTGTGCGCCGCCAGCCGTTCGGTGGCTGGAAGCGCTCCTCCGTCGGCACGGGCGCGAAGGCCGGCGGACCCAACTACCTGTTCACCCTGGGCTCGTGGCAGCCGGTCGAGGTGCCGCCCACGAGCGACCTCCGACTCGACGGCCTGCACCGCAAGGTCGCAAAGGTCATCAAACGTTCGCAGGAGGGCATCGAGTACCTCGAGTTCGACCGCGTCCGCCGCGCAGCACAAAACGATGAGAAGGCTTGGCTCGACGAGTTCGGTATCGCCCGCGACGTGAGTGGCCTCGGTGTGGAGCGCAACGTCTTCCGCTACCGTCCCGCACCGGTGACCCTTCGCCTGTCCGAGGGCGTCGCCATGGGTGACCTCATCCGCCTCATCGCCGCGGGCACCCGCGCCGGATCGACCCTGACCATCAGTTCCGCACTGCCGCTGCCGACCTCGCTCGTTGAGCTGTTCAACGACCCGAACGGCCCCGTCACCGTGACCGATGTCACCGTGGAGACCGACGCGCGCTGGCACGATCGTCTCGTCGAGGGTGAGCTTGCCCCGTCGCGAATTCGTTTGATCGGTGGGGATGACGCCCGCTTGGCGTCCGTCGTTGGTGGCAACCCCGACATCGCAATCTATTCGGGCCCTGTGACCACCGCGGGACGCATTGAGCTGCTGCCGTTCCTCCACGAACAGGCCATCAGCATCACCGCGCACCGCTTCGGCAACCCCGACCGTGAGATGGCCGACCTGCACGTGTAGGGCAAACTTGATGAGGCACACGGGCACCTCGCTCGCATCCCGAAAGGCTTCAGATGACAATCCGCGCGGCGGCAGACGGTTCGGCGCTCGGCAACCCGGGCCCCGCTGGGTGGGCTTGGTATGTGGATGACGCGTGCTGGGCTGCCGGTGGATGGAAACACGCCACCAACAACCAGGGTGAGCTGATGGCCGTGCTGCAGTTCTTCCGCGCGACCGCGCACCTCGATGACGACCTGCTGATCCTTTGCGACAGCCAGTACGTCATCAACGCCGTCACCAAGTGGATGCCAGGCTGGAAGAAAAAGGGCTGGAAAAAGGCCGACGGCAAACCCGTGATGAACCTCGACCTACTCAAAGACATCGACGAGGCGCTGGTCGGTCGTAAGTACCGCTTCGAGTGGGTCAAGGGCCACGCCAACCACCCCCTCAACGAGGCCGCTGACTCGCGTGCCCGCGCCGTCTCCGAGGCGTACCAGCGCGGCACCGCGATCCCAACGGGGCCGGGGTGGGTGCGCGCAGGGGATGTCACGGTGGCCGGTTCCGCCGCTGACACCGCGGGTCGTGTTCCTCCCATCGACGCCGCCACACCCGCCCGCGCGGAGGCGCCGAGCCTGTTCGATTTCGACGACGTCGAGCACGACCCCACGGTCGCGGTGACGGCAACGCTCAGCGCCGAGCAGCACCGCGCGCTGGCCGCATCCGCCGCACAGCAGGGCATCTCGATCGAGGAAGCGCTCGCGAAGCTGGTCTGAAATCGAGCGCTCGTTTGAGATCGATCAGATGGGAAAGTCTTCCGGCCAGCCGTGGCCAGCGAGGTAGCTGCGCACGCGGGTGATGTCCTCGTCCGACGGCAACTCCGAGGTCACCACCGCGATCGCCGTCCCCACGTCGACCTTGGTCGCCGGAAGGTGACCGGCAACCGTGAGGCGGTGGGCGACGTCCGCCACTTCGTCGTCGGTCAGCCGACGCCGCAGCAGCGCGACCAGGGGAACGAAGTCCCGCTCGGGCAGCCCGGCCGGATAGCCCTCGCGAAGCCACTGCACTATTCGTGACACAAGTCCCGTTCGCACCAGCGTCTGCGGGTGCGAACCAACGAGGTCGTCGCCCGCACTCAGCGGCCAACCCGCACTCGCCAGACGAGCGGACACCCGAACGAGGTCCTCGGGCAGCGCCGGACCACGAAGAACGTGCTCGACCCGATCGCGCAACTGGAGGGGTCCGAGGCTTCCTCCCGTTGTCTCTGCCTGCGTGGCGTCCGAGACAAGCTGGTCGACAACCTTGTCGATTTCGGCCGGGGTGAGGTTGCGGCGGAGAATGCCGAGGAGCGGAACGTAGTCCTGTTCGGGAACACCCGTGGGGTACCCCGCCCGCAGCCAACTGACAACACGACCGACAATTCCCTCCGTCGGTTCCGTCTGTTCTGCCTCGATCATCGTCACTCCTTCGGGACGAAGGTGGGGAAGACGTTGTCGAAGCTGACTTCCTGGCCAAATCCTGTTGCGACGATCACGGTCAGGCCGACCGCGACAGCGACCACCACAAGCACAAAGCAGAGCACACCCACGATCCGCAACACGGGCTGCAGGGGTCCGTGGGCGGTGCCATTGGAACCGGTGCTGCCATCGGAGGACGCGGCCCCCGCCGTTCGGGCGAGTGCGAACGAGCGAACGCCGACGGCGAACAGTACGGGGAGGCCCGCTCCGAGGAGAAGGGCGACGAGTGCCACCTGACCGGCGGCTTCAAGAAAGAGACTGAACACGGTGGGCTTCCTTAGACGCTGGTGGTCTGTTTGGGTGAACGGGCTTTGTCCTGCCACTCATCGTTGACGTTGTGGGCACCGATCTTGTCGCGACGAGACCGCAGGTAAATGAGGAGGGCAGCGGCCACCAGAACGACGAACATCAGGATCCCGCCGCCCGCGCCGCCGATGAGGTGACCGAGCCACCACATCACGGCACCGGCAAGGCCGGCGGCCGGGATGGTGATCACCCACGCGATCACCATTCGCAGGGCCACCCGCCAGCGCACCTGAGCGCCGGGCCGGCCGACGCCCGAGCCGAGGATCGATCCGGTGGCGACGTGTGTTGTGGATAGCGCGAAGCCCAGGTGACTTGACGCCAGGATCACCGCGGCGGACGCACTTTCTGCGGCCATACCCTGCGGGGTGTTGATCTCCACGAGCCCTTTGCCCACTGTGCGGATGATGCGCCAGCCACCGATGTACGTTCCGAGTGAGATTGCGAGGGCGCAGCTCAGCTTCACCCAGAACGGCACCGACTCGGTGTCGCTCCACCCGCCCGCGGCGATGAGCGCGAGCGTAATTACGCCCATGGTTTTCTGCGCATCGTTGGTGCCGTGCGCGAGGGAGACCAGCGACGCGCTGCCAATCTGTCCGATACGAAATCCGTGGTCGATGCGACGGCTGGCCAGGTTGCCGATGACCCGGAAAACGAGCCAGGTCCCGATCGCCGCAACGGCGCCGGCGAGTACCGGGGACATCAGTGCGGGCAGGATGACTTTTCCGACCACTCCATCGAGCTTCGACCCATCGCCGGCCCAGTTCACTCCCTCGACACCAAGGCCAGCGAGGGTGGCGCCGATCAGGCCACCGAACAGCGCGTGGGACGAGCTGGAGGGTAGCCCGAGAAGCCAGGTGAGTAGGTTCCAGACAATGCCGCCGATCAGGCCGGCGAGCACTATCAGGAGAAGGGCTGTTCCGCCGCCCTCGAGCAGCGCCGGATCGGGAGCACCCGATTCGTCCTGGATATTCACCACCGCATTGGTCACGGTCAGGGCAACCTCGATGCTGAGGAAGGCGCCAACAAGATTGAGTACGGCAGACAGGGTGACGGCAACCTTCGGCGCCAACGCGCCGGTAGCGATGGACGTTGCCATCGCGTTCGCCGTGTCGTGAAAGCCGTTGGTGAAATCGAAGGCGAGCGCGGTGATAACCACGAGTACAAGCAAAACGATGGGGTCCACGGCGACGAGCTTGCGCGCCACCGCCACATTCCTCAAGGGGGGAGTTGTTGTCGTTCATCAACTATTAACCCAAGCCCGCCAACGGCAAGAGCGACGCACCGAGTCGGAGCACCGGGCGATCATCGTGCGGGAGTGTGTGCGGGGTTATCCGATCTGCATTCCCTATGGTGGGAACTATGGCAATTGAGACCGGCGAACCCCGACTGTTCCGCAACCCGAAGGCGACCCTGGCGGAATCCTTGGTCTGGGATCCGGACGGCGCGATGCTCTGGTGCGACATCGTTGAGGGCACGTTCAACCGCAGTCCCCAGATCGGCAATGCGTTTGGTATGCAGGACAGCCACGCTGCCCTTCCGGCACCACTCGCATCGTTCCACCAGGCGGCAGGTGGCGGACACGTGCTGTCGCTCGGTGACCGTGTTGTACTGGTCAACGACGCGGGGGAGCTGACGAGGGAACTCGCCACAATCGAACATGCCGCTGAGGGCATGCGTCTCAACGAGGGCAAAGTCGACCCGTTTGGACGCTGGGTGACCGGCTCCCTTGACCCGTCGGGACAGAACCAGGGCGCCATTTACGCCATCGATGCGGACGGCCGGGTTCAGGTGCTGGTGCGCGGAATCGGCACGTCGAACGGGTTCGAGTGGAGTCGCGACGGCCGCACCATGTACTACTCCGACACGAATGAAAAGACCATCTACCGGGCCGACTACAGCCTCGATGCCGAGCTGAGTAACATCGAGATCGTCACCGTTGGGCACAGCCATGACGGTGCCACGATGGACGCCGAGGGTTACCTCTGGACCGCAATCTACGGCGAGGGACGTGTGATGCGGTTCTCGCCCGACGGTACGGAAGACGCGTCGATCGCCCTCCCCGCCCCGAACGTCACGTCGGTCGCTTTCGGCGGGTCCGACCTGTCCGTGCTCTACGTTGCCTCGGCGCGCGAGAACATGAGCGCGGCGGAGCTGCGGTCGTCACCCATGGCGGGCGCGATCTTCTCCATCCAGACCTCGACGCACGGCTTCCTGCCGTATCTCTTTGGGAAGTCGAACCTAGCCTGAGACAGGTGAGCGGGTCTTAGTCCCGCAGTGCCGCGGTCACGATGGCCAGCGCATCGTCCGCAGAGACGCCGAGCTGGGTGATGCGGTCGGCGTAGGCTCGCGCGGCGAGCTGCGCTTGTGTCGCAGCCGCGTCATCCCGGGCATTCACAAACGAACCATTACGACCGCGCGTCTCGATGAACCCATCAGCCTCGAGTTCGCGATACGCCCGCGCCACCGTATTTGGCGCGATCCCGAGATCGCCCGCGAGGCTGCGCACGGTGGGAAGGCGGGTTCCCGCAAGCAGGGATCCGTCGCGAACCTGCGCGATCAGCTGGCTGCGCAGCTGTTCGTACGGGGCCGTTGGCGACAGGGGATCGAGTGTGAGGCGCATTGTAGAAGCGACCCTACCCGCGCGTAAGTTGCTAGGCCAGTCACCAGCCTGCGCGCGTAGTCTGGCGACATGTCTGAACGTGCAGATCACTTTGACGTTGTAGTTATTGGTGCAGGACCAGCAGGAACCGCCGCCGCCCTGCGCGCCGCGGCCCTCGGGGCGAGTGTGGCCGTTGTCGAGGCAGCCCGAACCGGAGGAACCTGCGTCAATACGGGCTGTGTTCCGACCCGTGTTCTCGCGAAGACCGCGCGTCTGATGCGTGAGGTGCGCACGGCCGACGCTTACGGAATTGTGGTCGCCCAGCAGCAGATCGACTGGGGCACCACGGTCGCGCGAGTGCGGTCGACTATTGATCGCGTCCGCTCGATCAAACGGGAGCCCGAGCGGTTCGCCGATGCCGGCATCACCCTCTACCTCGAAGGGCGGGCGCGTTTCACCGACCCGCACACCCTGCTGCTCGATAGCGGACGTTCCGTCACCGGCGATTCGATCATCGTCTGCGTTGGCGGCCACTCGCGTCCGCTCCCCATTCCTGGCGCGGAGCTTGCGACCGTTCCCGAACACGTTCTCGACCTGCCCGAACTCCCGCAGCGCGTCGCCGTTATTGGTGGCGGCAACACCGGTGCGCAGCTGGTCACAATCTTCAGTTCGTTCGGTGTGGATGTCAGCCTCTTTGATGTCGCGCCACGGATCCTCGTCGCGTCCGATCCGGCCGTGTCGGCGTCCGTCACCAAGGCGTTCACCGAGCAGGGCGTCACGGTGACAACCGGCGTTGACACCGTTGAATCCCTGGTGAAGTTGTCGGATGACGCGATCGAACTCACGTGGAGGGAGAACGGCGCCAGCTCCTCCGCGGTCTTTGACGCCGTGGTGATGGCCACCGGGTGGCCCGCCGACCTCGATGACCTTGGTCTCGAGAACACCGGGATCACCGCAGAGCGCCGGGCAATTCCCGTCGACGAGTTTTTCCGCAGCGAGGTTCGCCACATCTTCGCCGTGGGAGACGCCAACGGGCGCGACATGCTGGTGCAGGCTGCCCAGTTCGAGGGCGAGGCCGCCGCGGAAAACGCGGTGCGCGGCGAAGACCAGGCCTCCCCTCACCACCTTCTGCCCGCCGGTGGGTTCACCGACCCCGACTACGCCGGGGTTGGCCTCACCGAGCAGCAAGCGCGCGAGGCAGACCCGGAGGTGTTTGTGCACACCGTGCCGTACTCCGACCTCGATCGCGCGGTGATCGATGACCGCGAACGCGGATTTTTGATGCTCATCACCGACCACCGTCGTGAACAGATTCTTGGGGCGCACGCCGTGGGTGAGAACGCCATCGAGGTGGTGCAGTCGGTGACGACCGCCATGGCCGCGGGAATCGACGTGGCCACCCTCGCCGCGGTGCGGTTCGCGTATCCCACCTACGGCGCCATCATCGGGATGGCCGCCCGGGGGATCCTGGCCGCACCAACATCTCCGACCGCCCTCGAGTAACTCGCTCACACTGTGCTGGGCACGTGCACAGAATGTCCCCAATGACACACACGTAAAATAAAAGAATGGTCACTAACGCAGCCGCAAGCATTTTCTCGACGCCCTCCAAGTACGTTCAGGGCAAAAACATCATCGGGCGGTTGGGCGAATTCGTCGCACCGCTTGGAACTTCACCGATCATCGTCGCGGATGACACGGTGTGGGGGATCGTTGAGGAGAAGGTGACGGCGAGCTTCACCGAGTCCAAGCTTCCCCTTGTGCGCGTTGGGTTTGGCCGCTTCGCCACCCCGCAGGCCGTTGACGCGCTCGTTGAGGCCATCAAGGCCGACGGCCACACCGTCATTGTGGGAATCGGTGGCGGATCCGCGATCGACGCCGCCAAGGCTGCGGGACACCTCGCCGGTATCCGTTGGGCGAGTGTGCCAACAGCCGCGTCATCCGATGCTCCCACCTCGGCACTGTCCGTGATTTACAGCGAAGAAGGCGAGTTTCTCGAGTACCGCTTCTTCCCGCACAACCCCGACCTCGTTCTCATCGACACCCAGCTGGTGGCGAATGCGCCGGAGAAGTTCCTCGTTGCCGGCATCGGTGACGCCCTCGCCACCTGGGTTGAGGCACGCGCGACATTGCGCGGCCAGGGACTCACCATGGCCGGCGGTCGCCCGACCAACGCAGCCAGCGCGCTTGCGAAGCTGTCGTGGGACCTCCTCTGGGAGAACGCCCTTCCCGCGCTCGACGCGGTGCGCTCCAACGTGGTCACCCCCGCGCTCGAGAAGGTTGTCGAAGCGAACACGCTACTTTCGGGCCTCGGCTTCGAGTCCGGTGGACTCGCCGCAGCTCACGCCATTCACAACGGCCTCACCGCCGCGCCCCAGACGCACGGCTTGACCCACGGCCAGAAGGTCAACCTCGGAACCATCACCCAGCTGGTGATGGAGGGTGCCCCCACCTCCGAGATTGAGGACTTCATCGTGTTCACCACCAAGGTGGGACTGCCGAACTCCCTCGCCGAGGTGGGCCTCACGCTCACCAACACCACGGAGCTGCGCGCCGTCGCCGAAGCGGCCACGGTTGAGGGCGAAACGATCCACAACATGCCGTTCGCCGTCACGCCCGAGCTCGTTGTCGATGCACTCATCGCGGTCGAGGCGATCTCGCACCGCGTTCGCGAGCAGAACAACCTGCCGGCGCCCGTTCTGTACGTCGCGCACCACTAGGTCGCGGCACCGCGTCATCCATCATCCAACCGCCCATCGGGATTCGTCCTGGTGGGCGGTTGGGGTTTAACGAGCCGGCACACGAGGGTCTTTCGCAGCCCGATTTCTACCCGGTGTGCACCACAATCGGTCGTTTTACGCTGAAATTATGGATACTAAATCAGCCCTATTCGTTTTCTCCTCACCGTCGAAGTACGTCCAGGGCAAGGACGTCATCTCCCAGTTGGGACAGTTTCTTTCCAACATCGGCTCCGCTCCGCTGATTGTCGCTGACGACGTCGTGTGGGGAATCGTTGAAGCCAAAGTGACCGAAAGCTTCTCCGAAGCCGGATTGACTCTCGCGCGGGTCGGTTTTGAGCGCTTCGCGACACCGCAGGCCGTGGACGCCCTCGCCGAGACAATCAAACGTGACGGCCACGACGTTGTGGTTGGCATCGGCGGCGGATCCGCGATTGATACGGCGAAGGCCGCAGGGTTTCTCGCTGACATCCGCTGGGCCAGTGTGCCGACCGCCGCGTCATCCGATGCCCCCACCTCGGCCCTCTCGGTGATTTACACCGAAGAGGGCGAGTTCATCGAGTACCGGTTTTTTCCGCACAACCCTGACCTGGTGCTCATCGACACCCAGCTGGTCGCGAATGCGCCGGAAAAGTTCCTCGCTGCCGGTATCGGCGACGCGCTGGCCACCTGGATCGAAGCCCGCGCCACCCTTCGAGGGCAGGGATTCGCGATGGCGGGTGGGCGGCCGAGCAACGCGGCGAGTGCACTCGCGCGCCTGTCGTGGGACCTTCTCTGGGACAACGCCCTACTGGCGCTCGACTCGGTGCGCGCCAACGTGGTGACGCACGCTCTCGAGAAGGTCGTCGAGGCGAACACGCTGTTGTCCGGGTTGGGTTTCGAGTCAGGCGGGCTCGCCGCGGCCCACGCCATCCACAACGGCCTCACTGCGGCGCCGCAGACGCACGGACTCACCCACGGGCAGAAGGTGAACCTCGGCACCACCACCCAGCTGGTGCTCGAGGGTGCTCCCGCCGAGGAAATCGACGACTTCATTGTGTTCACCACCAAGGTGGGCCTGCCGAACTCGCTCACCGAAGTGGGGCTCACCGCCGAGAACATCACGGAGCTGCGCGCCGTGGCTGAGGCAGCGACGGTCGAGGGTGAGACCATTCACAACATGCCGTTCCCCGTCACCGCGGAGCTCGTTGTCGACGCGCTTATTGCGGTGGAGACGATTTCGCGTCGTGTGCGTGCCGAGCACAACCTGCCGGCGCCGGTTCTGTACGAGGCGCACCATTAGGTCGAGCCAGCCAGTGAGGTCAGGCCAGCGGGCGGCGCGCGATCAGCGAGAACGTGAGGGGCAACCGCTCCGGAGCGTTCGGCAGTCGGTAGCGCGCCGCGTCCGCATCCTTCACGAGTGACGGCAGCGCCGCCCACGGGATCGTGCGGTGTTCGCGGAATGCCTCGAGCTGCAGTCCCGCATCAAGCAGCGACTGGATGATCTCCGACAGCGAGTGTGGCCACTCATAGGTGGTCGAGTTCTCCAGCCGCACGGCGTCGTCGGCGTACGTGGTGCCCTCGTCGTAGCGGATCGCGTCGCCCGTCTCGAAATACGGCTGCGTCACCACAAGCTCGTCGGTTCGGTCGTAGTCAATCGCGTAAACCATCGGGTGGGCGTCGCGCACAAAAAATACACCGCCGGGCTCGAGCAGGCTAAAAATGGCCTGCGCCCAGGTGTCGAGTCGCGGCAGCCACGGCAGCACCCCGATGCTCGTGTACACAACGTCGAACTGTTCGGTCACCACCTCGGCAACGTCGTCGATACTGCTCTCGATAAATCGAGCGGGGATGGATGACGCGTCTGCCAGTATCCGCGCCGCCTCAACCGATACGGGCGAGAAGTCCACACCCGTCACGGTTGCCCCGAGCCGCGCCCAGCTGAGGGTGTCGAGTCCGATGTGACACTGCAGATGCATCATCCGGAGTCCCACAACGGACCCACCCGGCAATGACCCCTCAAGCAACGCGAGATCGTCGACGACCACACTCGTGATCTCGTGGGGATTCTGGACGAAGGATGACGCGTCGTACGCGACAAGGTGGCTCTCGACACGCTCATCCCAGTTGGCGCGATTCGCGTCGAGGAACTCGTTACCGGTCGTCCGAGAAATCATCCTTGGGGTCCTTTATCTAATGAGTTCGTTTTCTTCGCGAGCACATCGTCGGTCAGAGCAACCCACTGGCCGTCGTCTTGAGGAACTACGCCGTCGAACGTAAGACGCACCGAGTAGGCACCTTGCGTGGAAAGTACAAAGTCGCGCGAGATGTTGCAGCTCGATCCCCAGTTGTCCGCTTCGACAAAGATAACGAGGCAGACCTCGCGGTCATCGTTGCCGCGTGAGATGTAAAAGTCTGCCCCTTCGTATTCGCCAGCGAGGCGAACAGTATCCGGGTCGACGCCGCCCGTACCGTTGATGTCGAGCTGGGAGGCGAGAGCCGGCGGTAGAACGTCCGATGCTGTTCTTTCCCGTTCGAGCGTGGGGAGTGCCTCTCCGTTAGTGAAGGCGCATCCAGCGAGCGCAGACGCGGTCACGAGCGCCATGCAGATGGCCGTGATTCGGCGTGGTCGACGATGTGTCGTCACTTGGTCACCTCGCGCGCAATCACATCATCAGTGAGCACCACCCACGGTCCCTTGTCCCGCGTGTTTTCCCCGTCATCTTTCGGAATGACGCCGTCCCTCGTTGTTCGCGCCTCGACACCGGGGTCTGTGCCCGTCATCAGTGACTGCGACTCCCCACAGCCCATTCCCCATTCCGTACCGCTTTTGACAACGAGAAGGCAGTTCTCGGACTCGTCCGTGGACTTCGCCAGATAAATGGAGTATCCCGCGTGCTCCCCGGCGAGGCGAACGGAATCAACGTCCACGGCGGGGTCGCTGCGGTCGCGCAGGTCTTCCGCAACCATCGCGGGCAGCTGGTCTTGCGCCGTCGCAGCCCTCTGAAGCGTCGGCAGGTCGTCCTCGGCGAAAAGGGTGCATCCGGTTAGGACGAACGCCGTCAACAGACCAGCGGCAACTCCAGCGATTCGATTCGACTTCGTTGTCATAAGATCACCCTCAAACCAGCGAAAAGACGCGTTACTGAGAAATTCCCAGTAACTGGAGCCTAGTCATCCGGCCTGATCCAGCACAGGTGCAAATCTCACTATTCACTGGAGAACCAGTGGCGCTGCTTACTGAGCGAGCGGCTGCACTACTGCGCGAACGGCTGCAGGTCGGCCGACGGAATGCGGGGAGAGACCCCACCCGGGTTGATCACCACACCGTTGTGACCGTCTTCGAGTGACGCGCGCACGATGTTCGCGAACCGGGTGGGCCGGGCGTTGAGCTCGGTGTCCCACGCCCACACCTCGGCGGGCGACGTAAACGCCGGGGTGAAGCGCTCTCCGTTGGGGTCGATCACGTGAGGGACAAAAATGCGCGCAATCTCGCCGGCTTCGTCGCGCTCTTCCTTCGTGGCGATAAAAATCACTTCTGCCGCGGCGGCCAGGGAGAGGAGTTCTGGGAAAGGCTTCTGAAGCACCAGCGCGGTCTTCAGCGGCTCGTTGACCGTGGGGTCAGGCGTCAGCGCCCGGGCGATCTCCTCCGAGTGCGCGATGAACATGGTCTCGGGCGAGCCGGCATCGATCGCGATGCCCTCGTACTCGGTCATCGCCTGCTTGAGCACGGCGGTGGTGGGCTGGCCGAGCGACACGGGAGCCGCGCCCGCGAGGTACTGCGCGAGGCGTTCGTTGCTGGTGAACGCGAGGAGCAGTCGTTTGCCCGCAACGTCAACAACCTGTCCAACAGCGAGGGTGTCGCCTTGCTGAAATCCCTTGCTCGGGTCTGCGATCGTCGACGCGGTGATGTCGAGAAGCAGCTCGCCGGTGGTGCACTGGCGCAGCACACGGAACATGGTGACGTAGTTCTGCTCCTTCGCCCAGCCCTCCTGCACAGCCTCCTGGACCAGAGTGTTGTTCACCAGGGACGCGGGGGAGTCGGGCGTTGTGGGTGGCACAAACGGAGCTGCCGGAGCGGCTGAACCCGCCGACGCTGTGACGTTGTCAGCGTTGACCGAAGGTGATGTGGCAGCCGCTTTGGGCTTACGCGAAAAGAGTCCCATTGCCGAAGCCTACCGACGCTCGGAATGCTCTGACGAAAAGTCGAGAAGCACCCAACTCTTTGGCAGCCGGGTCCGAACTAGGGTGGGGCGAACGTAGAGCGCGTTCTCTGCACTCCTTCGCGAAATCGGAACCCAATGACGTCACACCTCTCGACCATGGGTTCGCGTCGTCGAACGATCCTTCTCGCGGCACTCGCGGCGCTCGGCCCGATCATCTTTCTCGTCGCAGAGGCGGTCTCGGCGATCGCGTGGACGGCCGGCACCTACGACTACGGCCACAACTTCATCAGCGACCTCGGCACCACCGTGTGTGGCTCGACGTTCGGCGGCCGCGAGATGTGTTCGCCGCTGCACGCCGTGATGAATGTGGGCTTTGTCGCCATGGGGTTCGCCATCGGTACCACAGCGGTGATCCTCGCCCGCCGCCTGGCAGGTGTGCGTCGTGTGGCAGTCATGGTTCTTGGTGTGGTTGTTCCGGTCGGGATGATGCTGGTGGCCGTTTTCCACGGAGGCGTCGAGTCCGTCGACAACGGAACTATCGCGCTCCACGTTCTTGGGGCATTCCTCGCCATCGTCGCCGGCAACACCCTCGCGATCCTGGTCGGTGCCAACGCCGCGCGCCTCGGACTACCGCGCTGGTACCGTCTGGCCAACATTGTTATCGGAGTCATCGGACTCGTAGGCCTGCTGTTCATCGCACTCGAGCCGCCGCCCTTCGACCCCGCGATCTACGAGCGCATCTCGGTGTACTCGATCTTCACCTGGCTGTTTCTCACAACCGCTGCACTTCTGGCATCGCTGCGGGAGCCTGCGCGAACGCAGGCCCCGCCGCGACACCGCCACTGACGGTTACGCCGTTTCTGCTGGCTAAACCCGGCTAAACCGCCTCGCGTGCTGCAAACGATCGCCGCAGGAGAGTCCGTTCGACGAGCGTCCAGGTTGTGGTGATCGCGAGATACACCGTGGCGGCGAGCGGAACAATCGCGGCAAACACCACGGTGAGAAACGGCAGCCAGCTGACAATCGAGTTCATTCGAAGAATTGCCGGGGTGGCTTCCTCGGCGAGGGGCGTCGCGTTGGCGTTGGCGAGGCGGCGCTGCAGGGCGGCGACCACCCCGATGACGGCGAGCAGCACGAGGTACACGGCGATGCCCGGCCACGCCTGACCGGTGCCGAGCAGCGCGAATAGCGATGTGCCCA
>Ga0247808_10000650_pt1 | contig 16574 bp, 17 predicted proteins | sample UWRJL089202R1_FD_179914 | JGI IMG/M metagenome (GOLD analysis project Ga0247808, IMG submission 179914) | Plant litter microbial communities from Arlington Agricultural Research Station in Wisconsin, United States - UWRJ-L089-202R-1 | ecosystem: Environmental > Terrestrial > Plant litter >... | reverse complement strand
GTGTGCCATAGCCTATTGCGTCGGCACTCGCTTTATGACGCGTGTCGCTATCGAAAAGAAAAGTTTCGATGAATGACGTGCCCGAGTAAATGGGGTGGGACTTTGAGACAAGGGGACGAACCTTGGACCATGCTCCATCTGCTCCCACGAGCACGTCAGTGGTGTTTTTAGCGCCATTGGCAAAAGTGATGTCGTGCCGACCGGCCCCGCGCGAGGCGACTGACGTGACCTTGTGACCCCACTTGATCGCATCCGAGGGAATCGAACCGATAAGCATGTTTCGAAGATCGCCCCGGCCTATTTCAGGCCGATTGCTGATGGGGTTGCCGGGACTGTCGAACAAAACACGGCCATCATAATCAACGATGCGTTTTGCATCCTCGCCGGGGCGCACAAGACCAAGGAAGTTCGCATAGAGCCCAGCGGCTTTAAGAGCAATCTGACCGTTGTCATGGATATCGAGGAGCCCGCCCTGCGTTCTTGCGTCCGCAGCGGCTTCGGCCTCGTAGATCGTAGCTGGAATGCCATTGAGATGAAGAATTCGTGCCAGCGTAAGGCCACCAAGGCCAGCGCCAATAATAGTAATTGGATTCCGCATTGTAGCGCTCCTGTAACTGCAAGCATCCAGCACCAAAGAACACTGATGATTGGCTGCTGCCTGATCTTGTCAGGCTGTTGCTTCGGGAGACGCTGGTCGAGCCAGAGCAAATTGCTCCACTGACTTGTATTCGACGGCAAAAATGGGCCGGTCGTTTTTCGCGACAGGAAGCCAGCATACTTGGAAGGTCGAATTATGCAAACCTATTTGCTGACCATGACAACGCAGAAAAGATATCAGGTCATTGTTCCCGAACACAATCCCACGGCAAGGGTGTGTGCGGAACATCGCTTACGATGCAAGGCGATATGTCCCGGCAATGTCGAAAGCCCCTCCCTGCAGGACAGAATGTGCTCGCAGGGCGACTACGAGGCGTCGAGAGCCGCAGCCGATGGGTCGCCTCGGGACGCCGGAAGAAATTGCCGAACTGGCCGTTTATCTGGCGGGAGCCACCTACTCCACGGGCCAAGCCTATGTCATCGACGGCGGCTGGACGATCTAGTTAAACCTACCAGAAAGGAATTGCCATGAAATTTCTCCGTTACGGTCCGCAGGATGATCTGGACGTCAGCAGGAGGCGGGGGTTTGCGATCGACAACCAGGAGTTTGACAACGCCGTCAAATGCGCTGCCGCCGTCGTATTCGACGCTCAGGACGAAGCTCTGTGCGCGATATCAGTATCCGGTATCATCGAGCGGCTTTCCGAGGCTCGACTGGGACAGCTGGGCGAACGGATCCGCGAGACCGCACAGGATATCACGCAGGTGCTGGGCGGAAAACCTGCCGCCCCGGGCTCTGATCACTGACACGGGCCATCTGGAGCGATTTTCCTGGCAGTCGGCTTGAAGGCGGTCTGATGGTCGCGACCTGACGCCTAAATATAATGCAGATCCATGCGCTTCGAAAATAGACCAGCGCATCAAAGTGGACATAGCTCGCCTGCGGTAATGTGCATTTAATCTAGGCTGACTGCGCGTTATGAAGGCATCGAAGGAGATTGCAGATGAACATTCGTCAGAAGCTGAGAGAATATGCCGCCCACAGACGCGCGATCCGCGAGTTGAGCGCCCTGGATGACCGGCATTTGAGCGACCTCGGCATTTCGCGCAGCCATATTGCCCACGCCGTGCGCGGATTGAAGTAGGCAGCATCACCGCGGCGTTTGGCCGCGAGACAAATCCCACACTTGTTTCGTTACTGGCCAGAGCTGGTTCGATGATGCGGCTGGTTTATCAGTTCGAAAAATCCAGCTGCACTTTCATCGAGCGGCTGCGATCACCAGCAGCCTCGAATGCCGTGACGACGTCTTCTAGACCGTAAATCCCGGTCAGCAGCGGTCTCAGATCGACGCGCCGCTGGTTGATGAAATCAACCGCCACCCCGAATTCCTCGTGGAACCGGAAGGTGCCGCGCATCTCGATTTCCTTGGCGACCACCATGTTTTGCGGGATCGAAACATCGCCGCCAAGGCCGAGTTGCACCAGAACGCCGCGCGGCCGCAAAACTTCCAGTCCTGAACGCACGGCACGCTCATTGCCTGACGCCTCGAAATGGACGTCGAAATAGCCCTTGTTGGCATTATAGGCTTGCAAGTCGTCGCCGTTGGTTGCCACGTTGATGGTCCGATCTGCACCAATCAGCCGGGCTTTTTCCACCACAGCCTCCATCACGTCAGTTGCAACGATCTCGATGGCGCCGTGAACGCGCGCAGCGACAATCGCCAATGCCCCGATCGGCCCGCAGCCGGTGACCAGCACCCGCTTTCCGAGCAGCGAGCCGGCGCGATTGACCGCATGCAGGGTGACGGCAAAAGGTTCGGCAAGGGCGGCCTCGTTGATCGATACGCCGTCTGCGACCTTGTGGCACTGCCAGCTCTCGGCCACCAGCCGCTGGCGAAAGGCGCCCTGGATATGCGGCATCGGCATCGCCGAGCCATAGAACCGCATGTTCAGGCAGTGGTTCTGCTGGCCCCCGAAGCAGTATTCGCAGGCGTTGCACGGCCGGCTTGGCGATACCGCCACACGATCACCGACCGCGAAAGTGGAAACACCCTGCCCCAGCGCCTTGACGGTGCCGGCAACCTCATGCCCGAGGATCATCGGCTCGCGCACCCGGATCGCCCCGAAGCCACCGTGGTTGTAGTAATGCAGGTCCGAGCCGCAAATGCCGCCCGCCTCGATCGCCACCTCGACCTGGCCGGCACCTATGGTCTCGGCGTCCCTATCTTCGACCCGCAGATCCCTGGCAGCGTGAATGACAACGGCTTTCATGATGTTTTCCTTAGACGACGGGGGTCAAAAGTGGCTTGCCGGCAAAATGCGCTGCAAGATTGTCGCGCACCAGCTGCCCCATGGCCTTGCGGGTCTCCACCGTGCCGGAGCCATGATGCGGTTGCAGCACGACATTGTCGAGCGAAGCAAACCGGCTGTCGATCGCCGGCTCGTTCCAAAATACGTCAAGGCCGGCGCCCTTGATGCGTCCGGCCTCCAGTGCCTCGAGAAGAGCGGCCTCATCCACAGTCGAGCCGCGCGAAACGTTGATCAGGATGCCGTCGCTGCCTAGCGCCTCGAGCACCGCGGCATCGATCAGGTTCTTGGTACCTTCGCCGCCCGGGACGATGACAATCAAAAACTCGGCCCAGTGGGCCAGCGCCAGCAGGTCGGCAAAATAGCGATAGTCGAGTCCGGACTTCTCCGACCGGGTAAAATAGCCAATGTCCAGGTCGAAGCCGCCAGCACGCTTTGCGATGGCCTGGCCGATCCGGCCCATGCCGACGATACCGAGCTTCTTGCCCGAAACCCGCGTCACCAGCGGCATGGCAACCTTGCCCCAATTGCCATCGCGCACCAAAGTTTCGCCGAAGGGAATGCGGCGCGCGGTTGCCAGCAGCAGGCCGATGCCGAGATCGGCGACGTCGTCGTTGAGCACGTCCGGCGTGTTGGTGACGCGAATGCCGTGTGCCCTGGCATAGGCCAGATCAATGGCATCGGTGCCGACGCCGTAACAGGAGACGACCTTGAGGTTGGGCAGTTTCTGCATCAGATCTGCAGATGCACCAAGTTCGCCGCGCGTTGCCACCGCCTCAATGGAGCGCGCATGCGCAGCGAAAAAGCTATCGCGATCGGCGGCTTCCCAGAGCTTGTGGACGGTGTAGCGCGCTTCCAGATCCGCCATATCCCATTCAGGATAAGCGCCGGCCAGCAGAATGTCAGGCTTCGTCATCGTGTCCTCCTCGAATTGTCGTTCAGAATCCCACGCGCAAAATGGCGCGAAGAGCACTATCGCAGATGACCGGCAGCGGCTGGTCGATGTCGACCGTGATCACGCCCGTTTCATCGCTCGGGTTTTCAAGCGTCTCGAGCTGGCTTTGCAGCAGCGTGGCCGGCATGAAATGATCCGGCCGCTGCTGCAGTCGCTGTTCAAGCACGGCTCTGGACCCTTGCAGAAATACGATCTGCAGCGCGCCGTTGGCGGCTTGCCGCAGAGTTTGCCGATAGGACCGTTTCAAGGCCGAGCACGACACGACGACACCCGCGCCGGAACCGGACCGCAGCGCGGCACCGATCTCTTCCAGCCACGGCCAGCGGTCGGCGTCATCGAGAGCAATCCCTTTCGACATCTTCTCGACATTCGCCCGCGGATGAAGCGTATCGCCCTCGACGAAGGTAAGACCCAAAGCGGCAGCCAGGGACGCACCAACAGACGACTTCCCGCAGCCGGATACGCCCATCACCAGGATGAGCCTCCGGGATCCGGCCAAATCAGAGGCATGTGGTGATGCCGCCATCGACATAGAGCGTGTGTCCGTTCACGAAGGAGGAAGCATTGCCGGACAGGAACACGGCGGCGCCGATCAGTTCATCGACCTTGCCCCAGCGTCCGGCAGGCGTGCGCTTCTGCAGCCACGCGGAGAACTCCGGATCATCGACCAGCGCCTGGTTGAGCGGCGTCTCGAAATAGCCGGGCGCAATCGCGTTGATCTGCAGGCCGTACTTGGCCCAGTCCGCGCACATGCCGCGCGTCAGATTCTTGACCGCGCCCTTGGTCGCGGTGTAGGGCGCGATCCCGGGACGGGCGAGCTCGCTCTGCACCGAGGCGATGTTGATGATCTTGCCCTTGCCGCGGCCAATCATCGCGCGGGCCACTGCCTGGCCAACGTAAAATACGCTCGAGATATTGGTCGACAGCAGCTGTTCCCAGCGATCGGCTGGAAAATCCTCGAGCGGCGCTCGAAACTGCATGCCGGCATTGTTGACGAGAATGTCGATCGGGCCGACGTCGCTTTCGACGGCTGCCACACCGTCCTTTGTAGCCGATGCGACAGTGACGTCGAAGGGTGCCGTCGAGACGGTATGGCCACGCTCGCGAAGCGCCGTCGCGGCTGCCGCGAGCTTGGCGACATCGCGGCCGTTGAGGACGATCTCGGCGCCGTGCTCGGCCAGACCTCTGGCAATCGCCAGCCCGATACCTTGCGACGAACCGGTGACCAGCGCCCGCCGGCCAGCCAGATCAAACAGTGGAAAACTCATGATGATCCCCCCAGATCTGAAAAATTTAGCGTCCCAGCGTCTTCGTGATGCCGTTCATGCCGATGCGCAGGAAAGGATCGGAGTGAACGTAGAAAAACTGGACGCCCTTTTCCAGCCAGTACGTCATCTCGTCGGCGGTCACCAGCGTGCCGGCCACCTTTCCGGCCGCGCGGATCTTTTCCACGGCATAGCCGACCTTGTCGATGACTTGCTGCGGACGTGGCTGACCGAATGGCGGTGCCGGCGGGAAGCCCATGTTCTGCGACAGGTCGCCGGGGCCGATGAAGAAGACATCGACACCTTCGACCGCGACCAGTTCGTCGATATTGTCGATCGCCTCCAGCGTCTCGATCATGCTGACGACCAGGCGCTTTTCATAATCCGACGGCAGGGCGTAGCGCACGGCATCGACGATGGCGCGGGCCTGTTCGGCGGTATCCACCATCGGAACCATCAGTCCGTCGGCGCCAGCGTTGAGATAGCGGATCAGCAGCGAACGCTGATGCGAGTCCGGACGCACGATCGCCGCCCCGCCGGCCCCGCGGATCGCCTGCGCCGACAGTCGAATATCCTCGAAACCCCAGGTGCCGTGCTCGCAATCGAGAAAGATCGAATCTGCTCCCAGTTCCACCAGCCGGACGGCAAGCCCGGGTGAAGAAACATGCGGGGTGAACATGGTGATGGCTTCGCCGGCCTGCAGGCGGGCACGCAATTTTGCGCCGTTCATGGGTGTCTCCTCGCGTTCAATTATTTTTTCTAGGCAGATCGGGTGTATCGAGCGGTGCGCCGACCCACCGTGCCGTCTCGATGTCGGCCGAGGTATCGCGCATGAAGGTCGGGCAGATGTGCAGTTCCGGGATGACGGCACCTTTCTGCAGGCTGGCACACAGTGCAATCGCGCGCGCGACATCGAGCGGGTCGAGCATGATCGCCCGTTCGGTGTCCAGCGGTGGCCGCGCCCGGTTGTCCATGATCGGCGTGTTGGTCTCTCCCGGCAGGATGGTGGTCGCCCGGATGCCCTGGTTGCGGTAGGTGTTGTGCAGGAAACCCATGAAATTCTTGACGCCGGCTTTTGCCGCACCGTAGGCGGCGCCGCCAAGCAGGTTCGGGTTGACCACCGCCAGCGACGACACCGTGATGATGCTGCCTTCGCCCTTGGCGATCATCTCGGGCAGCACGGCCTGGGTGAGATTGAACACGGCCGTCAGATTGACGTTGACCGTCGAATTCCACTCTTCCTCGGAAATGAACCGGGCATTCAGCACCTTGCTGGCGCTGCCGGCATTGTTGACGAGAATATCGACCATGCCGACATTGTCCTGCACCCAGCCGACCGTCTCTAAAATATCGTCCCGCGATTCGATGTCGAGGGACCGCGCGAATGCCACGCCGCCCTCCTGCTCGATCAGGGCCACGACTTCCTGCAGCGGCGCCAGCCGCCGGCCGGTGAGGACGACGCGCGCGCCGTCCCTTGCCAGCAGCATGGCTGCCTGGCGGCCGATGCCTGTGCCCGCACCGGTGACGAGAGCGACTTTACCTTCCAGCAATCCCATGATTCTCTCCCTATTCGGCCGCAGCAACTGTTGAAACATAGCCATACAGGGTTTCGGCTGCCTGGGGGCTGATCAGACCCTCGGCGAGATCGAGCTCGATCAGGGCGACGGGACGGTCTGCCGACTTGCCCCAGCCACCACCGCCGGGCGTTTCCACCTGCAGGCGATCACCGCGCTTGAGCACGACCTTGCCCTTGGGAAACTGCTTTTCGCCGTTCTTCAAAACCTTGCCCGCCGAACCATCCTGGCCGCCGACCACGCCGAAGCACGGATGCCGGACGCGCTCGGAAGCGAGATAGATGTTCATCGGGCCATTGCCGAAATTGCGCAGCACGACGCGCTGGCCAAGGCCGCCGCGATGTTTGCCGGCGCCGCCCGAGTCCGCGATCAGTTCCTTGCGCTCGGTCAGAACCGGTACGGCAATCTCGAACATCTCGATGGCGGTAACCTTGCAGTTGGACGGGAAGCTGAGCGTGTCGAGGCCATCAAGTTCCGCGCGTGCACCCTGGCCGCCGTGGAAATTCTGCACCGAGCCATACTGCTTGCCGTCGTCATGCCGGCCGACGCAATTGGCGGCCCAGATCGGTGCACCGCCGCTGTCGCCCATCACCTTGTTCGGCACAACGCCTTCCAGCGCCCTGAAAATCAGCGAGGGAATGGCGTGACCGATCAGGTTTCGAGAATTGCCGGCCGTCCAGGATTCGGGGTTGAGCACGGAGCCGAGCGGCGCATCATCGGTGATCGGGGTGATGCAGCCTTCGTTGTTCGGCGTATCAGGATCGAGCAGGCATTTCAGTGCGTAGACCGAATGCGCATAGCGGTAGTTGGTGCGGCAGTTGATCGAGTGCAGCACCTGCGCCGAAGTGCCGGTGTAATCGACATGGATGGAATCGTCCTCGACGATCACTGTCGCCTTCAGGGTGATGTCGGTCTCGTAGCCGTCAAGCAGCATCTGCGCCGAATAGCGGCCGTTCGGCCAGGCGCGGATCGCCTTGCGGGTCTGGGCTTCCGAGCGGACATGGATGGCTTCTGCGAGGCCATCGACGTCGTCGAGACCGTATTCGTCGAGGAATTTGACCAGTTCGCGGCCCATCACGTTGTTGGCGGCAACCATCGATTCAAGGTCGCCCTGGACTTCGGTCGGCAGGCGGACGGAGGCCGCGATGATATCGAGAACGTCCTGGTTGGGAATGCCTGCCCGGTGCAGCTTGACGATCGGGAAACGGATGCCTTCCTCAAAGATGTCGCTGGCTTCCGAGTGCAGCGGCGCGCCGCCGATATCGGGCAGATGGGCGATCGAGCCAGCATAGGCGACGATTTTTCCGTTCTTGAAGATCGGCGTGATCATCGTCACATCCGGCAAGTGGCCGGTGCCGATTTCCGGATCGTTGGTGGCGAGCACGTCGCCTTGCTGCAGCGTGTGTTCCGGGAACTTTGGCAGGAAATATTTCTGCGCGGCGGCCGGCAGCGAGGTGATGAAGACCGGGATCGACCAGGTGCACTGCGCCAAGGCGCGGCCCTTGCTGTCGAGCAGCACGGTGACATAGTCGTGGTTTTCGCGCACGATTGGCGAGAAGGCCGTCTTGCCCAGCACGTTGTCGGCCTGGTCGGCGATGAAGATCAGGCGGTTCCACATCACCTGCAGGTTGATCGGATCATTGAAATCGATGGGGGATTTCGACATTGTCATGTCCTTACAGGAGGTTGATCACAAGATTGCCGTTGACGTCGACATGCGCGGTGCCGCTCGGGCCGATCACGGCCGTGGATTCGCGCTGCTCGACGATGGCTGGTCCCTGGATGGCCTTGTCGACCGGCAGGCTGTAGTGATCGTAGACCGGGGTGTCGGCATAAGCGCCGAGTTCCTGGAAATAGACCTCGCGGCGGCCCTTCAGCGCGTCGGTCACTTCCGTCTTGTGCGGCCGCGTGACGCGGTCCTTTTCGCCGCCCGACCTCAGGCGCCAGGTTATGACTTCGACCGGAGCCGACACGGTGCGGCCAAACAGCTCTTTGTAAAGCTTGTAGAAGTTGGCCAGAAGCTGCTCGAGGAACGTTTCCTGCGGCAGATCCAGCGGTGGCAGCAGGACGGTGATTTCGTGACCCTGGCCGACATGGCGCATGTCGACCGTATAGCGGTTGGTGATGGTTTCTTTTCCGATCCCCGCCGCGATGACCACTTCAGAACCCTGCGTCGCCATGTCATCGAGCAGGCGGGTCATGGCGCCCATGTCCCAATTGTCGACCGTCATCGGATGGCTGACCGAAAGATCAACCGAGACCGGCGCAATCAGCAGGCCGATCGCCGAGGTCACGCCGGCGCCGGTCGGGCAGATGATGCGCTTGATGCCGAGCTTGCGGGCGATGCCATAGGCATGCACCGGGCCGGCGCCGCCGAACGCCACCATCGGCAGGCTGCGCGGATCGACGCCGAGATCGGTGGCGTGCATGGCAGCCGCCTTGCTCATCGATTCATTGACGAGATCATGGATGCCCCAGGCGCAGCGATCGACTGTGACGCCAAGACTGTCGGCCAGTTTCGTCATGGCTGTGCGGGCCGCATCCTTGGAGACCTTGAACGAACCGCCGACGAAGGATTCCGTGCCCATATAGCCCAGAATAATATCTGCGTCGGTCACAGTCGGTTGCGTGCCGCCGCGCTGGTAGGCCGCCGGACCGGGCATGGCGCCGGCCGAATGCGGGCCGACATCGAGCAGGCCGAGCGGGTTCTTGGCGGCGATCGAGCCGCCGCCGGCGCCGATCTCGATCATCTGGATCGACTGGATTTTCAGCGGAAACCCCGAGCCCTTGCGGAAGCGCTGGTAATGGGCGACTTCGAGGTCGGTACCGACCGTCGGTTCGCCATCGGGAATGAGGCAAAGCTTTGCCGTGGTGCCGCCCATGTCGAAGGACAGCACGCTGCGCTCGCCGGCGATGCGGCCGAACTCGGCAGCGGCAACGGCGCCGGCAGCAGGACCGGATTCGATAAGGCGCACCGGCAGATCGGCTGCGCGACTGCTGGGAACAAGGCCGCCCGATGAGGTCATCCACAGAACCTGGCGGTCGATGCCCTTCTTGGCGAACTCGCGCTGCAGATGGGCGACATGCCCCGACATCTGCGGCCGCGTATAGGCATTGACGACCGTGGTAGAGGCGCGGTCGAATTCCCGTACTTCCGGGCAGACGTCAGAGGACAGAGAGACAAAAATGTCCGGATCTTCTTCGCGCAGCAGGGCTGCCAGGCGCTGTTCGTGCTGCGGATACTTGTAGGCGTGCAACAGGCAGACGGCAACCGAACGGATGCCCTTCTTTTTCAGCGCGACGGCGATATTGCGGACCGTCTCTTCCTTCAACTCAGTGACGATCGAGCCGTCGGCAGCAACCCGCTCTTCGGCGCCGTAGCTGTTGGCACGTGTTACCAGCGGGTCAGGATATTTGATCTTCAGATCGTAGAGGTCGTAGCGACCTTCGTTGCGGATCCGCAGCATGTCTTGGAAACCGTCGGTGGTGATAAAGCCGGTCTCGACGCCCTTGCGCTCCAGCACCGCATTGGTGACGACCGTTGTTGCGCCCAGCACTTGCAGATTTTCGATGGTGATGGACCCTGCAAACTGCTCGAGCAGCTCGGAGACACCTTGGACCACGGCTTCCGCCGGATTGTGCGGGGTGCTCAGCGCCTTGTGCAGATGCAGGTCGCCATTGTCGTCCAGAAGGGCGAAATCGGTAAATGTGCCGCCTGTGTCGAATGCCAGTTTTGCCATGTTTCCCTCAAAGCAACTGCACCATGTGTCCGCATCGCAAGGATGAGAGGCAAGGTGCGAAACCCTTGTTATGATGGAAAGGTTAGGCGCGGCCGGCAGGCTTGGCCAACACAAGTCGCGTCTGCCGCCATATGGTTTGCTTATGGCGAAAAATCAGGCGCGCTTGATGCCGCGGTGCTGGTTCCGCATTAGATCCTCGACAATTCCGAGCACCACCGAGCGGGCCGCCAGCGCCGGCTCCGACAGCGGCAAATGGTCAGACACCGACAGGCAGACGGTTGCCTCGATCACCGGATGCACGAGCGCGTGCACCTGGGCGCCGTGGAAGCTGGACGATGTCAGGACCGACGCCGGCAGGATGGCCGAGCCCAGCCCATCCATCACGGCGGCGCCCAGAGACGGAATGGATTCCACCTCGGAAACCAGTTTTGGCACGGTCCGGGCACGCGCGAATGCCTCATCGATCAGGCGGCGCAGCATGTGGCTTTTGCTGGGAAGCAACATGGGGATATTGCCCAGTGCCGAAAGTGGCAGCGCTTCCTCGGCCTTGCCGGGCAGCTCGGCGCCGGGCGGCGAGACCAGGAACAGTTCCTCGCGAAATAGCGGCTGCAGCGTCACGCCCTTGATCGGCTCGCTGGTATAGATCAGCGCCATGTCCATCTTGCCGGTCATGATCAGTTCGCTGAACACATAGCCGAAACTGTCATTGATATGGACGATGATGTCGGGATATTGCGCCTTCATGGTCTTCAGCAGCGGCAGAGACAGGGTGCTGGAGGTCGAAAACGAGGCAAGGCCGATCGAGACGCGGCCCGCCACCGACAGCGCCGAGCGGTTCATGTCCGTCTGGGCCTGATCGATCTGCTTCAGCATCAGCTGGGCGTGCCGGTAAAGGATAAGGCCGGCCTCCGTCGGGGTGATGCCGACGTTGCTGCGGATCAGCAGCTTGTGCTTGAAATGCGTTTCCAGCGCGGCGATCTGCTGCGAGAGAGCCGGCTGGGCGGTATGCAGCGAACTTGCGGCGCGCGAAACGCTGCCGGTATCAACAATCTTGACGAAGCTTTTGAGTTTTCGGAAATCAACGCTCATGGTCACCGGCTTTTGTTTGCGGGAAACTAAAGCCTGGGAGGGAACGGCGCAAGGCCGTTCCCCGTCAACGGCCTGCTTTTACTTGAGCGCCAGGACCGCCTGTTCTATCCGATCGCAAGCAGCCTGGATGACATCCATCGAGGTCGCGAAAGACAGGCGGAAATAGGGCGAAAGGCCGTAGGCGGCACCCTGCAACGCGGCAACGCCGACGCCATCGAGCAGATAGAGCACAAAGTCGAGATCGGTCTCGATCAGCTTGCCGTCCGGCGTCGTCTTGCCGATCACGCCGGCGCAGTTCGGAAACAGGTAGAAGGCGCCATCAGGGACGAAGCACGACAGGCCCGGGACGGCGTTGAGGCGGGCGCAGGCGTAGTCACGCCGTTCCTTGTAGACTTTCACGCTCTCGGTGACAAAGCTCTGGTCGGCGCTGAGCGCATAGGCAGCGGCGGCCTGGCTGATCGACGAGGGGCAGGACGACATCTGCGACTGCAGCTTGTTGATCGCCGCGATCAGCGGTGCCGGTCCGGCCGCATAGCCGATCCGCCAGCCGGTCATCGCATGGGCCTTGGAGACGCCATTGGTCAGCAGCACGCGGTCCTTGAGTTCCGGCATGACGGCGACCAGCGTCGTCATCGGCTCGTCGCGGAACCAGACCTGGTCGTAGATGTCGTCCGACAGCACCATCACATGCGGATGCCGCAGCAGCACGGCGCCGAGCGCCAGCAGCTCGTCGCGGTTGTAGGCGGCGCCGGTCGGATTGGAGGGCGCATTGAGGATCAGCCATAGCGTCTTCGGGGTGATTGCCGCTTCCAGCGCCGCAGGGGTCAGCTTGAAACCGGCCTCCTGAGGGCATTCGACGATAACCGGCTTGCCTTCGTTGGCGATCACCATGTCGGGATAAGACACCCAGTAGGGCGCGGGAATGATCACTTCCGCATCGTTCTCGACGCTCGCCATCAGCGCCAGAAACAGGATCTGCTTGGCACCGCCGCCGACGCAGATCTCGTTTTCGGCATAGGACATGCCGAGGCGGCGTTGAAAATCGCCGATCACCGCCTTGCGCAGCGCCGGCGTACCGTTGACGGCGGTGTATTTGGTTTCACCACGATCGATTGCGGCATGGGCTTCGGCTTTGATCACGTCCGGCGTGTCGAAATCAGGTTCGCCGACCGTCATATCGACGATGTCGCGGCCGGCCGCCTTCAGTTCGCGGGCGCGTGCAGCCGCCGCCGTGCTCGGAGAAATCTTGATGCGGGACACGCGCGATGCCGGCACGAAACTGCTCATGGTCTTTCCTCGTCGTTGATCTGTAAATGCAGCGCCTAGTGCGCAGCTTCGGTCTCGCCGCGCATCTTGCCCGTAAGGAAGAGCTCGCCGAGTTCGTCATGGGTGATATCTTTTGGTGCGCCGTCCCAGATCACCGTGCCAAGTCGCAGGATCACGGCGCGTTCGGCGACTTCCATGGCCTTCTTGGTGTTCTGCTCGACCAGCAGGATGGTCTGGCCAGAAGCATGAAGGCGCAGCAATTCGTCGAACACGATGCCGATCGCTGCCGGCGACAGGCCAACCGACGGCTCGTCGACCAGCAGCACCTTTGGCCGCTGCAGCACCGCCATCGCTACTTCCAGCAACTGCTGCTCGCCACCAGACATGTTACCGGCGAGCGTCGTGCGGCGCGTCTTCAGGATCGGGAAGAGATCGTAGACATAGTCGCGGTCAGCCTTCACCTTGGCATCGCGCAGCGTATAGGCGGCCATCTGCAGATTCTCGTCGACCGTCATCACCGGAAAATTGCAGCGGCCCTGCGGCACGAAGGATATTCCCTCGCCGAGAATCGCCCGCGACTTGGCGCCGGCAATGTTCTTGCCCTGCCAGCGGATGCTGCCGGCCTTGACGGTGGTCATGCCGTACAGCGTTTTGAGCAGCGTCGACTTGCCGGCGCCATTGGGGCCCATCAGCGCCACGAACTGACCGCCCGGCACCTCAAGATCGATGCCGTTGAGAATGTCGAGGTTGCCATAGCCGGCCCTGAGGCCCTGGATCGAAATATTGGAATCAGCCACCGAGATAGGCCTCCCTGACGCGCGGATCTTGAATGATGTCTTGCGGCAAGCCCTCGACCAGCTTCTTGCCCTGATCGAGAACGACGACGCGCTCGCAGAGGCTGGTGACCACATCGATATTGTGCTCGATCACCAGGAAGCTGACGCCGAGTGACTTGTTGGCGTAACGGATCGTTTCCACCACCCGCTCGATGATTTTCGGATTGATGCCGGCCATCGGCTCGTCGAGCAGAATGATCTTTGGTTCCGGCATCAGCATCGAGGCGAACTGGATCAGTTTTTGCTGGCCGCCCGAAAGATTGCCCGCCGGCAAATGCCGGACCTCCCAGAGGCCCGCCATCTTGATCAGGTCGCGGGCGCGTTCACGCAATGCGGCGACCCGCTGGCGGGACATGCGACCAAGGCCGAATGTCGAGAGCAGCGACGGAAAGGTAAACATCTGCCCGGCGATGACCAGATTTTCCTCGATGTCGAGGGCCTTGAACACAACCGTTTTCTGGAACGAGCGCAGCATGCGGCCTTCGCGGGCAATGCGGTTCAGCGACCAGCCGGTGATATCCTGACCGTCGAGCTTGACCGTTCCGGTATCGGGCTTGCCCAGACCGGTGCTGCAATCGAAGAAGGTCGATTTTCCAGAGCCGTTCGGACCGATCAGGCCGGCGATCTCGCCGCGGTTGATATGGATACTGACGTCGTCCACGGCTTTGACGGCGCCATAGGACTTGCTCAGATTGCTGATTTCCAGCAGGCGAAGATGGTTCATTTGGCACCTCCGATCATGCCCCAGAAACGGTTGATCATCGGCGCAAAGCCCTTCTTGAACCAGAACACCAGGATCAGCAGGCAGAAGCCATAGGCGATCATCCGCAGTTCCGGTGTGATCCGCAGCGCCTCGGTCAGGCCGACGAACAGCAGGCTGCCGAACACAACGCCGGAGATGGTACCTGCCCCACCGCCGAGCACGATGATCAGCATGGTGGTGGAATAATACATCTGGAAGGTCAGCGGGCTGACGACGGTCAGGTAATGGGCGTAGACGCTGCCGCCGACGCCGGCAAATACAGCGCTGAGCATGAAGACGATCAGCTTGTAGCGCCAGGTGGGGATGCCGACGGACTCGGCCAGCGTCTCGTTTTCGCGGATGGCGATCATGTTGCGACCGGCCGGCGAGCGCACGATCGCCCAGACGGCCAGCGTCCCGAGTACCCCGATGGTCAAAGCGAGATAGTAGAAGGCCGTCGTGCCGGAGACGGTGTAGGACCAGGGTCCGAGCGAGAAATAAGGTTTGGGAATGCTGGACAGGCCCATGTCGCCGCGGGTCAGCGAAACCCAGTTCTTGGCGATCGCCTGGCCGATGATAACAAAGCCCAACGTGCACATGACGAAGGACGTGGAGCGCAGCCGCAGCGCCGGGATGCCGAGCGGCAGGGCCAGCGCACCGCTGACCAGGCCGGCGGCAATCAGATTGACATAGAACGGCGTGCCGTAGGTCACCGCCAGCAGGCCGGCGGTGTAGGCGCCGATGCCAAAGAAGGCGGCCTGAGCGAGCGACAGCAGACCGGTATAGCCGACCAGCAGATTGAGGCCGTGCGCCGGCAGCATGAAGATCAGCGCGATGATCAGCGAATGGGTGACGTAGCGGCTGCCGATGAACGGGGCGGCCAGTGCGACGACCAGCAGGATGGCAGCGAGCGGGATGCGCAGATCGCGCTTTCGGATCGGCTGCGTGGTTTCCGTGAGTGTCATGTCGAGGTCCTCGGGTTCAGGATGGATCGGCGGCTCCGGTGTCAGAACCGCGCCTGGGTCGAGAAGAGTCCCTGGGGACGCCACATCAGCATCAGTATCAGTGTCGCAAAGCCGACCGTGTCACGGAACTGCAGCCCGACATAGGTTGCCACCAGGCTTTCGGCGATGCCAAGGATCATCGCGGCGTAGAAGGTGCCGCGGACATTGCCCAATCCCCCCATGATGATGATCGGCAGGGTCTTGAAGGTGATCAGCTCGCCCATGCCGCCATAGACGCTGACATTGACCGGGGCCGTCAGCACGCCCGACAGAGCGGCAAGACCGGCGCCGAGCACGAAGGTGCGCAGAACGATTTGCGAGACGTCAATACCGACCACTTCGCAGCATTCGACGTTCTGCGACACCGCCCGCATCGCCTTGCCCATGCGGCTGTAGGTGACCATCAGTTCCAGGCCGATAAACACCAGCACGCAGACCACCAAGATCAGGATGCGCTGCTGCGCCAGGCTGAAGCCGAGGATGGAGACCGGCTCGATATAGCCGCCGGCGAAGAACTTGTAGCCGCCGCCGAAGACCAGGATGATGGTGTTTTGCAGCACCAGGGCGATGCCCAGGGTGGCCAGCACCCCGGATTCCGCCGGGGCACCCACCATCCGCCGCATCACCAGCTGGCCTACCACATAGGCCACCACGATGGTCGAGAGAACGCCGACGACGATCGCGGCTTCATAGGACAATCCAAGATAGTCGATGGCAAACCATGCCCCGAACGTCCCGAGCATGTAATATTCGCCATGGGCAAAATTGATGGCGCGCAGCACGCCAAAAATCATGGTCATGCCGACCGCGACGATGGCGTAGACGGACCCCGTCACGATGCCATTGATGACCTGCTCGAGAATGGTCGAAAACATGGGCTGTATCCTTTCAAGCCGTTACTTGGCGGGATACTGGATGTCCGCCGAATAGGCACCCTTGATGCTGGGCTTGCCGTTCTCGATTTGCAGAAGGATCATCGGCAGGCGGGCCTGGTTGTGGTCGTCGAAGGTGACGTCGCCAACCGGGCTCTTGTACTTTATCTTCGACAGCGCGTCGCGAACCTTGCCCTGCTCAGGGCTGCCGGCTTCATGGATGGCCTTGGCCAGCAGGTTGACCGTATCCCAGTGGACATAGGCGTGGTTGTTCGGCGCTTCGTTGTACTCTGTCTTGAATTTCTCAACGAAAGCCTTGCTCTCGGG
>Ga0247808_10000647_pt1 | contig 16636 bp, 16 predicted proteins | sample UWRJL089202R1_FD_179914 | JGI IMG/M metagenome (GOLD analysis project Ga0247808, IMG submission 179914) | Plant litter microbial communities from Arlington Agricultural Research Station in Wisconsin, United States - UWRJ-L089-202R-1 | ecosystem: Environmental > Terrestrial > Plant litter >... | reverse complement strand
GGAGGATTGTACGGGTGTGTAATATTGGGTACGCAATTTGTGAGTTGGAGTCGGGTAGGTGGTAAACATCTTGCAAGATTGGTTGTGGCCGTCCTCTTGTTTGGTAGGCAAAATTGGTGTATATGAGTTCGATGTTGCAAAGGCACAGCGCGGGTTTGCGCGAGGCGCGACCAAATCGCGTTAATTGTCTTGGCAATATATTAATTATCACGTGCCGAGGGAAACAGATTGTATTGAAAACACCTATATGCTGTGGAGCTTAGAAGTGTGTCTCATATTTAGATTAGTTTTAGCCAAGAGCCAAAATTGAGCTTTTAGTTATATTCCGTTTCCACCTGAAGCCACTGCCTGAAACACCTCTCCAAAGTTGTTCTACAACCGGTCCTCTAATTGCATCCTGCGGTGCGAGCATACATTGCTCTCAAGCCTTTCAGAAGCTATGGATATCTTACAACAATAACATGCCAGTAAGAAGTCAAATAAAATACCGCAACTCCATTCGCAAGACCATTACCACTCCGTAGTCAAAATTATCTTGCGTTCTTCAGTCAGTCTCAGACTCAGTTGCCGTTGCCACTTGAAGTTCATAAGCTATTTCATAGCATTCTGAGAGAAGATCGTTCACACTCCCTTGGCCTTCAGGTATGTCGCCTCCAACTGTGAATTTCCCATCTACTCGCATATTATCAATCGAATTGAGCTTCATGTTATATGGGTAGAGCTCTCTCGCTGAACTGACACCACCCGAATTCTGTACCTCTACGAGACATCGTTTTAGTGTTTGAAGTTGATTGTAGATCGGCAGTAAAGCTTCAGATACAGGTTCCGATGAGACCATAAGGTAATAAATATATCCGTAACTCCGTCGAATGAGGTACAATAACGTCTGTGAAGTCAGCAACAAATTCCTGGATGTAGAGTGTTTAAGGTAATGTCAAAATCTTACCCGCTGGACGTATAAATCAGCGAAGTTGCCGTCTTTATCAACAAAATTATAGTCAATGCGGCTTTCATCAATCCTATCAAGTTGTCTTTGGAAATCATAAAGATCAGTTTCACGTAGCGACCAAGCTTGTGTTAAGGACAATCTTTCGAGAGAATTTCTAATGTCAACCAGTTCCTTGTACTGCGATTGAAATGCTTCAGGTATGACACCTTTTCTGCGCTATGAGTTAGCAAACTCGAATCTGTGAAATTCGAGAAGGATTGTTACCTTTCAAGCACTATATCAGACCAAGCCATGACGAGCTTCAAAAGGTCAGAAACCTCTTCATTTCCACCAGGTGCTGATCCATCTTCTGCAACAAATTTGCCGTCGACTTGCTTGGCGGCAATTTCATCCGCTTGTTCTCGCAATTTGGTGACTTCGGTAGTCGAAAACTATTCCATCTAGATCAGTATCGAGATCTCCAACACCTTAGTTAACGTAAACATACCTTTGTTCGTGTATTTGCCAGTGCCAGGGATCGTAGGATAGAGATCAACTTCTCATGTATCTTCGGTAAATCACCTTCGAGTCGCCCCAACTTTGACTTTAAGTTCTGCAATAAGCTGTCACACACATCGACTCTGTTAGAAAGGAGTGTAATGAGCTTTGCGCTATAGTCCGACTCTTTGTTCATAATTTGCCGAATGTTTTCGAGAGTACGTGTGACATGGTCGAGATCCTTCGCAGAATAGAGTTTTACCTGTGTAAAATGATCTAGTAGACGCTTGATTGTTGATGTCAATGCATAGGCCGCAGGCGCTTCATTGTTTCTTCCAATGGTCATGAAGAACAGCGATATCAATTGGAAGCATCCATCCAGTACCCGGTCAACTAAAAGTCATTAATCAGGCCTGGTTCCTAAAATGTTTGAGTGTGCCAAACACTAACCTCGATTTTGCTCTTGCGGCTTATCGGCTCGAATTTCGTTGAGCTGTTGGACTTGCTTCACCACTCTGTCATAAAGGTCCAACACATCGGATGATTTTATGTAGGTTGTTCTATCTTGCTTTAGGCGAGTTAAATCCTCACGAATGGTAGTTAAGCTCTCGAGTATGGGCTGCTCTCGAGGATCGAGTGACAGCGGGAGGTTCGGTGTATCGGTCATTGCGCCAAGTCGACTTCCCAACAGTAATTGATTATCTTTTCTGTTCTATATCTCTGCGTTCTTTGGTGATGTTGAATGTGGGTAGATGGGAAGTTCGTGGACTCGTAGTTCAGGGGTTATGGTTGATGTACATTAGTTGCGTGTTTTTGCATGTCTTGGACTTGCAGTTGCACAATGATGGCGGGGAACTTAGATAAGAGCCTCCCCTCCTCGGATTCTGGAAGCCGCATGGTTCAAGGTATCCGAGTTGATGCCAAGGTCCATAAATGATTGCCTGAGGCACACAAAGCCTGGCGGGGCTTTTCTCGGTTGGTCAATCTTGGCACACACAAAAATATCACGGCTTTACCTCGATAGTCTTCAAAGTATACAAAAGGTACGCATAGCAATCCACCATCAGAACTCGACGTCTCAGTCTCCGGCCAAGCGGTTAAATTGATTGATTCTCCTGTTCCTCGAACAAACCATCCAAAGTACGTGTGTGCCGTTTAGTGGGAGCTCTGCTTTACTGCGAAGGGCATGGCCAAACGGTGGTGAACAATTCTAACATCTACCCTCAGACAAACAACAACATGTCTACCGCCGAACTTGCAGTTTCCTACGCGGCTCTCATCCTTGCTGATGATTCCGTTGATATCACCGTATGATGGCCTCTTGCGACAGCGTATTTCCTACCGGAATCAGCTAAACTGACTTTACCCAGGCCGATAAGCTCTTGACCTTGATCAAGGCTGCTGGAATTGAAGATGTTGAGCCAATCTGGACCTCTCTCTTCGCTAAGGTACAATAAATACATGCCCTTAGAACCGGGAACTTTCGCTGATAATCTGGATAGGCTCTTGAGGGTAAGGATGTTAAGGATCTTCTCTTGAACGTCGGATCTGGTGGAGGAGCCGCCGCTGCACCATCTTCCGGAGGTGCCGCTGCTTCTGGAGACGCCCCAGCCGCTGAGAAGGAAGAGGAGAAGGTTGAGGGTAAGAAATCTTACACTCATCAAAGACCAGGATGCTAACATTTATACAGACAAGGAGGAGTCAGACGAGGATATGGGTTTCGGTCTCTTCGATTAGATTACCTGTGGATAATTTTTCGCTCTACTTCTCGATGCATGTCAACGGTCTCCGTAGAGCACTGTTATGTTGGGCCATTAGCTTCGATATATAGTCAAGCTCAAGCTCAATTGAGGAATATTGGAATTAAAAGTCTTATTTTATGTGAATTGCGGACACTATTGCACCGGTTTTAAGGCATATTGCACTACTACAACCTTACAAGGTTCGAACTATTGAGGTGTCCTGGAAATTGCACAAATTCAACCTATTTTACCCAACGCGCTTGAAAAACATAAGGGGTCAGGTATCGAGGCCAAGCATGCGTAGGATTTAGATTTTTTGGTCACCGTACATATTTAGGCCCAAAGGTCATATCAGTTCACCACTGACTATGACCATTTGAATTGTTCGGATGAAACATTCGAATAATGGAGTATGGTCGAATAAGCTAACATAGGGCTTGAAAACGCGAGCTTCACCTTTATATAGTACATCACGTACAGAAAGCAGCAGTGAGACTAGATCAACCAAGGTGTGACAAAATCGGCCTATAACAGCTGGACAGCAAGGTATATATTTCTAATGATAGATAATGTGATGCAACAGACCATCTCCTACTTCGTAACTTCATCAGTTGGCAAGCGGAAAGCACATTTGAAAGGGTAAATCTGAACCTGTACATTGTCAATCGAGGTCACCTCCGTGAAGGATATCATGAACTCACTTTGCTGAAATCCCATACCCCACTCTCTGCGTAGATATCCTTCTTCAAGGTTTCCAGAACCTCCTCTTTGGATGAAGCGTATGCAACCATAGCACTTCCTTCAATCTTCAGCTTGCCATCCTCTTTAGGAACATCTTCCAATATGGCTCCTTTGATGCTGTCAGAGCCCAATCTATCTCAGAAATGTACAGGCGAGGAACAACTTACCACCCATTCTCCAAAAGCCAGACTCAAACCCAGATTTCAACCCCTCGAAATGCTTTCTGAAACTCAATTAGCATTCATCCGATCGCTATATGAGGAACAGTCGCATCATACGGTCGAACCTCCATTCTCTTGTCCAAGACACCCCCGTGATCTGGAATGATGACCACCCATTCATACTTTCCGGTTGAGGAAGCCATTGCTCTACGTGCTGCTGATTGGGAAAAGGGTTTCAAGTTTCGCGGGATTGTACGGACGGACGATCGAAGGAGAAACATCTGCAGTTGCTGGGAGATATATAGTGCAGGTGAACTAGATGCCGAGAGTGTGCGCCCTTAGTTGACCCTTTGACTTGACATGTTGTTGATTTTTTGGATATTGGCACACTGCCTCACTAGATCTACCCGTCCACCTTGAGTTCCACGAAGCTGAAAAATCGTTGGGAAGCCTCTACTTTGTTGCACACGATAATTGCGGTTGTCAATGTTTGTAAAGATTTGTCGATTATGTCTAATGGGTTTCAAGCTATTACTTGAATTAATTCTTGAGAGCGAGAAGATCACGTCGGAACCTAACGCCACTTAGCTTCAAAGTATCATATATATAGTGATGAAGAAAGAGGTTAGCAGTCTGCATTTATGAAACAGGAAAACGGCTTAAATTAGTAGAGTGAAAGATAATTGATTCGAGATTTAAAAAATTGATGCATGAGGAGACTTGAGCTATATAGTCAATATTACACACTGGACAGGATATTATTCTACTTTATTTTGGTGGGATACTAGAACTTAGAATAATCAAAGTTACAAAGGTCCAGAATTTCTCTTGGTTCGTTGCACACATCTTGATATCCCGGTGTTGTTTGTAGTAGTGAATCTCGCTTTATTCTGCGATGCCTCAGTTTGGTTGCTACATCAAGCTAAGGTAGGTTCGGTCTGTTGAACGATTGCCAACTGGTTCTTGTTGGACTTTCAAACTAATTTGATTGCAAAGTTGACTTCTCAAGGTAAGAGTGGGTTGATTGCTAAGTCGAGAGATCGACGCCTCTTTGAATTCTCTTGACGGGTGATATAGGTGGTAAGTTTTCGAAGATTCAAGTATTTACATGCCTTGTTCAGTTACAGTGTAATTTGCGTTTATACTCATCTTCATTTATAACTCGGGCATGACAGTTGACTGAATTTAATCAGGACGTTTTATAGATCTTTGAGGCTTTAAGCAAAGTAAGTTTCCACTGTCGTCTTCCGTTAGGAAGAATGTAAAACTTGACCATCGAGATAGGTATATCCAGGAGCAACTAGTGGCTTAAGGTTAGTTTGTTCCTCTGAAGTTGAGCCAAACCAATCGTATGTTAAGGCCCTGGTTTGCGTGTAGGGAGTTGATGCCGGAATATGTTATGAGCATTAAAAATGGCATTTTCCTTAGAGAAGTGAAACCACTTGTTAGTTTATGGGTCGATGAAAAGGCACCACGAGTCAGCTTTGATTTGACCAAAATGCACTCGCTCAAATGGTTGATGTAACTACTTTCGGGTTTAGTAACAACAAGACCCTAGCCATGCCATCAATACTCATTTGTCATGAAGATTTTATTGCCGCCTAAGCGATTTGTGCTAACTTTGAGGGAGAGTAGCTGACAATGGCTTCATAAGCCAGAGAATAAGAGCGTACTTTGCCATGGCCAGTAGCAGATTTGTTCATGTGCGTATTATAATTTACCTACGTGCAAAGTACACTCGTCTTCTTGTAATTGGAATATCTCTGCTGGTATGATTACCAAAGTGTCGGCAACTCGGATAGTGTCCACCCACTTGATTGTCTTGGTACTATTGATCCTCATACTCACCATGGAATGCATTGTAAGACACTTTCCCTATTGAATCTTAGGTGTTTTTCACACGAAGGCCTAGAACTACTGCGGTCAACCTTTGTTTTGGTGTGGGAAGCGATATGCCACTCTTCGTTGCCCACAGATATATTAATCTCGGGTTTCGGCACGCCTCTCCCAACTGATAAATAAATACCCAGGGATAGAATTAAGTAAATATGAAAGATCTGAGATTTATTCTTCAAAGTCTTTCGACATCCAGTGCTAATCCACGAGTGATTTAGATTCGTGCTGAAGCTAAACTCGAAATACTCATGATTAACCTTACATTCTACATAACTTAAAGGTCGAGATATTCAAGTACTTTGATACCAGGCGTCAGTGTAGGAGCAAACTCACCAAGCTGCCAAGATTGCCGCTCCACGCGTAAAACCAGGAGATATTACCATGTGATTGGAATATGGTAGGAGCTAGGTTTATACAAGTAGTTGAAGAAGAAGAACAAGGATTGCCCAGTCTACTATAAATGATCGTATATCCAGGTACAGGAGTAATCTGAATTTGAAAAGAATTCGCATCTTGATGTGTTCAACATGGCATTTACTTCTAGTTGCATTTACGTTAGTGTTGGCACTGAGCATCGCTTGGAAAGGTTGCTGACAACCAAAGGATTGTGGGGGTATTGATTAGGCAGACCAGTGGGCAGTACACCTGTCAGACCTCGCTGAGTAGGTGCTTGTCGTCTTATGTACCAAAAGTAGGTTTGAGTTCCCTTGACTGATCTCCTTAGTGACATCTGCGGGGGAGACGGATGATAGCGCTCGAAGCCCTGAAGCCAACTTGAGCTTCCAAACGCAACCCATTACAAGTTTGGTAGTCGACCATATATACATATATATATAATGTATTGAGCGTTAGTCTGCCTGTCAGTGAAGTGAAGTCAATTACGACCCGGGCCGGAGACAACCCCTGAAAAGATATACAGTAGCTTCTTCCCGGCCATGATTGATCGGCTCTGGGCGCAGCCATTTCGTCATCTAGACGCGACCCCCGAGATCAAGGCTGTGGGGAAGTTGGCTTGGATGGCTTGGTTGGATATAATGTCAAACTTGCGCCAATCCACTCCATAGCCGTTCTTCCAGAGCTTATGATATAAGATACACTAGAATCTCAGAATCTCTTTTCACTTCCAAATCTGTAAGTTTTCACGTTTTCCTGCATTCTATCACATTTGCAATATGTCTCGTATGCAATGCATGCATCCTTCGATACCGTGAATTTGTTGGGTCTCTTACTTGCAGATATACGGTCAGCCGATGCAGCAAGCAAAGTGCAGGCACATCCTCTCGGATTTGAACTGGCGAGAGTTTCTTGAGAGCCGCTCCCTCCGGAATTAATTATTGATTGTGATTTTAAACTTGGACAGGCTTTGGGAGTGCATGCGCTCACTGACTTACTGTTTACAAACAAGATGTTACTAAACTTCCTTTACGAAGCGCTGACTTTCCTCACAGCACCGCGAAAACGACACTCTCTAGCAGTACAAGCGAAACAGATAATTTCCAATCGACAACCACCGCCCTTGAATTTAACAATGATTAACTCAAAGTCAAATGCCGTAGTACAGGAGCCACCTGCGAAAGAGGTCACTGGCACTAAAGATACTGGCTTTTCCGAACCACTAAGTCCTGGTGAGTAAGATGAGTTGGCGGGAACAGAGGCTTGTGATAAAAGGTGAAAATTGACCTCTGCTGTAGATCGCAACACAACATTACCGCATCCTGACGCTGATACGAGTAAGAATGCTACTATTGAGGCGCCTGACGTTGCGATGGAGAGAACTCATTCGCGAAGAAGCTTTCGGCATAATCGACACCACTCGAGCAAGAGTGGAAAGCTGACAATCGAAGATACTATGAGGTGCGTATATTGATAGAACTAGTCCCACTACCTGCTAATTTCGAAAAAATTAGGTACGACAATATTCAGTATGTGGATGGAACGAAGGAGAAGAATGGCTCGGCGGCCACCGCAGACGTATCCGAGAAGAGCGCTGATTTTGTCGAAGCTCCTGCTGACGTTCATGAGTTGACGGACGGAGAACCATTTACGAAAGAGTCGAGTGACGAGCAAGACTCTAAGAGTGCAGAAAAGAAGAGAGGGGTACTCAGGAAGTTGAATCTGCATAAGTGAGACCTTGCGACGGCATTGGAGTGTATACGAGATGAGCGAGCGTTACTTGAGCGTGGAGTTATTTTGGGAAATCGGGATTGAAGTTGGAATAAACTCTCCCTGGAGATCGATATGTTCTGAACCCTACGAATTGGGCTACTATGATATGCTGAACAAGCTTAGCACGTTACGTTTTTATCTCTTCCTTGTCGTTATGCTAAATCAGTGTTTACAGTAAACGCTATACAGACAGACCTGAACGCGCCATCGCAAATGAGTGATGTGAGAATAATTTCTAGCTTCCCCGATAAGTCGTATAACTGTACGGCCCTAACAACAACGGCACATGGAAATGCTCTCCTTCTTTGACATAAAACGTCAGTTCCACCCAAGGCCAGAAAGTCTTCCCTTCTCCATAATATTCCCCCGTGTTAAATCTCAGCTGCCAAATACTGGATCCCTTATGTTCCTCGATCATGCTCTGCATTGAAATCTGTTTCCCATTTCTGTCTTTCTTCTCTTCGGCATCCCAGTTGGCAATTCGACCATCGGAATTGGTGACGGCGGTGAATGCGATGCTGGTGCTTTGGGGAGATGATTGACAGGTGAGAGTTGCAATGATACGTGCCGCTGGCCGTCCAGTGGTGGTGTCAAGGACGTGGCAGGTTATGGGGTCTTTGCTGGTCATATTGGAAGTATTTGTTGGCTTTGGAAGGTGAGAGGAGAGGGACTGAAGTCTGGCGTTGAGTGATGTGGTGGGGTAGAGGGGCATCTAGCATACGATCATCAGTAATTGTAGCTAAACAATGGCACTACACCTACCTGATTATGCTGAAAGGTGAATTCTATCTTTCGAAATAGATTTCAGCAGAGCTCCTGATCTATTTGGTATTTGTATTCTCACTTTTATGGAGTTTCGACTGCAGAACAAAATCTGTAGCACTACCTAGGGAATCGGAGACGGCCGCGCGCGGGGTCTCCAGCCTTGTCCAAAAACTACCAAACCAACCAGTACATCCAAACTACACAAACTCCCAAATGGCCTAGAAATAACATTCAGCAAGACCTCTTAATAGTAAATACCTGACCTGCTCAAAAGGAGCAATCTAATATGTTAATTACGTAGGAAGAAAATGCGAGGCTACATACAGCCTTGCTTACCCCCCATGCGGCGGCGGGGCAAATAACACTAGTAAATTCAAGGAAGCTTGAAGTACGACGCAGAAGTGCAAAGAATACATTAGACACCCGAGTTACATCTTGACACGACACTGTATTGTGAAATATAACCGGTGGCCAGCTCCGACGCTCAGTTTCCAGTACCACAGCAATCATGTCATCAGCATTAATAGACCTCGACAATGATCAACTAGAGCCAACTCTCCAATCTATCCTGGACCAGAAGAGTCTCCGATGGATCTTCGTTGGTGGAAAAGGAGGTGTGGGAAAGACTACAACCTCATGTTCGCTCGCTATTCAGCTTGCAAAGGTCCGCAGATCGGTTTTGCTTATTTCAACCGATCCAGCACATAATCTTTCGGATGCCTTTTCTCAGAAGTTTGGCAAGGAAGCCAGACTGGTTAATGGGTTTACAAACCTCAGCGCAATGGAAATTGATCCCAACGGCAGCATTCAAGAGTTAATGGGGCAGGCAGATGAGGGAGAAGGCCCAGCTGCAGGAATGGGAGGTATGATGCAAGATTTGGCCTTTGCTGTAAGTTATGACGTTAACATTATTATTATGCAAATAGCTAATTGTCGTAGATTCCCGGTATAGACGAAGCAATGTCCTTCGCAGAAGTCCTTAAACAAGTAAAATCTCTCTCGTACGAAACCATCATCTTCGACACTGCCCCAACCGGCCACACTCTTCGCTTCTTACAATTCCCCTCTGTTCTCGAGAAAGCTTTGGCAAAGGTCTCCCAGCTCTCCACACAATTTGGACCCATGCTCAATGGTATTCTTGGTGCTAACGGCGGCTTGCCAAATGGCGCCAACTTATCAGAAATGATGGAAAAGCTAGAAAGCCTCCGAGAAACCATCACAGAAGTAAACACACAGTTCAAAGACGAAAATCTTACTACATTCGTTTGTGTTTGCATACCCGAATTCCTATCTCTCTACGAAACAGAACGTATGATCCAGGAATTGGCAGGATTTAATATTGATACTCACTGTATTGTGGTGAATCAGCTACTCTTTCCGAAGAAAGAGAGTGAATGTGACCAGTGTAATGCAAGAAGGAGGATGCAAAAGAAGTATTTGAAGGAGATTGAAGAGTTATATGATGAGTTCAATGTGGTGAAGATGCCACTACTCGTAGAGGAGGTGCGTGGGGTGGAGAGGCTGTCAAAATTCAGTGAGATGCTGATCAAGCCATATGTTCCACCCGCGGGAGGCTTATAGGGCATAATGTAGTTAGGTACAAAATCGACAGATACCCGAGCCTTCACGATTCTGATATTTTAGTAACTGAGGGAATTCCTTGGCATCTGGTATGTGAGTTAACAATGATGGGTAGCATGTATTATATACACTTGTGTGGGCTTGATTTAGCTCAACTTGTGCTCTTGTGTTTATGACCAAAGCCTTGGAGCTGAGTACAGTATGATGGTAAACTTACTTGACTTTTTGAGCGGCAATCTAACTATCTAAACCTGTTTCAGCGTAACCAATCTTATTATGGCAAAGATTCAAACAGTTATATAAGTAAGAGCCCCCGCCTGCAAGCCTTCACTTCACAGAATTGACGGAACATATAAATTAAAATCACCCTAATATTACTAAATTCTAGCTGGGAGGTGATGCCACTAGTTCGGCTTCATCAATACGATCAAAACAATTAGCTACCTAATGTATAGTCTTGTAACGTTCAGGTCAGCCAGCTAGTGGGCTGGCGCTCAAGATTCAATTTTGACAGCAAATGTAACTTAATGGCATAACCTACGGAATGTCTCGAGTCCAAATCAAAGCTATTTATGTACTACAGCTTTTATCAGTTCTTATCATTCGCACATAGGAGTGGTAGCATTCATATACGCCAGCCTCAGAAGTTAAACTTCGCGTCCACCTAATATAACATTAAGTAACCATGAGTTTGATGTCTCAGGAATTCAAGGAGAGTTTTTTGACTTCCACAGCACCGTGGGTAGACCGCTGTAAATTGGCGTCATAGCAAGTATAGCTTACTGAATCGACTTTAGCAAACGATTGAGCTATGAGGTGACTTCCAGTTTCTTGCGAATATTCCTAAAAAGAATGCTACCGTATATTTGGGATGATATCCACCTATAATTTTAAATCAGTATCCTACAAGACATGCTGACAATCTTTGCTGAAGAGCTTGACCTAGGTTTGAGGTCATAAGCAGCATGTCTTGAATTGAGTAGCTCAAAAGTATTATGACCAAGTTCAAAATAGCTCTCAGTTTAAACTTAATCGCGTCGTAGAAATTGAATTGACCTTACAAATTTACTCAGCAGATTTTGGGCAAGCCTTTCGAAGTAGTGGTCCAAGTCATAGCATACTTCTTGGTCTATCATAAATCACGTGTTGTGCTCTTTGTGGTTAGCCGAGCTAACTGATACTGACTCAAGCTGCTCAAGGTGCTGCTCCTCGACCACTATCTAAGGCGTCCTTATATTCGAATTCACTAAATAAATACTGTTCTTCTAAGCTGTACTGTCAAATAACTCCAACTCCACAAGACGCGTTCTTGGCAGCAAGAAATCAATAACCATGGGTCCTCTTGCCGTCCTCGCAACTTGCAATTTGAATCAATGGGCATTGGATTTTGAGGGAAATCGAGACCGCATTATTGAATCCATTCGTCTGGCCAAAGCGAAAGGGGCCACTCTTAGAGTTGGGGTACGTGGTTCCATTTCATATCTTCAAATACCGGTACCCACCACCAAGGATTTTCGGTGTTTTCGTGACCGATGCAAACTACACCTCAAAGCGAGTGTATCAAAAGCTATGATCCGCATGGAGAGATTCCAGAAGTATAGTCTGCTAGAATTCAAGTAGTTTTGCTAGTTGTTCAAAATTCTCAGCGTGCCACAAAAATGGACACAATCGCGAGTCTTGGTTATCCTCCTATTTATTGTCCATGAATTCGAAGACTCCTGGTAGACTCACTATGAATTCTGCTAATATTGGATAGCCTGAACTAGAGATTACAGGATATGGCTGCTTAGATCACTTCGGAGAACTCGATGTGACTGATCATTCATGGGACTCGTTGGCTGAAATTATTGGCCACGAAGACTGTCAGGATATTCTGCTTGATATTGGCATGCCTGTCCGACATCGAAATGTTCTATATGTGCGTTCTCCAATTCCTTATTCTCTATATAGTCATCATTCCTAGTACCACGTGGCGTATAGTTTTGTGGCCGAAACAACAGGTACAACCAAAGCCTGGTATTATGCTATCGTTCTGCTACTGGAGATTTGGAATATTGTCCTCCTCTTAATGTATCAAGGTACATGATATGATCGAATTTGGTAGTCTGTCAAAGCTATTTCTTAGATTGGAAATGGCCGAGAAAATTTTCTGGCACATCAGCTCAGAAGCCGAAATAAAGCGGTCTACTGTGCTGTTTGTGAATATTATGAAGTTTGAAGCGTTATAAGGGATGGCACAGCTGCTTTCAGTCTTAACATCATACCAGCACTGTTCCTCACTTATCTGCTACTGACTTCCCTCCTACAATTAGAACTGTCGAATGCTATGCCACAACAAGACTATACTTTTAATTCGCCCCAAACTATCGTTAGCACAGGATGGAAATTATCGGGAAATGCGATACTTTACGCCGTGGAAAGGCGTTCGGGTCGTAGAGGAGCATATTCATTTACCTCACGTCATTCAAAAGCTTACTGGGCAACAAAAGTGTCCCATTGGCGACGCAGTAATATCTACCGTTGATACCTGTCTAGGCGCGGAAACTTGTGAGGAGATGTTTACACCACAATCTCCCCACATCTCTCTTTCTCTAGATGGTATAGAAATCTTGACCAATTCATCTGGATCTCATCATGAGCTTCGAAAATTGGATACACGAATCGAATTGATCAAATCAGCTACCCAAAAATGCGGAGGTATTTACCTTTACGCCAACCAGCGTGGATGTGATGGTGATAGGCTATGTATGATTCCACATATTATTTCCAAAACAACTCTGCTGTACTCCCACTTGCTTCTATTTCTCTTGTGCGGCATAAGAACACCAAATGGCTAACTGCTCGACATTTAGACTACGACGGGTGCAGTATGATCATTGTTAATGGCAAGATTGTAGCGCAGGCTTCTCAGTAAGAATCGCCATTTATTTACTCTTTTCATACCGGAAGGGCTCTAAATTGCTGCTCAGATTGTGTGAAGTAATTTTCAAAAGAGAAATCTGACTCTATGTTATTTAGGTTCTCTCTCAAAGACGTGGAAGTCATCACCGCCGTAGTCGATTTAGACGAGGTTAGAAGTTACAGGTCGACAAAGTCTCGCGCAATGCAGGCTCGAGAAACACCTTCATACCATCGTGTTCCACTCGACTTTTCACTTTCAACTCGTCCCGAAATTTTTGACTCCACGGTGGCGCCATCTCCTGAGATTCAACCTTCCTACCATAAGCCCGAGGAGGAAATCGAATTAGGGCCAGCGTGTTTCTTGTGGGACTATATTCGTCGCTCTCGTCAAGCAGGATACTTTATCCCGTTATCAGGAGGTGTAGACAGTTGCGCAACGAGTTGCATAGTCTTTTCAATGTGCAAACTTGTCTTTGCTGAAGTCCAGAAGGCGGACAATCCAGAAGTTCTTAAGGACTTACTCCGAACTATCGGTGAGGATGCCGATAGCAAGTGGCGTCCTCAAACCCCACAAGATATTGCTGGAAGACTCTTCGTTTCAGCTTATATGGGTATGGAGAAGAACAGCTCTGCCGACACCCGGACTAGAGCACGTGAACTTGCTAGAGACATTGGCTCGTATGTACTCACTTGTAAAATCCTTCATCTTCTATGTAGCACTGCCTCCGCTCCTTGTATAACATTCAACTCACTGCGATACATCGCATGGAGTCGTTTAAACGCTACACAGAACTGCCGAAAACGGTTTACTAACATCTTCCGGTCGCAGATATCACTTTAACTTCGACATTGATACGGTCGTTGATGCGATTCTGAAGCTCTTCGCTACAGTGACGCATGTAATGCCTAGATATAAGAACGATGGTGGCTCAGTAGCCCAAAATCTTGCCGTACAGAACATTCAAGCGAGAGTGAGGATGGTTGTAAGTGTCAATTTAATAACCCATGTCGAGCTAATTCAACAGCTAATATTTCTAGCTTGCGTATTTATTTGCCCAACTAGTTCCCTCAATATGTTGGGGACGCACTGCGTCTGGGTCACTTCTAGTCCTTGGTTCTGCGTATGTTTTTGTGGTTCATTTTCTTCTTTGTACCTGGGAAGATTTCTATCTCTAATTTGAAGATGTTTAACTTGCTAATATTGTTCAAATGAAAAGAAACGTAGATGAAAGCTTGCGCGGATACTTTACTAAAGTAAGTCATCAGAAACCGTTCCAATAATCTTTTTATTTGTAGACATCAGCCTCAGTGGTTAAAATACCCATGGTAGTAATCTCACAAGAACAATACTGACCTCAAAATGATAGTACGATTGCAGCTCCGCTGACAGTAAGTCAATTCAAGTCTTTCCCTGCATGTGTGATTTCATTCTGCCCTGATTCATTTGAAAGAGATACAAGAAGGAGACTGATAATCTGAATAGTTAATCCTATTGGATCAATTTCCAAAACAGTAAGTCTTAAAGCCAAAATACGTGTGAAAGACACGCTAGCCTGGGAGTATAGCTTCTCAAGAAGGATGCTGATCCCCTTTAGGATCTCAAGCGTTTTATCATATGGTGTGGGCAGAAGTGGAAAATGCCACTGCTTCAGACATTTGTTGATGCGCCACCAACAGCTGAGCTTGAGCCTATTACAGAATCATATACGCAGACTGATGAGGTAGACATGGTAAGTGAATCCCTCGAGAAATTAAACCCACTAAGAGGCAGGTCTACGAGGTTATTTGTAACAAATTCTGCTCTTAAAGACATGCTTTGAGAGTTTAAGCCTCTATTTTCTTCTAGAAATCTAATTGCTAATTGTATTCTGATAGGGTATGAGCTATGACGAGCTCTCTGTGTAAGTCAAATAATGCGTCTTTGTTGTCATAGAAATCGCCCTTCCCGAACGATCATAAGCGTACGAGGAGGGCAATCACTACTAGAGCCTTCAGTTCCGTTGCTGACATTTGCTAACTTTTTTCTAGGTTTGGAAGGCTGAGGTTAGTAGTCATCCTACCCCTTTTTTCACACAGGTGTGAGATACTCACACAATTATATCACCTGAGGAAGCATATTGTTGCACCTAAATTTCTTATTCTTTGAAGTTTGCTGACTATAATTTCTGGACAGAAAGATAGACAAGCTAGGTAAGACCTCCTGTAGCGCAACATTTTCATATTCAGTCGTTTCCAAACCTAAGGGGTTGCAGAAAGCACCCCCCTCCTCTGACACTTTGTTTTACCACTTATACTTATATTCTTATATTCTTTCTCAGAACTGCATAGCTGACCTCAAATTCCTAGGGCCATATGGAATGTTCATGTCGCTTCTTCATCTTTGGGGAAACAAACTTTCTCCGGCTGAAATTGCGGAGAAGGTGAAGAGATTCTTCTTCTTCCATTCTATCAATCGCCACAAAAGCAAGTAGTTCCTATATCATGCTGTTATGGATACCAAAGGCTAACATTTAGTTTAGTGACAACACTAACCCCGTCTGTGCATATGGAAGCTTGTAAGTGCTTTATTCTCTGTCATACCCTGTGCTGTAGTAATCACAATGCACTGGCATAGAACGTGCTATGACTATACATATAGAACTGACGCTAACACCGCGATAAAGACTCTCCTGACGACAATCGGTTCGATCTTCGCCCATTTCTGTACCCACCGTTCACTGCTGCCTATAAGAAAATCGAGGCCGTAGTCTCCAATATGGGAGCGGCCGGGCTCAGACGACCAGTTGTGGATGATAAAAAGAATGCTTAGATTTTCACAGACCATCATAGGAAACATGGCAAGAATGGGTAAAGTTGTATCCGGTGATTTGCAATGCATAATCAGGCGGTTCTCACTCGTGCGAAGCGATATCCTTGAATTGTCGGGCGTCGAGCAGCGGATTGAACATTTGCTTAAACTTGTAGTGAAATAAACGGGGAAGAATTACATCTAGAAGTAGACACAGACGCAAAGAGATTACTCTATCTTTGATAATTGTATTCTAACTCTAGACTTATTGTGTACTATATATCTAGAATCAAAGTTTCCAACAGCATGACTACGAACATTGCAAGTACCACTCATTGGAATAGGTGCATTAGGTGCCAGCGACACATGTTTTGCTTCCACTCTATCCATTACCCCCACACTGAGAATAGGCTGGTAACTTTCAACCTGTAGATGGCGTCCCTGTGCTTGTGGGCGTGGTAGTAGTAGG